>Ga0272443_10001735_pt1 | contig 30317 bp, 3 predicted proteins | sample SSMAcet12_FD_193581 | JGI IMG/M metagenome (GOLD analysis project Ga0272443, IMG submission 193581) | Marine sediment archaeal communities from Little Sippewissett salt marsh, Falmouth, MA, United States - SSM-Acet-12 | ecosystem: Environmental > Aquatic > Marine > Wetlands > Sediment ... | reverse complement strand
TGTGCTCTCGGCTTCGGGCAATGACGACACGATTGCCTGGTACGAAAACGACGGCAGCGAGAGCTTCACGGCCCATACGATCAGCACGGCCGCGAATGGGGCCAACTCGGTATTTGCTGCGGATGTGGACGGCGACGGTGATATGGATGTGCTCTCAGCTTCAGGCGATGACGATACGATCGCCTGGTACGAGAACGCCCCCTGCGTGGTTGATATTGAGGACCTATATAACTTTGCGAGCCAGTGGCTGCTTAGTGGTGACGTCGAAGGGAATTTCGACTGGGGCGACAATCCGAGTCCAGAGAACGGTGTGGATCTGCTCGACTACAGCTACCTTGCTTCCTACTGGCTGGATTGGTGTCCCGAAGATTGGCCCTGGCCGTAATGCGCCAACACTTAATTAGAATGAAAAACGGATCCACTCTGTGGGGTTTTTGTAACTTACCGACCAACTCCATCTTGTTCACGGATTTTTATGGATATAATTGCTCATGATTTAGAAACAGGAGATTCAGATCATGAGCAATTATATCCGTTAGTTATTATTTTCAGGCCTGATTTTCGGGGCGACGGGTGGCTTCAACCTCTATGGTGCCATAACGTGCTTCATAGTCTTTCATAACACTGGTAAGCAATAAAGAGAGTCGCTTAGCGGCAAAAGGACTTACTACAATTCGGTCGGTGAGTTCAACTTTTACCTCTTTCTGGCCGGAATGCCAAGCCTGATTCATGCCGAACAGGATTACAATTTCTTCACGGGTGCCGGCCACGTTTGAGACATTGGCATAGGAACTCCGCATATTAGTATCATCCCATACGATTTTGGGCTGGCCTTGTCCCTGGGGTCTATTTGCACCAGTTATTATTTGATCGCTACTTTCTTTTGCCATTTGATCTCCTTAGATTTGATGACTTTGTTCGAAAAACATAAAATTACAGAATCAATACAATGAGGAAATATTGTACTATATTCATTGTTTCGGTCAATTTAAATTAACCAACATCTCATCTATCAGGCGGTCGCCATCCACATCCAGGAGACGCCGTAAACCCAGGTCCAGGGTGTCGCTCATTATACCGGAATCAGCCGATGAGCTAATATCTCCCAAGCCCAGGACGTGGCCGATCTCATGCATTACCACCGTGAGCAAATCCATCCTATCGGCCGCCGAGCTGTTCGGCAGGGCTCGAAGGTCATACGAGTTTCGCAGTCTGAATTCCGCGTCGTCGTAGGGGGTGGAGTCGATAAACCATCCGTAACCTGCGGCATCATCATCGATAAGAATGCGATTGCCGGTCGTCTGTCCCAGGATGAGGTTGTCAATGTCGGCCACTTGAAAAACGACTTCGTCGAGGATAGCCAAGTCATTCTCGTCCAAGAGGTTCGAGTCGTTCCAGCGCTGTATGGCTTCGTCCACGATGGGAGCCAAGACCAAAGAGCTAAGAGGATCGGCGTCGAAATCCTGTTTTATGATATTTACATCTATCGTATCGGCAGAGACCATGAGGTTTTGTACATCGGTCCTGAAGGCCGGATCATCGGTCTTAACGGTTAATTCGTCAACTGATGTCTGATCACCCACGGTGATTATGCCGAAATCACCATCCACCACAACCGCGTTATAGATATAGCCTGCAATGGCCTGCCAGTTAGTTGCATCAACATCCTTAACGGATAGGGCTACGGTGGTTCCCTTCAAATCCAACTCGAGCACATAGTCGATGCCGGATTTGATATTCATGCCATACTCGGTATCAACAGTCCAATTCCCCGACTTGAAGTGACCAATCTGTATGGTATCGGCGTCAAGTGACAATCCGGCGTACTTGAAGTCATCCGGGCCGTAGTAATCGAATACGATACCGGAGAGGGCCTCAGTGTTTATGACAACCTCGAGGTCGAGGATCGAGTTGGCTTGCAACCCATCGGAAAGTCCCAGATCGACCAGACTTACCGCGTTATCGACACCGAGGGGAACACCAACATAGCTGCCGCTGTCTGTCTGCCAAACTCCACTCTGGGGAGAGGCCTGGAACTCCATATCCCCATCTTCATAGTCTTCGGTAGCCTCTAAGGTGTATTCGGGCGGCAGTACCTGAACCAATATGTTGTCGTAGGTGCCTCTGGAGTTGTCCGATCCCAGTCCCACCATGCCTTCGTTAAGGCCATGGACCCAACCATCCGGATCAATCCTTGCCTCGTAAGTGTGGGTGAAATACTGAGAGCCGTCCATGAGCACGGTGACGTTGGTTCCATTAACCGCAATCAAAATATTATAATATTTCCCGGGTTTGATCTGGGCAGGTGTTTCGGCATCAATAATCCAGCCTTCCGCAGTGTGGTGGCCCATCTGGATTTTGTTGCGGGAAGCATCGATACCGGCGAATTTAAAGTCGTCGGTACTGTAATAGTCGTAGATAACGTAGGCATTGGCTTTCCAACCGCCGGTAGGTTTCTCCATGGTAATGGTTGCGGTTACCTCGAAGTAGGTGGGCAGCGGCTCTTCGATGTGCATGACGCTGACTGCATCGCTGCCGATGGATTCGGCCGAAACCTGCAATTTGCCGCTTTCGACAACCCAGACACCGCTGTCGGCAAACATGGCACCGGTGGTACCGTCGTTAAAGTCGGAGGAACGCAGGACGTCACGTTTTCCGCCCGGGATATTGCCGGCCTGCGGATCAGACGGTGCACCAGTTTGATCCTGCCAGGCAAAGTCTTTCTGAATCACTACACCCAACTCTGCTTCAGGTTCACCGTTTCGCAGCGGGTCAGCTCCGGTGTCATTGGCGCGGGTCGGGTCTGCTCCGTCACCGGCAGAGAGTGCATAAAGGAACTCACGCAGGAACGGCTGCATGGTTCTGCTGACCGAGGCCTGGCCGAACGGGGCGTAAGGTACAATATAACTATTGTATTCACCAACCCAGTCAATAAGTCGATCGCCGCCCGTGTTGCCGATCAGCACGTCGCGGCCGGCACCGCCATAGGCACGGTCTTCATAGGTCGGGTGGGTATCCGGAATTTCGTTCAGGTTGTCCAGGTTGTCATGGCCGGTGAGATCGTCATCGGCGTTCAGCAGGTCATTGCCCCAGCCGCCGTAGATGTTGTCGCGTCCTGTGCCGCCAACCAGCCAGTCGTTACCGAGGTCGCCGAAGATGGCATCCTGGCCGTCGTCATGGACAGCAGGGTACGAGTCGGTTTGCTGGCCGGTTGCCTTGGGAATGGTTCCTTCGGGCCGCAAGATCCCTTCTTCTTCGTTAAAGTTGAGCAGGAACGCGAAGTAATCAACTCCTTCCGTACCGCCGGTTTCCTTATAGAGTTCACCCAGCGGAGTCAGTAGGACCTCTCTGCGGGGCTCGTATTCATCATAAAGTGCAAACTCACCGGCTCTGAACTTGTTCTTGATATTTACCGGATGGTAAGCAAGGACATCTCCCGGGTTGGTGTTGTCTATTCCTGTTACGTTTGGATTGTTGTTGTCAATGCCTGCGACAGCATAGCCGAGATTGAGAACATTGATCGGATTCCCATCAATGTCGTAAACCGGCACATAGGCATTATCGAGGGCCTCAGCACCGGAAATGGCATCGTCACCCGAACCACCGTGCAGGAAGTCGGTGCCAAGACCGCCAAAGATGATGTCGTCCGCCCACGGGGTGTCTCCTCCCGTATCAGGATCGGTAAACTCATCATCCATCCCGCTCCATCCGGCTTCGAAACTGAACGGGGTGATATTGACCGTTTTCTTCAGTTCGCCGGACTTGTTGATAACGGCATTCTGAATGTTACCCGGGGTTTTGATGAACTCGTCGAGCACGTTGCCGTCGGCATATTTTGAGGTATCGTTTGTCTCAAGCGGCGCAATGTTGTTCAGCGGTTCTCCGTTAAGATCTACATCACCGTTATTGCGGCTCGTGTAGATCCGGCCGTCATCACCGATAACGCCGTCCTGGCCGGTGCCGCCTGATATCCAGTCATGACCGTAGCCGCCGATCAGGTCGTCATCCTGGCCGTCTCCGAAGAGTACATCGTCGGCCACCATGCCATAGATGAAGTCATCACCGGATTCACCGCGGATTTCGTCATTAGCGCCGATATCATCTGCTGCGTTTGTTGCATCGAAATCAGGACCGCCCGGCGTATAGTCGAGAAGCTCAGCAGCACGCGGAATGATACGCAGGTCGCCACGATCCTCATACTCGGTTGTCTGGTCATAGTTGAATTCAAGATACCGGGTAGCATCTACGAGCGGATCCGGTTCTGCCGGTTCATCGACATTTTCAACCAGACGATAGATATTGCCATTATCACCTAAGATCATATCTGAATCACGACCATGTCCGGTAGGATCGGTTATAATGGTACCTGCCGGAACACCCTCCGGGGTTTCGCCGTCAGCAACTATCGCATCTCCGATATCGTTGCGGAGAATATCAATACCGGCACCGCCAAAGACGATGTCAGAGCCGTCAGGCCGATAGAGACGGTTGGTGAGGCTGAAGAGATCAGAGTTGCCACCGAGGATGTCATCCTGGCCGAGGTTACCGAAGATAAGGTCATCGCCGCCGTTACCCTCAATGTAGTCGTCGCCGTCGGTTTGGGCCTCAAAGGAAGGTGAAATGTTCAAAGTGCCGTCCGGGTTGCGGTCATAAGCGGCATCATAGGGAGTCGTACCGTCAACCAGGTCGATGGAACCGTCGCCCTGTATCGTGTCATGGCCAAGCTGGCCGAAGATGATGTCATTATTCTCGCCGCCGGCAATGTAGTCATTACCGAACTTGTTGTGCGGGTCGGCTTCGACATCAAAGGAGTGATCCATCAGGGTGATTTCCCAATCCTGCCATTTCGGAGTCCCCGTCAGCACCGGGATCAGGCGATGGGTCGCATCCTCAAGGGTTTCACCATCAATGCCTGCTACTTCTCCATATATAGCGTCACCAGTTAAAGTGCGGTAGCGCGGATTGGTGTAGTCAAGGTAGTAAGCACCGCGGCGGTCAAGGCTGACATTGTCGCCGAAGATCAGGTCGCGGGCTTCGTCGCCGTCAATGCGGTCATCAGCAGAGCCGCCAACCAGAACATCCTCGTCCCCGCTTGCGCGGATGGTGTCATCGTCGCCAACGGTGCGATCCACCGTGAACATGAGCTTGGCATCGACGACATCGCTGCTGATGATATTGCCGCGGCCGCCGAACCCGTGCACCGCGACAATTTCTTCTGTAATGGCATCAAAGTACCAGATACGGCCAAAATCACCGAAGACCATGTCAGCGCCGGTACCGGTGTTGATCTCATCCTGTCCGATACCGCCAAAAACGGTGAGCGGTAGTGACGAGGCAGTGGCATCAACATAGTCGTCATCACCAGTAACACTGCCCTCGGTGATTCCAAAACTGGTATGCGGATCAACGGATTCGGCACCACCCATAGTGTTGAGGACAAAGAAGCCGTCCTCGCCGGTGTCAAGATCAACAGTGATGTCGTCATTACCCATGCCGGTATTGAGTATGGTGGTGGTTCTGAACTCGGCCGGTTTATACACATGGGTACCGTCAATGGAGATGATATCGTCACCCGATCCGGTCCAGTACACGACTCCTTCGTAAAGGTTAGCGGTTGAATCAACGCCGTAGCTTATGCCGCCGAAGTTCAGTCCAGTAATCCATATATCAGAGGCCGTGTCCAGCCTGTTCAGATCCGGAAGATCCGGCAATATATCAGTGATCACCACATCGTCGTCACCAATGGATGAGGCCTCATCGCTTATCATCAGACCATGGCGGCCGTCGCCGAAATCAATGTTAAGGTCACCATTGATATCATCGAGGTTACCGGTCAGGAAGTCAAAGGGATCTGCATTGCCATCCGTCATGTAGATGGTATCACGGTCAAGATCGGCATTGGAGGATACGAAGACGTGCTCCAGGGCATCATAATCACCGGTTGAATCGTCAAAGTTATTAGCTCCCAGGTGTATAGTGGTGAGAGCATGTACCGGTGCGAGATTGGAATCATCAATAATGAGTTGGGGCACGTCCGGGTTAGCAGGATCCACAAAGGTAATGGTGTACTTATCGTTGTCACGCTCGAGTTCGACGTCGTCAATGTTTGTCAGGGCTTCAAGCGCTATTTCGATGGCTTGGGGTAAAGCAGAGAGATCAGCCGGGTCCACGGTGATATCGGTTGTAGTCTCGCCATCAAAGGTCAAAGTAAAGGTGCCGGCCGCATTGAGCCTGAGCCGCTGCACTTCAGGTACGCTTCCGCCGTCACCGTCGGTTGAAGTTTCAATGACAGCGGTCATTCCCATGTCATAGTCGTAACTACCCTGGCTGGTTCCCTGAACGCTAACGATATCACTGCCGGAACCAAGTAAAATGTCGAAAGTCTCGACGCCATAGTAGTTGATGCCGTCCATGCGGGTGACAATGCTTGCGCTGCCATCACCAAGGTCGGTATCGGCCACCATGAAGGAGACGCCGGGCCCGGCATCGAGCTGCCGGGTCTTGCCCTGGAAACCGATGATATAAATATTTTCAACCTTAGCCACGGTGAAGTCGGTCTTGTATGCCTCACGAATGCCCTGGATATAGGAGATCACCGAGCCGTCGGTATTCTGTGCAACAACTTCGATGGCAGGAACATCCTCATAGAAGGGCACGCCGAGGAATTCCACCTCGAAGTTGCCCCCACCCTTCGCGGTCACCTTAATGGTGTATTCTTCGCTGCTGCCGATACCAACCAGGCCGTCAAGGGCGGTGGCAATACCATCAGCATCCACATTGTAGGACAACGGACCAGTAGTATTGGGCGGCAGGAGCCAGGAAGGATCAACCACCAGGTTGCTGACGTTTGTTCCAGCCAGTGGACCGCCGTCGAAAGTAACGGTGTATTGGATTTCATCACCAACAACAGCCTTGGCAACCGAGACATTGCCGGCGCCAATAGTTGAAAGCGCCCCAAGGGCAGTCTCAACAGCAGTATCAGTCGCATCGTAATCTATGGGATCGGTTGTCTCACCTTCAAAGCCGATGGTAAAGGTGCCGTCAGTTGCATTGATAGTGATGAGCTGTTGCTCATCCGTACCGGTTTCACCCTGTACCAGCGTTGAGACACCAGCAGCCAGATCGTTATTGAATGCCAATTTAAAGGAGTTTTTGGTTGCGCTCGAGATGGATATCTGCTGTATAACGTTGGAGCCGGTAATGGCATAGGCGATGGCATTCTGCAAGGCCTTGCGCACCTGTTCAGCGCTGGCATCAAACGGCAGGTCAACCGTTTCCACATCCATGGTGGTCCCGTTTGACTGCGAGACCTGGACCGCAAGGGTAAAGGTGCCTTCGGTGGCGTCCACGGTTAGCAGCTGGACATCGTTGATAGCAGTATCATAGCCATTCAAAACACCATTTGGCGGCAGGTCGGGAAAGACATAATTATCTGCTGCATCGAGAGTGGCCGTTGCTCCGGTGAGCAGCGGATCAATAATGGAAATTGCCGGTACGTCCGTGGAAGAAAGCTCGCGGATGAACTCGATGTCAAATATACGTGAAGAGCCGTCGATTACCTCTGTGATTTTCACATCACCGGCCGCGATGTCATCAAGGGATTCAAGGGCAAGCTGCAGGTCGCCGATGGTAAAGTCCCAATTGAGTACAAAATCCTCTACGGTTACATTACTGGAATCACCGAATGCCAGCTTAAAGGTGCCACTTGGTGTGGATGATCCACCGGTGGTATCGGTAAAGGTGAGTCTCTGCACCTCATTGGCCGCGACAGCGGTAAGTCCCTGCAGTCGGGTTGTGACCTGGATAAGACCATCCGTTATTAAGCTTGTACCGCCGGCTTCGTCGGTGATAATGTCAGCAAACTGACCTGTTTCGTATTCCACCTGTCGGATCAGATCAATACTTTCCGGCTCCAGTTCAGCAACCTGGGTATTAGTCAAGGTGCCGCGGAACCGGATAACATAGACATCGTCGTTCTGGTCAACCCTGACATTGCCGACACCGATGCCACCCAAAGCCTCGAGTTCTGTCTGCAGGTCAGCAGCAGCGATGTTGTAAGTTAGATCCGGGGTTGAGTCGGTAAGACCTGAGGCATCAACCTTGAGCAGCGGCAGATTCTTCAATTCAGGAGTGTTGAATGCGATGGTGAAGGTCGAGTCGCTGCGAGAAACAGTGACGTCCACAGGATTGTCTGTCAGTCCATTAAGCTGAGTTTGTATTGCAGTTGCAACTGCATCAAGGGTTGTATCATCAGTGGGATCATAGGGGATCGGATCTGTCATGAGTACTTCATCGCCATCATCATAAGACAGTATGAAGGTTCCCCCTTCAGCCTTGATGGTGAGGCTCTGAACTTCATTTTGGGCGTAACTGCCCTCGGTGACGGTTTCAACTTTTGCCCCGCCGACATAATTCAGTTTGAAGTAGCCGCCGGTGGCGTCGATACGCAGGGTCTGAATCTCGTTAACACTGGTCATTCCCAGGCCGGTGAGTGACGAGCTGGTCAGAAGTGCCAGACTGTCTTCTTCTTCGGCGCTATCATCAACGATGAGAGTGTCGAGGGGGCCTTGGGAAGTCAGGCCGATGTCGTTGACCGAGAGCAGCGGGATATCACGGGCCCCAAGGTCTGCCATGTAGGAAACCCGGTAAATGGGGCCGAATTTTTCGACCAGAATATCGCCGGGGTTAATGGCGGCAAGGGCTTCAAGAGCACTTTGAACATCTGCTGCCGAAGCGTCCCAGAGAAGGTCCGTAGTAAATTCCGTGTCGGTCAAATCGTCGGGGTTGGTGAACCCGAGCTTGTAAGTTCCTCCGGTGGCATCAACGGTAAATTGCTGCACCTCGTTTGCAGCTTCCACGTTCAGGGCGAAGTCGGGCGGTGATCCCTTGCCCAGGGTTAGTACCCGAACCTGCGGGACATCGCCGGTAATGGTCAGCAGGGCATCAATTCCGTCAAGCAGATTGCCGTCGGTAACGGTGATAAGGTCGGCATCAGGGCCGGCGTTGATATAGGTATGACCGGTGACGTTTTGTACATCAAAGACGTCTTCGCCGCGGCCTGCATTTATAGTAGTGGCGCCCTGGTGGGTATCCTCGATGGTGACGACATTGTTTCCTGTGCCCAGATCAATGTACATTTCTTCGAGGCCTACATATTCTACGCCACCGTCAACCAGTTTGTCGCCCACGTACTGCGAGGGTGCCATGCCGAGACCGGTAAGACGGTCCTCGGTAATCTTGAGTGCACCGGCATCCAAATTCACGTCGGAAATGTTATCTCCATCTATATCATTATAGTAGGAAACGACACTGTCATCATCGTTCAGGTACAGGATGTCAGTTTCCTCATTCTCGTCCACTAGCAGGTTGGGATTGGTATTCTCCACGGTGAAGAGGCTGTCGGAATCAGGGATCTCGCGGGTCAGACCACCCTCCCACGGGCGATTCACTTCTAATACGAAGAAGGTGTGGTTTTCAATAACGCTGTCAACCTCAACCGGTCGCGTCTCGGAAGTGCCGTCAGTGACCAGTCGTACCTTGTTCTTGGCGTCGTACTTAACGATTTCGATGGTGTAGTCAATGAGCTGTTCAGGTGACACCAGAGCTTCATCCATGAGCAGCTTGGTCTCAATGGTTTCCTTGACAGTCCTTTCCAGCTTGAGTTCTTCGGGCTGGCCCTTCACATTCTCCACGACCTCGAGCTGTTCGAAGCCGACATTCCCCGGGTCGAGGAAGGTGATGGTGTAGAGCCTTTCCGCCCGGACAGGATCAAGGTCAAGCTCCACGGACACATCCTTGAAAGGTACATCCATTATATAGGTGCTGGTAAAATCTGGATTGGTGATCCAATTGCCACTTATGGTGGCAATTTTGGTCGTGCCGTCGTAGTCGTCTATCGTGAACTTTTCACCAACGCCGGAACCGCTGGTAATCTCAATCTCCACACCATTATAATAGTCATCCTCAGCAGATGACCACCCGGCCAGCTTGATCTCGTCTGAAGGACCGGTTCCATCCCCTTGAGCAGATCCGTCAACGGTGTAGGTGAGGGTCTTGATGGCATCTTCAAGGGCGCCGGCACTGATGTCCCAGGCGAGTTCGCCGGTCTTGCTGCTTTCGTACTGCAGTTTGAAGGTGCCGCCGCTGGCATTGATGGCAAGGGTTTGGACCTCGTTAAGGATCAGGCTATGACTGTCAAGTTGGATATCCGGGATGTTTACCGGAGTAGTTGCATTGGTGAACACAACCTGGTAATGGGAACTCGAGCCATTTACCTCTACGGTGACGCCGGTGTGGCCGGAATTGGTTACCGCGGTCTGGATGGCATTTTTTATAGTTGTTGCCTGGGTGTCGTCCGTGGGATCAAAGGGAATCGCAACAGTGTCCACACCATTGTAGGTGAGGGTGAACTCGCCGTCATTGCCGTAAACTGCCAGATCCTGCTTTACGGTTTCGGCTGAAGATCCGCCGGGGCCGTCAATAGAGACGCCAACCTTGGTTACCCACGGATAATGGAAGAAGTCCGGGAATGGGAAGATCGCGGGCAGATTTGGATCGGGCAGCGCTGTACTTATCTCAATAAGGAAAGCCCCGTCCGATTCAAGAACCTGCTCAACAGTAATATCATCGAGATTGCTCAGGTCGGTCTTGATTTTATTAGCAACCTGCTCCAGATTGTCAGGATCGTATTCAATATTCCAGACAATCTCCTTGTTGGGAGCAAAATTAGGACTTCCATTTCCGTCCACATCGAGCCAGAGGCCGAAAGTGCCTGAAACCGCATCAACAGTCAGCAGTTGCACCTCATTGGCCGGGGTGGGAGTAGTGCGTCCGTCGGTATTGGTAATCACTTTCAGTCCGCCCAGGGAGCCGCCCTGGGTGATGGTGTCGGTCGCGGCGGTACCGTCCACCACCTCGTCGATGTCGATGGTGGTATGGAAGGAGTCCGCCTCCACGACGCTGCCGATTTCGGGCTTGAAGTTGGTTTCACCCAGGAGCATAACCGGTTCGCGTTCCAGATCCGCCGAGCGGTCATCGGTCATGCCGCCGGTGATAGTCAGCGGCCCTTCGATATTGTTGGCCAGATCGAGCTGGGTGGCAAAGGACTTGGAATCACCGCCGTCCACGCGATCGTCATCAACTGCGGTGACCTGAACAGTTTCTGCTTCAAACCAATTGGCTGAGGTAAATTGCAGTTCCTGATCATATGCCATTCCATTCCAGTGCCATAAATCCACCTCTGGTGTATAGGCCCGGATGCCGAAGTATCCGGCACCACGTTGGGTTCTGGTTGCTTCTGCAATCAGGTCCACAGTGACTGTCTCGCCCAGTTTGGGGGCCTTGGTGAGAACTACCTGATAACTGTCCACGGCAGCAATTATTGGCCCGTAAGTTGTGCCTATACCATCAAAATTACCGTCGCTGATTTCCACGACATTTGTCGAGCCCTCGCTTTCAATAACCAAAACACCCGGCACCTCGTCGTCGGCCACATCTACCACAGCGGACGAGTGGGAGGTGATGGTGAGGCTAGTTTCGTCAACCGTCATTTGGTTGTGGTTTGTAAAATCGTCAAACGTGATGAAGAACTTATTACCGGATTTGGAAGCTTCCACTGTTACGGTAGTACCAAGAGAATCGTTAATGGCATCCTCAATGGCCTGGGCCAGGTCGTCTTCATCAGAGACAACGTCGATGGCAGCGGTGGTTGAGCCGCCCAAAGTCAGCGTAAAGCTGCCGCTGTTGGCATTCAACTCAAGCAGCTGTACTTCATTCTGATTGCTATTGTTACCGTCCTGGGTGGTGGATAGGCTAGCCGTGCCCGTGCCGCTGGCCGTCATGGAGAAGACAGGTTTATGGAAACCTTCGACCAGGTTGTCCTGGGTGCCGATAACGGCGATGGTATAGACCGTGGTAGTATCTGAAAAGGTTAGTGTGTTGCCGGTGATTTGGGTATAAGAAGCTTCCAGGGAAGGATCTCCGTTGACTTCATAGAAGGTCAATTGGCCGTCGCCGTCCAGGTTAACTGTGATATTGCCGGATACCGGAGCCTGGGCCAACGACAGAGAGACGGTATCAATAATACCTGTATTAGTTGTATCTATTGAATCACCAAGACCATGCACTTCCGGAGCTTCCACGGCAAAGGTGCCGCCATCGGTCTCACGGAGATCGAGGGCTGGGCCGTCGTCACCCACCACTTCAACCAGTAGGGCAGGTAACATTACACCGGAGTAGCGGAGTATCTCAACGCGGCTGGTATCGTCAAGGCCATCCAGCCAGGGACGAGCAACCTCGATCTCGCCTGTTGTTGTGTTACCCACGATCAGGCGTACCTGGCCGATACCGGAACCAGCCGTTACTTTAATGGTGGCACCGCGCAAGGCATCTACACCCTGCTCTGCAATAAAGAGCGGCAGACCGCCGGCAATCTGCAGGAAGCGGCTGTTGACATCCACTTCTTCAAAGACAAACAGGTCTTCGATCACGTCGCCGTTGTTGATGGCGCCATCCTGGACAGAGACATCATGGGTGATGAATCCGGGAACAGTGCCTTTAAAATCATTGGCAGTCAAGTCGTTGTCAACCACTACCAGATCTTCGATGTCTTTGTGGGAGGGTGTGGTGAATTCAATGGTGTAGCTGGTGCCCAAACCACTTACGTCGGCCACGGCTCCAATACCAAGCCCTGAGTCGTTAATTGCCGTCTGGATAGCCTCTGCATTGATTTGAGCAGCGGTCTTCACACCGTCACCATCCATTACGAAGGAAATCGAGGCTGTTTTGTTGCCAGGCGTGCTTTTCAGAGCAAGAGTGAAGGTACCTCCGGTGGCTCCGATGCTGAGCCTCTGAACCTCGTTCTTTTTATCGTTTACCGCATTACTGCCGTCGGTTACGGTTTTAATGGTGGCAACACCCTGCTGATCGGCTTCAAACTCGATCCACTGCACGGTTTCCCAGGTTGTTTCATTGAACTGCAGAGTAATCGCATCAGGCTCCTGATCAGGATCTGTTGCGACATCAATCCAACTCGTGCCATCCCATATCCGTTTGAAGCGTACCCCGGCAGGGGCAAAGGCTTTAACAGCTATGGTGGCGCCATTTTCCGGTTTACGGGTTAGAACGATACCATAGTCGTCGGAATCACCCAGCGCCTGGGACACGATGTTACTGCCGTCGGTTTCAATAATCCGGATGGCTGGTTCATCATCGTCGGCGATGTTGGATGAGATGCCTACGGCCTTGATGCCGGCATACTCGCTGTCCAGCACCCCGTCACTGGAAACCAAGTGGGAGATCAGGCCGCTGTGGCCCAGCAGATCATTGCTGACTACATCCGGCGTAGCTCCGTTGATAAAGAAGGTATCGCTGCCCAGGCCACCGGTAACTTTATTCAGCTGTCCGGAACCGGCTCCCAGGATAAAGAACCGGTCATCGCCTTCCGCACCGTCCACTTCCACGGATTCCACGCGGGTGAAGAGGACGTTAAGCCCAGCGCCGTACACACCGTTTTCAGTAATCACGAAGTCATCGTTGAATTCAGTACCGATGATGATAACCGTATCAAAACCGTCGCCGCCGTCAATGTTGACCGGGGCGTTGACCGCATACATGATCAAGTCAGCCCCGGCATCACCACTGACATCGGTACGCTCGCGCAGGTCTTCCTGGGAACCGACCAGGGCAAAGGCCCGGATCAGGAAGGTATCATCGCCATCGTCGCCAAAGAGCTGCAGCGGCGCCAGGTTGTGATAGACCACAAATTCGTCATTGTCATCCCCACCGAAAATGGTGAGCGGCGAACTGATACCGTTGCTCAGGTAACCTCTGGTGGTTTCAATAGTGGCAAATACGTCGGCATACGGTACGCCCGCAGCGGCATTGCGCTTGGCTTTATAAAGCTGCCCCACCTGGAAGAAGTCTTCACCGAGGCCGCCGTAAATCTTCATGTCAATTTTAACATCGTCGATACCGAAGCGGTCATCACCGTCAAGGCCGAAGACCTGCATGGAGTCAAGGGCACCGGTGTAGTTGATGCGTTCCACATGACCGATCCCTTCTTCAACCACCAGCGGTTCTATATTCTGGCTTCCGGGAGTCACAAAGGTAATGATGTACTGTTTGCCGTCAGCTGAAGGCAGGACCTGGACATCACCGATATCGACGAATTCTTCCAGGGCTATCTCGATGAGCCCGGCATTGATCTGCTGTGCGGTTTGACTTCCCGCACCTTCTGTAACCATATAGATTATGTTGGTGGTTTGTGTATCGCCGCCGTTGATAGCAGGATCGGTCAGGCTTAACACCACCGTGCTGCCGGGCTGGGCGGTCAGCGCCTGCACTTCGTTGACACCGCTGGCGCCATTGACCACGGTTTCGATCTTAGGAGGCTTGATCATGGCCACAAAGGCCAGGCCGTCATCGGCCACAGCGCCCCGCATCAGGAAGAGATCGTCGTTATTCGTACCCAGCACTATGGAAGAATCCGTACCTTCAGTGGGCAGGCCCGAATCAAAGAGGTTGATCATGGAATTAATAGTTCCGCCGAACAGATAGCTGAGGTAGTCGTCGCTACCCTTACCGCCGTCGGCGGTCAGTAGATCGTTGACTCCATTGGTGCCGGCCTGGAGGGGAATCGGTTCAACCAGGGGATCCGGACCAAGAACATCGGTAGTTCCCCCTTCATCGACAATTGCGACGTTCAGGTTGATGTTATCAGCATCATTGCCGCCCAGCAGGTAAGTAGGCTGGTCGGTGGACTGAATATCAAATGTGTCAAACCCGCTTTGCCCGGCGAGCAGCAATTGGGTGGTATAGGCCCGTAAGGTGGGCAGATTGCCCAACTGATTATCAAAGGTGATGGTGAAAGAGCCGTCAGAACCGGTGACACTATCGACAAAACCAGTGCCTACCAGGCGCATGTCCTCCAGAGCATCTTTGATTTCAGTGGCAGTTACCGTGAAAGGCAGCACCACTGATTGTTCCGCACCCGGTATGGTATCATCAGGACCAGAATCAAATTCGAACACAAAGTAACCCACTGCGGTGTAAGGCGTGATGGTTACTCCTGCTCCGGATTCATCGGCGAGGGACACGCTACGGTCCAGGGTAATGACATCGTTGCTGATGGCATCAATCCGGTATTCACCATCGTTGCTACTGCTGCCCGATATCTGGATGAGTTGACCTTCAAAGAAACCGTCATCAAACCAGCTTGCACCGTCAGTTCGGGTGATGGTGTCGTCATCTGGATCTTCATCAACAAAATCGACTGTCACATTGATGGGCTCGCCCTGTCCGGAGGCACCGATATTAAAGTTCAACTCTTCACTGCTGGAGTTTTTGACGCCATCATGAACCACCGAAATATCCAGCAAGCCGCCGGGTTCATCGCCGGCATCGCTTTGGAAAAGGTCCTGGGTCTGAATGACACGGAAGTTGTCATTGCCACTGCTGCCGTGGATCAGGGACATGCCGGAGAAGGTATGAAGAATCTGGGTAATACCTGCTCCGACCGGCTTGGTGATCAGCTTGCTCGGGTCAGATGTCATCAGTTCGACATCAGAGGTGTCGTCCAGGAAGGTGATGTGAAAAGTGATATCCCCGTTGGTGGAATCAAATTCTCTTGTAACCCCGACATTCGTTAGGCCGGGAAGGGCCTCAAGAGCGTCTTCCACCTCGGACGCCGAAGCATCATAGGTCAGGTAAGAGGTGGTCTGACCGCTCAAGGTAAGAGTAAATGTGCCGCCTACGGCATCGGAGACGATAACTTTCTGGATCTCATTGGTAGAACCGCCTGCCGTTTCTTCAGTGATCAATACGTCAGCCGGTTTTACCAGGTTGCTGGCAACAGCGGTCATCATTTCCACATTGGTTTCGGCAAGACTACCCTGAAATTCCACGTCAAAGGCTACATTGCCGTCCGGCAAGATGGTCTCTACCACATAGACACTATCAATAGAGCTTAAAGCTTCCAGAGCATCAGTAATGTCACTTTCCAATGCGGATAAATTATCCGGGTTATAGAGGATCGAATCTGTGGTATAAGTTGCGAAGGAAAGGGTAAAGCTGCCGCCTGGAGCATTTTTAATCAGAATGGTCTGGACTTCATTTACTCCGGTGCCACCTTGAGTGGTTTCAGTGACCTCGATATCCGTGGGCTCCACCAGTCGGTTTAACGGCAACTCGGAATTGACATTCAAAACATCATAAGCCTCACCCGGCCGGTAATCGGAAACCTGGATGCGTTCCAGGTTATAATCGCCGCCCACGGTGAAAACGTCATTTTCGGATCCAAGGCGCACATCTACGGCCTCAAATCCCTCGAATTCGACACGCCCTGCTGTATCATAAATAAAGCTTGTATCATCGAACGGATCTTCCGGTGTGTCGTTGTCATCGATCTGGATCTGGGAAAGATTCATGCCCAGGCCGCTAACAATACCGACCTCGATGGGAGTCGGGATGCCTTCACGGACTTCCAGGAAGGCATTGAGGTTGCCTTTGTTCGTCGGTGAAACCGCATCATCCTGGCTGTCGTCAACAATCACCGTGTCATGGCCGTCGTCTATAAATTGGCTTGTGGCAATGTCGAAATAGCCGCCTACCAATACCAACGGTCCGAGCCCCATGCCCTCATTGGCGTTGGGATTGAGGAACGATTGTATGGCGCCAAGCCCCTTAACTACAACAGGGGAGCCCTCAACCATAATGGTTGTCCCTACGCTACCGCCTACGGTAATGGTGTCATCGCCGGGGCCGCCTTCCACGCGGACCGGGACGGTCTGGTAGGTGCTTTCTATGGTGATGATATCATCATCTCCGGAGCCGCCACCGCCGTAAAGTGGTGTAGTATTGTCAGCTTTCACTATAATCTGCAATTGATCAGAATAGACATCGGGTTCTGCCGAAGGCGGAACATAATCGATATCGCTGGTACCAAACTGTATATCCTCTTGGGTGACGAGAATATCGTCAGATCCGCTGGAGCCTATAATCTCAATTACATTTTCATCCTGCAGCAGTTCTCCCTGATCTTCCACCTTGGCATGGATATCGGTTGCTGCACCATTCTGATCTACAGTGAAGAAGACATAGCTGTCGGCTCCGATGCCACCATCCAGAGTGAGGGAAGCGGATGTTCTCTGTACATAAAATTTGTCAGGAGCGTCACCGCCGATGATTTCGGCAATTCCGCCGGCATTTACCACCTTGACCATACTGTCGAAATAATTCTCATAATTTGCGGCAGCAATAGTGGAAAGGTCCGTAGCAAGAATATTTGCAGTTGTTTCGTTCTGCGCTCCAAATCCTGCTATGATGGTGCTACCCTGCACAAAGAAGGAAACAGTGTTTGCTTTATCTGAGAAATCAAGGCTGGGGGCTCCTGAATTGCCATCTATCAGATCAAAGCTGCCCGCAGATTCGAGAGCAACGATATCATCACCGGCACTGCGGTTGATCGTGTCGTCTCCCAGGCCGCCGTCCAGATAATCCGTGCCTGCCTCACCGTCGAGGGTGTCATCGCCATCCTCACCGTAGAGTTGATCCATGTCGTCTTTGTAATCCAGTAAGGTTTTACCAGGATCAACGGTAATAGCCGGATTATCGCCCCCGTATAAATCATCATTACCCCGGCCGCCATAGATCTCATCAGCGCCACCCTGGCCGTGTATCTCATCTATACCGTCATCTCCATATAAAGTATCAGCGCCGTCACCTCCCCAGATTATGTCATTTCCAGCGCCGCCATGAGCCTCGATTTCAATTTCACTGCCCACTTTACTGAGATCAATCGTGTCTTTTCCTTCACCACCATTGACAATAATTTTACTTACCTTTGTAAAGGGATTTGTTGATGCTGAGAAATGATCCACGTTGAACTGCTCCGACCATACGATCACATTACCACTGCCATCGGATTCAGCATAGATGGTTTCATTGCCATCACTGATATCTCCCTGAATTCTGGCTGCGGCATTAGTGCCAACATTGAGCGTGAGTGTATCACCGCTCTGGCTGGCGAGCACACCAGGCCGGTTGAAGGGGATATCAAACTCGTAGAGGGTTAGTCGTAAAAATTCCCATTCCTCGCTGAAACTGAAGAGGAAAAGGTCTACCTCCAAAAAGGCACGCATAAAGAAGTCGATCTTACCGGAAATATCGAACATGGCCAGCGGGTTGTAACTGTTGGCGATAATGTTCGATGATATCTCGGAGAACCGGACCTTGGTGTCCCGATCCGGATCATTGAGGTTGAAATCGATATTGGCCTCAATACCGCCCTCGACACCGGCTGTTGCCACTCCGCCCAATGAAATGGCGGCCCCTGCAAAGATTTCCGCACTTATGAAGGCTTCAGCTCGGTCGGCTCCGGTGGCCGGATCGGTATCACTGAGGAAAAAGCCGTTCAGGAGATATGCCGGGTTTTTCGTTGCCAGGGTCTGTGACAATCCCAATGTGTCATACCCGAAACCAAAGTCAATCCCGCCGGAGATGCCGCCGCCAAAGGTGGCAGCCAGCGGACCCCAGATAGGAATGACCTGGCGGTACATAAATTCAAACCCGAGTTCAGGCAATTCAACCTGGAAAAGAGTTGCCGGTTTACCCATGAGCAGACCGAAAATGGTGTCTGCTTGCAATATGGGGAAGGTGATGCCGCCTTCGTCAGTAACACCAGCGGTAAAACTCTGCTGGGTACTTGGTGCAGCACCCATAGAGGGGATTCCGCTGACGGCATTGCCGATGGCGTCTTGAATCTCATCCGTGTTGATGCCGTCGAAACTCGGCAACCGTCTGATGTCGTCACCAAAAGACGGGATCAGGTTGAAGGTTTTATCAAAAAGATCAGGGAAATCTGTGACAAAAGAATCGTCACTGTCGAAAAGGACCAGATCGCCGAAGTTCAGGCCGAATTCCATGCCGGACGCTTCATCCACCAGATCGATAAGCCAGTAAAGCTTTTCGACAAAATCGAGGAAGGTATCGACCTTGGGCGCATTTTCCTGGTCAAATATCCACATTAAATCTCTTAAACGGATGGTTTCACCCAGCAGATCAGAGATGATCGGCAGGCGCATGTTGAGCAGCCCATCAGGCCCAATAAGCCACTCCAGAGGATCGAGAGCGGATTTGATACCACCGAGTAGATCTGATGCAAAGCCACCAATAAAATCACCCAGGTCCAGAGTGATATCCACCAAAGCAATATCAGGAGCTTGAACTTCCAGGCCGCTTTGTGTGCCAAATTCAAGACCGAAATCCACTAATATACCGGTACGGATCGAGGGGAGTGCATTGGCTAGACCGGTACCCCCGCTGTCCAATCCACCGAGATTGACTTCCGCTTCTGCACGCAACACTATGCCGCCAAAGAAATCAAAATCAAAGGTTTCCAGGGGTGAAGTTGTTACCAGTTCGGGAATGGTCAGTTTGCCATCATCATCCGGGTCGGTAATGTCAATGGAGGCGCTTAACACAACTCGACTGAACTCGCTCTGTTTTAATTCATCAAAGCTACCTGGTTGAGCAGGACCGAATTCTACCAATCCGTCATCGTCCATGTCGAGACCGTCGGTTATTTCGAGCTTCAGAAAGGCCAGGTTGCCTTCAATGCCCGCAACTCTGTCCATGCTGGAACTGCCCAGATCCATATTTACCCCAACATAGAGTTCGGGGTCCTGCTCTCCATCTTCGTCTTTGTCATAATGGGAGACGAAGTATAAACCTTTGGTGGTATCAATCCCAAACCCGAAGTGCAGGTTCCATTCAAGCTGCAGGTTGGGTAATATGTTAAAGCTCAACCCCAGGGCAGGGATTCCCAGATCGCGGGTGATGGGATCGTCGGGAGAAAGGTCAATAAGACCACCCAGATCAAATTCAATCTGCACAGCCTGGGCTGATAACAGATTGACCTCATTCCCATTCTCATCGAGAAATACAACCGGAATATCATCGGCTGATCCAATGACATCATCAAGAATGTCTAATTTATCATGAAAGACATCAAAAATGACACCTTTGATCAGGTCGAGAAGCCCTTCAAGGTTAACATTGTTTTTAACAAGTGTATCTGCCAGAGGCTGGAGGAAATCAAGTCTGAAGTCACCAATGAAATTTGCTACCGGATTATCTGCTAAAAGGTCACCCAGGAATGGAATTTCCACTCCCATGATCTCTCCCTGGACTATTCCCTCGATTTCCTGAAGCACTTTATTTAAACCATTAACGATTACAGCAGGATCGCTCAAAAGTGAGAAAAGGCTGGGCAACTGCAGCGAGCTGAAATCAAATACAGGCAGCTCAATTGCAAAACCCGAGTCTCCGTCTCCGGAACCGTCAAATACTTCCACCAAATCAATACCGGCAAACAATTCATTGCCCTTAACCGTGATGGTATCGCCGCCGAAATTGACCTCTCTGTCGTCACCAGGGTCAGTGGAACCCAATGGAATCGGGCTGCTCTTGAGGCCGAAGTATAGCGGCAGGTGGGCCTTGGCGTTACCGGTCAGATAGAATCCAGAAAAATCACCGGTTTTAAATTGCTCAAGGGTAGTGGGATCCGGCGCGCCCGCCGTATGAAGGGTAGTATCTATAAATGAGCCCAAACTGGTTAGATCAGTAGTAATACCACTTTCACTGCCATAGGCAATCAGATTAAGTCGGCCATCCTCAGTATCGCTACCGCCATCTTTTAATTTTACACCGAACTCCGCCGTCATATCCGCTGACCCGCCAATGACAAAAAGGCCGACCGGACCTAACGCGGCCTCAAAATCAAGGTCCTCGCCATATGCCTTGGCTGAGGCCGTCAGATAGGTCTTATCCACATCAAGGAAAAATGCCTTATTCACACTTCCCAGATCCAGGCCCAGAGATAGGTTAAAGTCCATATCCGCCTCGACGCCCAAGTTGCCCGAAGCGCTCAGGCCGACCAGGTTGGTCAGCGCTGCCGGAAGACCAAGATTGGCCAAATCCAGGTTAAAGGGACGGGTAAGTTCAGCCTCGACCATGTAGTTGAAATCCATGGTCATGAGCTTCTGGCCAAAATCAAACTTCAGGATGCTGAAAGGATTGAGCTTCAAGTCGGGAAAGGATATGCCTGATTTGGGCAGCAATTGAATCAGCCCGCCACTGTTCTGAGCAATTAGGTCTCCAGGATCAAAACCAAAATCGGGTAATGCAAGGTTGATCTTTTCCTGTACCTTAGTAATCAGCTGGGCAAAGCTCAGGCCGGCTGTATCTACAGCCCGAAGCTCGATCAGGTAATCCACGCCGCTGAAAGTAAGATTGAACGAAAGGTCCTCGAGAAGCTGACCTGTAAAACCGCTACCCGTATCTATGTTCATTTCCGGGAAAGTAAAACCAGTGGCACCGCTGAGGTCGATGTTGCTCAAACCTCCCGCAAAGATGCCCAACGGATCACCTATCTGAACAAGATCAAGCAGATCTCTAAACTGTACTTCAAGCTTCTGTAAGGAACCCTGAGGATTACTTGTCAGTTCATCAATAAAATCAAGGAAATCGCCGCCGATATCGACGATGTCGGACAGGCTGCGGTCAATGAGCGGGATCTTGTAGCTGAGAATCGAGGCAGCTACACCTTCGCCGTCAGAGCCATCCAGTCCTTGGAGAAAATCTACCACGTGACGCAGCACGACCAGAATGTTGTCAAAGCTCAAATCGCTCAGAGAGGCGAAGAGTTCTTCCCATCCGGACGGACGGTTGAAATCGAGCTGGATGATATTGCCGCGTACATCCAGGTGCTCTTCGCCACCAAAGGATCCGGGGGTAGATGAGCTGAGTATTTCTATTTCTCCCGTGCTGTTATCAATATCTATATTAATAGTTCCCACGGTGCCGCTGACACCGCTGGCATTATCGACGTCATCCTGGAGGCGGGCTAAAGCGTTGTTTACTGCGGTCTGTAGATCAGATTTAAGATCGGCCCGGTTTGTATTGAGCGGATCTGAGGTGTCCTCGGCATGTAGAACGACCAACTCCTCAAACCGGTCCGTCTCCAGAGGACCATATTTCTGTGAGATGACAAAGACGATATCTTCACTTAAAACGCCGCTACTCGGAGCTGTGTAGTCGGTAAAGGTAACGCCTGCTGTGACATCCTGGTTATCAAATCCGAGCCCAAGCGGGTCGTCAAAAGTAGGCAGGGCGGCCAGCCAGTTCGGGTCATCGACACCGAACTCGATGGAGCCGAGGTTGGCAGGCAGTCCGGAAAGGAAGCCGTCGGGCCTCAAACCCAGGATAAGGCCCATACTGCCGTCAACGACACCGTCGATAAAGCCGGTAGCAGGATCTTCCTCCGTGCCTCCGATATCGGCGGCATTAAACAAGAATTCACTGTCGTTGATAGCCTCGGTCAATAAGTCGATGGTAACACGATGTGAATCCTCATGGGATGCTTCGACGAGAGGATTTCGCAGATCAAAATCCACTCTGGCATCAAGAAATCTCTCGCCCTCTATAATTTTGTAGGTGCTGGTTGAATCCGGTGTTGCAGACAGCGTGCCGTCAAGAGTGACTACATTTCCTGAGGCGGCGTAATCCTTTATTTCAAGAATATCCACCGCTTCACCGGTCTGCACCCGGATGTATTTTCCATTATAGAAATCATTGCTTTGGGCATCACCCGGCTCTAACTTGACAGTCGTGTTGGTGCTGTCCGACTGGACGTCGCCGGCAACGATCGAATCCAGGGTTCCTACGGCGTTGGCTTTAATGCCCAAAAATCCAAGAGAAGCCGTGGCGGACAGGTCGTTGGCAAAAAGAGCAAAATTGCCGCCGAATTGAACATCTTCAAGGAAGAATTCGGTGGCCTTGCCGACTTTGGTTTCTCCCTGACCATATTCAAATCCCAGTTCGGTAACAGCGCCATTTGTCTGAGTGCCACCTGTACCTGGATCACCGTCCTCCGGGATAAATATGGATAATTTTGCAACAGCCCCCTCTTTGCCGGTAAATATGATTCGATTTCCATTGGGGTTGTTTTCATCCAATCCGGTCTGTTCAACTTGAATATCCGGAATAGATTCCGTATCGCCCGAGTCATAATATAACTCGCCGGTTTGAGGATTAGTAACCCCATCCAAAGCGGAATTGATTTGCGACTGTAATGCATCAACAAGTTGACTAATATCCGTCCGCGATCCCGAACCAAGATGAATGTCAAAAGTGTCATCATTCACCTGTAGAGTGAAAGCAATATCATCTTGGGTGGTTCCGTCAAATCGAGTAGGTGAACTCTGAAGGCCCAGTTCCTGGAATGCAGCGTCATCATAATTCGTTGTGATTTGCATCCATCTGTCTACTTCGATCGAAGGAATTGAAGGATCTACCGGAACCTTGGCATTAGGAGCGGTAAGGGAAATTCGCCCGCCACCAGCCATAGCCTGGATGGGTGAAGCAATAGTGATTCCCATGTCTCCACCAAAAGGCTCCAGCTTCAAATTTCCACCGTCCAGGCTAACAAGCACACCGATCGAAACGCCGTCAATATCATAAGTGGTTGACCCGCCGACGGGATTAGTTGTCCACTCGCCGACGATCGTCGCTATTTTAGTTGTTCCGTCATAATCGATTATTTCGAAGGATTCACCTATCTCGCCGGCACCACCGGTAATCTCCACATACAATCCATTATAAAGATCATCTATAACCGATGATGAACCAGCCAGTTTGATGGTTGTAGATGTGCTTCCGCTTTGTGCCGTATCACTGACTGTTACCAGACCGCCGTTGGTTGCAAGGCTTTTATTTATAGCGGTTTGTAATGCCGTTGTCAGGCCATTGGCATCCACCTTTGCCTTGCGAAGAACACCGTTATACTCACGAGATTTAAGGTTAGAACCATCTATTCCTATTAAGTTGGTAATATCCGTATCTGCCAAACTATTCTTGAAAAGAACAGAATACGTAATTGTCTGTAAATCAGCAGACTCCGCAAATGAAGCACTGACATCAAAATCGCCGGATGTTAAACCAGCCAATGTTGAAAGAGCCGCTTTTACCTGAGCATTTGAGGCCCCAAAGGGAATGTTTCCTGTTGAGTTTACACCAAATGAAAGTGTAAAGCTGCCACCGCCGGCATTTGAAATAACTATATTCTGTTTTTCATCCGAGACAGGATTTGCCGGTGGGCCACCTCCAACGCCTCCTGTTATGGCTTCGGATGATGTAGCTGAAGGAGCAGGCCCGATAGTTATGGTAAAGGGCATGTCACTGGGTATAGTGCTGGCAGGGGCATAGGTAGCCGCAAAATGTCCACCGTCGGAGATGAGTCCTGATTCGAAAAACCCAAGGGTAATGCCCGATGATCCTGCAGCGACCAGTTTCTGGTTTATGGCTCTCTGTACATCCTCGGCAAGATCATTAAGGCTTGTGTTCGCAGGACCATTGGTCCCATCAGTGTCATCACTATCTACAACTACAGAATCCCCTCCAGTCAAACTGATGAAAGGAGTCGTGTTTTCAAGATTATCTCCGTCCACCGTTAGTGCGGCAAAATCGGTTTGTGCCGGACTTGTGAAAATAATTGTATAAATCGGGTCGGATGGGTCTTTAGTAACATCAACCGTGGCACCTGTGACGGTCTCAATGGCCGTTTTAAGGTCACTGGTTGACATGGTAGTAATATCCAGAGTTTGGGCACTGGAAGTGTTATAAGAGATATCGAAAGTACCACTGTCAGCATAAAGCAAAGAAAGCACCTGGGTTTCATTAAGCTGCAGGTTTGAATCATCTACGACAAGTTCTCTGACGTCAGTATTCTCCAACCCAGTGCCGTCAAAAGTAATGGTATAGGATGTCCCATCCTTAACAACCGTGACAGTACTGCCGGCAATGGTCCCTATTTCAGTAGCCAGTTGCGTATCGGTGATATCCCAGTCAAGGCCTGTTGCAGCGGCGCCGCCATAACTAATGTCAAAGGTTCCACCATTTGCTTCGATTGAAAGTTTCTGAGTTTCATTGAGAATAAGGCCCGAACTGTCAACAGAGAGGGGAGTAATGTCTGTTGATGCCGGGTCGGTGAAGGTAATAAAATAAATTGGTGAATTCGCATCTTTGACCACATCGACGTCGTTGATGCCATCAAGGGTTTTAATCTGAGTTTTTAAATCACCGGCGTCAATGTTATAATTCAATCCAGAGACGCTGTCGCCACCATAGGAAAGTCCGAATGTCCCCCCGTTAGCATTAATTCTAAGGGCTTGAATTTCGTTCCCGCTGCCTGCTCCCCCCTCGTTAATAGTGGTAATGTCAGCGGTGGCATTGGGTGTATTGATCAATTGTGACTGAACTACGGAAAGTTTTGCTAAATCGGTATTAGCAGGGTCAGTAAAGGCTATGGTAAAAACAGAACCATCGTTGGTGACCGAAACGCCGCTAATACCTGTAAAAGCAGTAAGTTGGGTTTGTATATCAGTAGCTACCTGGGACAGGTTGCCGGAATTAAAAGTTATGGAGGAAGTTGTCTGAGCGTCACCACTATTTATATCGGGGTCATTCAATGTAAGGGTGAATGTTCCTTCGGTAGCGTTAATGGATAGTTTCTGGGTTTCGTTGATGTTGACGGCAAGCTCATTTAAATTTGTATTTGCCGGGTCAGTAACAGTAATTGTAAAAACCGATCCCTCTCGTGTGACATCAACGGTAGTAATACCATTAAACCCGGCCAGGGCAGCAGTAATATCCGAAGCTACTTGATCCAGATCTTCAGAATCAATGGTAATCGCTCCAGTTGTCTGAGCAACACCGCCATTAATGCCTGGGTCTTCCAGTGTCAGCGTAAGGGACCCATCAGTGGCTTCAATGGATAGCTCCTGCGTCTCGTTGACATTAGCGGTTAGCAGGTCCAGGTTCGTATCAGACGGATCTGTAAAGGTAAGGGTAAAGTCCGCCCCTGCCCGATCCACCGTAACCGAAGTAATGCCTGTAAGTGCCTCAAGCGCAGTCTGAATATCCAGAGCAACCTGGTTAAGGTCTGACGGATCAAAGTCTATTGACGTAGTAGTCTGCGGGGTGCCCCCATTAATGGCACTTCCGGTATCCGTTAGGGTCAGAGTAAAGGATCCACCTTCGGCATCAATCGATATTTCCTGCACTTCATCCGAACCGCCGCCGCCTCCTGTGATTTCGGAAATAGATATGGAATCGCTATCAATAAGCGTTCCAATTTGGGCGGCTCCGCCATTCGCGATTGTTTCAATATTGGCAGCAGCGGACCTGGAGGTAAGCGTTTCAATCACTGCACTTGGAGATTCGCCGCCATCCATTTTTGTAATAATGGAAACCGTAGGGTTGTTATAAACTTCCACTTCAAAAGTGGCATCTTCAGAAAGTTCCCCGTTATCGGCAGGCCCCAACAATTCATTAGGATCATCCGCGGATTTGGCTATTAACATCGCGCCCGGGGAACTGCCGAAGGTAATAGTGAAAATCCGGTCACCGGCTGGAGCACCTGTATCTTCTGTCACCGTGGCGGTAGCACCATTAAGATCAGCCGTGAGCTCATTATTAATGGCGTATTGGATAGAACCTGCAGCAGGACTCGCAGCTGCATCCCAATTCAAATCGCTGGTTACAGATCCCTCGCCACTGACATTGGGGTTGTCAATTGCAAGTTTGAACTTCCCGCCGTTAGCATTATCAATAATCAGTTTTTGGATTGTGAAATCGGTTATTCCTTCTGCCTGAACTATAGAAGCACCGGTATCAGGGGAAAACATTGTCGGAGTAATAACCAATTCGTTATTCGGGGAAAGGTTGATACCAAAGGTCAGGTCGGTATCAAGAATAGCAGCAAGGCCGAAGGAGCCGTCCGTTCCGACACTGGCGAAATCGCCTAAATTCGCACCAAAATCAAGCAGGAGCTCTCCGGCGAAACCCAGCTGGGTAACATCGTCGATAGATGTATCAAAGGTAACATCAAATGCCGCCCGGGGTTGAGTTGATTCAGCAGTTTTAGAACCGCTGACCACAATATCTCCCGGGTCGAAACCGGGTAAGGATAATCCCTCCAGGAATGAAAGAATAGCCGATTCAATGGCGCTATCATTTGCAGTGGCATCAATGACATCGCTAACGACAAGATTACCACCACTGTCGCGGAAGGTAAGCCGGAAGGCTTCCGCCGTGCTAGTATCAAATATAATTTGTTGAACCTCGTTTGTACCGCTTTCCCACGGTGTTGTGGTTTTAACTTCACCGTCGCCAAGACCAAAGGCACGGTAAAAATCAATCGTGAAAGAAAGTTCGTTGCTGCCGAGGGACCAGTTTCCCGATACGGGAGTTGTCGAGATGAAATTTTGCAGTATGTCGACAGTTACATGCTGTGCATCGGTATAAGCTGTAATGATGGCTTCGCCGGCGCCTGCTGCTATCCGGCGACCCACGTCACTTGCGGAAAAGACGGAAGCATCAGCTGTTACGGTGACGCCGGTTCCTGTCAGTGCCCCCAGGGTAAGGCCTGCCACCGGATTGAGCAGAGGGTCAAATATGGAGGTGAGGGACGGTAGATTCAGGTATTTTTTCAGTTGAGAGATTAATCCTTGAATGCTGTTGAAATTTAGATCGTCAAAATCCACAACCCCGTCATGGTTGGAATCCGGATTCAAAAAATCACCGACGGCACCCGGAATCAAAATTCCACCGTCATCATATTTTTTAAAGAGCGGATCGAGGACATCCTGTTTGAAGCTTTTACCAAAATCGAGGACATCACCGATGGTTACACTGGTGTAGGGAATAGTCGTCTGCATAAGCTCACTTGAAGCGAGAGAGGACAGGGTATCGAAAACACCCCCCAGCATGCCGAGCATTTCATTGGGGGTGATATTGTTGAAGTTGAGAAGGTCTATGGTAGTTCCGCCGATGTCTGCTGTCAGGGACATGTCCGGTGAATCGCCCTGAAAGATGTCACCCGGAAGAGTAAATCCGAGAGTAACTGTGGCCGCGCTCAGATCGAGTCCCCCCACAGCTACGCCGGAGGCTATACTGATATTAGCCGAGGCGCTTATACTTCCATCTGTGATTGAGATATCGGTGACGGCATCAAAAGAGGCCGGGGAAGGTATTGTAATGCGACCGTCAGAATTATCGTCCATTAGAGTAAGTTCTATTCCGCCATTAAGTGCGATTGATCCGGAATCAAGGGAGAGCTCAAGAAAACCTAAATTAAGTGATTCGCCACCAAAAGTTACAGATGCATCGGTGAGGTTGAGAGCAATTGTGCCATCCGGGACCAAAAATACTCCATCATCATGGATCCCAATAGAAAAGTCGGCAGCTAATGACGCATCAATTGAAAAGGTAGCATCAAGGTTGATGCCAAGATTGTCCGCAGCTTCTCCAAGGTCAAGAGGGAAGTCATTATTTACAATAGAGGCATCCAGATCAAAATTAAGCAACAGCTCCAGCGGTCCTGATCCGCCACTTGGAAGCCTGTAAACCGCATCAACACCCAGGGGGCTGATCGAAAGCCATGAGGGCAAGCCTGAGAAGGTAAGACCGTCTAATGCATCTACTATATCTTCTACGGAGACATCTGACGAATTAATTTGGGTAATGGCTTCATCCATGACCTCCTGAAAAGTCTCAGTTAAGCCTGTGACGTCGGCTAACCCGCCATCAAGAGCTCTGTCCAGAAATGGTAACTGATTCATTATTACTTCAAGATTACCTGTTGCAGTCTGGGTATTGTTAATAAAGCCCTTAACTGCTGTAAGTGCATCCTCAATATCCTCATAATTTATTGACCCAGGAAAAGAACCGTCATAATCAATGGTTGCACCGTTTACTACTGGATCATTTTCGTTCCAGTTACCCAGTTCGAATGTATTCAGCGGTCCAATAGTAATTGTAGCACTTTCGATATTAGACAAGCTGATTGAGCTGCTTGCGATTGTCAGGTTATTGTCGGATAAAATTACATTTTCATTACGCGAGATAATAAGGTTGTCACCAACTCCGCCTGTATCGCCCTGGCCATCGATGGTGAGATTACTCAAGTCGAAGGTGGCCGTATCACCAATAGTTAGGCTGTCGTTGCCATTCCCTAAATTCAAAGTGAGGGTGTTGCTACCGGTTAGAGTAATTGTAGTATCTTCGAAAGTCCCATTAATGCTGTCCAAAATATAGCTGGTCCCGCTGACATGACGGAACTCTACTTCATCTGCCCCACTGGTGAAATTGTAAATTTGATTGGATGCAGATCCCCCATTAATTAGAACCGGTTCCAGTCCTTCGTAATGCAGGACATCACCATCACGTTCGATCGTGCCCGAATGCGGACCGGAAGCCGTAAAGATTATTGTGTTATAGGGGCCGTCTTCAATCTCAAGACTATCGAACCCACCTGGACCTCCATCTACAAAACCGCTGATCCCGCCGGTGTAATCAATGACAAATGTATCTTGATTATCTGCAGCACCTTGAAGGTATTCCATTCCGCTAAATACCATGCCGATGATGTTTCCCGCATTGACGCCGGTAACATTCCAAATAGTGTCAGAACTGGGGCCGATGAGCGTATCATTGCCTAGGCCGCCGACAAGGCTTTCGATATTTTCAAACACCTGCCCATTGAGGGTGCCCGTATTCGTACCGGTGATTTCCCAAGTGTTAACCGATTCCGCACCAGATATAGTATCTATTCCCTCGCCGCCATTAATCGTGCCGCTAAGATTACCATCCCCTTGAAAGCTGAAGGTATCAGAATAAGCTCCGCCGTTGAGATTTTCGATACCCTGAAAATCCAGAACCCCTGAACCACCTACGTTGCCTATATTGTCACCAGTAAGTGCCCATTCGCTCTCTTGGCCTATGACTTTTAGCGTATCGTCATCTCCAGCGTATGGATCAAAGAACAGGATACCCCCCGGTAATGTGAAGGGAGTAGATAGGTCGACCGTGAGTGTATCATTCTGGTCTGCTCCTATGATCCTAATCGCACTCGTTTCGGCCAGAGGTTGGCTTTCCAGTATGGATTGATCGATGTTGTTGATCAACTGGAGGCTGCTCGGCGTGCTGCCGTCATCATCAAGCCGGAGAGTGATATCCATAGATTCTCCGTACAGGGCGGAGTAATACAGATCACTCGAGAGTAAAAGCCTCGGCTCTAGGCGTTCAACACCTAGGGTGGGGGCAGATTGAGGGGAATTGTTTCGTAAGGATTTTTTCAGACGTCTAAGCCAACGGCGCGATTGGGTGATAACGTATGATATTTTTCGCACATTAGTTATGGGACAATGTAAAAATGTCCTCCATCTGGTCGATGGTTATGGTGAAAATTTAACCCAGATTGG
>Ga0272443_10001734_pt1 | contig 30333 bp, 30 predicted proteins | sample SSMAcet12_FD_193581 | JGI IMG/M metagenome (GOLD analysis project Ga0272443, IMG submission 193581) | Marine sediment archaeal communities from Little Sippewissett salt marsh, Falmouth, MA, United States - SSM-Acet-12 | ecosystem: Environmental > Aquatic > Marine > Wetlands > Sediment ... | reverse complement strand
TTGCAGCGGAGTCGCCGCTCCCTGTTCTACCGGTTCCATGGCTCGTAGCGCGTCGGCATGCGTGTGTTCCTCCGCCGCCAGCAGATCGAGAATGACAAGCGCCCCTGGATCTTCGATCCCCTCCTTGGAGGATCGGTAGTAGGTCTCCGCGCGCTCCTCAAGAGCAATTGCCTGTTCGAGAATCGTCATACACCCTCCTAGAAGTGACGGTCGACCGCGATGATGTCGACGTGGTCCGACAGGTCCTCTGCCCGATCGGAGATCTCCACCAAGCGTTCGACAAGCCCATGAAGCTGGATCTTTCTGGCCAGATCGAGGTCCATCTTGAACAGCCGTTTGATCGCAGCCCGTTCCCGTTGATCGATTTCCCCTTCAATCTTCTCGATGGCCTGCGTATCGATATGGAGTTGCGAGAGATCGCTGAACAGATGTTTGATCATGGACTCGACCCTCTCGAAGATCTCGCCCGTCTTCTCGACGATGTCCAGAAGGATCTCTGCCAGTTCCGCGGGGATGTCCGGCTTCTGGAACAGAAGATAGTCAAGGATCGATTCGGCGGCGTTGGCCAACCGATCCACCTGCTCAATAACCTCCAACAGATCCCGACGTGAGGCGGGAAGCAGCGCCCCAGCAAGAAGTTTCACCTCGACCTCCCGGCGCACATCGTCGGCGATCCCTTCCGCTCGATGCGTCTCGAACGCCAGTTTCCCCGCCTTGTCGACATCCTTCTCTTGGAGGTACGCGACCAAGGCGCCTTGGAAGAACCCGATGGCTTTGGCCACTTCGGCGAGATGTTGGAGAACGAGCGTCTCGATCTGCTGTTGCCTCTTCCAGAATGTTGTTCTCATCTCAGTGTCTCCCTTCCAGTCTAGGCGGATCCGTCTCGTGAGGCAACGGCGGGGCCGGAAGCAGGCTCAACGTGGATGCAGTCGCCACAATGTACGGTGACAGGAGACGGGTCGCCTTCGCGCTGCGTAACGAGGAGTGCGCCTGCTTCGTTCACATCGACGGCAACTCCGCACAGCACTCTCCCCGACACTCCTCCGCAGGCCACCCGAACCCGGCGTCCCAGAGTGACGCATCGTCGGCGGTAGTCGGTGAGGATCGCTTCGGCGGCGGCGTGCGGCCATGCATGCCAGATCTGTGCCGCCAACGTTTTCGCGGAGGGAACCTCGTCGACATGCTCGCAGACACACGTCGCCTCGGAGATGGGAGACACAGCGAGATTGATCCCAATGCCGACGAGAGCTTGGCCTCCGACAGCTTCGATCAGCAATCCGGCGATCTTTCTGCCGTCCACAATCAGATCATTCGGCCACTTGATCTCCGCATCAACACCGTTTCGATACAACGTATCTGCTACGGCGAGTGCCGCACGAGCCGACAGCACGTCAACCGCAGGAATGATCAGCGTCGCGTACATCCCGCCGATCGGTGACCACCAGCTTCGACCGCACCGCCCGCGTCCCGCGGTTTGCGTCTTGGCGATGACAAGATCCGGACAAGGCCTCTGTTCCATCAGCAACCGCGCAACATCCTGGGTTGTCGTCACGGAATCGAACTCTACGATCCTCGGGGCTTCGGATGCTCTCATCCCATTGATTGTACGTCATCGCGGCGCCGCGCAGGATCCATCGGCACACGCGGCCTCCTCCTTGTTGATCGAACGTCTCCGAGTTGAGCCTGCCCGCGCGAAGCGCTACGATCGCTGATGAAGGAGGCTTGATGGACATCACGACACACACATCGGAATCGGTCACGGAAGGGCATCCCGACAAGCTGGCCGACCGTATCTCGGATGCGGTTCTCGACGCCGTCCTTGAGCAAGATGCGAGGGGGCGGGTCGCCTGCGAAACGTTCATTACGACCGGGCTGGTGATTGTCGGCGGCGAGATCAGTACGGATGCCTATGTCGACCTCGACGGGATCACACGACGGGTCATCGCCGACACGGGGTACGACAACGCCGATTTCGGGTTCCATCATGCCGCCTGTGCGGTGTTGTCGGTCATCAAGGAGCAATCCGCGGACATTGCGGACGCCGTCAGCAGTTCGCTTGAGGTACGCGGCAATCGATCCACCGATCCTTTGGACTCGCTCGGCGCCGGAGATCAGGGAATCATGTACGGTTACGCCTGCAAGGACACTCCGGAATTCATGCCGCTGCCGATCGCCCTGGCTCATCGCCTCGCCCAAGGCCTGGCCGCGCTGAGGAAGAGCGGCGAACTGCCTTACCTGCGACCGGATGGCAAGACACAAGTCACCATCGAGTACGACGGCAACCGCCCGGTTCGCGCCGTGAAGTTGCTGATTGCGGCACAGCATGATCCATCCGTTGATCAGCCACAGATCGCGGAGGACCTGCGCCGACATCTTGTCGATCCCATCGTCTCCGCTTGGCTGGATCAAGACACGGAGATTCTGGTGAATTCCTCCGGGCGATTTGTCATCGGCGGCCCGGCCTCCGACGCGGGAATGACCGGTCGCAAGATCATCGTGGACACGTACGGCGGTTTCGGATCCCACGGAGGAGGAGCATTCTCCGGTAAGGATCCGTCAAAGGTCGACCGTACCGGTGCATACATGGCTCGTTATGTAGCCAAGCATCTTGTCGCCGCCGGAGCCGCCGAGAGGGCCGAAGTCCAGATCGCCTATGCGATCGGCAAGGCGAAACCTCTTGCCGTTCATGTCTCATCTCTTGGATCCGGCTCAAGAAGCGATGAGACGCTCCGAAAGGCGGTGGAATCCGTCTTCGATTTTCGCCCCGAAGCGATCATCGAACGATTTGATCTTCGTCGCCCTCAGTACGAGCCGTTGTCCTCCTACGGGCACTTCGGAAGGCCGGAACTCGACGTGCGCTGGGAAGCTCTCGATCTGGTCGAGCCACTCCGACGCGTTCTTGGCTAGGGCGAACGAATCGTCTTTGGAGACTACAGCCGGAGATCTGCGCGGACGACACCGTCCAGCTCGCTCAACCGTTCCACGGCCCCCTCCACATCGGCGGAGTAGCCGTGGCGGATTCGGTACGTCAACGTGACGGTTTGCTGGTCGGCGTCCCAACGCCAGCTTGTACGGGTAACCCGGACCTTGACCGGCCGCACTCTCTTTGCCGCAATCAGGAACTCGTCAAGCGTCTGCTCGATGGAGGCTCGGCGCTCGGCGGCCAGCGTCAACTCGAGGGTGTGGTAGATGCGATGTGGCAGACGGGACGCAAGAGGATCGATCAACGATAGGATCGCCAGCCCGGTCGCGCAGCCTCCGGCGGCAAGGATGTACAGGCCTTGGCCGGCAGCGATCCCCAGCATCGCCACAAACCACAACGAGGCCGCTGTGGTGAGTCCCCGCACCCAGTCTCCCACCTTCAGAATCGTCCCTGCTCCAAGGAAACCGATCCCCGTAATCACGCCGGCGGCAAGGCGTCCGGGATCGATGCGTAGGGCTTCTGAGGGCGATCCCATGTGAATCGTTGCCGCTTCGAACGCCGCCATGACCAGCGCCGCGCCCACACCCACAAGAAGATGGGTTCGCAATCCGGCGGGACGCCCGTGAAACTCTCGTTCCAGTCCGATAACGGCACTCAACCCCGCAGCAACCAACACGCGCACAAGCAGAAGCAGCTCATCCATGATTACTCCACCGCATCAGGCTCAAAGCTCCCTCCATCCTTGCATCCACACCGTTTCGTTCACAACAGGGATGTGGACTTGGATTCGTCCAGCCGCAGGATCCGTTCGATCACATCATCCACCGGCTGCGCCCCGAGGTCCTCGCCCGAACGAAGCCGGACAGCAATCGAGCCGCTTTCCTGCTCGCGATCACCGATCACCAGCATCAACGGGATTTTCCGCAGCTGTGCGTTTCGAATCTTGCCGTTCATTCGCTCCGACGAGGCATCCAATTCGACCCGGATTCCGCGCGAACGCATCTTCGACTCCACCTTCTTGGCATACGGGAGGTGTCGGTCGGAGATCGGAATCAGCACGGTCTGGACGGGTGCCAGCCACACCGGGAACGCTCCGCCGTAGTGCTCGACAAGCAGAGCATAGAAGCGCTCCAGGCTCCCAAGAAGCGCTCGATGCACCATGTACGGACGATGTTCTTGGCCGTCTTCGCCGACATACGACATCTCGAACCGTCCCGGCAGATTGAAGTCGAACTGAATCGTCGTGCACTGCCACGTCCGATGGAGTGCATCTCTGATCTTGATATCGATCTTCGGTCCGTAGAAGACCGCTTCGCCTTCCATCCGCTCATAGGCGAGATCTCTTGTCGTAATCGCTTTCACCAAAGAGCTTTCCGCCGCTTCCCACATCGTGTCTTCACCGGCATATTTTTCCGGATGCGAGGGGTCGCGGACCGACAGCTCGATCTTGAACTCTTCGAACCCGAAGCCACGGAGAAGGTTCAAGCTGAAGTCGAGAACGCGAAGGATCTCCTCGTCGATCTGCTCATGCGTACAGATGATGTGCGCATCATCCTGAGTGAATCCGCGAACGCGCAGCAACCCGTGAAGCGTGCCGCTCCTCTCATATCGATACACCGTTCCGAGTTCGGCCCATCGCAACGGAAGTTCCCGATAGGAGCGCGTTTGCGATTTGTAGATCATCACGTGGAACGGGCAATTCATCGGTTTCAGGTAGTATTCTTGCCCGTCGATATCCATCGGCGCATACATGCCGTCTTTGTAGAAGCTCAGGTGCCCTGAGGTCTCCCACAGATGGGCTCTGCCAATATGCGGAGTGAACACGATTTCATAGCCGCCTTCGTAGTGCCGCTTGCGCCAGTAGTCTTCGATCAGCACGCGCATCCGGCCCCCGTGGGGATGCCAATAGGCAAGACCTGCACCGGCTTCCTCGTGGAAGCTGACAAGGTCCAGATCGCGGATCAGCCGGCGGTGGTCGCGCGCTTTGATCGCTTCGATCCTCTCAAGATGCTCCTTGAGTTCCGCGGCCTTCCACCATGCTGTCCCGTAGATCCGCTGCAGCATCGGCCGATGCTCATCACCGCGCCAATAGGCGCCGGCCACGGACATGAGCTTGATCGCATCCCCTGGAACCTGTCCGGTGGACTGCAGGTGCGGTCCACGACAAAGGTCGGTGAAATCTCCCTGCCGGAAGAACGTGATCGTGTCATCTTCCAGCTCGTCGAGTAGCTCAAGCTTGTACAGCTCGTTTCCCGCGGCGAGCTTCTCCCTGGCTTCCTCTTTGGGAAGAATCATCCGCTCGATCGGCAGATCTTCGGCGATGATCGCCCGCATCTCCTCGGCAAGCACCGCGAGGTCGTCCTCCGAGAACGGCTGATCCCGATCGAAGTCGTAGTAGAACCCATCTTCGATCGCCGGCCCGATCCCTAGCCGCGTGTCCGGGAAGCGCCTCTTCACCGCTTGGGCCATGATGTGCGTCGTCGTGTGCCGGAGAACCTCAAGAGCTTCTCCTGATCCCTTCGTAAGGATCGTGAGCTTGCAGTCCTCCGAGATCGTTTCGCGCACATCGTGCATGGCTCCGTCAATCACGCCAGCGACCGCCGCCTTCGCAAGCCGCGGACCGATCTCGCGGGCCGCATCGAGGATCGAGCTGCCGCGTTCGACATCGATCACAGAGCCATCGGGCAAAGAGACGTGGATCATCATTCCTCCCTTGTTCTATTCGGCGGGCAATGGTACCCGCGGCGTATGCGGCGTGACAACGGGCAAGACCTGCGCTACATCCTCTAGAGAATGTAGCGCGAAAGGTCGGGATTCTCGACGATATCTTCGAGCCGCTCGGTGACGTATGACCGGTCGATCGTGATGCGCTGTCCCTTGTGACGCTCGGCCTCGAAGGAGAGGTCTTCCATCAGGCGCTCCATGACCGTCATCAGCCGACGCGCTCCGATATTCTCGGTCGTCTGGTTCAGGTCGTACGCAATGCGTGCAATCTCGGCGATCGCATCGTCGGTGAAGCTGAGAGATACACCCTCGACGCCAAGAAGGACTTCGTACTGCTTGATCAGCGCATCCTTCGGCTCGTCAAGGATTCTCACGAACTCCTCGGCGGTCAGATTCTCCAGCTCGACACGGATCGGAAGCCGGCCCTGCAGTTCGGGGATCAGATCCGACGGCTTGGACATGTTGAATGCACCCGCGGCGATGAACAGGATGTTCTCGGTTGACACGGCACCGTAGCGGGTTCGCACGGTGGTCCCTTCCAGCAGAGGAAGCAAGTCGCGTTGGACACCCTGCCTTGACACGCCCGGCCCGCCCGTTTCCTCGCGCCCGCCTGCGGCGACCTTGTCGATCTCGTCCAGAAAGACGATGCCCATGTCTTCGGCCAGTTGCAGCCCGCGCGTCCGTACATCCTCCATGTTGATCAGACGGTCCAGTGCCTGCTCAAACAGAATCGGCCGGGCATCCGCCAGCTTGACACGGCGTTTCTTGCGGGACGGCGGGATCAACCCAGACAACATATCGCCCATATCCACACCGATCTGGTCGACACCGTCTTGCGAGAACAGCTCAAGCTGCGGCACAACCTGTTCCTCGACCGAGATCTCAACATACCGCTCTTCGAGATCGCCCGCTTCCAGCTTGCGCAGTAGTTTCTCACGGGTGCGGCCGTGACTGTCTTGCTGGTCATCGGACTCCGATGCATCGGGCGCGGGAAGTAGCGCATCCAGAAGTTCCTGCGTGACAAGACGTTCCGCTTCTTCTTCTACATCAATGATCTCTTCCTCGCGGACAATGTCGATCGCAATGTCGACAAGATCACGGATCATCGATTCCACATCCCGGCCAACATACCCGACTTCGGTGAATTTCGTCGCCTCTACTTTGATAAACGGGCACGTCGTGAGCTTGGCCAGCCGCCGCGAGATCTCCGTCTTGCCGACACCGGTGGCACCGATCATCAAGATGTTCTTCGGCTTGATCTCGTCGCGGATGTCTCCATCGATGCATGCGCGGCGCATCCGGTTCCGAAGCGCAACGGCCACCGCTTTCTTCGCCGATTGCTGCCCGATCACATACTTGTCCAGTTCAGCGACGATCTGCGCCGGGGTCAATCCGTAGATCCCGGTCGAAACCTCCACAAGTCCACCGTCTCCCGAAGCCGCGCTTGCCATCATCGTCACCATTCAATCCTCTCGAGCACGATCTCCTTGTTGGTATAGATGTCGATCGACCCAGCAATTTCCAGACTCTTGCGCGCAATCGTATCCAGCGGCAGATCCGTCTCCGCAAGCAGCGCGCGCCCGGCGGCCAACGCGTAGGCTCCGCCGGAGCCGATGCCAACGATTCCTTCATCCGGTTCGAGGACATCACCGGCACCCGAGATCATGAGAAGCGCCTCTTCGCTGACCGCAACAACGATCGCCTCCAGATGCCGAAGGATCCGATCCGTACGCCATTCCTTGGTCATGTCAACGGCGGCACGGCGCAGCTGTCCGTTGTGCTTTTTCAGCTTCCCTTCCAGACGATCCAGCAATGCAAGACAATCGGCGGTCGCGCCGGCAAACCCAACCAGCACCTGGCCGTCGTTCAAGCGATAGACCTTGCGCGTGTTCCGCTTGATGACCATCGTGTCCATCGTGGCCTGACCGTCACACGCCATCACGGCCGATCGCTGATCGGCCGATCGAAGGGCGAGAATCGTTGTGCTTTTTATCATCATTGATCAAACCGCATTCTATTCCCGATCTTGATCTTCCTCAAACCCGTCATAGAGACATCCCGGACAGATTCGCCCGCTCCCCCAAAACACAATCCCACACTTCGGGCAACGCGTTGCTCCCGATTGCAGCCGGGTTGCGTCTCGATTGATTCCACCGCGCCGAATCCTGGCGAACGCCTCGCGCAGGCGCGGATCCTCGATGTCTTGCATGTCGGCAAGATCCTCAGCTTCCGGGGTAGGATCGGGGTTGTCAAGCTTCGAGTACGTCTGAGGAGTCTCTACCGGAAGGGCAAGTTTTCCCGGCACGAAGCGAAGACGCGTGACCAGAGATCGCCCGCAGTGTTCGTTCAATCTATCGATGAGTTGTGTTTCCAACATTCGCAGTTCGGAGGCAACCGCGGAGGAAGCCACCACAATGGCAAGCGTGCCGTTTTCGAAACGCGATGCTTGGGAGAACTTGGCGAGTGTATCGCCGACCACCCTCTCCCAAAAAAGAAGGACCTCTTGCTCGCGGAATGCATCCGCCAGGTTATATCGGGAAAAGACCTTCTTCATCTCTTTCATATCTCAAGAATAGCAGTAGTTGTAGGCAGATCGCGAACCGGTGGAAAACCGCAAGGAATCCTGACCCGTTCTACGTTCCTGCATGGAGACATCCTGTGCATACCCATGGGAATGCGCCGAGTTATCTGGGGAAACAGATGAGGAAAACGGCTCACTTCGTCTTGGGAACTGGTTTTTCCACAGATCGGGCGAGTTTTCCCGCAAATATGCCGGGGATATCCACATGGTTTTCCACAGGCCAGCTTTTCTCGCCCATTCGCGTGATTCGCGATCCGCAGGCACTTCAACGTGGGATCGAGTAGCGAGACGCCAAGGAATCCCGCATCTCTTGGATCTCGGAGTGAAGAAGTGGCGTCTCTTCCAGCAGTTCCTTGATCCGCACATACGAGTGCATAGCCGTGGTGTGATCGCGATTTCCGAACGCCCGCCCGATCGACGGGAACGATTGATGAGTCAGTTCGCGTGACAGGTACACCGCGATGTGTCTTGCTTGAGCGATCTCTCGTTGGCGGCTCGGGCCTTCCAGATCCTCGCGTTTGAGGTGGTACCGGGCTGCGACTTCGTCCTTGATGTGCTCGATCGAGAGCCGTGCGCGACGTCCCTCTTTGGGGAGGGTCGACTCAACACTCCGCGGTGTTAGTTCCACGCCCTGAAGCTCGGCAAAGGCAATCGCTCGGATCAACGCCCCTTCCAGGGTACGGACGTTCGACGAGATCCGGCTTGCAATCAGCTCCAAAATGGAGTCATCCACTTCGACCCCTCGGTAGGAGGCCTTGGCATGAAGGATGGCAATCCGGGTCTCAAGATCGGGGGCCTGGATGTCAGCTACGAGGCCCCAACGGAATCGGGATACAAGCCGTTCCTGGAGACCAGACAGATCTTCGGGCGCGCGATCGCTAGCCAGCACAATCTGCTTCTCGGCGGCGTAGAGCTCATTGAACGTGTGAAACAGCTCCTCTTGCGTTGCCTCTTTGCCTTGGAAGAACTGGACATCATCGATCAGCAACACATCGATGCGGCGGTACGTCTCCCGAAACGAGGCGGTGGACCTGTCGCGGATGCTCTGTATCAGTTCGTTGGCAAACCGCTCCGAGGTTGTGTACACGACCGACCGGCCTGCGGCGCAGGCATGACTCCCGATTGCTTGGAGAAGATGGGTTTTTCCCAGGCCGACGTTCCCGTAGATAAACAGCGGGTTGTAGGCCTTCCCCGGCTGCTCCGACACCTTGCGGGCCGCGGCGAGCGCGAACCTATTGCACTCCCCGCGTACGAACAAGTCGAACGTGTAGTCGGGGTTGAAGGCATGCATCTCCAAGGATGTATCCGGGTTCGGGGAACGGGTCTCATCGGAAGCGTCGAGTGTGGGGACCGGCTCGGTGGAAACCGCTGGTGTCGTCTGGACTTGGACGTTAAGCGACATCGGCGCGCAGCAGAGATCGGAGATGATCTGCTCGATCGTTGTTCGGTAGCGCCGCTCGATCCCGCCTTTGGTGAAGAGATCGGGCACCGAGATGACCAACTCGTGATCGTGGAGCGCAACAGCGTCCACGGAGGCGAACCACGTCTCAACACTCGCTTCAGGCAGTTGCGAGCGCAAGCGGTCGATCGCCTGCTGCCACAGCACAGATGGATTCTTCGCCATCGACTTCCTCTTCCAATGGATATCCCGGAGTCCTAAGGATAGGGAATCCACCCGGGAGATTGCAAAAAGATGGTGCCGAGGCCCAGATTCGAACTGGGGACACCGGCCTTTTCAGGGCCGTGCTCTACCAACTGAGCTACCTCGGCACAACCTGGCGGGGACGACCGGATTTGAACCGGCGATCTCTGGAGTGACAATCCAGCGTCCTAGGCCAAACTAGACCACGTCCCCGTACAAGCAACATCACTGGGCGAAACAGGACTCGAACCTGTGACCTTCCGGATGTAAGCCGGATGCTCTCCCAGCTGAGCTATTCGCCCGACATTCTACTGAGTGGCCGAACCTGCTGCAACGTCATGTGTCTGGCGTCCCCAAGGGGATTTGAACCCCTGCCGCCGGGATGAAAACCCGGTATCCTAGGCCGCTAGATGATGGGGACATGTCTGTCGTACATCCGGATTATAGAAACGACAGCTTCGACTCTCAAATGAATTGGGTCGTGCTGGATTCGAACCAGCGACTCCCTGATTAAAAGTCAGGTGCTCTGCCTCTGAGCTAACGACCCGTGAACTGTGGGTCGTGCAGGACTCGAACCTGCAACCAACGGATTAAGAGTCCGCTGCTCTACCATTGAGCTAACGACCCGACAGACGGAATGGTAGGCGAGCCCCAGCGACCTGTCAAGGGATCACGATTCGAGCTGTGACTCTCCGCAATCGGCGTACTTCTTCCGTGTCTCGACCGGGGACCGAAACCGTCTGTTCACCACGGGACGTATGGCCGGTTCCGGACACTGTGCGACGGCTAGACTTACAACGAATGAAGGAGAGACACAGACAACAGGCTGGTCGTGATGGGGGGACTGCGGTGGTGAGGAAAAGCGGTGCTTGGATGGTGGGGTTGCTTGCTGTAGTTATCGGGATGATTCCCGGCCTTGGCAACGTCGTGTACGAACAGGACTTCTCAACGGACTCGCCGACGGCGTGGAGCACCGCTTGCTCAAGCGTTTCGGAGAGATGGGTTGCACTCGGTGCGTATCAGGTGCTGGCGCGTTCCCCACGATTCCCGGCGGTGGGACTCCTCGAAGGAAGCAGATTCTACGCCGGTGTGATCGAACTCGACGTCAGTCAGCAGTCGGGAACCCCCCATTGCTCCTACGGCATCGTCTTCGGGTGCGTCGACGAGCAATCCTACTTTCGGTTCTGCATCACTGGCGACGGCTATGTCGAGTTGTGCCGCGTCGTGAACGGGCAAGTCACAGTGCTTGTCGGCCGGCGGCGATGCTATGTCTCTCATCTCGGACATCAGGTGGTCAATCGGTTGCGCGTCGAGTGTGATGGCGCGAACGGCTGGTTCTACGTCAACGGGTGCCGGGTGATGGAGTGTTCGAATCTGATCATCCCGTGGGGAGAAGTCGGCGTGGTCGTGCAGACGCTTCAGCATGACGACGTCTGTGTTGCCTTCGACGACGTCAAGATTCACGATCCGTCGTCCGTTGTCGCGGTCGCCCCGGGAACGCCGTAGGCGGGGATGTCCGGCTGTGCCGAGAGGCAAAAGGACTACCTGCGGTTGCTCCTGCGCTTCCGGACACCGCGGACGATCCGGGATGATCCGAGCCAACTGAACATCCCCAGACCGGTAGACGTCCCGAGGAGAGCGACGCCGACACCGCCGAACATGCACAGCCACGCTGCCGTCCGCAAACGGCGGTACTGGTTGTAATAGCGGTCGATCGCGTCTTCTTTCTCCAGCCACTGCTGATACATCGGATCGGTTCGGTCTTCGGGTTCGAACTTCGGCACGGCGTAGACGGACACCATGAACGAAAGCGTCTCGACGGATTTCGCTTCGTTGTACAGCAGAATCCCGGCGACAATCGAGACGAATCCCAAAACGACCACGGCGAGAATCGTTACATTTCTACGCATCATTCCTCCCGGTCTCGTCGATCCTGAGGATCTTCGTCATCCTGCGGTGGTTGTCCCTCGGCAAGACCCAGTTTCTCTTCGACAGAGGCCAGTTTCTCTTCGACTTCCCTGCGCTGCTCCGCCGGCGTGTCTTCCGGGAGCCGTTCCAGCACTTCGAGCAAGTACTCACGACTCTGAATCAGAATCCGCTTCTCGAACGAGTTGTTGAGACTCGTTCGCGCAGGACGGACCCAACGAAACAGGAAGAAGAACGCGGCGGCGACGAACACAACGATCACCACTAACGACAACGGATCGCTCACACAGCCTCCTTCGGTCAGGATTATATGCAAGCGTCTCCGATTCGTCATTGCGTGGGATTGCCCGTCTGTTTTGAGGGGGGGGCGATCCGAACGCGCATTTGACGATGAAACCTTCGAATCAACCAACGATCTCGAATCGGGTGAACGCAGGATGCGGCTACGAAGGATCGATGGCGAGCAATGCATCGACGGCGCGAAGGATCCCCGGCATCGAGAGTAAGGCTGCATGAACAGTCGGGCGATCGATTGTCACGATGGTGGGTCTTCCACCGTCGGTGCGAACCCTTCGCAGCAAGGCGAACATCTCCAGCAGGGCCGGCTCGTGAGACGGGAGAGCATCTCTCATGTTTGTGGACCGAAGCACGCCAACAAGAAGCGAGAAGCGGCGTTCGGAGCCCAACGACGCCCGGGCGATCCTTCGCTTGATCGACCGGCGGTCCTCTGCCGCCCCCAGGCCGTGGATGGCTTGCTTCTCGAGGTCAAGGAAGAGGCTTTCGACGGAAACGCCCAACAGAACGAGCGCAGCGGCTTCGTGTCCGTCAAGGTAGCAAAGAAGGGCCTCGTGAACGCCGCGGAACACCGCTTCACCGATCCGAGGGCCGATCCCTTCGCGGAGCAGCCCCATGTATCGTTCCGGGTCGGGGAGGAGGTGAAGATCGTCGTCCAAGCACGCCGCGCCGAAATCCGTGAGATGGACAAACGGAAGCTGCAGGTTCAGCGAATTCTTGCCCGGGGCGAGAACGCCGCGAACGAGAAGCTCCCAGACAACCTCCTGGAGCAGCAATGCATCCGACTTCCCGTAGGCTTCGGTCTTCTGCCGGATGCGGGCCTCGATGGCATGAATGTGGGTCTGCGGTTCATCTCGCAGGATATCCAAGACCCAACGTCGTATGGTCGCTTTGTCCATCGCCCCGATATGCTGCCGTGCTCTTCGCGATCTGTCAACCGGTGGCTGTCGAAAGGTCGTTGGGCTAGGATGGACACATGAAGCTGTTCCATGAGGAGCTTGACCCGGGCGTTAACGCATCGCCGGATCTACCGCTTGCCGAGCGGATGAGACCGACGGCGTTGGAGGATGTCATCGGACAGCGCGAGCTGTTGGCCGATGGAGCACCGCTGCGCACACTGATCGAACGTGAGCGCTATCGAGCGTTCCTGTTCTGGGGTCCTCCGGGGACGGGCAAGACGACGGTGGGACGGATCCTTGCTCAGCGGTCGGGCGCGGATTTCGTGCATCTCTCAGCGGCGTTGTCCGGTGTGAAGGACGTGCGAGCCGCTCTGGAGAGGTCACGAGCGGGATTCGTCGCCCGCGGGCACCGCGACCTGCTATTTCTCGATGAGATTCACCGGTTTTCGCGTTCTCAACAGGATGTTCTACTCACCTACCTGGAAGAAGGAAGTGTCATCTTCGTTGGGGCCACCACCGAGAATCCATCGTTTGTGTTGACGTCGGCCCTCCTCTCGCGATGCCAGATGTTTTGCTTCGCTCCGCTGTCGGACTCCGAGGTACGGGATGCGATCCGGAACGCGCTTGTCTCTGTACGGGGGTTGGGTGGGGAGTTCTCGATTACAACCGACGCCGAGGATGCGCTGGTTGCTCTCTCCGACGGCGATGCAAGACGGGCTCTGACCACCCTGGAGCTGGCGGCATCGGTGGTCACCGGCCCGCGAATCGATGTCGGCGTGATCGAGAAAGCTGTGCAACGAAAGCGGCTGTCATACGATCGTGCCGGGGAAGAGCACTACAACCTCATTTCCGCTTTTCACAAGTCGATCCGCAACTCCGATGCCGACGCCGCGCTGTACTGGTTGGTGCGGATGATTGAGTCGGGCGAAGATCCACGTTTTCTCGCCCGCCGGCTGATCCGGATTGCTTCCGAAGACATCGGATTGGCCGATCCGCAGGCGCTGGGGATCGCTCTCTCCGCACGGCAGGCCGTCGATGTCGTCGGCTTGCCGGAGTGCGATGTCGCGTTGGCTCAGGCGGCTGTGTATCTTGCGCTTGCCCCCAAGAGCAACGCGTTGTACATCGGCTTGAAACAGGCTCGCCGCGACGTTCTGGAAGCGGCCAATGATCCGGTTCCTCTGCACCTTCGCAACGCACCGACGAAGATGATGAAGGGGCTGGGATACGGCAACGGGTATCAGTACGCCCATGATGTGCCGGGCGGAGTGGCGAACATGGAGTGTTTGCCCGAGAGACTCGCGAAGCGGCGCTACTTCCGTCCGAAAGACACAGGCGCCGAAAGGATGCTCGCGGCGCGGCTGGCGGAAATCCGAGCGGCGAGACGCGCGGCTCCTCCCCACCGGCTATCGACAGGGGAGTCAGCAGATGAACGCAACGGACAGGGATGAATCTGCACCCCGCCGGCCGGACACAGCGGTCAGCAACTCCGGGTCCACGGCTGTCCACGCATGGGTCAAGGGGCGTGTGCAGGGGGTGTTCTACCGCGCAAGCACCCAGCGAACCGCCACCGAACTCGGTGTTTCCGGGTGGGTGAGGAACCTCTCCGATGGGCGGGTCGAGGTGTGGGCCGAAGGAACTCCGCAGGCGGTTCGGAAACTCCTCCGGTGGTTGCAGATCGGTCCGCCGGGGGCCGCTGTGGATGCCGTGCAGCACCGATGGGAAACACCGCACGGCATCCCCGGATTCCGGATCCGGTCCGGCTAGGAATCCTCGGATGGAGCTGGATCGCCGGACGGAGCTTCCTGCTGTACCGCGACCTTCACCTTGTGCCGCTTGATGTCCAGCTTCACGCTCTTTTCGAACGGTTCATCGACAAGCCGGATGCACTCCTTGTAACGGATTCGCTTGAACATCGCCAGGTTCTCGTTGGCTTTCCTGATTTCCTCCCAGATATGATCGAGCGCATCGTCCTTGTTGGTGATCCCCAGCTTCTTGAGAGCGGCGTCACTCGGGTAGACGAGCGCCGACACAACGGGGATGCCTTGCCGTTCATCCTCGTAGACCATGATCTCCTCGATCGCGGGGATGCCGTTGAATTCCCATTCGAGTTCTTCGGGGTAGACGTTCTTGCCGGTCTCGAGGACGATGACGTTCTTTGCCCGGCCGGAGAGCACGAGGTTCCCGTCTCTGATCAGCCCAAGATCGCCGGTGTGGAACCACAGCTCATCATCGATGACCTCCGCGGTTGCCCCGGGGTTCTTGTAGTAGCCGGCCATGATGTTCGGTCCGCGGGCGAGCACTTCTCCCACGCCGTCTTCGCCGGGGTCGAGGATCTTGATCTCGATATCTTCGATCGGAGCCATGCCGGGTCCTTCCGCGAATAGGTCGGAAGCGGTCAGCAGTGGTGCTGTTTCCGTCAGCCCGTAGCCTTCAAGGATTCCGATCCCCATCCGCCGGAACCCCGCTGCGGCCTCCGGGTTCAACGGCGCACCTCCCGAGGTGAAGAAGCGGAACTGTTTACCGAACAGCTTCCGGACGAGCAGTTTCCCCATCAACGAGGGTGACGTCTTCGCGATCGCACGTTTGAGGGCGCTCTTCTGGATGCCTGCCCGAACCCGTTCGTAGAGAACGTTGTACAGCTTGGGCACGCCGAGGATCAACGTCGGACGTGCGCGGTGCATGATCTGCATCAGGTTGCGGTCGACAGGGGTGTACGTCGTTGTGGCTCCGACAGCGACTGGGCACATGAGCGTGATTGTCAGTCCGTAGATGTGATACCACGGGACGATCGTCAAGAAGTTGTCCCGCTCGGATAGCTCGACCACTTTGATGGCTGTCAGGGCATTGGAGGCGATATTCCTGTGGGTGAGCATCGCTCCCTTTGCGTTCCCGGTTGTCCCCGACGTGTACATGAGGATCGCCAGATCATCCTGGGTGACGGGAATCGAAGCGACGGGGCGATGGCCGAGAACGACGGCGTCCATGAACTCGATCCCCTCAATCGTTGTACGATCCATGCACACCAAAGACATGTCGGGAAGCGATTCGCTACGGATGGAGGCAAGGTCTTCGGCTTTGCTCCCCGAGAAGATTGCCGCGCTTACGCCGGCTTCCTCGAGGATGCGCTTCAGCTCTCCGCGTTGCAGATCGGGATCCAACGGCAATACGGCGGCTCCGCAGCGAAGGACTGCGAACAAGGCCATCGCATAGGCGGCACGCGGTTTGGAGACGAGAGCAACGCGATCGCCTTTTTGGACGCCAAGATGCTGAAGGGCCGCCGCCAGCCGGCCCACGGTTTCGCCCAGACGGCTGTAGGTGATCTCATTGAGAACAAGCTGAACCCCTCGTCCCTTCTTCCGTTCTGTCGGGATCAGCATCCGTAGCGCCACATTGTCTGCGAAACGCTTGACGGACGTTTCGAACAACTCATTCAGCGTTGGATACGTCGGCATCGGTCTCCTCCATCCTCCATCCCACCCTATGATCGGGCGTCCGCCTGGGTGTGCAGACACCCTTGCCTTGCCTCATCGACCGGCATTAATCGTCGATGGGCGATCCTCCTGCCTTGCCAGTTACCTTTGCTACCTTGCGAATTGGACGGCGTTGTGTCAAGAATCGTTCGTATCAGAGAGAGGACGGATCGGAAAGGTAGCGCTCGGCTTCGATGGCGGCGATGGCGCCATCGCCCGCGGCGATCACCGCTTGTGCATAGCGGCTGGTGAATGCGCGGACGTCGCCGGCGGCGAATACACCCGGGATGTGCGTGCGAAGCATCGAATCCGTCATCACATAGCCTCGTTGATCGAGATCGACGAACCCCTTCAGGAAATCCGTTTCCGGTGTGTGGCCGATGCTGACGAATACGCCGTCGATGGCGCAAGGCTCCCGGCTCCCGGTGGATGGGTTCCGCAACGTGACCTCGGAAACGAACGAATCTCCACGGACCTCGTCGATCGTGCGATTCCACAAGAAGTGGATCGCCGGATGCGCTCGTGCACGATCCTGGAGAATTCGGCTGGCACGGAACGCCTTCGGATCTTGCTCGGGATGCCGGACTACGATCCCGACCCAATCCGCGAACCGGGTCAGGTACAGTGCCTCCGTCAACGCCGAGTCTCCCGCACCGACGACAAGTACGCGCTTGCCGCGGAAGAAGAAGCCGTCACACGTTGCACAGTACGAGATGCCTCTTCCCTTGAACCGGTCGGCACCTTGCGCAGGAAGCGGTCTCGGCCTCGATCCTGAGGCGATAATCACGGTGCGTGCGACGCATTCCCCTTCTGCAGTGACCAGACGGATTGGAGCTCGCTGCGGAGGATAGGGATATCTGGAATCCGAAGGAGCATCCACGGCGATTTCCCGAACTTCCTCGAGAAGAACCTTCGTTCCCAGCCGTTCCGCCTGCCGGTGCATCTGATCCATCAGCCCCGGCGCGGTGGTCTTCTCGTCGATCCCCGGGAAGTTCTCGATGCACTCGGTTTCCTTGAGCTGCCCACCCGGCGTGCGTTTCTCGAAGATCACCGTCGATAGCAGGGCGCGGCGGGTGTAGATCGCTGCGGTGAGCCCGGCAGGGCCGGCCCCGATGATGGCGACATCCGTGTTTCGTTTGCTCATGGCAACCAGAAGTATAGGCTCACGATAGATCGAAATCCTCCAGCGAGAGCAACCCGGAAGCATTTTCAACGACGGTCTTGATTCGGGTCTTCGCCTGTTCGAGCTGGGTCTTGACGGCCGCCGCCAGCTCAACGCCTTCCTCGAACAACGTCAGCGTCTCTTCCAAAGGCAGGTCGGCCGCTTCCAGCTTGGACGCGATGTCTTCAAGCCTTTTCAACGCTTGATCCATGGTTAGGTCCAATAGGTCTCGTCACCTCCTCGACGGTCGACAGGATCTCCCCGGTGGACAGCACGGTTCGAATCCGTGCCTCGACCGGAACCCGCGACACCTCCGTCAGCGGTGTCGCTTCCCCTTCGATATAGGTCATGCTGTACCCGCGGCGCAAAGGCAACGATGGATCCGAGAGGCGCACGATCTCCGAGAACCGTTCCAAACGACGTGATCGAAGATGGAACGCACCGCCGATGCGGTGCGCGAGCGAGGCGGTCGTCAAGTCGAGCCTCTGCGCGAGAAGCTGCACACGATCTCCGGGCAAACGCAGCACGGACGGACGGACCGCGTGTTTCAAGCTCTGCCACCGGTGCCGGAACGCCGCCGTTGCTGCACGGCCGATCCGGCGGGAACACTGCAGGATCCACGCCGATAACTCCGCCTGGTCCGGAGCGATCAGCTCGGCGGCGGCGGAGGGTGTCGGTGCCCGGACATCGGCAACGAAGTCGCTGATGGTGAAATCGATCTCGTGCCCCACCGCGGAGATCACCGGGATAGAACACGCATACAGCGCACGAGCCAACGCTTCGTTGTTGAACACCGCAAGGTCTTCGGCGGATCCACCGCCTCGACCGATGATCAGCGCATCCAGCGGATCGATTTCGGTGTGGTAACGGATCGCCCGCTGCACCGCGTCGATCAGCTCTTGGGCCGCCGCTTCTCCTTGGACCGAGCTTGGGAAAAGCAGCAGCTCGATCAACGGGAACCGGCGCTCAACGACGGACACGATGTCCCGGATGGCGGCACCGGTCGCTGATGTGATCAAGGCGACCCGCCGGGGAACGGACGGTAGAGGCTGCTTGTGTTCGGGGTCGAACAACCCTTCGGATTCGAGTTTGGCTTTCAGTTTCTCGAACGCAAGCTGAAGAAGCCCCTGGCCCGCGGGCTGGATCATCGATGCGATGAACTGATACCGACCTCGCGGCTCGTAGATCGAGAGCCGTCCGAAGGCAAGAACTTGATCGCCGTCGGCGAGAGCGCTCGTGGCGCCAAAACCCCTCGTGCGCGGGCGGAAACGGACCGCGGAGATCTCGGCCTGGTTGTCCTTCAGGGTGAAGTACGCATGACCGGAAGGGGCGATCTTCAGATTGGAGATCTCGCCTTCGATCCAGAACGAGCCGAACTGCTGTTCAAGCGCTTCCTTGGCTCTTCGGTTGATCTCGGACACGGTATATACGGGTTCATTCAGCATTCCGCCGCACAGTGTACCCGGGAGCCTCCGGAAACGGGAACAGGTGGCGGGAGGTTTGAGAAGTAGGGCGTTTGTAGCGTATCATTTTGCTATGCGGGTCAAGGGTTCGGAGCGGTTTCCGGCCAACCGTCGCATCAAGGGGTATCGAGCGTTTGACCCGGTGATGCGAGAAGGGCGTGTCCGTCGGAGTGAATGGTTCACGTTGTACGTCTCTACAACGGCGTCTGCCGGGCGATTAGGGATCTCGCTGGGGCGCCGGTATGGATCGGCGGTGGAGCGGAACCGTATCAAACGGTTGATTCGGGAAATCTACCGCAAGAACGGAGATCTATTCTCGGGGGTCGACATCGTGGTCCATCCCAGACCACCGTGTCGTGGACAAGACCAACCAACCGTGGCCCGGATCTTGCTCAGTCAAGCGCGTGCAGTGATTGCGATGGAGGGATGCGATGAACAAGGAAACGATCCGTCTGACCAAGGGCGGCTATGAGCTCATGCAGAAGGAGCTCGAACACACGAAGAAGATCCTCTACGAAGAGATCCCCGAGAAGCTGAAGGCGTCGAAGATCAACGGCGGCGATCTCCGCGAGAACAAAGAGTACATGTATCTCCAGAGTGAGCAGCAGTACTACGAGCGCGAAGTGCGCCGGCTGACCTCGGTGCTCGAAGCCTCCGAAATCATCCCCGACGAAGAGATCTCTTCCGATGTCATCGGAATCGGATCCAGTTTCATTCTGCAGGACTTCGAATTCATGGAGAGCGGGTCGTTCAGTCTGGTCAGTTCGGCGGAAGTGAACCTGGAAAAGGGGAAAATCTCCATTGAGTCTCCGGTTGGAGCCGCGCTGGTCGGGAAGAAAGAAGGCGACGAAGTGGTCGTTGACCTTCCCCGCGGAACGGCTCATTTCCGGGTCATCGCCATCCAGTAACCGAGTGGGATCCGCATTGGAGGCCGATCCCGAGGTTCGAACCGTCGATCCGCCTTTGACATGATCGGGTCGGGTCGGAGTCCGGCCGGTCGCTGACGCACGGCGGTGATCTGCCGATCCCGGAACGCTGACGCGGAATGTGTTCCGAGCATCAAGGTCTGGTACGAATGCGATAAGGAGCTGTTGTGGCCTTCGCCAAGCGGATGGATCGGTGGATGGATGCGATCACAGCCTGGGACGAACGTACGCTGTGTGCGATCAGTGAGAGTCCCCGTCTGAAACAGATGGATTGGTTCTTCCGCGCCGCCACCTATCTCGGTGACGGATATCTGTGGGCGGCGCTGGGATTGGGGCTAATCTTGCTCGGATCTTCGCTCGATCGCGACTACGTCTTGGTGGCGCTGTCGATCACCGTCATCAACATCACGATCTTCCGCGTCTTCAAGATGGCGTTCACCCGCCCGCGGCCGCAGATCCTTTCGCCGGACGAACGACAGCGCAAAATCGACGTGTATTCGTTCCCTTCGGGACATACCACGATCGCCTACGGAGTCGCGTGGGTCATTTCCGCCGTGTATCCCCATCTGGCCGTCGGAATGGCGACCTACGGCGGCGCGACGCTGATTGGTCTCTCCCGTGTCTACGTCAAGGAACACTATCCGCTGGATGTGATCGGTGGAGCGATCCTCGGAACGACGATCAGTTCTCATCTTCTACCCATTGTTCTTCAGTTTATCCTTTGACAAGATCGTGAGGGGCCAATTAGAATCCGGCTCCCGAAGGTGAAAATCGGTGATAACGGGAGGCTGTGCATGATCCAACACTTGTCAAAACGGGCATCGGGATCCAAAAGGTCCGCAATCCGCGAGCTTCTGAAGCTGACGGAACGCCCTGAGATCATCTCGTTCGGCGGCGGGTTGCCGGCTCCGGAGACGTTTCCCCACGAGGAGATGGCGGCCATTGCCGGCGACGTGATCCGGGAGAACCCACAGAACGTGTTGCAGTACGGATCGACCGAAGGAAGCCGCACCCTTCGCAAACTGATGTCCGAATGGCTCCGCCCGCAAGGGATCGATGTCGGCATCGACCAACTTCTTGTGACGACGGCCTCTCAGCAGGGATTGGATCTTCTCTGCAAGGCGTTCATCGACCCCGGGGACGTGATCTTCTGCGGACTGCCGAGCTACCTTGGCGCGATCCAGTCGTTCCGGCTGTTCGAGAGCCGGATGGTCGGTGTCGAGCTGGAAGACGACGGAATGAACCTCGACATCCTCGAGCAACGGATCCGGGAAGAGAGAGCCGCTGGTCATCCGTTGAAGGCCGTGTATGTGATCCCCGACTTCCAGAACCCCTCGGGGATCAGCATGTCTCTTGAGAAGAGGAAGCGCTTGCTGGAGATCGCCCGGCGCGAAGACCTTCTGATTTTCGAAGACAACCCGTACGGGCAGCTCCGTTTCGCCGGCGAACCGATCCCGTCGATTCTCAGCCTCGATGATGAGGGCGCCGGACGCGTGATGATGTTGTTCACCTTCTCGAAGGTGCTGTGCGCCGGATTGCGGCTTGCTTTGCTTGTCGCCGACGGCGAGATGATGGACGCGCTGGTTCGTGTCAAGCAGCCGAGCGATCTGTGCACGTCCAAGCTGACGCAGCACATGGCGGCCCGCTACATCCAGCAGTACGGCTTGGATGACCATCTTGCCGAGATTCGCAAGATCTACCGCGTGAAGCGGGATGCCATGGTGGAAGCCCTTGAGCGGTACATGCCCAAGAACGAAGGGATCAGCTGGACCAACCCCGATGGTGGATTGTTCCTGTGGGTGCGGCTCCCCGAGAGCCTGGACACCGAAGCGATGTTCCCGCAGGCGTTGGAACACCAGGTCGCGTATGTCGTCGGCTCGGCGTTCTATGTGGACGGACGCGGGCAGAACGCGATGAGGCTCTCGTATTCCCTGGTTTCGACCGAAGACATCGACGAAGGGATCCGCCGGCTGAGTGATCTGGTCCGGGAGGAACTGGGGTCGATCAGCAAGTCGGGTTCGGCCGCATAGGAAGCGGCGTTCTCCGAACGCGCGAAGATCGTGAAACGAAAGATCCGCACGCAGTCTCTGCTCGAGCCGCGTGCGGATCGTTCCTTTTTCGAGTTGTGACCGGGATTTCCCGTTGTTCTAGGTGCCGAACAGTTTCTCCGGCGCGATTTCGACGAACTTCGAGACCATTCTCACCGTGTTGTCAAAATCGTTCATTCGCATCGTCGATGCCGGCGAGTGAATGAACCGGCACGGCACTGACAGCACCCCCGAAAGCACGCCGCCGCGGGTCAGGTGGATCGCACCGGCATCCGTTCCGCCGTAGGTCGGAAGCTTGTACTGGAAGGGGATGGCGGATTCATCGGCGATTCGCTCGAGCACATCGATGACACGCCGCGAGACGATAATCGATCGATCGGCAACGGTGATCGCCGGGCCTTGCCCCAAACGCACCGGTTGTTGATCCTCGCGAACCCCCGGCATGTCGGCGCCGATTGTCCCCTCGATCGCCAACGCAAGGTCTGGCTGGATCCCATAGGCTGCGGTCTTCGCGCCACGAAGTCCGACTTCCTCTCCGATGGCAAACGAGTAGGCAACGGTCCAGTCCAGATCCTTGTTGGCAAGGCGTTCCGCCGTTTGGATCAACACCGCGCATCCGGCGCGATCGTCAAATGCTTTCCCGGTGACATAGCCGTCGTGAATTTCGGTGAACGGATAGTGAATCGTCAGCGGATCGCCGATTCGGATCCCCATATCGGTGGCTTCGTGTCCTGAGAACGCGCCGATGTCGATGAACAGATCCTCCATTGGGATCGGTCGTTCGCGGGCTTCGGCCGATAGAATGTGTGGGGGTGCTGCTCCGATTACGCCGAGACGCTTGGCGCCATCCCGGGTTTGAATCGTGACGCGATGAGTGGGAAGAATCCGTGGATCCCATCCCCCGAGCGGCGAGAACCGGAGATACCCGTTTCCGTCGATCCACTTGACGATGAACCCCACCTCATCCATATGAGCGTCGAGCATCAGGGTCCGTTCCGACCGGCCATTCTTGACAGCGATCAGATTTCCCAATACGTCCGTGCGGACCTCGTCGACAAACGGCGAGATGGTCTCGTGAATCAGCTCACGCACCTCGTCCTCGAAACCGGCGACTCCGAACGCGTCGGACAGGCCGGCGAGCAATCGGACTGCATCCATGTCCTTCCCCCTTTCAGCGGGGCGATTATAGGGCAGTTGAGACCAAACCCCACAAGGCTACCTTGCCACCGCCGCGTGGATCTTCTCGGCAAGTTGCCGGGAGATGCCGGGGACAAGGGCGATGTCGTCGATGGATGCTTCGGAGAGCCCTCTGAGTGAACCGAACCGACGAAGCAAGGCGGAACGACGCTTGGGGCCAATGCCGCCGATCGAGTCCAACGCGGAGGAAAGGGTACGCTTGCGCCGCAGGTTGCGGTGATAGGTGATGGCAAACCGGTGCGCTTCGTCGCGGATCTGCCGCAACAACAGCAGGGCGTCGCCATCCTTGGGGAGCAACACCGGGAGCGGTTTGCCGGGACGGAACACCTCTTCGTGGCGCTTGGCGAGGCCGAGCAGCTCGATTCCTTCCAGATCGAGCTCCGAGCACACCGATCGAGCGACGTTCAACTGACCTTTGCCTCCGTCGACGACAACCAAGTCCGGAAGCTCGGAAAACTTCCCTCGCGATACAGTGGGGTCGGCAAGTTCCTTCAACCCTCTTCGAAACCGGCGGCGAAGCACTTCGGCCATCATCGCGTAGTCGTCGGGATGCCCGCCGATCTGGATCTTGAACCGGCGGTACGAGTCCCGCCGTGAGCGGCCGTTGACGAATACCACCATCGAACCGGTCGCCTCGGTTCCCTGGATGTTGGAGATGTCATACGCTTCGATCCGCTGTGGAAACGAGGTTAGCGATAAGATTTCCGCCAGCTCGGTCAACGCGGTGTTCGCCTTGGACTGAAGTGTCACCGCAGCGCGCTCCGCTTTGAAGGCGAACTTCGCGTTCTCGTCGGCAAGTTTGATAATCGCCCGTTTCTCGCCGCGCTGCGGGGTGTGAAGCCGGACCTTCTTGCCTCGCTTCGAGGTCAGCCACGCCGACAGCTCGGACGTGGTCTGTTCATCGAGGTGAGCGGGGAGGAGGACCTCGGGAGGGACGGCGTGCGCCGCCGAGTAGAACTGGGGGAGAAACTCCTGCAGCACGTCGGGGGTCGAGGCTCCCTCCGGGACGCGCAGGTGAAATGCGATCCTCCCGCTCAGCCGTCCATCGCGCAGGAGAAACACGTTGGCACAGGCGGCTTCGCCGTCGACGTACAGACCGATGGCGTCACGATCCTTCAGGTCGGGAAGCGCCACCGACTGGCGTTCGAGTGTGTTGCGAAGCGCGGTGATCTGATCCCGGTGCCGCGCTGCCTTCTCGTAGTTTTCGTGGGAGGCTGCCTCGTCCATCTGCGCCTTGAGCTGCTTGATCAGTCCGGTCACACGTCCCTCGAACAGCAACGCGGCGCCGTCGACGATTCTTGCGTATTCCTCCGGGGGGACCAATCCGGCACACGGGGCAAGGCAGCGGCCGATGTGGTAGTTGAGACACGGACGACGGGGTGTGGCGAGCGGCAGCGCCAGATTGCAGGTGCGGATCGGGAACAGTTTCTGGGCCAGCTTCAGGGTGGAACGCATCGCCTTGACGTTGGTGTACGGACCGAAGTAGCGGGCGTTGTCGTTGCGGCGCCGCCTCGCGATCAACACGCGGGGAAACGGCTCGTTCGTCACCTTCAGGTAAGGATAGCGCTTGTCGTCGCGCAGGCGGACGTTGAACCGCGGCTGGTGCCGCTTGATCAACGTGTCCTCCAGGATGAACGCCTCCGCTTCCGTTTGGGTGCGGATGACCTCAAGATCCGCGATCTCGCCGATCAACCGCGCGACCCTCGCTTCTTTCGCGGCGGAGACCTGGAAGTACGAACGGACGCGGCTGCGCAACACCGACGCCTTGCCGACGTAGATGACCTTTCCCGACGCATCCTTCATCAGGTACACGCCGGGGGTCTTCGGCAGCGACGCCAGCTTCGCCAGCAAGTCGCCGGATGCCTTCAGCTCCTCAAGTTCCGGCCGATTCTGATCGTCCGGGAGATCACCGCTGCGCGGCGTCCCCGATCGGTTGGTGGTGTTCATCGTGGTCCGTGATATGGTAGCCCATCACAAGAGATCACAGCCAACGACAGCGCCGGAGTCGCGTGTCCATCCGCGGTACGCCGCGTGTCCTTGACGATGTAGCGCCGGGTTCACACAATGCTCACAGCAAGTTCATGACACGTTGATGTTCGCCTTGTACCGTGTGAAGAGATGAGGGGTCCAATCCTCTCGAGACTCAAGCAACGCAAGTGCGAAGCGGCCCCTAGCGGGCTTCTTCGCTTTGGAGAGAAGTGGAATTCGATACCGTAATGCACCGAAGCTTCGATGGATTCCTGGGTTTCCTTCGTGAAGGAAAACTCTCCCGTGTCACCCGGCCCGTCGTGTGGTGGCTGGGACGCGTTCTCCACATCGCCCGCAAACACAACCTGAATCCGTGGGTCTTTGTCGGGATGTCCGTCTTGGGCTGGTTCGTTCAGGGGATGTTCTACCTCTCCGGCCTCGGCGGCCCCGAAGGCGAGCTGGCGCTGCTGATCACGCTGCGGTTGATGGCGCTTGTCGTTCCGGCATACGTTTTGCTCCGCGGCAGGAACATCGCCGGGGTGATCAACGTGAGCTTGGTTGCCGGACTTGCCGTCAACACCGCGTGGCACGTGTGCTACTTCGTCTATCTATAGCAGGCGAAAGCTTGCGATTGCCTGAGCGCCACAGAACGCTATAATCTCCAGCGATTTGACCCAAACATTGGGGGTGTAGCTCTAATCGGGAGAGCGCCCGCCTTGCACGCGGGAGGCTGTCGGTTCGAATCCGATCACCTCCACCAGCCGAACGATTTCATAGTTTGCGTAGCGTCGGGGGATAGCAAGATCCTCTGCTTCTTGGATCTTGCGCAATAGCAGGATCGGTCTTTGACTGCGATCCTGCGCAATAGCAGGATCACCTTTCGGCTTCGATCCTGCGCCGTTGCCCCCGACGTTTGCCTTTGGTTGTCCAACAGGGCTCTCAATCGCACCGGCAACGCCTGCCAACTCCATCTTCACAATTCTTATGGGGGGAGCTGCTTCTACGCGATACGTTCACCAACTGGTCAAGAGGTATGAAACGAGGTTTGGAATCGAGAAGAGAATGCACCCTGACATGCTGCGTCACACATTCGCCACCGAGCACCACCGTTAGAGCCGCAATATCCGCTTCGTCCAGAAGGCTCTACGTCACGCAAACCTATCAACGACGATGATCTGAGGGCACACCTGCAACGCGGAGTTGCGTGAAGCCTTTCGGTTGCTCGTCAGCGGACGCCGGGAATGAAGTTGTGATTCCCAATCTATCCAACACCTGCTGCTGCAGCCCATTCCTTGTGGGATGGGCTAGTCTGGTCAGAGATCCTCTTTCTTGCTTTCGCTTTCTCTCGTAGTCTGCTAGTATTAGGTTTACGAGAAGAGAAGTGAGAGTCGCACATATTCCTCATGCGTCCGCGCTTCCATCCTATGAATCGAAGGGAACCCGGCGTGTCCTACAAGGATGCCAGCAGCAAAGCGGAACGAGCCCGGAAGATCGACTTCGAGGAGTATCCCGATTGGCTCCAGAGGATAGCAGGGGATCGGATTGGGCCGAGAACGGAAACCTACTACCGAGCTGTAGTTAACGACATCTCTCGTCGCTTTCGAGAGTCAGAGGTGTGGAGAGATCTGTCGGGGGGACTCAGGGACCTAGAGCGAAGGTACTACCTGGAGACTGGATACGACCTCTTCTCGGTTTCGGAAGCCCCGGAGCTTGAGACGAAGCCATATGGCTCATTCCTTTTGAAGACATACAGGAAGAACGTGCTTGAGAACCCATCATGGCCGGATCCCCCGGATTCGGGATGGATCCTTCCGAGCCTCAGCTTTGAGGAAATCAACGACCTTGTTCGCTGTCGCGTGGTGGTGAAGTACCTCGACGGTGTTTCCACCGTTCTAGATTGGATTGGCTCCGTTTGCGAAGACTACGAAACGCGATTCGTTGCAGATCTCGAAGCCAAAGAGGAGGGGTATTACGCTGCGCATGGATATGTAGTATTTCCATGCCACATACCCGACAGGGAGTTCGACACGAAGGAAATCAGAGCGCCGATAGAGATCCAGGTAACCACGCAAGTACAGGATTTGATCTACCGTCTGCTTCACAAGTACTACGAAGAACGGCGAAAAACGTCAGAACACTCTGGTATCTGCTGGCAGTGGGACTACGAGACCGAAGAGTTTGCTGCCAACTACCTTGGTCACATCTTGCACTATGTGGAAGGTATGATCATGGATATCAGAAGGCGTCAGGAGGATGGGTATGCGGACTGAGTTCCAGGAGTATCTACGGGAAATCGGAGTTGAGGGTGCATTCCTTGAACGGGCAGACGCGATACTTGCTCACTTCGAAGTGCTTGTGCCCGATCTGGTTGCCGAAGCAACGCTATTCGTTTCCGATCGCATTGATGAAGAGGGCAAGCGAAGGTACGCCAGTCTCTGGTTGTTCACAGCTGAAGCCATGATGGAAGCTAAGGAGTTTCTTGAGAAGGTAGATATTGACTTCGCGCCGCTGACGAATGGCTGCGTCTACTGGGTGATCAACACTCGCAGCTTCTCACTAAAAGAGACGACGGACGCCTCCCGGATGAGCCTCCGTGTGATTCTGCCATCTGATGTCGGCGGTGAGCTTCAGGCAACGGGGAGCAACTGTGCACATCTTCTGGACGTTCTCCGCCAGTACATCCTCCCTCTCTGAATTCGCCTGCACGTACTACGATGCAATTGCCGTTTGCTTGCATCGGCGCAAGACTTGGCTACATCGAACTACGTCCGCACGGCGCAAAGAGAGAACGACCAAGCACTGCTCGTGTGCGCGAAGTGGCACACAGTTTGCGCAGCAAGCGAAGTGCCAGTCAAGAGATGCCGTTTCCCTCATTCGCGGCCCACTTGATTTCGCTTAGGAAAGACTCTCCATAAGTCCTTTCGAAGCAAGTGTCCTCTTCACCAAAGAACTCAGCAAGGGGGGCATGCATTTCGAGATCCTTTGCCCGCGATATGAATTCGCGAAGGATCTCTGCTAGACGAGTTTCGCGCTGTTTCGCAACGGCTATGGCTTTCTCCAGCGTGCCAACACTCATGATGCAGTAGTCGATATCGATCTGATCTAGCCGATGCTCACCACGGCTCGCGCGTATAGTATGTCAACTCATTGATTGCGAAAGGCACGTTCGGAAGTATGCACAATCCAATTGCTTGATCCCGCGATGAGGTCTTCAGTACATCAGTGATCTCACTGTACTCGCAAACGCCCTCGAAGAGGTCGGTGGCTTTGCCAGGGAGTCGCCGCAACGCGGCATACACATCCGCCAGGTTGTGGTCGATGCTGGAATTATCCATCTCTGAACGTGTATCTGCACGTAATCGGCGAGCCTTCACTTCGAAGAGCAACAGCGGCTCGCCTATCGCCTCGACGAATGCGATATCAGGGCCCTTCATCTTCTTTGCCCTGACCCTTGCATATTCTCTCTCTGGCAGGCAGATTGAGTTCGGATACATCTCTCGCAACATCATGCCGATGTATGCCTCGAAGATGGCGCCTCTGAACTGGTTGTATTCCGCATCTAGGGAGGCGAGAAGCGTGTAGTCGAGGGCAGCGGGTAGAGATCGAAGGTAGAAGCGGTAGTTGGGCACGACGTACCGAGTGGCTTGACGGGGCAGACCTTGCATCTGCACGACAGGGTATCGCTCCAGAGGACTCACGTGCCAGCACTCCCGGCCTGCGCTGTATGCAGGCCGTGCGCGGAGACTCCGTAAGGTGCGTGTATCCGCGCAGAAGCACTGCCGGAAGGCCGTGAACGCCTCTGGGCGAACCACGTTGCTGCCAAGTTCGAGGACGTCTGACCGAGTAAACGAGATAAGCGGGTGAAGCAATTGACGGCACTCGAATAGCCCGCAGAGAACCGCTCTCAATCGCTGAAGACGCTCTCTCTTCAAGGTAGGCCGACACTTGGGATTGAGGTCCAGCCTATGCACAAGGTTCTCGTAGAGCTGGCGCTGCCAGAGACCTACCTTCGCATATACTGCGAGGAGTTCCGTCAGCGAGCAACCAAGGAACGCATCGATTCTCGCTCTGACCCGCTTCACTAGATCGGCAGTCTGCTCATCCCGGAAGTGTCCCTTGCTCGAGACTACATCATACAGGGCAAAGCACCTGCCTAGATCCCCGTTCCACAAATCCTGATATCGTATCTGGATATTCGCCCATCTTGCAGCTGCACGAGTGAGGTCGAAGAGCATCTCTTTGCGCTCCCGTCCATGTTGGATCTGCTCAATTCTGGGATCCAAAAGGCCCTCACCCGACCAGTTGATTAGCTTGATGAAGTCATCAGCAGAGTATTCCCTGTGATGCCAGAATGTCGCTTTGCTTGCCAGGATTGCCTCGCAGAAGAGCCGGGGTCTCTCGTAGTGCATCTCCGGAAACAGATCAAGTGAGTGAGACCCGAAGTACTCAAGAACGGCCAGCAGAGCTGCCAGTTCCCAGAGTGAATTGACATTGCCCGAGTTAAGCCTGGACACGGCCTTATCGAAAGGGCTCATTCCTTGTCGGCTCATATCATAGACAATATCACATTCAACATGGTTGGCAACCACACCAAGCGATACTCGAAGCCTGCGCCGAGGAGAACATCTCATTCAGGGTCCGTACTCGAAGTTCGGGAGCGGCTGCAATTGAGGCAACCACCTAAGCCGCTGCTGGTTGCGCGGATAGGCGCAGGCCCCGGGCTGTAGAGGTGATGCTGCAACGCGTCCTTCTCTTGGGAGGGATCAGGTGGGACCACTTGTCGGAGCCTCAGTTTCCTGCTGGGTTCTTGTACGTGGAGCTAAGCGAGGGATCAGCTGTCGGCAAGCTACGGATACCGTAGTAGAAGGATTGCGGCGAGCAGTCCGGTGACGACGATGGCGATCGTAGCCAGCCAAACGTAACCAAGCGTATCCGGCGGCGGCTCATAGGGTCCGGGGAGATGAAGCAGGATGATCTCGGCGGCGGGATCGGGGTTCCATTCGCTGAAGCGGCTGAGGGAGTGTGCCGTGACAAGGCCGTCACCCATGTAGAGGGCCACATGATCGATCCATCCGTCGTGCTCGTGATCGTAGGCAACCAGATCGCCAGG
>Ga0272443_10001733_pt1 | contig 30368 bp, 28 predicted proteins | sample SSMAcet12_FD_193581 | JGI IMG/M metagenome (GOLD analysis project Ga0272443, IMG submission 193581) | Marine sediment archaeal communities from Little Sippewissett salt marsh, Falmouth, MA, United States - SSM-Acet-12 | ecosystem: Environmental > Aquatic > Marine > Wetlands > Sediment ... | reverse complement strand
ATGCGCCTTACCGGCGAAGACAAACTGCACCGGGCGGCGTTCATCGGTGACGATCCTGAGCAGGCGGTCATAATCATGCAGGATCAGGTCGGCGCGTTTATAGGTCGCGAAGCGCCGGGCGAACCCAATCGTCAGGGCATAGGGGTCCAGCAGAACGCCACTGGCAACCGTCTGGACGGGATGCCGCTGGGTGGTTTGCCACTGGTTCCGCGCCCGGTTGATCGCAAAGGCGACCAGTTTCCGTTTCAGGTGCCGGCGCACACGCCAGAACTCATCATCGGGAATATTCTCAATTTTGGCCCACAAATCGGGATCATCAATATGATCCGACCAATCCGAGCCGAGGTAACGGGAGAACAAAATTCCCATTCGGCGGGCCAGCCAGGTCTCCGTATGGATACCGTTAGTGATGGCGCCAATCGGTACCTCGTCGGGTTTTCTTTCGGGCCAGAGATAGTTCCACATCTTGCGGGCAACCTGCCCGTGCAATTCCGAAACGCCGTTGCGGAATTCGGAGAGCTTCAAGGCCAACACCGGCATGCTGAAAGCATCACCGCCCCATGATTGCTGGACCTTGGCAATATTGATGAAATCTTCGCGGGTGATGCCCAGTTCGGGCCAGATCTGCGCGAAATATTTATCAATCAGCCAGAGCGGGAATTCATCATTGCCCGCAGGCACCGGCGTGTGGGTGGTGAAAATATTGGTCTTTTGGATCAGACCGATTGCATCCTCAAAGGACACACCTTTTGCCACATATTCCAGCGCACGCTCCAATGTCAGGAAGGCGGAATGGCCTTCGTTCATGTGCCAGGCCGTGGGTTCATAGCCCAACGCCCGCAGGGCGCGGACGCCGCCCATACCCAACAAAATCTCCTGGGAAATCCGCAGTTCCAGGTCGCTGATATAGAGCCGGTCGGTCAACTGGCGGTCATTGGGATCATTCTCGGGGATATTGGTATGCAGCAGATAGAGTTTGACCCGACCTACATTCAACTGGTAGATCCGGGCAAAGACTTTGCGCCCCGGCAGGTCAATGGAGATCTTAAGCGGCTCGCCGTTCTCATCCATCAGGCGAATTAGCGGAAGGGAATCAAAATCAATCGGGACATTGTCGGCGTGCTGCCAGCCATCCTCGCTGATACGCTGGGAGAAATAGCCGTAAGTGTAAACAAAACCCACACCCACCAGGGGAATCCCCAGATCGCTGGATTCTTTCAAATGATCCCCGGAGAGAATGCCCAAGCCGCCGGCATAAACCATCAGCGATTCATGCAGGCCGAACTCGAATGAGAAATAGGCCACCAGGTCATCGTTCAGTTCAGGATAGGTCTGAGAAAACCAGGTGTCCTTTTCATTCATATAACGGTCGAATTCGCGCATGACCCGGTCATATTTATCCAGAAAATAACGATCATCGGTCATGGCATTCAACCGGGAACGCTCCACATCCCGCAGGAAAGCCACGGGGTTGTGATAGGTGTCGTCCCACAACAGCTCGTCAATTTCCTTGAACAGCCGCTGCGCTTCCGGGTTCCAAACCCACCACAGGTTAAATGCCAGATCGCCCAACCGCTTGATTCGGCGGGGCAGAGAAAATTTTACAGGTCTTTCTTGTTTAATTTCAGCCATAAATCAAGTCCTCTATTTTAAAATGGAATGCCTGCTGAAATAACCCTAGATTATTTCCGCAGGAAACCAATACTCGTCACAGAGTTGAAAACCATCACTGATGTTCATCGTTCAGCGGTTAATGATACCACAAAGGCTTTTAAGGAAGTTTCACCTGACAGGCTAGTGTTAACGAACCTTAACAAACCCGTTTTCAGCCCCTTACGAAGCCAAATCTCATTGTTGGATTTTATAACAACCCATCCGTTATAATCAGATTTATCACAAATTTAGACAAGGAAAGCTGAATGACATTGGACATGATTGCCTTTGACGCCGACGACACCCTCTGGCATGGTGAGGTGCACTACCGCGAAGCCCAGGCGGAACTGCAGAACATCCTCTCGCCCTGGTGCAGCCCCGCCGAGGCCGAACAATTGATGGACCGGATCGAAATGCAGAACCTGCCGCTCTATGGCTACGGGGTCAAGGCCTTCACGCTCTCCATGATGGAAGCGGCCGTGGCCCTCTCCGATGGTGAGATCACGGGCAAACAAATCGGACAGGTCCTCACCCTGGGCCGCGGGATGCTGGAAGCCGAAGTGCGGCTTTGCCCCAATGTCCACCAGGCACTGCAGTCCCTCTCGCAAACCCATCGTCTGATCGTGATCACCAAAGGCGACCTGCTGGACCAAACCGAGAAGGTTGAACGCTCCGGCCTGGCGCATTATTTCTCAGGGGTGGAGGTGGTCAATAAGAAGACGCCCGAAATCTACCGGGCGATCCTCGACCGCTATCAGATCACTCCCCAAAACTTTCTGATGATCGGCAACTCCCTGCCTTCGGATATCATCCCCGTGCTGGCCCTCGGCGGCACAGCTATCCATATTCCCGCCGACACCACCTGGGCACATGAGATGGTCTCCGATTTTGATACCAGCCAGCCGGGCTTCTATGAGCTGGAAGATCTCGCCCAGTTACCGGATTTCATCCGCAGTCATTTCCCGCTTGAGGCCAAAGGCTGATCATGCTCACCAAGTCGGATTTCCTGCGCTTTCTGGATGCCCCCATGCACCTTTGGGCCAAGGCTCATGACGCGCTGGAGGAAAAGGCCCCAACCCTGCTGGACCAGCATGTGCGCGAACAGGGGCAGCAAGTGGAAGCGCTGGCCCGCCAATATCTTGAAGACCACATTCAACGCAATTATGCTCAGGCGGATCTGCTCTGGCAGTTCGCCTATAACGACGGGCGGTTTGAAGTCCGCGCCGATGGCATCGTCCATGATCGGGCGGCGGAGGCCTATGACCTCTATGAGATCAAATCCTCCACCAAAGTGAAAACTGAACACGAATACGATCTCACCTTCCAAACCCTCCTGCTCGAAAACGCCTTCAATCTCCGTGCTATCTATGTACTCCATATCAATCGCGATTATGTCTTTGAAGGTGAATTGGACCTGGCCAAGCTTTTCACCATCGAGGAAATAACAGCCAAAATCAATAAACGCCGGGAAGATGTCCGCAAACTGCGTGAGGCGGCCTGGCAGGTCACCCGGATGAGCGCACCTCAGCCGGAATTCGCCTGTACCAATCCCAAAACCTGCCCCTGCCCCTCACTCTGCCACCCCAAACTGCCCGCCCACCCGATCTATGACCTGCCGCGGATCGGCCGAAAAGCTGTCGAGTTGCGCAACCAGGGCATTATTGACATCCGCGACATCCCCGTGGATTACCCCCTCAACGCCAAACAAGCCCGGCATGTGCAGGTGATTCGCTCGGGGCAGCCCCAGATGGATGTTGACGCCCTCCGGCGCTGGCTTTCCGGTTTGAAATTTCCCCTCCATTTTCTGGATTATGAGACCTTCGGCCCCGCCCTCCCGCTCTTCCCCGGCTACCAGCCCTATGAACAGGTCATCTTTCAATACTCCCTCTACAAACTGACCGGACCGGATGCCGAACCGGAGCATCAGGCCTGCCTGATCACATCCCGCAAAGACCCCGAACCGCCGCTGGCAACCGACCTTGTGCACCATCTCGGGCCGGAAGGAAGTGTCCTGGTCTGGTATGCACCCTTTGAAAAGGGGCGCAACACCGCCCTCGCCCGGCACTGCCCTAACCTGGCCGGTGAATTGCTGGGAATCAACGAGCGAATCGTAGACCTGATGCTGCCCTTCAGCAGCGGCTGGGTCATCCATCCGGACTTCCATGGCAGCGCCTCATTGAAAGCCGTGCTTCCCGTGCTCTGCCCAGAGCTGGACTATGCCGATTTGCAGATCAGGGACGGCCAGCAAGCGATGCTGACCTGGTACCGGCTGCAGCAGGACGAGGCCAGCCCGGAGGAAGAAGCCGAGATTCGTAAAGCCATGCTGGCTTATTGCCAGCGGGATACTTTCGGCATGGTCGCCATCTGGAATCATTTACGTCAACTCTAAGGAAAGAAATATGAACATTCAATCTGCAGGTAACCAATTACATACCCAGAGGCAGGCTATCCTCCATCTGGCGGAAGGCCTCTCGCTGGATCAGGCCCGCTGGAAGCCGGATGAGAAGTCCTGGTCCGTGCTGGAGGTGATGAGCCATCTGGTGGATGAAGAAGTCCTCGATTTCCGCCGCCATCTGGACCACTTGCTCCACACACCCGGCGATCCCTGGCCCGAGATTGATCCGCAGGGCTGGGTAACTGCCAAACACTATAACGAACGCCAACTGGATGCCACCCTGGCCGCCTTTGCCGCGGAACGCGAGAAGTCAATCGCCTGGCTGCATTCGCTGAACGAGCCGGATTTGGATTCGGCTGCGACAATGCCCTGGGGGAGCCTTTCCGCCGGGGATATGCTGGCCTCCTGGCTGGCACATGACCTGCTGCACCTGCGGCAGTTGATCGAGCTGCGGTATGCCCTAACCCAAAATGGCAGCGCCCCCTACAGCGTGGAATACGCCGGCGGCTGGTAAATCAAAAAGCCCCTGCAAATCACTTTACAGGGGCTGATATATAGCTTTTCTCGTTCTCATTCCACTTTCAAACTGCGGACGCCTTCAATATCCGAGAGGGCATCGACCAGTTCTTCCAGAGTCTGGTCGCGATGGATCCGCGCCACAATCTGAATTCTAATCCGCTTATTCTTGACATGCTTCTGGATCGTAAAACTCAGCAGGTCATCGGCAAACTCATTCACCAACTGGCGGATAGCCTTGACCACACCTTTGCGGTAATCCGCCTGAAGTGAGATATAGCGGGATATCGAGGTTCGGACGAACCGGTTTTCAATCACGTTGAGCAGGCCCAAAACCAGCAGCATCAGGGCCGTGGTGACCACGCCGATCAGATAGTAACCCGCGCCCACGGCCAGGCCAACGATGGCCATGGTCCAAAGCGAAGTTGCCGTGGTGAGACCTTTGACATTGAACCCATAACGCAGGATAGCGCCGGCACCTAAAAAGCCGATGCCGGATATCACCTGGGCTGCCAGGCGGGCCGGGTCCGCCGGAGTGCCCGGTCGGGCAAAGAGATAACCGAGGTTTACGGATAACACCATCGCGAGGGTCGCACCGATCACCAGGATCATATGCGTCCGCAGGCCGGCCGGCTGGTTATCCCGCTCTCGCTCGAAGCCGATCACGGCACCCAGGGCAGCGCCCAATAAAATTCTGAGGATGATTTGTGTCTCTGAAATCATAAATTGAGGTCGCTCCTATCCAATCAGCTTCTCCATAAATAATTTGTGGAGTTGTAAAATGAACCCTGCTCGGGAAGTCAGATCAGGGATCATTTGGTGAATTTTCGCTGATTTTTCGTTCTTTAAGGTTAAAATAGCCTGCCTGTTTTGTCAACCCATACCTGAAACGGGTCAAATATCAGAAAGTCGCTTTAAATCCAGCACTAAGCGCAGCCCAACAAAATCCGTGTGGTCTTCAATCCGCACCCACAACCAGCGGCCCTGCGGCAGGGACGAGATCGCATTGAGCTGTTCGCGAAATTTGGCGTTGAAGTAGTTGATCTTATCCAGGGCCCGTTCATCCTCTTCCGGTGAGAGGATCACCAGGGCCGAAAAAGCGCCGCGTTCCGGGAAAAGCAGTACCAGCTGCTTGGCTTCCTGGCGGAACCGGATCGCCCAGCCATGCTGCGCACTGTAATAGAGCCATTCAGGCCGGTACTCGGGGAAAACGGCCGCCAGGTATGCAGCCACATCATCCCAGACCGGCAGAACCTCCTTGCCAATCGCTTTTCGGACCTGCTCGGGTTCGGGTTGCTTATCCCGATCTAAAAATCGTTTATGCGCCATAATTAATTGAATCCATTGAATTACCCGGATTTAATTAATCTTATCATTAAAGGCTATTCATAAGCCAGTCTTTGCCAGGCTCAACCTTTTTGATCCCAATCGAGCTGTTCCCATAATTCCCGCATGATCTCCAGATGACTGATCTGAAGCAGAATAATTAATCCCTTGTAGATCTGACCACGTAAACCCAGCCCTCACCAATGATGTATTGCTTCGTATGGTGGACCGGTTCACCTGTTTTATAATCACGGTTTTCTTCACATGTCAGCAGAACAGGCGCGTTCGGCTTAATGTCAAGTTCGCGGGCATCTTCCGCTGAGGCTTTGGAAATTTGAATCGTTGTTTCCGTGGCAAGAGATTTCATGCCAAAGTCTTTTTTAAGGATTTGATAGATTGAGACATCCTCAAGATCATAATTTATCAATGGGATATAACGAGGTGCAAAATAGTTGTATTCAATTAATACAGGATTGCCGTCTGCATAACGCACGCGTTTGATGAATATGATCATTTCATCATCGCTAATCTTTAATATTCGCTGACTGTCTTTATCAGGGCGTTGAATGGAGATTTGGAGAATTTTAGACGATGCAACTTTTCCATTTTCTTTGCAGATATCGGTGAAGCTTTTATCCGCCAACAGAAGATGATTGATCCTCCGCGAGATAACATAAGTACCTTTGCCGCGTTTCGTTTCCAGAATCTTGAGCTCGACAAGTTCGGCGATCGCTTTGCGCACCGTAACGCGACTTACTTTATATTGCGCACCTAATTCCGCCTCTGTTGGGATCTTTTGACCCTCCCGAAAATTCCCCTTTTGTATTTCGGATTCAATCCCTTTCTTTACCGTCTCATAAAGGAAGTCCTGACCATTTTTCTGCATTATATGTCCTCCTGGAAATCAACTTTACCCATACTATTAATATAATACAAAGATACAATCCTAACAATATTATTTATATAATACAAGATTATAATGGTGTTTTGTGTGGAAAAATCCCCTGTTTGTAATACCGCCTACCATACCCATATTTTTCACTTCACTTCTATTAACTTGGTAAAGTTTAATTATTTTGGTAGGTCAGGGTTGTGCTTTTCGTTTCTTTGGGGATTTTCAAACGAAACCCCTGACCTACCGTTTGCAGTTAGAAGTCATAGAAGAAATAGTACCTGTACCAGTAAATATTTCTTCTATACATGGTCAGAACTTTGCCTGTTTATTAATCTAAATACATCATTATTCTCATACAACCATTATTCTTCTTTTGTCAGAAGAAGAACTCAATATTCCATCTGGCGGTAATAACGCCTGACGTCCAATGAGTGGTTGCGCTCAACCTGAAAAGCCAGGCTCAGAGGTTTCGTCATCACAGAAAGCACGAGAGGTGTGAGAATGCCCCGGAACTCGTCATCGACCGGCAGCTCGATGTCCCTGGTATCAAGGACAAGGATCTCATCCGTCAGATTTTCGAGGAATTTCAAGGTGCGGTCCATCAAAGGCCGGGATGGGTCATCGCCAAACATCAAAATCGCCGGGGTGCCTTTTTCAACCAGCTCCAGAGTACCGTGGAAAAATTCAGCAGCAGTGATAGATTTGGTCAGAATCCATTGCATCTCTTCCATCACACACATGGCATAGCAGTATGCTTCGCCCCAACCAGCGCCGCTTCCAACCATAAGGTGCCATGGCGCATCATAGTTCCGCGCGGCATAAAAAATGCATTTGGGGCTTGAGACCTGGACAGCCTTTTCCAATGCCTCTCCGAGGCCGTAGAGTTGGTCGATAAAACGCTCGTATTTCGGGAATTCATTACGCAGGAACAGGATTCTCAAAATAACATTGGCTAAACCGCAGAAAAACAGCACAAAGGAGTCGTCTGCTGGGGTTGGAAACACGTAATCCGATTTCTCTGCGATCGGACATTCCTCTTTCACCAGGAAAGAGAGGGTCTGGGCACCGCGGTCTTTGCAGTAACCCATAACGTCAACAATTTCTTTCGTATCACCGCTGGCGGAGGCAAACAAACACAGGGAGCCTTTCCCAAGCTGCTTATGATCCATGAGCTTTAACTCAGCGGCAGTTTCAATAAACACCGGAAGATCGGATTTGGAATCCATCAAATACTTCCAGGGCATCATAAGTGAATAAGTGCCCCCGGTACCGATAAGAAAAATATTGCTGATGCCTTCGTTATAAATCTTATCGATGGTTTCTTCTATTTTTGGGCGGTTTTCTTTGAAAACATCGAACCCTTGAATAATTTTCGTTTCCATTGATTCTCCTTTTTCTCTTTTTTATTCTCTGGTCACTCTCTTATAGTCGCAGTCACTTCTGGCAACCATAGAAGTGTCAAATGGTATTTCATGACCGAATGCGCCATGATATTGGCAGGTCTTTGCAGCAAACAGCGCAGCAAAGCTCATACTCTTGCGGATAAGGTTATCTTCACAATCCTGGATATTTTGTGTCATGCCATCAAACTCACGCAGCATTTTTGCGCATGAATTCAACTCTTTCAGGCCGCCAAAATAGGACGTGGCAAACATCGCCAGGAACGAATCACCCGCCCCCAGGGTGTCGACCACACTGGTGGCATACGCTTCCTGGTAATAAAACTTACGCCCGTTGTAGACATAGGAGCCATTCATATCCATCGTGCCGATGGCCATTTTCGCGCCGTCTTCCACACATTTTTTGAGCAGGGATTTAACTTCCAATAAACTCATGTTCGGGCAGGACATGGCGACATACGGGAATATCCCACAGCCCGCCTTGAGTGATTCTCGCGTCCATCTGGATGAGAAATCACAAAAGGCAGGCGTGTCGGATTTACCGAACTGTTCAAAAGCACCCGGCGCATAAAAAGAATCCGTGCTGGTGTATAGAAAGTCATATTCGCCATTTTGACCAGCCGCAACATCTTCAATCGATACTGGCAGCTTTGCCTTGGCCCCGGAACAGTGATTACCAAAAGTCCGGTCGCCGTCACGCAAAATTATGTATGCCCAGGCCGTTTGTTCGTCTATTACGTGGGCTTTGGAAACATCTACGCCTAAATCCGCAAGCGATTCCAACTGGAGCTTTCCCAGCCTGTCATTACCAACGGTGCTAACATAAGTAACCGCGTGGCCCAACGATGCAGCATAGGCGGCAACATTTAAGGCGCAGCCACCCGGGAAAACAATCCCTTGTTCCAAATATATGTCCACATTATTGTCGCCCACGCAAAAAACTTTTAGCATATCAATTTTCCTTAGTATTCAATCTGCCCCATGTAGCGCCGCTCGCCAAAGGGATGATCCTTCGCCACGGCAAGTCCCTTTCCATAGGCATAAGCTGCTACCCAATTCAGGACACCGGAGAAGTACTCTTCAACATTGGGTCCCACGATGCTGACACCCAATTCATTGGAGTCGATAACCGTCACCCGCCCGGAATAACGCTCCAGGAACTTCAAGGCGCGCTCATCCATGATTCTGGTCCTGCCGTTGCTGAGGAAAACGACAAAAGGCGTATTGTTATCTGCAACCTCAAACGGTCCATGGAACATTTCACCGGCATGGATACAGAAGCTGTTGACCCACTCCATCTCCATGAACAAGCAGATGCTCTGCATGTAACCGGCGAACAGGGATGGGCCACTTGCAACGGTATAAATTACCTTGTCCGCCTTATGGGCTTCCCCAAAGGGGATCGTCCGCTGGGAGATCTGCCGCACCAGCTTTTTATGCATCTGCGGAATGAGGTCAATGGCATTCATTGCCTCATCATAATAAGAATAATCATCATACAAACGTAATAATTCAAATCCGAGTTGAAGGACAAGACAGGAGTTATAGCGGTCATAGGTCTCCGAGTCCAGGATATCAACAGAGCAGTTCCACTTATAATCGCCATTCTCATGAAGCGGCGCATCTGCCTTGCCGCTGATGGTAATAACCGTCGCGCCTGCCGATTTAGCCGTTTTGGCGGCCGCACAGGTTTCCGGTGTCCCGCCTGTTGCCGACAACAGGACGACCAGGGAATTCTTGCCCATACGCTCCGGCGCATCATAGACAAATTCATTGCCAGTGATGGATTCCGCATGGATACTCTTCGACTCACTGCGCAGGAGATATTCCAAGGGGTAAAGGTTGGCCAGCGAGCCACCGCATCCCACGCAGAACACATCTTTGATGCCGCCGATTTTTTCTATTTTGTTATAGATTGCTTCAATATCCGCCGTTACTTCAGCGTGAGTTATATGTTGTGATCTAGTCATTTTTCTACCTCATCTAATATTAGTAAATTCAATAGGCTTAGTATGCAACCTTGAACATATAGCGCCTGTAACCAAACGGGTGCTTTTTCGCAACGCCGAGGGTCTCTGTATATTGCCGGGCGACTACCGAAAGAATCATGGAATTAAAGAATTCCGAGATCGCGGGATCGAAGCGTTCAACGCCATACTCACAGGCATCCAAAACAATAACTTTGTTTGAATACTTTTTAAGGAATTTGACCGCTCTCTCATCCATCTTCCGGGTGGGCCCACCGTTCATCAAAACGATAAATGGAACGTTTGGCTGGGCAACTTCAAATGGACCATGGAACAATTCACCGGCGTTGATATAGCCTGAGTGAATCCATTCCATTTCCATCAGGTGGCAAATGCAGGTTGTATAAGCAACAAATGAGGAATTACCACTTCCCACAACATATAATTGCTCTTCATCTTTATAATGTTCGGCGAAATCGCGCGCGGGTTCGGCGCTATCGGCGAAGGCCTTATCGCATATGTCATCAAGGATGTCAAACGCTGACTCTGCCTTGTCGGCATGCTCATAATTCTCAAACTGTTTCAAAATTTCAAATCCAAGCCAAACAATCAACGCGTTACTCGTCTGAGAATAGGGACAATCTTTGAAACCATATGTGATGTGATAATCACCGGCTGCTTCCATTGAGTTATGAGGATTGGTTGAAAGTGTTATCACCGTGGCGCCAAGCTCTTTTGCTCTCTTGGCGGCTGCAATTGTCTCAGGCGTCCCGCCCTTGGAGGACATGGTCACAACCAGCGCGTTTGAATCAACCTGTTTCGGTGTTGCATGAACGAATTCATTCGCCGTGATAATGGATGCCTGAATGCTCTTTGCCTCAGATTCAATGATGCAATGCATGGGGGCAACCCCACCCAAAGAACCGCCGCAAGCCGTGAAATAGACCTGTTTCAAACCGCCTGCACCGTAGTGCTTATGCAGCTCATTGACAATATCTGTTACCTCTTTATAAGTCGTGTTAGTTTTAACAGTTTTGCTCATTGTGTCTCCTGTAAATATTTATAAAATTTAAATCAACCTTCCGCTTCAATTTCGACACGTAGATATTCATTCCAGAAGCGTTCACCCTCGGGCGATTCCATATCTCCCCATTCCTTTGCTGTTTCCTTGAGTCTTTCCCTGAGGTGATAGATCGTTGGGTAAGCATCCTTGTCGTAAGACAAATCATTGAGTTCCCAAGGGTCGTTTTCCAAATCGAACAACTGCGTCTTTCGCATGTCGGCGTACTTGTATTCAATAAGTTTGTAACGGGAATCCTTGATGCTGCGAACCTTATCGCCGAACAGAGAGAACAATTCCTGTCTGTTTTGAACTGCCGGGTCGTTTATTGTGTCGGAAAAGCTGATTCCATCCACCGTTTCTGGTATCGGCTGCCCAATCAGATCACAAATCGTTGGGAAGATATCCATAAGGTAGACGTAACTATCACATATTTTCCCTTTTGGAATTCCTGGGCCAGAAATAATCATTGGCACACGGATGCTATGTTCGTAGCAGCTTTGCTTGCCAAGCAGCGAATGCTGCCCTACTGCCAGGCCATTATCCGAGGCATAGATGATGATGGTGTTTTCATATTCGCCCGATTCCTTCAGGGCCTGGATAACCTTCCCCACCGATTCATCCATATGGGTGATCATCGCATAATAGTCACGGATCTGTTCTTTGATTTCCATTGGATCGCGCGGCATTTTGCAGAGGATCTCGTCACGCACGATGTTGATGCCGTAATCAAAGGGATGCTCCGTCATAAAATTGATGGGCAATTCCATATCCTCTGTTTTGTACATATCGAGGTATTTTTGCGGCATACTTCTTGGATCGTGCGGCGCCATATAGGCCAGGAAGGCATAAAAGGGTTTATCGTCATCGTAGTCCTTCAAGAAATCAATTGTCGTCCGCGAGAAAAGATCCGTTGAATGAACGCCGAAATTGACATGGTCCGCGATTCGGACCGATTTATTGTGTCTGAAGCAGGGGTCCATGACCTCATACCAGCGAGTTGCATATTCGCCGGTCGGGTCAAAATGGTTTGTGGGAACCTTCCAATGGTCATACATGCCCCCGAAAAAGATTTCGTCCCCACAGGTAAAGCTCCTGTGGTAGGATGCAGGGCCATTGTGCCACTTGCCGGTTCCAAAGGTTTGATAGCCGGCCCCCTGCAGAGTCTCGCCCATCAAAGCATGCTGCTGTGGAATGGTTCTGCCTTGATTCTCGAGATGAAAGATATTGCGTCCGGTCTGGATCATTGCGCGACTCGGCATACATACCGCGGCAAGCGTACCTCCCGGTATATGCGCGTTGGTGTACGTCAACCCAGTCCGTACCAATTCGTCAAGATTCGGCGTCTTCACCTGGTGATTGGTGCCCAGTGCCGAAATCAAATCATATCGATGATCGTCGGAAAGAATGAACAGAATATTAGGTTTTTTGCTCATTATGTTCTCCTTTTGTGGCTCACCACCACTTAATTAATTCGGTAACCTCATCGCGCAGCTTAATGAATTCGGGTGATGTGAGGTTACGAGGCCGCGGCAGATCATTATCGATTGTCTCTTTAATCGTTGTCGGTTTATTTGTGAGAACGATAAGCTTGCTGCTCAGATAGACAGCTTCCTCAATATTGTGCGTGATAAAGATGACCGTCGTGCCGGTGTTTTGCCAGAGGTTGATGAGTTCATCCTCGAGCTTATACTTCAGGTGCAAATCGAGGTGGCCGTAGGGTTCATCCATCAGCAATAGGGACGGATTGGTGGCAAACGCCCTGGCAACCACAACCCGCTGGAGCATCGAAACGGATAACTGATGGGGATAGTACTTTCGGTAATCCTCAAGGCCGACAAGCTTCAGCATTTTCTCCACTTGTTCAGCAATGACGTCTTTAGCTACTTTCTTAATCTTCAGTCCATAGGCGATATTCTCTTCAACGGTAAGCCACTCCATTGTGGAGCTTTCCTGGAAAATATAGGCCATGTTCTGCTTGCGCAGATCGACTTCTTCTCCATTGACCAGGATTTCGCCCGAGTTGTTATCATGAAGCTTTGTAAGGCTGTTGAGGAAGGTTGTCTTTCCACAACCGGTAGGGCCTACAATACAAAGAAACTCGCCACGTTTTACATCAAAAGACACATCATCCAGAACGAGAAGATCGCCGAAACTCTTTGTTAGATGACGGACCTCGACGATATTGTCATTAGCGCTCATCATCATTCACCTTCGTCCCTTCCATAAAATCAGTAATTTCTTTTCGCAAGGCAAGGAATTCTTTCGAGATCAGATTCCGCGGCCGCGGAAGATCAATCCGATATTCCTTTACAACATGCGAGGGCTTATCTGCCAGCAATAAAATCCGATCCGCTAAGAAGACAGCTTCTTCAACATTGTTGGTGACGAAGATAACGGTTCGCTTATCCTTTGAGTAAATACCCTCAATCTGCTCTTCCATCATGTATCTTGTCTGAGCGTCCAAATGTCCAAAAGGCTCGTCCATGAGAATCACTTTGGGATTATTGCAATAGGCCCGAGCAATACCGACACGCTGCTTCATGCCGCCGGACAGTTTTACCGGAAAGGTATTTTCAAATCCCTGAAGGCCGACGAGATCAATATAGTATTGCGCTCGTTCGCGGCGCTCTTTACGATTCTCATGGCGCACCGCAGGCCCAAATTCCACATTCTTCATCACGGTCAACCATGGGAACAATGCAATATTCTGATAGACCATTCCCCGTTCCGGAGATGGCTCATAAATGGGCTTTCCCTCAAACAGGATCTCACCCTCTGTGACAGGTTCCAGCCCGGCCATCAGATTGAGAAGGGTGGTTTTTCCTGATTCAGCAAGCCCAAAAAGAACAACAAATTCATTTCTCTCAACTGTCAGATTCAAGTGTTCGAGAACTGTCTTTGATATTTTCCCGTTTTTAAAGGTCTTTTTGACGTCTTTTACCTCAATAATGCTGCTCATCATTCTCTCCTTACTCGCTACGCTCTGTCCACCGGCACAGTTTCTTCTCTGCCCAGGTAATCAGGGACGTCAGGATTACGCCCATCACGCCGATGGGGATCATGCCTGCAAGGATCTGCGCTGTGTTGCCCCGGCTGGCGCCTGCGGTGATGATCCAACCAACACCTTCGAAGGCACTGATCATCTCAGCCGCCAGAACACACGACCAGGAGGATGCAAGCGCTCCATTCAGCCCAACGAAAATAGAAGGAACACAGGAAGGTAAAATAACTTTCCAAAAGACCTGGCCCTCACTGGCCCCAAGCACACGCGCTGCGCCGACCAACTGGCGATCCACCAGACGCACGCCACGCGAGGCCTGTAAGATCACACCGCTGATACAACCCAGGATAATGAGGAATACTTTTGCGTCTTCACCAATCCCAAAGAGCATGATCGTGACAGGGATCCAGGCAACGCCAGGAACCGGCCGAACCATTTCATACAAGGGATTGAGAAGAGCCCGACCGAGTTTGGAATAACCGATGATTATCCCGATAAAAATCCCAACAACGCTCAGGATAATGTAAGCAGTGAACACACGCCGCATACTGATGAGGATATGTCCGGGAAGCGTCATCCGGCCGATCGGTTCCAAGAACCAGGAACCCAGCAATTTCAAAACCGTAATGGGATCCGCTAATAGCTCACCCACTGACGTAAGCTTACAGGCCAGATACCAGATCAGAAATAGAATAAATATCCCGAATAAGCCTTGCAATGAAGAATTAAACGCGGAAAATATTTTTTTCAACCGCTCATTAGAAGTCTTTTTATTATTCACCGTTTCGTTGATCATCTCGTCCTCACCCCTTTAACAAGAAGCTTTTCCACTGCCTCGAATACACCGTTAATAATGAAGTTAATCATGGCAATACAGATAATTCCAGCTAGCACCAGGTCAGGTCTGCCTAACGTTCTGGCATTTTGGATCATGTAACCAAGACCCTTATTCGAAGCAAGTAATTCCGCCGCAACAACCGAGCCCCAGGCTCCACCAAGCGCGGCCTTGATGCCCGTCATGATGAATGGCATCGCCGAAGGAACAGCAACCGTCCACAAGAGTTGACCTCTTGTCGCACCAAAGGTTCTGGCCATCCAGATATGCACATCTTTGGTCTGTTTAATTCCCGTATAGGAGTTAAGCACATTACAGAAAAAAGCGGCAAAGAAGATAACGGCCACCTTTGAAGATCTGCCAATACCCAAAATCACGATCATGATGGGTATCCACGCAATTGGGGGGATATAACGCAGGACATTGAACACCGGCCCAACGATACGGTCCACCGTTTTGTTCCAGGCCATGGCAATCCCCAATGGGATTCCAGCCACCGTACCCACCAGAAAACCAAGCCCAACAATGCGCAAACTCTCTCCGATATGCTCAAACAAAGTGGCGTTATCAGGAGCTTTTGTGTAAGTCTTTTCTATCAGGGCTGTAATGACATCAATTGGACTGCGTAATTGACTTGGCTTATATACATGAAATACATCAGTTATTGACCACCAAAACAATAAAAACGCGACTATCGACAAACAAGAAATAATAAAGTACTTTCGCTTTTCTTCCTTAGTCAACACAGGAGAAAGAATACTTTGTCCAATCTGTTTTTTCTTCATATTTCTCCTTCCAACAAGAAATGGAACGGCTCCAAGCTTTACCTTGATCTCATTTCACTTTTTTAAATTTAGAGTTTGGGCCGCTTTTCAGCGGCCCATCTCTAAACCAATTAATTTGATCGACTTACTCCATTGACCTTGCAAGTTCCATTACGTCAGTAACAATATTGTTGGATACATTCTCAACGGCTTCGTCAGTGAGTAATTCGTTAAGGTTGTAGAAATCTGCAACCCAGTGGGCATAGGCACCATATTCAACCGTGTCCATGTTGTCCCAGGTAACAAATTCTCCAAGTGCGAATTCTGCGTACACCTCTTCATCGGTGTAGTCAGTACCGTTGTAGTCGTACCACTTCTCCATCCATTCAACCTTATAATCGATGCCGCCCTCTTCGAGCATCCGGTTGCTTTCGTAGATCATGTTGAGGAATTTGGCCAGATTTTCTTTGTTGTTCTCATAGTAAGAACGGGGGGCCATGATGGATTCAACACTGTTCTGGTGCAAGCTCTTGCCATCTGCAACGCTGGCATAACCAGCATCTTGCGCCTGGGTGGTATAGGGGGATGTCAAACAAGCGAAATCAGCCTGTTCAGCGGTCAACGCCTGGTAGCTTTGAGCGAAGTCCATGTTGAGCATGTTGACCTCATCCAGACCAACGCCCATAGCGTTCAGCCACATGATCACCAATTGGTGAGCTGTTGTGCCGGATGTGTACAGAATCGTGGAGCCTTTGATGCTGTCAGGATCACCATAGAGGTTGGGATAGTCCGGGTTGAAGCCACGGGTTTCCGTAGCAGGATTGTCGGCCAGGCAGTAAATACCATCACCGCCGCTGGGTTCGCCGTCATCGGGTTTCATATAATAGACTGCGTCACTGATATAAACACCATCATAAGTCGCAATACCATAAATACCAGCGCCGCCTGTCAGCGTGACATCGAACTGGTCTGAAGCCATAGCTTCATTCATGGTGGCGCCATTGGCAAACATAACCATTTCCAACTCAAGGCCATATTCTTCATCAAGATTGTTTTCAATGGCATGGAAGACAGGGAGAGAAATCTGATATGGCATCACAGCCACATTCATTTTGACTAATTCAACTTCTTCTTCTTCATCTGGCACCGATGGAGCATCTGCTGCTTCGGTATCTTCAGGCTGAACATCTTCAGGCTCACTCACCGCGCAAGCAGCCACACCGAATAACATAACAACTAGCATTAACAACGTAATCAGCTTTTTCATTATTTCTCCTTTTAAGGTGTCATCGACCACAGATAATAAATCCAAGCATTTGCAGTATGACCGTACTTTATTCACATTGGCATCATAATACATTTTGTTTTCATGTATTATTTTTCTCGCGACGTTTTTTATCTATGATTGATCACGGGCGTTCTAAGTCAATATAAACAGTAAAACAGGTACTCTTTCTTACAATTATTATATATCTTCCTCCTTTTTATGTACTTTGGACTTTTTATTCTCTCTCGCGGACTCAAATTAATAACATCTATTGTATTGATAGTATAGATTATTGTTGCAAATATTACAATACCAATTTTTAATACCTATTAACATTAATAATACAACATTAACGGTCAGGGGAACACAATGAATGAAGATGACCCTTATGAATCCTTTGGAATCAGAGAAATAATGATCCGATGGGCATCAGGACGAAATAAACCCTTCATAACTCGCCCCCAAGTTGAAAATATAAGATAAATGTTTTTATTTATTAAATAAATTTCAAATTGACCTGCCGATTAATTTCCACCCTTAACTAAACAACAAGAAGCCGCCCCTTTATTGGGGCAGCTTCTTGGCATAATTTAAATTCAAATCGAAAGGCTAATTGTTACAGCTTGTATTAAAAATGATAGCTCCACCTATAAAAAGCGCGATCACAACAAAGCAAATCCGGTGCTAATCCACAAAAGCCTTCCGCTTTTGTCTTTTCGTTAAGTGATCCGTTTCCATCATCCCTTCCAGAACGGTCAGAATAACCACAACGGCGATCGCCATGACCCACCGCCCATCCCAGGTCTTTTTGACTATCATCACAGGAACCACTTCAGGGGTCTCAGCACCATCCGTTGACCAGATGACATACGCCGGCGAGGACGAAGAACTGAGCTGCCAACCGTCCTGTCCGGCCTCTTTCGCCAGGGATCGATAGACCGCTTCCAAATCGCCCCCCGTCTCCAAAACCAAATGGCGGCCATCCGACCAACCCAAAAGGCGCTGTCTCGGGAACCGACGGCAGCAGGAGGCATCTTCGAGCCTCCAGAGATCCTGCAGAAAGACCTCGTTCCAAAATTGCAGCCCTGTGTCTTTACCAATCTGCCGGCGGAAAAGGGGGACCGAATCCGGAAGAACCCAACCGGTCACCACCCGGGTAGGAATCTGCGCAGCCCGGTTGAACGCTGCTAAAACATTCGCCTGTTCGCGGCTGTCCGTCAGGCCCGTTTGGCATGCCACAGCATCATAGATCTGGCCGGCGGTTGTCAGAGGCTCATTTTCTACCATCAGGCCCTCAGCCTGGGCAATAACCTCCGGCGAGCCTGATGGAATCCCTTCCTGCGGTAAAAGCTCTTCCGACAGCACGGGTTCTCCCGTCCAGATAGCCTTCCCCATGACCAAATGCACATCATAAGAAATCGTCGCCGTGAGCGTCTCACCGGCCTGAATCGCCCCTTCCAGCCGGACCAGGTTAGCCCGTCCAGCTCTCTCGGATTGCCAACTGCCCGCCCAGTCCACTTCCGGTTCGCTGACGGTCTGATAGGAGCCCGTAGTCGGCAGCAAGATTACCAGATTAAACTCAGTTGAATCCGCTGAAGAAATGGTAAGGCTTTCACTGATCCGGTAGGTCAAATTAGCCGGAATCCAATAAAGAGAGATGAAAATAAAGGAGAGGGACAGCAGCGCCAAAACGCTCCTGGCTATCCAGCGCCGGGTTCGTTTCCGAGCCAGGATGTGCTTCTTCTTTTTTTTATTCTTCGGATTCTCCATAGAATCCAAATTCTCATTTTTTTGTTCTCTATTAGCCATAGCTTGCTCGTTATGATATTGGGTGAGTGAGAAAAGCTATCCAGTTGATTAATTATTTAGCCAATAACCACCAGACATCCGATCCGGTAAAACCACAGCGCCGATAGAGACGCTCCGGATGGGTAAGGTTATCTTCACGTCCTGAAACGGTGGCAAACGAAGCCCTGCCCGCCACACGGCGCAAAATCTCCGCCACAATGGCCTTCCCCAAGCCCTTCCCCTGTTCTTCCGGGAGGACCTGAATCCATTCCAGCGACGCCTCCCGAATTTCCGGGTCCAATTCCGCGATCCCAAGCCCGACGGGCCGGTCTGTGGCCGTCTCCCGCACCCAGAGCCAAAGAGAGGGATCATAAACCGGATGATTCATCCAACTCATGACCTCCTCACCCGTCATTGTACTCCCGGGGTAACAAGCCCTTATCATCTCAGCAATCGCATTACAGTCGGCCACGGGATCGGCAGCCGCATAATAATATTGAGGAGGACAATTATAAAACGGTGGTTCACCTTTGTGAATGATCCGAAAATAAGGCTCTCTGCGGTCAAAAGTGAAACCATTCAGCAACGATGAGGCATAATCATGAACCAGGATGAATGAAAATTCGGCCAGATCTCGCCGCGACAATGGACAATCCGCCCTCTTTCGGCACCAGAGCGCCAGAATCCGATCCTCACCCCACATTGCCAGTCCACTGGTATCGCCAAAAGAATCCTGTTGAAGGCAAATTTCCAAATCCGCCAAACCACTTTCGGTCTTCCAAAATGCATTGGGCAGGGTCCGACAGGGATATTTACGATAAAGTTGAACCAGTTTTTCTTTTTGCTTCAGGCCATCCATTTTTTAGACTCATCCTCCCCTTCTTCCACCGCTCTCAAAAAAACGGTGAAATGACAGTCTCTTGCTTGTAAATAATAAGGTGCTCATACCTTACCAGGAACATAGCCCAGGCATAACCAGAGAATACAATTAGTGAGAAAGAAGATTTTCCTGCAACGCTTTGGCGACGGCTTCGGTTCGGCTGGAAACCTGCAGCTTGTTCAGGATACTGCTCACATGGAATTTAACCGTAGACTTGCTAACAACCAATATTCCCGCGATTTCCGGGTTGGTACGACCCTCCACCAACAGAGCCAGCACTTCCCGCTCACGGCCGGTCAGATCAATCCCGGGATGATAAACCTGCCGGGATGCCTGGATCAGGACCTGAGCCGCTTCCGGCGCCAGGGTTGGCTTTCCCGCATAGGCCTGCCGGATGGCATTCGCCAGGTCATCGGCATCCACATCCTTCAGCAGATAGCCAATCGCACCGGCTTTCAGAGCGCCTTCAACTAAATCCTGCTCCTTAAAGCTGGTCAGTGCGATCACTTTCACCTGTGGGCAGTTATTCAAAATCGCTTCAGTCGCTTCAGCCCCATTCATTTTCGGCATCACGAGGTCCATAAGGACCACATCCGGCTTATTCATATGACAAACTGCAATCGCCTTCTCACCGCTATCCGCTTCAGCCACCAGTTCTAGGTCGTCATAAGCCATCAGGAAAGCACTGAGACCGCTGCGGACCACCTTGTGGTCATCAACGATCATCACCCGTATCGGTTGATCATTTCTCATACGTCTTTCCTCTCCTCATTACCAAACCAGTTCCCCTTCTATTTTAATCTATTATCGGCACACTTCCAGTCAAGGCGCAAGGTCGTTCCCTCGCCCGGCTGGCTCACCAAAGTTAGTTCAGCCCCAACCGTCGCCGCCCTTTCAGACATAATCTCCAACCCCAGGTGGCCTGCGGGGATTTCTTCCTTGGTAAAGCCCTGGCCATCATCGCTGATCGTGAGCGTGACAGTCTGCCCAGTACAGCTAAAGCGGAACCAAACCTGGGAAGCATCGGCATGCTTGAAAATATTGTTCAACCCTTCCTGCGCAATCCGATAGAACACATTTTTCACTTCCACTGGCATCGCGCAGTCCGGCAAAGTATCCACCGCAAAATCCACCGGCACCCCCGTCCGCCCAGTGAAGGCGTTCGTCAGATGCTTGAATAATTCTGCCGGGTCCGCATCCTCAAGAGCCGATGGCCGCAGTTCCATCAACAGAGTCCGCATTTCACCGAGAGCGCCTTTGGTTAGCTGCTGCAGCTCATTAAGCTGTTTCTGTGCCTGGCCGGGGTCTTTCTTCCAAAGCTTTGGCAGAACCTCAGCAATCAGACTGGTCGAGAACAGCGTTTGCGTCACAGCATCGTGCAGGTCGCGGGCGAGTCGGTTCCGCTCCGCCGCCACCGCCGATTCCTGAGATTTACCTTTTAAAACACTGCTGGTAATTGCCAGCGAAGCCTGGTTGGCAAAGGTCCGCGCAAGACTGATCTCCTCCGGTGAGAAGGTCCGCTCTTCGCCATAATACAGCACCAGCCCGCCAAAAATACTTTCCTCAACACTCAAAGGCATACAGATGACCGTGCGGTAATCCCCTTTGACCAGCTCCCATTGCCGGCTGGCCCGCATCGTAATCGGGTCAATCCGGGAATAGATCAATAGTCGGTTGAGGAAGGTGCTTTCCAATAAGATTTTGGCTGTTGAGGATTGCGGATCGTTCAGGTCAACCTGGCGCGTCTCCCCGAGGGGATAGGTCGCGCGCACGCCAATCTGGTCACCCTGGCGATCAAATATGATGGCTTTGCTGGCCGCGGTCAGACCAACTGCCTGTTGGACAATGAAATCCAGACTCTTCTCAAGCGGCTGATCTGAATTAAGCAGGCGGATCACTTCGCTCAGGCCGGAGGCAATTTGCCGGCGGCGCTCAATCTCCTGGGTGCGCTCAAAAACCTGCACAGTCAGTTGTTTTCGCTGTCTTTCGATCTGCGCCACCCGCCAGCGATAGCCCAGCACAACGGTCACCGCCAGCAACAGCCCCACCAACCCGATGAACCACCAGGTGGCCCAGAAGGGCGGCTGAATATCGATCATCAGACAGGCCCCTTCCGAATTCCACACCGCATCATTATTGGCCGCCAACAGCCGAAAAGTATAATTTCCCCAGGGCAGGTTTGGATAATCCACATAGCGCCGTGTCCCAGAATAAACAAAATCCTCGTTCAGCCCTTCCATGATATAGGCATATTGGTTCCGGTCCGGTGCTGTGTAATCCAGCGCGGCAAATTCAAAAGAAAGGAAATTCTGGTCATGGGTCAAGCTAAGCGTGGCGGAACAATCACTGATATTCGTCTCCAGAACTTCATTAAATAGGGAAACTGAGGTGATCACAACCGGCGGCACATGGTTATTTTCGGAGATCTGAACCGGGTAAAAGGCATTAAACCCATTCACGCCGCCAAAATAGAGCGAGCCATCCTCCCCGCTCGCATAGGCTTTGGGGTTAAAATCGCTGCCCTGAACGCCATCCCGGGTGTCATAAATCCGCACCAGGCCGGTGTCCGGGCTGAGGCGCGCCAGACCATTCCCGGTACTCAGCCAGAGATAACCTATGTCATCCTGGGCAATCCCAAACACCCGGTTGGAAGGCAGGCCATCCTGAGTAGTGTAATAGCTAAATTGTTCCGTCTGTGGGTCAAACTGATTAAGGCCGCCGCCAGCTGTTCCCAACCAAAGCAACCCCGCATCATCCCGAACAATATTGGTGATACTGTTATGGCTTGGGCCGGCCGAAGTGCCGTTGGATTGATACGCCATTATCTCATCGTTGGTCGTATCAAACCGGACCAATCCCTGTGATTCCGTCCCCAGCCAGATGATCCCGTCCCTCTCCGCGAAAATGGTCAGGACCATCTCCGCTTCAAGCCCGGGCAGTTCATCTGAAGCCAGGAGGAAACGTCTGATCTGGCCCGTTGCCGGGTCCAGTTTCAGCAATTCTCCCGTTTTCTGACTGAACCAGACGTTGCCTTCGGGGTCATGGGTGATGGCCGTCGTCTCTGAATTTTCGGCAATGACCGTGTATTTGACAGAGACAGGATTGAACCCCTGCAGGTCCGGATCATAATACTGGAGAATGCCATCAGCCGTGCTGACATAGAGGGTGCCTTCCGGCCCCACATGCAGCAGCAGCACCTCATCGCTGTTCAGGCTGGTAATGTCATCCGAATCGGCCTCAAAATGCGTGAACCAGCCGGTGACCAGATCCATCCGGTCCAGGCCAGAATCCGCCGTCCCAATCCACAGGCTGCGCCCCGAAGCATCATAGGCCAGGGCGGTGATATTATCGGCCGAGGGAGAATTAACGTTTTCAGGTTGATGATGATAAAGGCCAAAGGCGCGGGTGCTTGGGTTGGCTTTGTTAACTCCACCCCCCAGGGTCCCGAACCACATAATGCCGCCTTCGTCTTCAAGGATCGCCAGGATCTCATTTTGGTTAAGGCTGTTCACATCCGATGCATCGTGCGAATAAACTTCAACCTGTAATAATTCAACCGAATATTCGGTTACCAGGTTCAGGCCGCTTTCTTCCAGCCCCACCCAAAGCTCACCGGACCGATCCAGATAAAGCGTTGTGATCGCATTGCTGCTCAATGAGCGGGGGTCATTCCTGTCGTGAACATAGATCTGATAGGTCCAGGTGGTTCTATCGAAATGTAACAGCCCGTTCTCCGTTCCGACCCAAACCCCATCATCGCCATCGCCGGTGATGGCATTCACCTGCGACCTGTTCGTGGTCGCCAGGTCCAGATAGCGGGTGAAGGTCCCCAGGTCGGGGTTAAAGATATTCAGGCCATCCGCCGTACCAGCCCAGATGATTCCGTCATCGTCTTCATATAGTGAGAGAACCTCATCATCACTGAGTGACGATCGGGTTTGGGGATCATGGGTATAGGTTGTAAACCCCTGCCGGTCCTCACCCAACACGCTCAGGCCAGACCGGGTCCCCACCCAGAGCTGACCTGTCGAAGTCATCAGAAGGGCATTCACCCGCTCCGAGGGCAGCGCGTTGGGGTCACTCGCATCCGGTTGATAATGGACAAATTCCCCCGTTTCGCGGTCCATCCGATTCAAGCCGCCGTAATACGTTCCCACCCAGAGCGCGCCGGAAGGATCTTCCACAATTGAGGTAATAAAAGCATCCGAAAGGGCCGCCGGGTTGTCCGAATCGGGTTTATAGGCAGCGAAATCATACCCATCATACTGGTTCAGCCCCTCCTGGGTGCCAAACCAGAGGAAACCCTGCCGGTCCTCCAAAATCGCGTGGACCGAGTTTTCTGAGAGCCCGTCAAGCACTGTCAGGTGATCGAAAAGCATGTATCCCGCGCCATACCCCACTGCTCGCCAGCCGGTTTGTGTCGGCGGCGCCCCAGATGAGGCAGCGTTAATCGGGCTGGCCGAACCCAAAAGCAGCGCGAGGAGAACCAGTCCGGGAAAAATATATTTTGCGAAACGCTTCAAGGGCATTTTTATCATCCGAAGTACAACTATTCAGAACTCTATTGTATTCGATAATTAAATTTCCCCCCGAGGTACAAAATGCTTAAATCTTTTCTGCCCTTTAACGACTGAACCGGAAGTCGTTCGCTTCCGGTTTAGTCAGAGGAGAAAATGATGTTCTTTTTAGGTAAGCTTGGTCAACTTTCCTGAGGAGTTTTGAGGTTTAGACCGTCTGGTCTAATCCACCACCAATTGAAAATCCTATCCCTGCGCCCAGCCCGATGAATGCCAGGTACAGGCCTTGCCCGCTCAGATGGTAGAGCAAAAGAGCAAGGATGCCACTGAGTATGATCCCAATGGCTGCGCCGAACAGGGCTTTCTTCCATTTATTATCGTTCTGTCTTCCCAAATTCATGCGCCAGTCGGTTTTTTCCATTCTTTTCAATTCGGTAAGTGGACCGAAGAAGTCCTCTCATCCTGAATGCTATTATCCACTTTTTCCGGCGCGCTGCAATCGGTCAGTAGTGCTGTTTCCATCCTGGCCAGGTGGCCAGGTCTGTTCAGTATCACTTACATGATTAAACAACAAAATTGGTTTTCATCGCGAATTCCCCCATAAGGATTAATGTTTGGTTCAGACGGCCACAAAACCAAACAGAGGCTCACCCGGCTCTCTATTCAGGAAGCCGGTCAAACCTGGCCCAGACGGAGGGCCATCCACCCCCGCCATCCGGCCGTTCCTCAGCGCTCTGGCGCTGCCATGTCAGATGCAGAAAGCGCTCAAAGGCTTCAATATCCTGCTCATCCACCCCATGAAGGCCTTTGGCAAAGCGTTTCCTGTGGCCATAGATCAGAAAGATGCCGCCTGGCGCCAGCCAGCGCTGCAGGTTTTCCCGATAGTGTTCCCGTCCTTCCGGTGAGAGGTTATGGAAACAGCCTATATCGAAAACCAGGTCAAACTGCCTTTCGGGCAGCAACTCAACCCCCACATCCCCCTGAAAGAGCTCCGCCGGTCTGCCGGCCTTGCGGAACATTCGACGGGCTTTGAGAACCGGGAGGAGAGCCAGGTCCACCCCCGTCACCGCCCAGCCGCGTTCGGCCAGGGTCAGCAGATTGGTGCCGGTGCCGCAGCCCAGGTCCATCGCCCGGCCGGGTGGTTTTTCCGCAATCACTTCCAACAATTCCGGGGGTGAAATGCCCGTATCCCAGGGTGGACTGCCCAGATAACGCAGATTGAACTGAAGCCAGCGTGGCAGCCTGAAGAAAAGTTTCATTGCAGCACAAATCCAATCAATTCCATACGGTAGCCCTCCCCGCGGCCGTTGTCCGACTCCCAAAAGACAATCCCAATTCCATCGCAGAAAGTCGCCTCATCGGTCCCCTCCGTCACCGTCGTGACTACATTGTAGCAGGTGCGGGTGCCGCTTTCAGCCACAACCTGGTCAAAGGGGCCATCCGCAAAGCGAGTACCACCTTCGCCTGAAGGTCCGCTTGCCCGGATCACAGGATCGGGAATCCAGCTTTCCCCATCGGGCGGGAATGGCAGCACCAGCGCAAGCCAGGCCTTGTCCAAATCGGTCTCCACCTGGCTTTCGAATTGATAGACATTCGTCCCATCAACCAGATAATAAGATGCGCCGGCCCGGGGCGAAAAGGAGAATTCCGAACCCGGATTACCCAGGGTTAATTCCGTTTGCCTTTCGATTTCCACAATATAGTGCCCTTCAAGAACATCCTTGGACACAACGGTATCGGTCACGCGCCAGTGCGCTTCCTCGTCCTGGGAATAACCCAGGTAATCGTAGACCCAGGTGCTGCCCACCCACAGCGGAAAAGTCCGCAATGCTGCCTGGGTCGCCGCGTCCAGGGCGTCCGCGACCGTCGGGGCATCAGAAGTGATCCCGTTCTGGGCGGAAGGGCTGGGCTGGGAGGTAAATTGCGTCAGGTCCACCGCGGTCGAAGACGCGGGGCGCAGACACCCGCTGGTCAGGGCGGCAAGTGTAAAAAGGATCAGAAATCGAACTATATTTCTCTTTATCATTGGCGCGTTAAGTATACCTTTTTCCAAAAACGTTCCCCTTTTTACCATGCCAATACCAAATAATTAACCAGGCTTGGTAAAATGAGTAATATTGGGAATCGCTGGAAAGGAAGAACATGCCAAAAGACATCCATTCAACTGCAAAGCTTAATGACGGTCACAAAATCCCCTATCTGGGATTGGGAACCTGGCAGTCCAGGAATAGTGACTGCTCTCAGGCCGTATCGTTGGCACTCGATCATGGTTACGATATGATCGACACCGCCCAGGCCTATAATAACGAAGCCCAGGTCGGTAAAGGCTGGCAAGAATCCAGCCGGCAGCGTGAAACATTTTTCCTCACCACCAAAATCTGGAATATGCACCAGGGACATAAAAGCACTAAAAGATCATTTAAAAACAGCCTGAAAAAGCTGGGGACGGACTATGTTGACCTGCTCCTGATCCATTGGCCCAACATCAAGCATTTCTCCCGCACCGTTGAAACCTGGCAGGCTATGATCGAATTGCAAAAGGAAGGTCTGGCACGGAGCATTGGCGTCAGCAACTTCACACCCGCGCTGATTAACGACCTGGCCGAACAAACCGGCGTGCTGCCTGCGGTGAACCAGGTGGAATTCCATATTTTTCTCTACCAGAAAGACCTGGCTGAATATAGCCGTGAGAAACAAATCCAGTTGGAAGCCTACAGCCCTCTGGCCCGTGGTAAATTTCTAAATGATCCCAATCTTCTGCAAGTTGCCCAAAAATACGGTAAATCAACTGCCCAGGTCATGCTGGCCTGGCTGCTCCGCCATAACATCGTCCCCATTCCCAAATCCATTCATGAGCCGCGAATTTTGGAAAATGCAGATATTTTCTTTGAGTTGGATCAGGCGGACCTAACCCTGCTCGACGGGCTGAACCGAAACGAGCGAGTGATCCTTCCCCCCTGGGCGCCCCCATCCTGGAACAAATAAACGGAATAAAAAAGGCCGTGGAAAATCCACGGCCTGAATTTTATTATCCGTTTATTGATCGGGAAAAAAGAATTTAGTCCACGTCGGCAATATCTACCATGCCCTCAAGGATCATCTCCAGTGCCATGGTGTGGGAGCAACGGCCGCGAGTCTGGAAGAAATCACAGTCACAATGCCATTGACCCTGATCATAGGTCACCGTATGGTCATTGTTTTCGCCTTCAAAGGTCGCAGTGAAATTCTCAAAAGTGATCCGGTCACGTTCCTCTGCATAACGTTTCGCCTTTTCAATTTTGCCGATCAAACCGTAGTCCATAATGCACTTTTCCTTTCTATCGAGGTGGATATAAAAAAGAGCACGCGCGGGGTTCACCCGGCGTGCTAAACGTCATTTTTGAGTCCTACAGGTCTTTGCATTTACACTCGTTGTCCTTACATTTAGTTGATTCAGTATATCCCGAACGAAGCTCAAAGTCAACGTGCCGCGCAGGTTCTTAAGATGAATCTAATCATTTCGGGGCCATTTGTTAAATATTTCACAATCTCTCATTTGAATCTTAGATAAAGAGGATTTTTATTATCATATATTAATTAAATCATTCACACAATTATTTACAATATATATAAATTGCAGAAATGAGGGAAAATTATGTCGCTTTGGAAGAAAGTTATAACCACACTTATCCTAGCAGTTCTCATCCTGGCAGTTTCCCCAATCCTTGGCGGTGTCCAGGCAGCCCCACCTCCCGATCCCTACGCCGATGCAGCCACTGCATTGCCCGGGGTCAGTATAATAATTGCCCCAGATAATGCGCTGGGAGCCCCAGATGGTGAACTGGCGGTGGTTATTGGTATTGCCGCGAGTCTGCGATTGGATATGGGCAATGGCGAAGAGGGCACTGGGGACTTAACCGTCACCTATGGGGGTGTAAATGTCAACTTGCTATCTGGTATAGTGACTTTTATGGATGAAAACCTCGACTCCATCACCACAGGAAGTTTTAATCTGGTAAAAGTTGAGTTTGGCACAAATACCATTGTCATTCCCTATGATTATGCTGAAAATGAATATACAGCCTATCGATATGTCCTCTTTACAGGCGTGATTGATGCCTATGGGATTGATGCCATTGAAACGGCCAGCTACCTGCCCGATTCTGACGGCGATACCATGCCAGATGACTGGGAGATTGATAACAGCCTGGATCCCCTGGACCCTACCGATGGCGAGTCCGATCCGGATGATGACGGCCTGACCAACGCAGAAGAATATGCCGAGGGTACCGATCCCAATGACGCCGATACCGATGACGACACCATGCCAGATGGCTGGGAAGTGGATAATGGGCTTGACCCGCTGGATGACTCCGATGCGGCTGGAGACCCGGATGATGACGGACTGACCAACGCCGAGGAATATCTCAATGACACTGATCCTAACGACGCGGATACCGATGATGGGGGTGTCCCGGACGGCTGGGAGGTGGATAACGGGCTTGACCCGTTGGACGGCTCTGATGACACCGCTGATACCGATGATGACGGACTGACCAATGTTGAAGAGTATGAAAATGGCACCGATCCCAACGACCCAGATACCGATGATGATGGCATGCCGGACGGCTGGGAAGTAGATAACGGGCTTGACCCGTTGGATGACTCCGACGCAACCGACGACCCGGATGGGGATGGCTTCACCAATGAAGAAGAATATGAAAATGGCACGGACCCCAACGTCCCCGACTACTTCTTCTATGTGCCAATATTCATAAAATAGAACTGAACATTAGCTGACTGCAAACACCTACACAATTATGCGCAGGTGTTTTGTTTGGAGATTATTTGCCCAGCCACATCGATTAATTTTCAGATCATTCAGGGCTATGGATCGACAGGCCGCGCGCCTGCAATCGGGAAACGTGTTATTTCCTTCCTGATATACTCTGGCATTCTACCGCTGACATAGAAGGCTCAAGAAACTATAATAATTACACCATAAAGATTATCATTCGAAAGGGAATTTTAAATGAGTATTATAGGCGTCTTCTTGCAAGGGCTCAACATCCTGATCGTGCTGGCCTGGATCGTTCTCACCATTGTGACCCTCTTTCAGCTCAAGGATCGGCCGCTCTCCACAACAGCCAAAGCCCTGTGGGTGATCGTTGTCTGCTGCATCCCCATCCTGGGCGCAGTGGCTTTCTTCATCATCCAGCCCTCCGAAGAGTAATTTCCCCATCAGCAATCCAACAAAAAACCTGTTGAAGGATCCTTCAACAGGTTTTTATAATTTCAGATTATGTCAGGTCGCTCGCCTCACCTGCTGCGGCAATCCTTTTCCAAAACCAGCGCATCTTCTCCACCGGTGTAGTATTTCGGCCAGCGATCGACCTGCTGATAGCCGTTGATCTCATACAATTTGATTGCCCCCGCGTTGGAAGCACGCACACTCAACCTGACCCGTGGCATATCGAGCGCTTTCTCGGCCCGACTGATTAAATCCTGAGCAATGCCCCGTCTGCGGTAATGCGGGTCCACAGCCAGCGTGGTGATCCATCCCAAACGCTTGCCAACTTCCCTTTCCCCGCCAATGAACCCAACCAGCCTGCCATCCATTAACGCCTTAAACCTGATCACGCCGGGAAGGGTCAGCACACCGATCAGATCCCAAAAGGGCCAATGGTCTTCAGAACGAAAACAGGTCTTTTCCAGCTCGTTCAACTGTGTATAGTCTTTCCAGTCCGCCTCCAGAATCAGCCAACGGTTCTCCCGCTCCGAGGCTTCTCCCTGAACTTCGCTGATAACAGTCATCATCATAGGAACATACTACTCAAATCAATACAGGCAACTACTCCTATTATACCTGTGAACTTCTTTTTCCCATCCCAAGGGCTTAACGACACAAAAGAAAGTAAAATTAGGACATTCTGACCACTTGCCCTAGTGATAGGTTCTACGATGAAAATTAAAATTGCCCTGGCGCAATTCAATACCAAACTCGGTGAGGTCCAGGCCAACCTGGCAACCCATCTTGAGCTGATCGCTGAAGCCAAACAAAAAGGCGCCGATCTGCTGATCTTCCCCGAGCTTTCCCTGACCGGCTATGTCCTGCAAGACCT
>Ga0272443_10001732_pt1 | contig 30390 bp, 33 predicted proteins | sample SSMAcet12_FD_193581 | JGI IMG/M metagenome (GOLD analysis project Ga0272443, IMG submission 193581) | Marine sediment archaeal communities from Little Sippewissett salt marsh, Falmouth, MA, United States - SSM-Acet-12 | ecosystem: Environmental > Aquatic > Marine > Wetlands > Sediment ... | reverse complement strand
AAGAAGACATAGACCGCAAGATCCCGGAGCGAGAAGCTCGCTCCCTTTGCCATTCTCGCGGCTCGAAGCTTCATCGCGGCTTGCCAGTCCGCCGACGGGATATTCTTCGCCCGCTCGGCTTGCGTCGATCCCGTATAGGGAGGAAGCTTTCTCTTTTTCATTCGTCGCTCCCGACGGATCTATCGATCCCCCATTTCGCTTCCGGATCCGGCGGAAGATAAGCCGGCCGGCCGGCAAAATCGCATTGATGCCGAGTCCAAATCTCGACGACGCGACCGTCTTCGCCCGGCTCCCGGCGCCGGCCCCAACATTCGTCCCCCTTGATCGTGACTCCCTGTATCCGCGGCGAGCCTTCTTCATAGAGTAGGATCTCGACCGATCCCGGATTGACCGGATACGAGACGCCGGGAATCCAAGCGATCGGAGCTCCGCAAGCCCGGCCGGATCCATCGACAAGCCGGCACACAAGCGGCGGGGAGCTTCTCTTCCGTCTGCGTTGCCGTCTCATTGCCGATTGAACTCGAGCCATTGCTCCGGGCCGACGATTCGATCGACCGCCGGCGCCGGATGCTCTTCGAACATGATCGGGAATGAGAGCTTCCGGCCGGCTTGTCGACCGAAGAGCTCGCGATCCTCCCGGGCGATCCGCCGGAAGCCTTCGGGAGCCGACTCCGGATCCAGGAGCCAGGATCCCGGAAGGATCAAGACGGGACGCTCTTTCTCCGCCGCCCATGCGGCAAGATCCATCCCCATAAGCGAACAAGTCCCCTTGGAGCATAGATAAGCCCGAAGCATCCCGCGAGCCATCGCTAGCCGTCCGAAGAAGAGACGCCAGGGGGAGAGAGCGACGGGCTCTCTCCCCCGGCGTCGGGGGGGGATTCGTGAACGTCGGCGAAGTCCGGATCTCCGGATTGAGCCGCGGCTTCGCGACGTTGGCAAACGGCGCACAAGCGAAGATCTTCATCCCGAAGGACGACGGCTCCGCAAATCCGACAAACGTCTTTCCCGCTCGCTAGTGCGAGAAGCTCGCCGACGGAGATCCGGATCTCGTCAAGAGGGGGGGCCGGGCGGGGGCCCCCGCCCGGCGTCGTCGGGGAAGAAGAAGGAAGCCCGACGCCCCCCGTCATTCGCTCGACCTCCGAAGGAAGGCGGAGCCGGCGTCCGCGGCCGGCTCCGCCTTCCAATAATCGACGGGGGCCGCGGTCGCCGTCTCGGCAAGGTGGACGCCTAGCGCGAAAGCTGGCAAGCCGCGAGCCCCCTGTCTCTTCGGATCTCCCATCATTGCTCCCGCGCCGTCGGCGTCCGGGCGGATTATGAGCTCCCCGGCCGCCCGGAGTCAAGCCGAATCCGCCAGGATCCGCCGGACTAATTTCCTCGAGGGATCCCGGTTCTAGCCCATTGTCGCCCGGAAGGGCCACTCCGGGCCCGTTTTCGGCCCCTCTCGCCGGACTGGTTTCCTCGAGGAATCCGGGCCGGGCCATATGCCGCCGGTAGGATTTCCCCGGTTTCACGCTTGCGGCGCCTATGCCGGCGGTATAATATAGTAACGTCGCCGGGATGGGCCGGCGACGAAGAAGGGGAAGTCGGATGGGAATCAAAGAGATCGTAAGCGTCGCCGGAGTCGTTCCTTTGCAGAAGACGAAGAGAGAGATCGAGCGGGAGATCTATCGGGCCCATGCCTTCGCACTTGTCGCCGCCGCCCGGGCCGCGATCGCGCAAGTCCGGCCGATCGGAGCGAAGCTCGACGATCGCGAGAAGGACGCGATCAACAAGGCATGGGAAGGGATCCTCGATCTCGGAAAGAGTCTCGCCGCGGGAACGGCCTTCGAGGCCGACGCGAACGGGGAGACGATCGAAGACGCCTGGAGTTGCTAGCGTGAAACGCGAAACGGCGATTCAAGTCTTTCGAGGGATCTATTTCAAAGAACCGACGACGGCTCGAGATCTCCGCATTATCAAGAAAATGATTGACGGCGCCTGTCTCTATCATGCCGTTCACGAATGCGCCGAAGAAGACGGGAAGGCGGAAGACCGTTGTCCTTGCGCCAAATGTCGCCGGGAAGATGGGAAGCGGCCTATACATTGGCCCCATAGTTAGGACAGAAGGCCGGAAGAATGAGTCACTCAATCGAGATGAGAGAGACGGCCCGCGGGGAGCGTACCTTGTGGGCCCAACGGATCGGGACGAAGCGCGAGGCTCTCGCGTCCGCGATCGATCTTCTCGAGAGCCTCCGAGAGACGGATCCCCGCGCTATGGTATGGCTCGACGGCCGGCGGATCCGCATTCCGAGAAGGGAGACAAGCGACAATGGGAAATCGACACTTCAAGAAACAGACGTCCCCGGCGGAGATGCCGCCGGCCCCATCGATCGAGGATCATCTCGTCGGGAAGATCAAGAGGGAGTCGAAGGCGAAAGCCTCTTCGCTTGAGCTCGTCGACGACGACGGCGCCGATAAGCTTCCGAGCTATCCGCCTTATTCCGTCTCCGTCTACTGGAAGAATGATAGCGGAGCTCTTCAAGCTCAATCCCGAGAGCAAACCTCCGAGCTTCTCGAGATCCCCGCGGCCGAAGCGATCGCCAGGGCCGGGAAAGCTTTCGATAATCCTCGAGTCGAGCTCGTCGAGATTCACGACAAGCCCGGCTCCCTGGTCGCGACGGGCAATCGGAAAGACGGGCTCCGCATTCTTCGCCGGCTTGACTTCTCGGATCCGCTCGCCGGCGAGCCGAATTCGGAAGAATCGTCGGGAGATCATCGGCACTTGACCGGGCCCGATCTTCTCGAGATCAAGACGAAGGATCTCGCGAAAGCGATCGAGAGCTTCTTCGAAGAAGCCGGGAAGGTCGCTCTCGGCTGGAAATTCGACAAGCTCGACGACGGACAAGCTCTCCGCGAGATCCTCGATCTTCTCGTCGTCTTCCGCCGGGAATCGGACAAGGCAAGGGGCCGGGAATGAACGGCTCAAACGTTGAACCGGATCGCGGCCCGATTGTGGCCTTCCTGCTGAGAGTCTCGACTTCGCCGGATCTGAAAGACAAACTCGCGAACGCGATCGACAAGGCGGACGCTCTCGCGAACGGCTTCCAGGATATCGAAGACGAAGTCGAAGCCATGCTCGAGGCTTTGAGAAACATCGCCGAAGATCTCCCGGAAGGGGAGCCGGGCGATCTCGAGAGAGTCGCGACTCAATTAGTCAAAGACGAGCGAATCCTCTCGCACATAAGAGCCGCGACCGTCTACGATTCCGGCTCGCGGACCTGGACGATTGAAGAGAAGAGACTTCTCGCCAATCAAGGCGGAGACAAAGCCGCCGCTTTTCTTCTCAAGTGAAGGGGGACCGATGAGACTGATACGAGCGAGACAATTCGTCGTGGGCAACGTCGGCCGCCGGCGTCGCCTTCAAACCGTCTTCGAGTTGACGATCGACTTCGAGGATCCCGGCGTCCCCGGGGAGCGGAAGATCCTTCTCGATCCGAACGCTCTCGCGGCCGTTTCGAATAGGGCCCAGGGCTTGAAATCGCGGAGCTTTTCGAGCTCGACCGTCGCCGCCGGCGTCAAGATGGGAAACGCGATCGAGCCGATCGTCCGTCAATGGCTCGGGGGCCGGTCGTGACTCCCCGGCAATTCGCCGCGGCCCTTCGCCGGCTCCGGAAGCGAGTCGGGATCTCCCAGGCGAAAGCGGCCGGGATCCTGGGAGTCAAGCCTAACAGTCTCGCCCGATGGGAAAGAGGCGAGCGGACGCCGCCGGCGGAAGCGGAGCTCCCGCTCTCGAGAGAGCGGATCCTTCGCAAGCTCGGGGATCTCCCGGAGAAGGTCTAGCCGCGAGCCGGATCTAGCCGGCCCGGACGGCCCAGGGGGCCCGGGGGAGATCCCCGGGCCCCCGTTCTTTCGGCTCCCGGGCCCATCGTGCCATTTTGGCACACTTCGCCGGATAGGGCCTCTTTCGCGTTTCAAGGGCCCCAGGCGGCCGCCAGGGGGGCCCGGACCGATGGGCCGGAATCGATTTCGATCGCCTCGAGAGCGCCAGGAGCCGCGGCCCTAGCTATGCTCTTGCCGGCGGGGCCGCCGAAACGGGATCCCGGCGGGAAGGGCCTCCGGGGACCGGATCTAGGGGGGAGAGTCGATCGCGGCCCCCGGGCCCCTTGTCGCCGGCTCCGAGCCGGTCGACGGGAAGACCCCAGGAAGGGGAAGACCATAAGCCCGACCGCCGGGCCGCCCGGTTTTCCCTGTGGCGGACCGGACAAAAGCCGTCGGCTCGGTGCCAGTGATCGGAGCGTCGATTCTGATTCGCCTGGGGACAAGCTCCCCGCTCGGAATCGTGCGCGATATGCCAAAAGGGGACTTGCGGACGGCGGACTCTCGCGATCCTCATCGCCCGACAATAGCCGTCGCCGTCTTCGAGCCCGTATCCGGCTTGTCGCTCGTCATAGCCGGAGATCCGATCCCAATCTTCGAAGACGAGAGCGAGCGTCCCCTTCGTCGATTCCCACTTGATCGCCTTCGGCCGCTCGTCATAGCTCATCGCCATGAGATACGGGAGCGAGACGCCCAGGCCTTCCCGGACGCCGGCGACTTCCTCGAGCGCCGATCGGGAGAAGACGCAATCGATATCCGTCTTGCAGATGATTCCCGCGCCGGCGATCCGGATCCCGTAGTTACTGACCCGGGACGGCGAATAGATCTCGAGCTTCCCGGGATAGACGACGAGCCGGGCCCAGGCCGGCAAGCCGGAGCGATCAACGTCGGAGACAATGATCGTCCGGACGCCGAAGACCTCGAAAAGCTTCCGATTCCATTCCAGGAATTGCCGGAGCCGGTATTCCGGCAAGCGATAATGACAAGCGACGACGGAGATCAACGCCGGACCTCGATCAAGAGTTGAAGAGCCGAGCCGGCCGGATAGATCCGGATATCGCTCCGAAGGATTGTTCCGAATCTCTCCGCGATCTTCGCGAGAGCCTCGGCGGAGATAAGCCAATTGTGATCCCGATTCCCGAGCTCGTCCAGGCCGACGGGAACATGAAGGAAGATCCGCTTCGCGATCGCCGCTTGATAGCGGAGCTCGAGCCTCGGATTTCGTATATGCTCGAGATAATGATACGAAAGAGCGACGTCGAAGAGATCCCGGTCGAGCTCGAGCGGCGTCATATGGGCCGGGATTCCCTGGGAACGGAGACGCTCGATCGTCGCCGGATTGACGTCGACGCCTTCGACGTATTTCCCGAAGCCGCGGAGCCACTTCAAGACTTGATCCCCGCCCGGACCGAACTCGACGAAGCTCTCGAAGTCGAGAAGCCCGTAATCGGCGAAGTCCGCGGCCCGGCCGGGATCCATCGTCCCTTGCATCTCTTCGAAGTAACTCTTCCCATAGATCCCGAGAGATTCCTCGAAAGAGATCAAGGGATCGAGGCGGACGACGTCCTTCCCGCAATGCTGGCAAGCGACATATCTCCGGGAAACGTGTTTCCCCGGGAAGGTTTCCCATTCATCCCAAAGGCAAAGCGGACAATTCATAGAGCCCCCTCGACGAGATGAGAAAGATCCTCTTCGTCTAGCCGTTGCTTCCAAGCGACGTCGAAGTCCGTTTCGGAAATCTCTTCCCCGGCCCAAACGTAACCTTGACGATTGTCTTCGTACATAACATGACCCATGCCGAAGCCGGAGAACTCCCGGCCGCGCCGACGATAGATGATTATCCGACCGCGACTCGAAGGCTCGACGGGGACCTCGAAGGCCGGGACGGCTATCCCGACATGATGGGCCCCGTATTCGAAGCGGCCGCGGATCCAATTCGAGCCCGGCCGGCGCCCCGGCATATAGGGAACGATAACGAAGTCGGACGTATCATAGCGGATCAAGCGAAGGAATCCGCGGCGGGGAATCGCGCCCGCCCGATGAAAACCGCTCGGGTTGATCCATCCGATATTGCGCCATCCGGAGCCGGAGCCCCGAGTCTTGACGGGAACGTATCCGGGATCAAGCGGCGTCGAGCTTCGGCCATTCCAATTGACGCCCAGGGAGCCGTGCGGAATATGAACGAGCCGGAAGGCCGGCCCCCGGAGAAGGATCTTCCGATCGGGCCGCCATAGGGAATTGAAATGATAATCGACACCTCCGGCGGACGCGAATCTCTCGGAATAGAGATCCCGGCCGCGATCCCGAAGAGCCTTCGCCCGGACGTTGAATAATTGGCAATATCCCCAGGGCTTTTGATTGGAGCTCGGATCGACGAGCCGAAGCTCTCGGACGAGGGAGCGATCTTCGGCGTATCGATCGAGCCAGGGGATCCGGCTCTCGTAAGGCGGAGAGAATCGCGTCGCGTAATGGAGACACCCGGGATTGAGGATCATCCGGTCAAGCGCCCTTCGAAAGTCCGGCGGGAAGTAGATATCCGCATCCGCTATCAAAACCCAATCGTCGAAGTCCAGGACCCGAGCTCCGGCGTTGATCATTCGTCCTTTGTTGAAGGCCGCGCCATGCTCTTTGTACGAGTCGGAGACGACGACTTCGGCGCCGGCGTCTTGCGCGACTTTGATCGTATCGGAATCTTCCGAAGCCGTAACGACGACGAAGCGATCGAAGAGCGGCACATTCGCGGGAAGCGTCCGGCGAAGGAAGTCCGCATATCCGACGCATACGAGAAGACCTTCGATCTTCCGGGGGAAGAGCGAGCGATCCGTCCCGATACGCTTCGCGTTGTCTCCCTGGGGAAGATACCATTCGGCCGACGGCTTGTCCGCATATTGCGCCGGATCGTATCCGGCGACGTCGAAGATCCGAATCTTCCCCGCCTTGATCTTCGGCGAGCCGACGTCCTTCAAGCGGCGGAGATTCTCCGGAGAGACGTCGTCGATCCCATCCCAGGCCGGCCGCCTGGGAACGGCCATCGCGGCCCCGCAAAGCTCGCACCATTGCCTTTGATCGCCCCAGGATTCCGGCGGCCGCCGCCACCAGTCCGGAGAGATCTCCCATCCGCCCGGACCGTCGAAGAGCATATCGAGAGCCGCGGCGACTTCGCAAAAGAAGGCCCCCTTCGGCGTGATCGAGGCACTCCATAACCGATTGACCCAACATTGATCGATGAGCCGCTTCCTCTCTTCGGCGGGGATCGGGAGCTCCGAGCTCGCGACCAGCATCGCTTGATGTTCTCCCGGATTGTCGTGCGTGTTAATGCACTGATAAGCGAAGACGTCTTGAATCGTTTCGAAATGCCGATAATAGCCCTCCCCGAGACTTGTCCACAAGCCCAGGGGAACGCCCGGGATCCTCGAGAGATATCGGCTTCGGTATTGCGTGAAGTCCGCTATCGGTTCGAGCCGGGCCCGCGGGATCCGCCGGGGACGCCGCCGGCTTGCGGCAAGCTCGGCGATCCTCTCGAAGTCGGGATGAATCGTCGGCTCGCCCCCCATGATCCCGACCATCCCGGGAAAGCCGGCGACGGAATCGAGAGCCCGCTCGACCGTCTCGAGATCCATAAAGAAGGGCTTCCGATGATGCCCCGAGAATCGCGTACAATTCGAGCAACGATGAGGACAAGCGTTCGTGACTTCGATCTGCAAGATCTTTTGTTTACTGATCGGGATCATTGTTCACGCCCGGGCCGCCTTTATTCACGCGAAGCCCGGCTCCGTTCACTGAAAGCCGACGAGCGTTCACTCCGGATTGTTGACGAGTTGCCCCTCGAGAGCGTCGAGCTCCGCCTTCTTCACGGCGATTTCCCGCTCGATATGTTCGCGGACGCCGGCGATCCCCTGGAGCTTGATATTCGCGGCCTCGAGCTCGAGGATCCGCGACTTCGCATTCTCGAGAGCGAGCGCCGTCTCGGCGAGATGCCGGTCGAGCGTCTTCCGTGCCTCGATGATCCTCTCGGCTTCCGCGGACTTCTCGCGAACTTCTTTGAGGATCTCCGAGAGCTCGTCGAAGTAGCCTTGAAGATTGTTGGCTTCGACCTTCCGGCTTCGCTCCCAATTGTGAAGAAAGCTATTCCGAGCTTGATCGAGCTTGTTCGAGAGACTCATTTCCTTTTCCCTTCCTTCGCTCAGGCCTCGAGACAATCGAGGCGGCCCATTATCCGGGGAGACGTCCCGCTCTCTATGCGCTTGCCAAGATCCCCTTATTCTCGAGAGCGACTAGAATCGCGTTGATCGCCGTCCGGGCTTCGGCGTCTTGCGTTGTGCCGCCGCTCGGATCGGAAATATGGCTCGCCTGGACGACCGGCGTCGCGCCGTGGAAGGCCGACTTTTGATTAGCGGCCTTCCCGAGATTCGTCCCCGCCCCCGTTCCGAAAACCAAATCGACCCCATTGTCGAAGGTTAGGTCTGATGTTCCGATTCGGTTCCAGGCCGGCGCCCCCGAAACTACCGTCAACACATCCCCGGCCGTGCCGATGCCGAGCCGTCCCCAATATCCGCCGCCGCCATACCAAAGATCCCCGTCCGTCGGCGTTTCCATTTGCAGATAACCGCCGGATATCTCAAGGCCGCCGCCGGCCGTAACGTCAATTCCGTGAGTATGATCTTCTCGAGCAAACTTGGCCGCTTGAATCCCAAGGGAACTCGAAGCCGCTATATTCGGCGGAGGATTCGTCGCCGGACTGTAATCGTTTCGGAACTGTCCGACGCCCCCGCCCGAATACCAGTTGAGCCCGGCGCCGGCGAGATTGCTCCCGTCGAACGGATGTTTATGATCGCCGGGAGAATAGTCGTCGGACGACCCGGCCGCGCCGACCGTATCGTAATCGACGGCTTCCGGGATCGAGGTATATTTCGACGGCGGAGTCGGGACTGAGACATTAAACTGTCCGCCGCTCCAAGAGATCCCCGTCCCGGCGAAGGCCGAACCGTCGAAAGCGTGTCGATGATTTCCCCTGGCGACCGTCCCCCGATCCCCGACGCTCGCCGTCGTCCCGTTGACGTCCAGGATATAGCCCGAGTCCTTTTCCCAAAGGACGCCGAGCTTATCTTCTTCCTCCGCCATCTCGAGGCCGGATTCGTCTTCGGTTCCGGAAGCCGGCCCGGAGCCGGCTCGAAGCCGGAGCTCGAAGAGAGCGTCCGCTCGCATATAGGGAGCTCCCGATCCGGGATTCCCGTCGCCTTCCTTTTGTATGTACGTTGTCGGCGTCCCCGGGCTCGGCGCCGGCGTAACGTGGAATTGCCCGGCACTCCAGGAGACGCCAGTCCCCGCGAAAGCGGATCCGTCGAAAGCGTGTTGATGATTGCCCCGGGCGACCGTCCCCCGGTCGCCGACGCTCGCCGTCGTCCCGGCAACGTCCAGGATATAGCCGGAGTCCTTCTCCCAAAGGACGCCGATCCGATCCTCTTCTTCCGCCATCTCGAGCCCGGATTCGTGCTCCGTTCCCGAGACGGGCCCGGACCCGACTCGCCGGCGGAGCTCGAAGAGAGCGTCCGCCCGCATATAGGGAGATCCCGATCCGGGATCCCCGTCGCCTTCCTTTTGAATGTATGTCGTCGGCGTCCCCGGGCTCGGGCCGGCGCCTTCGCCCGTATTGCTGGCGCCGGCGAAGCGGACGAGTCCCCACTCCCCGACGCCGGCCGAGCATACTTGACCGAGATCGACGACGAGAAGCCCGGCCCCGCGGTCCGATCGCTCGAGATACTTCTCGCCCGGGACGGCTTGAACGTAATCGCCGGGCGGGGATCCCGAGCCTTCGGGCTCGAGGCGAGCGAGAGCGACGCCGGCCGAATAGACCCATCCGGCTTCCCCGGCCGGGATCCAATTCGCCGCGACGACCCAATTATCTTCGTCGCCTTCGCCTGTCTCGCGAAGCGTCAAGACGAGATTATCGGTAAGGATCCCAGCGGCGTTGCCGACATAGGGACTCGAGTCGATCGCCGCGACTTCCCCCATATACAAGTCAACGCCAGTATTATTGACCGCCCATATCGGATTGCCGGGAAGAAGATTCCGATCAAGCCGGCGGCCGGTCCCCGACGCCGCTATCCGGTTGAACTCGTCGACGAATTGATTTATCTGTCCCGTCTTGAGACTATCGCCGCCGCGGACCTTCTTCAACGTCATAGCCTAGACCCATATATCCGGAGTTATCCCGAGCGCCGAGAAGTCGCCGGACGGATAAAGCGTCGCGACATGAGCGTCGAGAGAAGCGACTCTATTCTTCGAGTCGTCGTCGGGATCCGTCCACTTCTGCATTCGGACCCATAGGTATTGATGCCCCCCCTTGTCGACGGGGACCTCTTCTCCCATCGAATCGAGCCATATCAAAAGCTCGCCTTGCCCGGATCCCGTCCCCGAATATAGATCCCCCTTGTTCTTCCGGACGAGAAACGAGACGGAGACTTGATCGATCGACGTCGAGAGATGAGAAACGCTCCAGGTATTGAGCCGGGCTTCTCCGATCTCGTAAGTCCCCCAGGGCCCTTCCCATTCCGCATTGTTGACTTTTTGATGAAGGCCGCGAAGAACCTCGAGGAAGTCTTCCGTATCGTCGGGATCCTTCCAAAAGTCGATAGTCAAGACCTCGAAGGGATCGTCGACGTCGACGCCTTGCGCCCCGTCTTCGGTTACGTTGATTCCCGTCCCGGTAAAGAGTTGCGCTCCGGACCCCGTCGGCCCATAGTGGACTTGATCGTCTTCCTTGTCGACCGCATAAACGCGAATCTTTTCGTTGACGCCGTCGATTCTCCAAGTCGCCTTGTCCGCCGACGGAGCTCCCTGCACATACGAGAGCGTAACCCGGAAGAGGAAATTCCCGGACTCGTCCGGCCCCGCGGATTCGATCTGATCGATCGCTATCGTTTGAAGGACGAGAAGCCGCGCCCCCAGGGAGAGAAGCGTCCCCTTCGCGGGGACGCTCGGATCCTGGTAAGCCTCGATTTCATCGGCCGCGTAAAGGTAGAATTCCCGGCGGACGGCCGTCGAGTCTTTCGCGTCCTGGAGACTGCTCGTCGGACGATAATCGTCATAACTCATCGCGTCGCTTCCTCCGCCGCCCAGGCCGGTCCGGTAAGCTTGCGATCCAGGATCTTCGCCGTTGCCTTCGTCGCCTCGACGATCTGCCCGAGAAGATCCGTCGTCCTAGTCGCCCCGCGGATCGCCTCCGCCCGGCCGGCGAAGGTTCCCGAGACGAGCATATCCGCCCGCGTCGCGGCCGCTCCGGCAAAGGCCGGAGCCGCCTTCGGTCGCGTAAACTCTTTGAACTCTTCCCCTAGCCCCTGGAAGATATCGAAAAGGCTCTTCACGCTCTCGGCTCGCTTGCCCCCGAAGATCTTCTCGAGGATCGGACCGATCGCGTCCGATCCGATCTTTCCGATTCGATCGAAAGCGAGTTGAGCCCGATCAAAGATCCGGCCGCCGGCGCCGACGGTCGTCTCTCCCAGGGCCCCGGCTTTGCGCTGGAAGATCTCGCGATATTCGTCGGCGAGTCCTTCGCGGAGCTTCTGAGCCTTATAGACTGTCGCCTGTTGACCGGCGAGTCCCCGAGCCGCGGTCGCCGTGAGAGCGGCGAGATCTTGGAGAATCGGCTTCGTAATTACGCTCGCTCCCTTGGCTCTCTCGGCGAAGGCTCGGGACATATCCGCGAAAGCGTTTTGAAGCGAGTTGACGACGAAGCGAAGGAACGCGAGGAATTTATCCTTCGCGGTTTCCCATATCACATCCCAGGCCGACGAGATCGCCGGCAAGGCGGCCCGGAAGATCTTCGCGAGCTCCGATCCTATGTCCCCGAGAGCGTCGACGAATTCCTTCCAGGCATTCCCCAGGACTTCGAGCCATTCGGAGATTCTCTTCCCTCCGACTTCGAAGCCCATCACGACTTCCCCCCACTTCTCTATCAACGGATCGAAGAGCCCGGAGATATAGGCCAGGATCGCGGCAAGAGCGAGAAGAACTCCGCCCGGCGTCACTAGCTGAGAGAGAACCTTCGTCGCCGCGCCGAGAGCGACGAAACCGGCGCCGATCCCGACGAGCGCCGTCCCGATCTTGAAGATCGTCGCGACGAGCTCGCGATTCGCCTCAATAAAGCGACGGATATTGACGACGAGATTCGTCATTATCGTAAAGCTCTTGATGAAGATCGGCGCGAGCTTGTTCCCTATCGCCAGGACAACGCCGCGGATTGACTGCTGAAATCGCCAAAACATATCCGTCAAGAGTTGAGCATTCTTCGCCATCTCCGGAGTTATGGAGACGCCGAGCCGCCGGGCTTCGGCCATATAGTGACGGATCGCTTCGGCCCCGCCCTCGAACATCGGAAGAAGCTCGGCGCCGGCCCGGCCGAATGCCTTCATCGCGATAGCGGCCCGGATGCTCGGATCCGGGATCCGGGAGATCCTCTCCGCCAGGAGAAGGAACTTTTCTTCCGTCTTGAGAGTCTCGAGATCCCTCCAGGTGATCCCGAGCTCTTTCATAACGAAGAGCATTTCTCCGGCGCCCCGCTTCGCGTCGAAGAGCCCGCGGGCCATCCCTTGCATTGCTCGTTCAAAGCGAGCGCCCGAAGTCCCCGCCAATGCGGCAACGTGCGCGAATTCCGAATAGGCCGCCGCCGTCAAGCCGGCCCGGATTGCCCCCTTCGCGGCTTCGTCCCCCAGGGCCGCGAATTGCTTCACCGCGAGAGCTAGCGGCGCCGTGATCGCGGTCCCCATCGCAATAAGCTTGAGCCCGAATCGCTCCATAGACTTTCCGAAAGCTTGCATCTTCTTCCGGACGCCGGCGAGGACCTTCCCGAGAGAAGAATCGTCGCCGGTTATGGAGATATAAGCCGAGCCGATGAACGTTCCACGCTTCGCCATGCTAGCGGCCTCCGGGCTTGAGCTTCTCGATCTCTTCGCTTGTCACCTGTCCCCCCTGGAAAGCCCGCCCGATCAAGAGCACAAGGGAAAGATTATGGCTCCACTGATTATCGTTGCGAGCCTCCGCAAGCGTGATCAAGTCGGGGAGCCGGTATCGCCCCCAGGGATCGACGCCGGCAAGGCCGGCGAGTCGGATCCAATCGGCTTCGCTCCACTCCCGGACGAAAGCCCGCTTTCGGAAGGGTCCGGGAGCTCTTCCTCCCCCTCGAGATCGACGCCGAAGCATTCCATTAATCCGGACGCCGCGGCTTCTAGTGCCGGTTGCATTGCGCTCCCTTTGAGAGCCCGAAGGAAATCTTCCTTCGTGACCTTCCCGGATTGAATCCGGGAATGATGCTCGCACCCGTAGAAAGCGAGCTCGAGAAGGACGGCGGGATCCGGACAGAGATTCCCCTTCATCGCGCCGTTAATGACTCCCGAGAGATCCAATTTCCCGTGAGAGCGGGCCCGCCCCAGGACATAGCCGTCAATGACGACCGTCCAGTCCCGGCCCTTGCTGTCTTTGAAGCTCGTATCCATCGAAAGACCTTCTTCCTATCCGGGGACCGAAGGCCGGCGGGGGCCCCCGCTTCGGCGGGGGCCCCGGATCCGGCCGCTTCTCTGCGAACTAGCTCGCGGGGACGAAGTCCCCGCCGGACATTGTCCCGAATTCGGGAACGTCCTGGTCGTCGTTGAGAGTGAAAGAGAGCTCGAAGTCGCGGCTCGAAACGTCGTTGAGCGGCTCGCTCTTCGCTCCCCCGAAGACCCGGCAAACGGCCCGCGTCGCCGAGAGCCCGTCCGTATTCTTCTCGCCGCCTTCAACGTGAAGGATATCGACGACGGACCCGTCTTCGAACGCCGCGAGAAGGGCTTCGTATGCCGTATTCGACTCTCCGGCCGCCGGGATCAACGTCGGGACCGTCCAGCCTATTTCCCGAAGCCCGGCAACGTTCGCCGTGTAGCGGTTGCGAGCCGTCCGCCGCGTCGTCGCGTCGATCTTGGAGACTTCTCCCAGGCTCGTAACGTCTCGAGCGAGATCGATCTCCGTCCAAGTCGGCGAGCCGTACGTCCCTGTATTGACGTAAAGGGCCGACTGAAACCCCAATTCAACGTCATTCCCCATGCTACTTCCCTCCGCTAAAGCTTCCGGAATTTCCGGATCTTTGGCCTCGATCTCTCGAGAGCCGGCCCCATGAACGGCCGCGCCGCGACTCGGCGCGTCCCCTGCTCGAGTATGTTCGCGTGAGATCCGAGAGGCCGCGTCGGCCCGATCCACGCATCTTGACGCCCGACCTTGTATCTAATCGACCGCTTGAGATCCCCCTTCTTCCCGATCGGGGGATCCCCGGGCTTCGATGTTATCCGGCCCTTCCGGATCGATTGCTTCGCTTCTCGCTGGACTTCCTTCGCCGACTCTTTGAGCCATATCTTCCGGGCCCGGCGGACCTTCTTCCGAAGAGTCTTGAGCTTGAGATCTATCGCGACTTTGATCGCCAGGAAGGGAAGAGCCATCGCTTCGCCCCCTATCGATCCGTCCGATAGTTGATGATCAAGACGCCGGCGAAGAGCCCGCCGGCGAGATCCTCGGGATCGAAGATCGGATCGTGAGTCGCCTCGAGCGGACCATAGTCGCCCGAATCGAGCTCGAGCGTTCGATTCCGGAGATAGCGATAAATCTCGTCCAGGAGCTCGAGAGCCGCGTCGACCTTGTCTTCGTCGAGCCCCGTCTCCGGCGACGCCTTCCGGCAATCGACGAGCAATCCTATATGAACGGGGAACGTCTCGCCCCATCGCCCCCGGGCGGATCTTTCGTGTTCCGGATTGCCGGCCGTCGTCAAGACGAGCCAGTCGTCCGCCTCCGTCGCGTCGATCGCGTCGGGGAAGGTTTTCGTCGGCGTGAAGGAAAAGACCGCCGTGAAATCCTGGGAGAAGGTCCCCGGATCCGCATTGTTGAGAGCGTCCCGGACCCCCCGGGCGATCTCCGTCGCCGGCGCCGTCATTGCTTGTGCTCCGATCGTCTCGTCGGGATCGATCGCATTATCCGCTCCCGATCAATGTCCCCGGGCTCGACGACCTCGTATTCGGCCCCCTTCGCCGTTACGATCCTGTCGAACTTCCGCGGCTCCACGCATCCCGCTCCGAAGTCGAGATCTTCGACGCGAACAAGCCAGGACGAATCCCCGACCGCGACGTCGATTCCCTCCCGGGGATCGTATCGTGTAATGACCGGAGCGAGGATCCCCGTAAGAGATACGGCCGCGATTCCGCGGCGATAGGTGATCGTCTCCCCGAATTCGGGGAGAAGCGTCGCTTCTTCCAGGGCTTCGAAGTCGTCGCCGAAGTCGCTCCGGACGACGCATCCGGAGCCGTCTGTCACTCCGAACGGAACGAAATTCGAGACGGCGGATCCATAAGCGTTCGACGCCCGGGCGAATCCCCAATAGGGACCTACGTCCAGCGCGAAGACTTCGGAGCCGTTTCCGACGATCGTCCCGATTTCGTTGACGGCGCCCGTCGAGTCGATCGCATAGCACACATTTTGAACGCCGGCCGCCGAATCGGTTATCGTATAGCGGGCCCCCGAACCGTCTTCGAGATCTTCGACGGCGAGAGTCGGAGCGGGGACGCCTTGCGTCACAAACCATCCCCAAACCCCCATTGATTGAAGATCGCCCGCCGCTATCGTCATTAGCTCGAGATCCTCGAAGAGCTCCCGATCGTGAGCGTAAAGAGAAGCGTTCCATCCTCGGCGCCCGTATCGTCGTCGTCATAGACCTTGTAATCGGCCCCCGAGCGATAGACGTTCCCCCGGGCCATCGCGAAGACGGCCTTCAAGACGTCCGCAAGCGTATTGACCCCGCCGGCTGTCCATTTCGCGTCGCGGAGATCCGCGACGATCGCGTCGATCGCGTCCGCCGTTAGGGCCATTTCATCGCCGGTCGCCGCCGGCGAGCTCGGGAGAAGGTCCGTCTTCGCCTTGATTCCCTGGGCCGTCGCCTCGAGCGCCAGGGACGCGAGATCCGAGACTCCGGCCGGATCCGCCGGGAGAAGGTCCGTCTTCGCCTTGATCGCCTGGGCCGTCGTCTCGAGAGCCGCTCCGTCGATCTGATCGGAAAGCGTCTCGAGCGTATCTCCGTCGGCCCCCGTCCGGGCGATCTCCGTCGCGCCGGCGTCGGCCGACTTGATCGGGAACGCCGTCGACTCGTCGAATTTGGCCGCCGTGATCGCGTCGTCCTGGAGCGTCATAGCGTCCCCGGTCGCCGCCGGCGAGCCCGGGAGAAGGTCCGTCTTCGCCTTGATCCCCTGGGCCGTCGCCTCGAGCGCCAGGGACGCGAGATCGGAGACTCCGGCCGGATCCGCCGGGAGAAGGTCCGTCTTCGCCTTGACGGCGTCCAGGTTCCCGCCGGACGTCGCCGACTTCGTCCCGGTGATCCCCAGGGCTTGCCGGATGTTTTCCTTCTCGCCCGACGTCCAATCGTTCCCGCCGGTCGCCGTTCCGACGTCGTCGACGAGCTTCGACGTATCCGCGCCCGCATTCTGATAGAATGCGTCGAAATTCGGCCCGACCTTCGCTTGAAGGCTCGTCCCCTTGACGCTTCCGACGTCGACCTCTTCGCCGTCAAGCGTCGCCTTGACGTCCGTTCCCGAGAAATTGAGCCCGTCCGTCTTTGCCTTGATCGCCTGGGCCGTCGTCTCGAGAGCCGCTCCGTCGATCTGATCGGAGAGCGTCTCGAGCGTATCCCCATCGGCCCCGGTCCGGGCGACTTCCGTCGCGCCGGCGTCGGCCGACTTGAGCGGGAACGCCGTCGACTCGTCGAACTTGGCCGCGGTGATCGCGTCGTCTTCGAGAGTCATAGCGTCGCCGGTCGCCGCCGGCGAGCTCGGGAGAAGGTCCGTCTTCGCCTTGATCCCCTGGGCCGTCGCCTCGAGAGCCAGGGAAGCGAGATCCGAGACTCCGGCCGGATCCGCCGGGAGATTGTCCGTCTTCGCCTTGATTGCGTCGACGTTTCCGTCGACCGTGTCGACCTTGCTCTCTATGCTGTCCGCCGTGACCTGGAGAGCGTCGACCTTGTCGGCTATCGGCGTGATCGGCGTCCCCAAGGTCGCTTGAACGTTGGCGATCTCGTCCGAAAGCGTCTCGAGCGTATCCCCATCGGCCCCGGTCCGGGCGACTTCGGTCGCGCCCGAATCGTCGCTCTTGAGCGGGAAGGCCGTCGACTCGTCGAACTTGGCCGCGGTGATCGCGTCGTCTTCGAGAGTCATAGCGTCGCCAGTCGCCGCCGGCGAGCCCGGAAGGTTATCCGTCTTCGCCTTGATCGCGTCCGCGACTGTGTCGACGTCGTCGATATCGTTCGTCGAAAGAATATCTCTCCAAACGGTTGCGACTCCCGGGACGCTATCGACCGTCGCGGAGATCTCGAGCTCGACGTCGTCGCCGGCCGCGAAGCCGGCGCCGGTCGTCGGCGTGAAGACGGCCTTATAAAGCCCCGTCTTGATGTTTGAAACGGTGACGGAAAGAGCGTCGGCCGTCCCGTTTTTGTAGATCGTCCCCGTCGGCGTCCCGGTCGCGTCGTAAGCTTCGCCCGTCGAGAATCGCGACGTCGCGAAAAGGACTTCTTTCGTTCTTCCGAGCTTCATTGACCGGCCCCCTTGATTATCGGGCTCCCGATGATCGGAGCTCCGCCGCCCCCCGCGGCCGCCGAGAAGATCCACTCCGAAGAATTGTTCCCGCTATCCTGGGAGCCGATCGCGTAAACGTCTTTCCCCGATCCTGCATTCGAATCCTTGACGTCGACGGCGTCGTCGAGAATCGAGCTCCCTTGCAAGTCGATATACCATTGATTCCCGTCGGAGTCGGACCGAAGGACGGCCCGCGTCGAGCTTGTCCCGGCCGACTCTAGCGTCCCGTTGACGGTGATCTCGCTCCCGATCCCGTTCGCGAATTGATGAGTCTTTGAGGCTCCGAAGATCATATTCCCGAACGTCGAGCCGTAATTCGTGACGAATGCTGTCACTCCGGAATCATAGAATTCTATCGTTCCGTCGAGCGTGATCGTCGTCCGCGAAACCGTCTCCGTCCCCTTGAGCTTCAATCGACCGTCGTCGTCGACGTCGAGAATATCATTCACGGTCAAGTCATAGCCGGCGAGATCGAGCGTCCCCTCGATTATGACGAGATCTTGACCGGAAGAGTCGAGCACCAGGGCCGACGCGAGCGTCGCCGTCCCGGCCGGCTTGTCGATCGTGAAGGTTCCCGAAGGCATTGTCGAAGCGGATCCACAATCGATCGATTGAGCTCCGCTCCCTGTGAGCGTGATCGCCGCCGTCCCTCCGGTCTGATCGGAAGTCGCGACGACATCGCCTTCGACGTCGACGGAGCCGGCGAGCCGGCCGTCCGTTAACAGAAGATCGCCCTCGAGCGTAAGAAGCCCGATAATCGTCAACGTGTTATAGTTATAAGTGAGCTTCGTCTCTATCGAATAGAGAGCTTGCCCGCCGGCCGCGATTTCGGCGCCTGTTCCCTGGAAGCCGAGCGTATAGGTCCCCGCATCGATCGCGCTCGCGGACTTGTTCCGGAAGGAATTATAGACGAGCCAGGAAGAGCCGAAGACAACGTCTCCGGCGGACTTGTCGATCTCTACACTCCACAAGGCGCCCGGGCCGTCGATCTGCTGATCTCCGCTCCCATTGAGGATCATCCGATTAGAATATAGGTTCATTGACGTATCGGCCGACGAGACGTCGCCGCCGATATAGATCGAGCTCGAGCCATTGGCTCCACCGATTGCCGTCAAGGTGAAGTCATTGGAGATATGCCAGTCGGCGGAAAAAGTCCGCGTGTAAGACCCATAGTCCATCTCGACGTCATAGAAGACGGAGACGTCGTCGTCTTGCTCGAAGCTAGCTCCGCCCGTCAATGTGACTTTGACCGAATTCGTCGCGAAGTCGGCCCCCGTTCCGCTTGTGCGGATCCAAGATCCCTTTAGAACGAAGTCCCCGCCGACGACGACGGTCCCCGAATTGTTGAGCCGGATCGACGGGAGAGCATCCGTCGCCGAGCCCGGCGTGATATTCTGCGTTCCGGATCCGTCGAGCTCGAACCCCAGGAATCCGGACCCGGTCGAAATCTCCGAGCCATTGGCAATCAAGTCTCCGGCGACCTTGATCTTATAGGCTCCGGAGATCGAATAGCCGTCGTTATTGGTATAGTCTCCGTTGACGTCCAAGTCCGATAGAAGCGTCGTTCCGTATCCGCCGATAATGGTTCGAACCCAATTATTAAACGTCTGTCCGGCGACGTTGATCGTCTTTGAGATCGAGCCTTGTTCCTCGATCGTTCCCGTCCCCGCGTTAAAGGTCCCGCCGGTGATCGTAAAATTCCGCTGGAACTTGATCGTTCCGCTTTCGGCGTTGAATGTTCCCGCGGACATATCGAAATCAGCCGTCGTCCCCGAGAGATTGATATCCCCGGATCCGGCGTTGACCGTCCCCCCGTTGAAGTCGAAGAGAATCGCCGTCAAGTCTTGATCGTTAAGATCGAATTCGCCGCTATTGACTTCGACTTCATTCTCGCAAGTCATAGCGTCGGCAAGCTGGACGACGGCGGATCCGAAGCCATCCGCGGAGAAGTCATAGAGAGTCTTTCCGGCCGTCGCAATCGTGACGGTTCCCGTCGTCGGAGCCATATCGATTTCGCCGTTATTGTGCGTCAAGGTCATTCCGGCGACGAGAAGGACGCTCCCGTCCCCCGTGTTGAGCCGGTTTCCGTTCAAGTCGAGATCGTTCGCGAACCCGGTACAATCGACGCTCTTCGCGACGGCCGTCGCGAGATCGAGAAGGCAATCCGGACTATTCGCATCGAAGAAGACGTCGTCCGTCGCCGTCGGGACGCCGGCGCCGCCGGCCCCGCCCGAGCTCGCGGCCCAATTGCTCGCGTCGTTCCAATGAGAGTCCGTATCGCCGACGAAGTAACGGGAAGCCATTCTATCCCCTTCCCGAGATCGTCGCGCCGGCCCGCTCGAGATCCGCTATCTTCGCCTTGAAGTCGTCAAGACAAGCGGCCTCGTCGGGATAGCGAGTCGCGCCGATCAAGCCTTCGTGATCGCGGTTCCGGGGATTGCCGGTAATCCCGAGCTCGAAGATCAAGGGCTTTCCGTCGCTCTCGCCGTGCGAGATCCCCGTAAAGCGAGCGACGAGCTCGAGCGGATCCCCGCCGAGCTTATAGGACGCCGCGGCGAGAAGGGGATCCCGGCGACGCTCGCGGGCGGGATCCCCGGGAAGGCAAGCCGAGCCGTCTCGCTTGTGAAGACTCATCTAGTCCACTCTCCCCCCTTCGGCTTCCCTCCATCCCCGGAGACTATGACCAGGATCAAGAGAAGGAAGAGAACGAAAACCGCTCCCAGGCGGCCCCCCTATTTGATCGCGGCGATCGCCGAAGCGATCGCGGCCGTTATGATGATGATCGCCGCGGCGACCTCTCTCCAGGACCATTTCCCCCCTTTGACGGGATCCTGGGGGCCGGTCGTCGCTCGAGCGTTCGCCAAACCGGCTTGATAGGCCGCCTTCGCCTTGATCTCGCCGAGCTCCCGCATAAGCTCGAGATGTTTTTCGTTGATTAGCGTTTGCGTCTCGGAATGCTTGCTGTCGATCTTGCCGAAGACTTCGCTCCGGCAAGTCTTTTGAAGCTCCGCGCAATCCTTGACGCTTCTCGGCTCGGGAACTGTGTCCGGCATTGATGCCCCTTCCTAAGTGATCCGGCGAACCGCTTCCGCCAGGGCCGGAAGGATCCCGGCCTCTTCGGCCTTCGCTCTTGCCGTCGGTTTTGCTTCGGGATGCTTATCGATCGTCGCGATCAATGCGTCCCGAGTCTTCTCCGCGACGACAAGGCTCGCCGTCCGAGCATCGAGAGAGCTTGAGACGTTCGCCAGGGCCGCGGCCTTCCGCTTCCAGGCGATCCCGAAATAGGCCAGGACAAGCGAGAGAGCTCCCTCTCCGAGCGTCCGAGCCCATGCCCACTTGTTGCGCTTGCGGATCTCGTCGAGCTTCGCGTCGGCTTGCTTGCCGAGCTCGAGAAGCTTCGAGATATCGTCCTTCGTCGCGAGGATCTCGCCGGCGATCGTATCCTTCTCCGACATTAGGCCGGCGACGAGCTCGAGAGCATCGGCCGCCGGGAAGCTCCCGGCCGCGACCTTCGCCCGGATTTCGGCGATCTCGAGAGCGATCGACTTTCCCCGTTCGACGAGCTTCTCGAGCTTCGCCTTCAAGAGCGGGAGTCTCTCGCCGATCTCGGCGAGCGCCGCCGTCGCTATCGCCTTGTCCTTCTGATCCTGTTCCGAGAGCGGCTCGCATCCCGCCGCGAGAAGAATCATCGCCAGGGGGGCCGCTAGAATTGCGCGTCTCATCGCTTCGACTCCTATCTCCGGGGACCGTGATCGACGGGGGGGGCCGGCCCCCGGATAAGGACCGGCGCCCGCCCCCGCCGTTAGGATTCCGCCCGCCGGGCGGGGAGCCGAAGCCCCCCGCCCGGACTATGCTTTAGGTCTAGGACCCGGTCGCGTCGATCTTCGCAAGGTGCGCGAAGTAGGGGTCGAAGACCTTCTCGTCGGTCTGCTGCCGGACGCGATAGATCCCGCTCCGGCTCTGTGGCTCCCGGTACTCTTCGACGGTGACATTTTCGGGACTGTCGGCCGTCCAAAGCATCGTTCGCCCGAGACAGGGCTCCGCGAGTTGATTCGTCTTCGCGGTGACGGCGACCATCGCGTAATCGTCGGACCAAATGTCCGCCGCCGTCATATCCTGCCCTTCGGCCGCCGAATTGTAGACGCCGTTCCCGACGACGACTCGCCCGATCCCCAGGATCGCGGCGAGATTTTCCTCGAGAGCCCGCTTCGTCGCCGTCTGCGTGTACTTGAGGCGATCGAGAATGTCCGAGTTGATCGTCGTCGCGTTGTCGAACTGCACTTTGGAAACGAGAAGCGAGTCCGGCTCCATCCCGACGTTCTGTCGCACTTTCTCTTTCATCGCCTTCACTTGACCGATTATGTCGGCGTCCGCGGAATCCCAGGGATCCGCCGAGTAATCGGTATAGAGAGCGTCGCCCGTCCAGGTTGTAGTGTTGAAGAGAGCCGCGGCGATCCGGATCTCCTGCTCCCTGGTGAGAACTCCCTCCGCGACCATCACGGCGACGAGCTCCGCGTCGAAGTCCGAAGCGTAGAGCGCCCGCTCCGAATCGTCTAGCGGCTGTTCGTGTCCGTATTCCTGGCACGAATAGCTGATATCGTCGCCTTCGTAGCTGTCGCGGTTGTAAGCGGACTTTGCCGCCCGCTTGACGTTGCGGCGCCGAAGGATGCTTTCCCGCGTGATCGCGGAGAAGGCCGCGGCCTTCTTCCGAGTCGGAAAGACGGGAAGCATCGTGATCCCGATGAAACCGCCGACCGGGATCAAACGGGTTTCCATGAGAGCTTGCCCGAGATCGGCTCTCGGCGTCTCGTATGTTCCGTATCTTGGCACTAGATCGCCCTCCGTTTGCTAGAGCCCGCGCTAGACGAGCCCGGCCTCGATTATGTCCCCGTCCGCCGTCGCGGGCTCGAAGGCTCGGAACTGGACGGATCCGCTCTCCGTTGTGGAGACTTTTCCGTCGTCCGCCCCGTAGAGATCCGCGGCGCAAGCGGCCGCGCCGTCCGCCGTGACCTTGAACGAGCCCGCTCCGCTCTTGAGCTTGACCGGAACGTGATCCCCGATAGCGGCCGCGGCGTCCTGCGTTACGCCGTCGTAAGCCTCTCCGGCGTCTGCATAGACGACGTTTCCGTCGCTATCGATCTTCACTCGCCGGATTGCGGCGAGCACTTCCCCCGCGGGAAACGTCTTGACGTTCCCTTCCACTTGAACGGCCATTCTCTCTCCCTCCGTTCCTGGGCCCGTTACTTGCGGAGCCCGGCCTTATAGGCCTTGAAGAGCTCGGGATCCTCTTTCGCGAGACTGGACATAGCCTCGGAGAGAGAGATCGTCTTCTCTTTGGCGAGAGCCTTCGACCTCGAAATGAAGTCGTCGGATCCCGGGGAAGTCGCCGGAGCGTCGGAAGCCGAAACCGGCTCGCCGCCGTCCGCGCCGACTGCCGCGGCCTTCTTCTTGAGCTCGGCATTCTCCGCCGCGAGCTCGTCGGCTAGCCGGGCCTTCGCCTCGATGGGCCCGAGCCCCTCGAGCGCCGCCTTCAAGACGGCTTCCGGCCGACCCGGAAGAGCTTCGGAGAGCGCCCGGAGATTGTCCGCCGCTTCCTTCTTCCCTTCCGCCTTGCCTTCCTCTCTTCCTTCGGCCCGCCAGGATTCGACGGCCTCCGGATAAGAGGCGAGGATCTCGTCGGCCGTCAAGACCGGCTTATCCCCTGTCTTCTCTCCCTCTGCCATTGCGTTTCCCTCCGTTTCGGAGAACTCGAATCCGACGGGGCCCGTCCCCGCCGACCATTCGATCCCGGAGCCCGAGAAGGCTTCCGGGCTGAATCTGTGACTGTGATCTTCGAGAGCGACGCCGACCGTTGTCCCGGCGAGATCGTGACTCATATCGGCCGCCGTATTGCCGGGGCCCGGTCGCTCTTTGCGTCTCATCGCTCCGCCGCATTTCGGACAAGAGATCTCGCGACAATGCTTGTCGGACTCCATAACGTGACCGCATTCCAGGCATTCACAAGCATAGGCCGCTTGCGCCGTTGAAGCGTCTTCCTTCCCGCGGGCGGCCGCGATCGCCGTCTCGAGGCTTTCGATCGCGTCGATCAAGCCGAGCGACCGGGCCTTCGGCGCCGTCCAGGTTCGCCCGGTCGCGACGTCCCGGGCCGACTGCTCGGAGATCCCGCGGCCCCGGGCGACGTCGCTCGCGAACATCCCCGCGAGATCGTCGACGACCTCTTGATAGGGGACGAGCTCTTCGTCGGAGATCTCCGCGCCGGCGCCCGTCCCCTTGTATTTGCCGCTCCGGATAACGTGGAAGCGAAGTCCTTCCCGCTCGCTCTTCTTCGAGTCGTCGAGAATGACGGAATAGACTCCGATCGAGCCGACTTGAGCCGTCATATTCGCGGAGATCCGGCTCGCCTGGGACGCGATCCAGTAGGCCGCGGACGCTCCGAGATCCTCGATATAAGCGTGAACGGGTTTCTTCCCGCGAAGCTTCGCTTCGAAGATCGCGTCGGCTAATTCCTGGACTCCGTCGATTATCCCGCCCGGCGAATCGATCCGGAGAAGGATCGCTTCGGCTTCGGGATCCTCTTCCGCTCGCTCGATCGCGCCGCGGACTTCGAGCGTCGACGTCGCCGCACATCCCGACCAGGAATAGAGCCAGGGGACTTCTTTCCATATGTCCCCGACAATCTCGACGATCGCGACGCCGTCGGCGATCGCATATCCCGGATCCTCTTCCGTCTCGACCTTGATCTCAGAATCCTGGACTCGAGGCTCGGCGAGATTGATCGCCTCGAGTCTCCGGCTCATCGCGTCGAGCCGGGCCCGGTGAATAGCCCAAGGTCGCGACGTCCAGTCCGCGACGTTCGAGCTCAAGCGGCGTTGCCGGCCGGCGAGCTCGCCGCAAGCGACGCAAGCCTTCCCGTCGTCGCCTTCGCCTTCGGCCGGCTCGAAGCGAATCCCCTTGTGCTCTTTGCAATGCTCGCGGGCTTCGCCGACCGTCCAGTCTTTCGACGGATATCGATATGCCTGTTCTTCCCAGGATCCGCCCGTCTTCTGATATATGACGTCGTATTTCTTCCCGTCGTGCTCGCGTTCGCCGTTGACCCGACGAGTCGGAGCTCCGTCGATCGGCTCCCGGAGCCGACAGCTATGTTCATTGGGATAAGGCATTCTCGAGACTCCTAATCCTGGGCCGGCGCCGGCGCCGGGGGGGCCGCCTTGCCTGGACCGTAAGCCGGGACGCCGCCCCCCTCGAGCACTGCATTCTCGATCGTGAGCTCTTCGGCGATCTCGAAGAAGTCTTCCCCCCTACGCTTCGCGATCCGTTGCCGGCTCGTCAATCCGTATTCAAGGGCCTTTGCATCCGCGAGAACTTCCTTTAGCGGATCGATCCAGGGAATCCCGGTCGCGATCCATTCCCAACGAAGATCCCGGATCCCCATCCCGGCGGGAAGCTCGAGAAGATTCGTCGCCAGGAATTGAGCGAGCTTCCATCGCGTTATGGAATTGAGAAGCGTCCGGAGATCGCTTCTCTTCGTCTCCGCGGATTGATCGTACATGAGCCAAGCTTGACGGGCCCCCGAGAAATTGGTAAAGCTCTCATTGTAGAAACTGTAAGGAATATCGAGAGCCTTCAAGCCGAGAGCTAGCGTCTCTTGCGTGTAGGATTGAAACTCGCTCGAGGGAGTCTTCGACTCGAGGACCTCGGCGCGATCGCCTTCGTCCAAGTCCAGGTGATAAGGATTGAGCCCGAAATCTATCTCGTATCGCGGATTGCCGTCTTCGTCTTCGTGCGAGCTCTCTTGATGATCGACGAGAGCATTCGGATCTCCGCGATAAGTGACGAGCCCGAAGAGTTGCCCGACCTTCGCCTTTGCGAGAGCATAGCCGAGCACTTCGTAAAGGTCGCGGAAGGTATTGATCGCCGGCGCCATTGGCGAGACGCCGCGGACTTGATCGTATCGATCGTAATAGCCGACGGGCCATATCCAGGCCGCCGGGACGTATTTCTCGAAATAGAGCCCCATCCCATGCGGGCCCCGCTTGGAGATGAAGTAACCCAGGGCCTTGTTCCAGTCGTTAACGTGTATCCCTTGAATGATCTTCTTCGAACTATGCTCCGGCGGGATTCCGTACATTGACCGAACGCGATCGCTTTCGATCCCTTGGAGATGCCCGGACCGAAGACGATAGAGAAAGACGTCGCCGTCGATCGTCCGAGACGCTTCGGCGATCCGGATCATTCTCCCGAGACTATGACGCCCGGCGATATCGCAATTCGCCGGCTCCGACCACCATCGAATAAGATCCTCAATCCGCCGATTGAGATCTTCATTCCCCGTCCGCGCCTGGAAGGCGAAGCTCGAGACGTAGTCGAGATGCTTCCGAACGGCCCAAGCGGCCGCCGAGAAATTTCGTCTTTGATCGCGGCCCGTAGCGACCAGGGCTCGACGATTGGAAACGTTTAGGACGGAGTCTTCGCTCTGTGTGTTTGTCTGTGGGCTCCGACGTTGCTTCGTGAACTTCGCGCCGTCATATCCCGCCCGCGGCTTCGAGCTCGCCGGCTTGCGCTTGGAGCCGTTCCCGCCGGCGGCCGGCTTTGGAGACGATCGCTTCTTCGCCGGCTTTTTCTTCGCGTTCGCGCCCGGGCCGATCATGCTTCGGTCCCCGGACTCTCGAGATTGATCGAGGCGACTCGCGGCTTCGTCTTCTGTATCGCCCCGAGCCGATTCTCCCACATCTGCAAAGACGCTTCAAGCTTGTCGATATCCTGGAGAACGATCTTCCGGCTCTCGAGACTCATATCTTTAGCCGTCTTCGCGTATAGTTGATCGAGCGTCGTCGAGATCGCGTCGATCTTCGTTTGAATCTGTGTCGCCGTGAGAGCCATCGGGGAGAGCCTCCGATCCGATCGCCAGGAAAGCGGAAGGCGCGACCGCGAAGGGATGGGCCCCCATCGGCCGCGCCTTCTCGCTCGGGCCCGGATGATCAGTCCGGGCCTTCCTGTCGGACGTCCCCCCCGAGATCCTATGTAGCTCGACCGCGGGGACCTTGCAAGATATTTAGTCCAAAGCTGGACTAAGGCTCGTCGACGAGAATCCGCTTCCGGGCAACAGTAAAGCTCGCCCGACAAGCCCCCCGCCGGCATTGCCGGAACTGGACCGCTCCCTTCGTCCCGGTCGCCTTGCTGTCGCCATAAGCCCCGCAATGAGGACACTTGATCGCCTCGATCGGCGGGGATTGATAGATCGTCCGCGGCCCCTTCTTTCCCTTTTTTGTCTTGCCCTTCTTTGCCATTGCTTGCCCTTCCTTCCGCCTAGATCCCGCGCATCCCCCCGCCTCTTTTTTTCCGTCTCTTCGGCCGCTCGGCGGCCGTTTCTTCCGATTGCGGCGGCCGGATCCCAAGATAGGCCGCGGCCGCGGTGCATCCGACGAAGCAATCCCATAAGTGATTAGGCCGACCAGGAAGGACGCTCCACTTTTCGAACGTCTCTCCGTCCGAGCGTTCCTTCTCGCGGCTCCGCTCGCTTGTGAGTTGCTCGGCGAGCTCTCTCATTCTTTCGCGTCGCCGCGGATCTCCGTTGATCGAGACACATCCTCGACCGCCGAGCGGCGTCCGGAGCCGCTCCGCCGCTAGGCTCTTGAAGAAGTCCGCTTCGTACATTGTAAGCCATTGATCGTTGCGTCCGGATCTCGCCGAGGCGAGCGTCGGCGCGTGATACCATCCCGGGCCCCAATAGCGGCGGGGAAGCTTCCTGGGGGGCCGGAGCTCCCGCTCGCTTCCCTGGGCCTTCGACGGGACAACGATCCCGGGATATCCCGCCCATCGGCAGAATTCATAAACCGTCGACGCCTTCCATCCGGAGTCGACGAGGAATCGCTCGACGCGAAGAGCCGGCCCTCCGCCCTCGACCGGATAAGGCTTCGTCAAGATCTCGTCGAGCGTCTTCTTCAACGTCTTTCCGATCGCCGCTTCGACGCCGCCGAAGTCGGCTTCGACCTTGCTCGCTCCATAGAGAAGGATCGCTCCGGAGTAATCGTCGCCGAACCCACATAGCATATAGTGAACATGGCTACGGCTTCCGATATCGGCGAAGCCGACGACGACGCTCGAGCCGGCCGGACAGATTCCCGCCTTCAAGCGATTAAGCTTCGCGAGAAGATCCTTCGGCTCGATGGGGGGCCGGATCCCGGCGAAGGGATCGATCGGATCGAGTTGACATTCGGCCCGGAAGGCGGCCTCTCCCCAATCGATAAAACAATTATATGCGTGCTGAATCCCCGAAAGCTCGTCTTCGTTTCGAGCGGCATTCCAGGCGACGACGGCGCCGGCGTCCATTTGCTTTCTATGCTTGCGATAGAAGTCCGTCGCCTCTTTGACTGCTCGCTCCCGGCCGCCCTCAAGATCCGTATAAATCGCCCGTCGCCGGCTCGCGTATTCGTCGAGCCATAGATCCGACTCCCGATCGGACGGCTTGATCAACATCGGAAAGACGTCGCCGGACCATTCCGGATGAGTCTCCCGGTCGAGAAGCCGATCGGCGAGATCTCCCTTCCGGATGATCGTAAGACAAGCGAGCCCGCCCATTTTGCGGAGATGCCCCGAGAGCCCGGATATTGTCCCGTTGACGAGCTCTTCCCGATAGACGCATTGAGACGGGCTCTTCGCGCTCTCGTCCGTTTGCGGATCGTCCAGGAGAACCCAATCGGGCCGAAGGACTTCGCCGTCCGGTTGACGGTGCTTCATTCCGCGGAGAGATCCCGTCAAGCCGTAAGCCTTGATGAAAACGCCGGACGCCTTCGAGCCTTCGATAGCCGGAAGGACGAGATAATCTTCTCCGTAGCCGATCAACGTCGGCCGCCTCGAGCCGTCTTTCGCGGTGTATGTCTGTCCCTTGCATCGCTGAGAGATCCCCTCGAGCGATTCTATCGGCTTGCAGACTTCCGGGAAGTCGTCGGCGAGTAGCGGATTATAGGTAAGCTCGACGAGAAGGCTCTCGAGGATCCCCGAAGCGTGAGCCTTGTCCGGTCCGATGATCGGAACGAATCTCAAATGTCCGTAGAGCGCCCCCCAAAGGACGAAGAGCTCGGCGAGCGAGCTCTTCCCGAAGCCGCGGAAGACGCCGAGAGCGTATTTCTCGCGGCGAAGGACGCTCCGCTTCCCTCGAGCTATGACCTTGAGATGAGTCTTCGAGAAGGGGAGCGAGAAGGTCGCCCGGAGATAGGTCCGGCCGAAGGCCGCGGGATCGAGCCGACACTTCTCCCGCCGATCCGGATTGACGATCTCCGGGATCGGACCGATATCGCGGGCCAGGGCCCGACGCTCTCTCATTATGTCGGCGGATTCGCGGCCGGCCGTCTTCAAATGCCGGCCGTCGGCGAGAAGTCGGCGGAGCCAAGCGGCATAGAAGAGAAGCGAGTAGCGGCCGGACTTTGTCCCGAGCGGGAAGGTCGACGTCTCCAAGTGATATTGAACTTGCCGCGGAGTTATCGTCCCCGGCTTTGCCGAGTTGATGAGAGTCGCGAGCGCCCGGAAGGATAGGGAGCTAGGATCCTGTCTCTTCATTCTCTCCGCGGAGCCGTCTCATTAGCGGCGAGTCCGGATCCTTGTCGATCTTCTCGCCGCCGATGATTAGATTCCCCTTGATCCCCCCTAGCGTAAGATGCCGGATCAAAGCGTCTTGCTGGACCGCGGCGACCTCCGAAGGGAGCTTCGGCCGGAGATCTCCGAGAAGCCCGGCCTTCGGCGCCGGCCGATCGGCCAGGATCCCCAGGCGCCGGAGCTCCGCGACGTCGACGCTTCTTTCGCTTCTCATCGATCCGCCCCCTTCCCCCCGTTCCCGATCTCGAGCTCGACTCCCCAACAATCCGTAAGCATCCGGAGAGCCATCGCCCCGACTTGAATCGCTTCTTCGCCAATCGCCTTCCGTCTCGCGGCTTGACCGGCGGAAGGGAGCGGATTATCGAAGGGATTCTCCCCCTTGATTTCCGTCCAAAGCTCGTCGAGCTCTTCGAGAAGGACGGCATATCCTTCGTGAGCCGAATTGAAGGCCGGGAACTTCTTCCGGGCCCGGTCGAGCTCGGCGAGCATATCGCCGAGAGCGATCGCCGCGGGGATCTCGAAGAGATCGACCAGGAAGCGAACGGCCGTCCCGACGACTCGCTCCGCCTGGGCCATCGCCAGGATATCGCTATTCGCCTTGACGTCTTCCCAAAGCTCGTCGCCGTCGGCGAGAAGGGCCGCGTATCCCTCGAGCCCGGACGCGAACGGATTCCCGATCTTCCGCGTTCGCTCGACGTCGTCGAGAAGATCCGCGAGCTTCATCGCTTCACCCCTTTAAGCTCTTGCTCGAGTTTTGCGACCCGGCAATAGGGACAGTCTTTGGAGTCCTTCAAGCGCCATTCGTGACCGCATACCCCGACCCAATAGTCGAAGCCGGGCCCCTGCGAGAGATGAGGCTTCCCGGCGAGCCGATCTTCGACTCGCCGGCGGATCTCTTCTTCGATCTGAGAGACGGAACATTCCGCCGCGGCGATCTGTGAGAGTTGCCGATCGCGATCTTCGATCTCTCTCTCGAGCTCGATAATCCTTTTTGCGAGCTCTCCCTTCGCCGTCATTCTCTCCCCCTCCGAGCGGCCCCCGCAAGATGCTCGAACATCTCATCGAAGGATCCGGGCCCGAGTTGCTCGACGCGACCTTCCGGCGGATCCGCGACCTTGTTCCCCAGGGCCTTGTGTGCCTGGACCCATCCGGACGAAGATCCGGCTCTCCATCCCGCATCCCAGGCCGCCTGCCATAGCGAAGCGATAAGCCGCGGCATTCGCCAGGAAATTTCCCATCGCCCGACGTAGAGAATCGCGGCATTCGCGACGCGAACGTAAAGGATCCGCTTCCGCTTCCAGGCCGGCCGCGG
>Ga0272443_10001730_pt1 | contig 30418 bp, 26 predicted proteins | sample SSMAcet12_FD_193581 | JGI IMG/M metagenome (GOLD analysis project Ga0272443, IMG submission 193581) | Marine sediment archaeal communities from Little Sippewissett salt marsh, Falmouth, MA, United States - SSM-Acet-12 | ecosystem: Environmental > Aquatic > Marine > Wetlands > Sediment ... | reverse complement strand
GCTGGGTCTCGTGAGCCTGCTCGATGAATACTCGCGCTTTCAACGCGGCCTGTGAACCGCCGTGGCACGGAACCGTACGCCCGGTGGTGTGAGAGGCGGGGGGCGTAAGCCCCCTGCCTACTCGATGGTGCGCCCGCCAGGGCCTGACCTGAGGCCCGGCTCAATCGATCAGGCCTCTTTCGGCGCGGCGGCGGCGCTCCTGTTTCTGGCGGTAGTCATTCCACCAGCGCTTCCAGAACCTGGCCTCGTTGGGGTAGTCCTCGCCGCTTAGATTGCGCAGCGCGGCGCCGATTTCCGCCCGGGCCTTGCGAAGCGATTTCCTGCCGATGGCCTCCACCAGTGTCTCGAGGGCCGCATCCTTCAGCGTGTCGTTGTCGCGGGGCAGAACGACGGAAAGCGCGTCCGCGGCGGCCGCGGCGCTGGCCGGCGGTATCTTCGTATCCTGAATGAGCCGGCGCAGGCTGCCGGCTGCCCGGCGGCGACGGCTGGTGATTTCCTGGTCGGTGACCCTGCTGCCGGGCGATGGCTTCTTGCGGTAGGAGTCGATCGCGTCACGCGCGCAGACCCGCGCTGCGGCCCGGCAGGCCACGCGCACCACCAGGGGGTCACTGCGGCTTTCGTAGGCCACCGCGGCGAGTTCGGCCACGGCCGGCGCCCACTTGTCTCCGGCCAGCACCGCCAGGGACATCAGCCGGGCCTCGGGGGGGGCCTTGGCCATGGTGGCCAGGAAGCCAGAGGTCCTGGTGGTCAAGCCGCGCCGGTGGGACTCGTAGACCGCAGCTACGGCCAGGTCCGTTTCCTCTCCCAGTCTCAGTTTGCGAAGCTCGTCCTCGCCAAGAGTTGACATCTGCGCTTCGCCGAGCAGGCGGATACCGGCGACGATGGTCTTGACCGCTTCCAGGGCGTGCTCAGACTCGCGCTGGTCCCCCCTTGCGGCGAAGCGCGCCAGGGCCGGCAGGGAGACGCGTGAGCCGTGCTCCTTCAGCGCCGCTACGATCTCCCAGTTCAGCAGACGGTCGCCGACCGGTTCGGCCAGGAGTTCGGCCATTTCCTTTTCGGCGTTGTCGGAACCCGCCAGGCGCAGGCCCTTGACTGCTGCGCGGCGCACCCTGGCAAGCATCGAGCGGTGTTGAACAGTGGTGTTGGCGGGGTCCCAGTCCCCGAGCAGACGCTTGAAGTCGGCAACGGAGCGCTCGGCATCGCACTCCGCCAGACCTGCGGCGGCCGCCGCCTTTACCCAGGCGCTGGGGGCGCGCGTGGCTCCGCGCAGGGCCTCGGCGGCGAAGTTCCGGTCTTCCTTCCGGCTGGCGTTCTTGCCCATCCGACCCAGTGCGGCCGCAGCGGCCATCTTGACGGAAGTCTCGCCGTGGCGGAGGGCGGCGGCCAGTCCCTGGAGTGCCTCGCGGGCGTCGATCATCGCGGCGATTTCGATCAGCGTCATCATGGTGGTGCGGTCGGCCGTGCGGTTCACGCTGCGATGCAGTCCGGGTGGCCGGCCCTTGCGATCCTTCCACCACTTCTGCCAGTCCTTGGGATCGTCGCGGTTCACGTCGCCGGTCAGTCGCTGCAGTTCCTTCTTGGCCTTCTGCTGTTCGTCGGGGTCGACATTGCCCGCCATGCGGCTGATCAGGCTTTCGTAGCGGTTGAGCGCGCGGGTGATGGTCCCGCCCAGTTGCCGGTAGCGCTTCGGGGCGCGCCTCTTGTGGCTCTGGAGACGCTCGTGCAGGCTGCCGTCGAAGTCCGGGAGTTCGCGGAAAAGGGCAGTCAGTGCGACCCGGTCGCCGAAGCCGGCCACGGCTCGCACCGCGTAGCGCCTGACGGTGTAGTTGGCGTCGAATTCGATGAGTTCGTTGAGATCGGGCAGGGCCTTGGGGTTGCCGATCAGTGCCAGGGCCTCGACCGCGGCCATGCGAGCGTGAGCCTCGCGGTGCCTCAGTCCCACCCTGATGACGTACTCCACCGCCTCGTCGCGCCCGGCGGCGACCTTGACCATGTTTTCGATCTCCGCGTTCATCTGGCGGATCGTGGTTTCCAGCGAACTGCAGGTCTCAATGCTGTTGTAGACAGATTCGCGTTCGCGTTTTGTCAGCCGCGCCGCCGGGTCCTGCGGTTCGGCGGCGATGCAGGCCGGCGCGGCCAGCAGGCCGACGAGAGCCAGGCGCAGCGCCAGGTGCGGTCTCACATCGTCCTCCCCACGGATTCGGCGACGGGTCGCAGCTCGCGGAAGAGCTGCTCGAATTCAGGGATCGACAGCGACTGCTGGCCGTCGAGCATGGCCGTGGCCGGATCGGGGCAGACCTCGAGAATCAGCCCGTCCGCACCGGCGGCCACCGAGGCCTTGCTCATTGCCGGCACGAGTTCGGAGCGTCCGGTGCCGTGGCTGGGGTCTACCACCACCGGCAGCGGGGTTTCGAGCTTGGCCGCCGCCACAGCCGAGAGCGCCAGGGTGTTGCGGCCGTGCTTTTCGAACGTGCGAATGCCCCGTTCGCAGAGCACTACGCCGTGGTTCCCGCTGCTCATGATGTACTCGGCCGCCAGCAGCCACTCTTCGAGCGTGGCGCTCATGCCGCGCTTGAGCAGCACCGGCTTGGGTTGCGCGCCGAGTTCCTTGAGCAGCAGGAAATTATGCATGTTGCGGGTGCCCACCTGGAGCATGTCGGCATAGCTGGCCACCAGTTCGACGTCGGCAGGGGTCATCACCTCAGTGACGACCGGCAGCCCGGTTTCCTCGCGGGCCGCGGCCAGAAGCTGGAGGCCCTCCTCCATAAGCCCTTGGAAGGAGTATGGATTGGTGCGGGGCTTGAAGGCGCCTCCGCGCAGCAGCTTCGCGCCGGCGGCCTTTACCGCGCGGGCGGTGAGCATGATCTGCTCTTTGCTTTCGACGGTGCAGGGCCCGGCGATGGTCACGATCTCGTCGCCGCCGATCTCGACGCCGCCAACGCTCACCGAACGCGGGGCCACTGTGCTCAGGCGGCTGGCCAGCTTGTAGGGAGCCAGCACGCGCATGACCTTTTCGACGCCGGGGCAGGCCGCGAAGAAGTCGGGGTCGAACTTGCGCTCGTCGCCGACCAGGGCGACCACCTGGCGTTCTTCGCCGCATATCGTGTGCGGTTTGAGGCCCGCCTGGCGCACCCTTTCCTCGACGGCCTCGAGCTCTGCGGCCGGCGCGCCGGCCTTCATCACGATTATCATTCTGCTCGGTCTCCCTCCGGGGGAGCAAGTGTAGCTCGCACGAGATTCAGGCGCAAGGGTTTGCCTGTCGCTTCGCAGGACCACCGTATCTGGCCCTCGTGGCTGGAGGGGAGTTCGCTATCGTTCCAGGGGTGGCGCGTGTCGAGTCAACTGCCAGGGGGCCTCGGCAGGGACGCGTCTTGACGCCGGCTCAATGGCACGTAAGGTGAGTGGAGACAACCTTCATCGGCACCAGTGTAAACAGCCCATCGCTGTGAGTGGTCTTTGAACGAAGCGCACAAGAGCGGTCTCCTTCCGTCGTTGCTGTCCCGCATGGGGCGCCTTTCCGGACGTCGTCCCGGTCTGGTGTTGGTCGTCTGCCTGGGTCTGAGTGCCCTGGCGGCTCCCTTCGCGGCGCGCACGGTTCACCCCGAGAACGTCGAGAAGGACCTTCTCAAGGTGCTTACCGCCGGTATGCCGCGTGCCGAGGCCTACAAGCGGGTTGCCAGGGACTTCGGCGTGATCGACCGGCACTTCATCATGCTGGAGATCGAAGACGCTGAGGACTTGCCGGCCGCGAAACAGCTTGCCGATGCGATCGCCGAGCGAATGCGCGCCGGCGGCGATCTGGTGCGTTCGGCGCGCAGCCGCCTGCCGCTGCGTGAATTCCTGCTGAAGCACGCGCACGTGTATCTCGATGAGCGTGCCGGGAAGCTGCTGGCTGCCAGGCTGACCGACGAGGCAATCGCCGAATCCATGAGGTACAACCGCGAGTTGCTGAAGGTCAGCCCGCAGATGAAGCAGCGGGTGCTCCTGGACCCGCTGGGGTTCTACCAGGTGTTCCGTGAGCTAGCGCTCCAGCGTGCGGGAGGCGCGTCTTTTCCGGTCGACAGCGAAGGCTACATGGTTTCGGGCGAGGGCGACCTGGTGATGGTTACCGTGCTGCCCACGCGTCCGGCCGCCCAGGGCGAGAAGGCCGGATTCACCAAGCGCCTTCTCGAGTTTACCGAGAAGGCGATTGCTGATGCTCGAGCCGGGTGTTTCGCCGGGGACCCCGAAGCCGGCGCGCGGATCAAGGCTCACGTTGGCGGCAGCTACGCCCAGTTGCACGAGGGCGGGCTGTTGATCGTCAGCGGGATCATCTGGTCCGCGCTGACTTCCTTCGCCGGTGTGCTCCTGCTTTTCGCGGTGACCTACCGGCGCCCCGCGGCGTTGCTGTTCATCGGTTTGCCCCTGGCCGTCGCGGTCCTCTGGACACTGGCCCTGGTTCCGGTGGGTCTTCCCGAGTACGGCGGACGACTCTCTGCGGTGGGCGGCGCCTTTGCCGCGGTTTTGCTTGGACTGGGCGTTGACTTTGCCGTTCACCTCTACAATCGCTTCGTCGCGGAGCGTGCCGCGGGAAGCGCTCCTGCGGAAGCCGCCGAGCGCAGCGTGGTTACGGTCGGCGAGGGCATCGTCTATGGCGCCCTGACGACCATCATTGCCTTCTTGGGAATGACCGTGAACGAGTTCCGCGTGTTTCGCGAATTCGGTCGCCTTGCCGCTCTGGGCATCTTCCTCACCGCGCTGCTGTTGCTCATGGGCCTGCCCGCGGCGCTGGCGCTGCTGGCGCGTCTGCGGGGCCCGGGCAAACTGGCGCCGATGCCCCTCTCGTTCGGTCTCGGCACGGTGGCCAGAGCGGTGCGCGCGCGTCCCGGTCTTCCGCTGATCGTGGGGTTGCTGCTCACGGTCTTCAGCTTGGCGGCGATGTTCCCCCGCCCCGGCAATCCCCAGTGGGGAGTGTGGTTCGAACTGGACATCGGCAAGCTCGGCCCGCCGCACCACATGGAGAAGGTTGGCCAGATCAACCGCCGTGCGGCGCGAGCCTTCAACCTCGACTACCGCGAGGTGTCCGTAGTCGTGCGCGGCAAGACCAGCGCGGAAGTCATGGAGCGCACGGCTGAGATCTACAGGCGCGCCAAAGGCTGCGATCTGGTGAGGTCGGTTCGCGGAATTCTCGACCTGGTGCCGCCGCCCTGTGCGCAGGAGAAGTCCGTGGAGGTGGCCAGGGGCCTGAAACTGGAGGCGTTGCCCGAGAGGCTCGATCGCGCGGCGACCTCCGTGGGGTTCAGGCCCGGGGCCTTGCTGAAGTGCCGCTTCAGCAAGGCGGTTCGCGGCATCGGGCGTCGCGCGCGCGAGGGCCGGAAGTTGGACCCGGAGGAGATGATGGCCTCCGACGACCCGGCGATGGCTGCGGTTCGCCAGTTGGCAGGGTACGCCTATCGTCCGCCTTCGGCGGAAGAGCCCGATTACCGCACTCACACGCTTGTCTCGGTCATCCGTGGTTACTCGGGAGAGCGCGGCAAGGGACTGAAGAGTCATGACTACGCGCGGTTGGCCGGGGAGTTGGGTCTTGACGGCTCGCAGTCGATCATGACCGGTTACATTCTGGTGGTATACGAGCTCAAGGACAGCGTCAAGGCGGATCTGCTGACCATGCTGCTGATCGTGGGCGGTGCGGTACTGGTCATGCTCTTCGTGGCGTTGAGGCGCCCGCTCTACGTGCTGCTGGCGGTCAGCCCGGTGCTGATGGGAGGGGCGTGCATGCTCTTCACCATGAAGCTCGCCGGGTTGACGATGAACTACGTGAACATGCTGGCCATTCCGGTGTTGATCGGTATTGGCGTGGACAACGCGGTTCACCTGATAATCCGCTGCCGCCAGGAGGGGGGCGATGCCTGTGCTGCAATCAGTGAGACCGGCAGGGCGCTCGCTGTGTGTTCGCTGACCACCATCCTGGGATTCCTGTCGTTGTTGGCCTGCCCGCACTGGGCGCTGAAGTCCCTGGGCATCGTGGTGGCCATCGGCATGGGCTTCGTGCTGCTGGCATCGATCTTCTTCGTGTCGGCGGTGCTGGAACTCAGTGCCAGGCGAAGACCTTCGCGCGAATCAGATGACTAGGCGCACGTCTTCCCTCCTGCTGCTTGCAGTCAAGCTGCTGTTCGCCGTCGTGTTGCTGGCTCTGGTGGCATCTTCCGAGCAGGTGCGCAAGCTCAGGCTCGAAGACGTCAGGGCCCATCTCGATAACTGGCCCCACCTGCTGGGGGCGTTTGGGCTCATCTGCCTTGTGCCGGTCATAGGGGCGATACGCTGGCGCATACTTCTGCGCTGTCAGGGATTCTCACTGGGTGTCCTCCAGGCCCTGCATCTGAATCTCGCAGGGATCTTCTTCAACTGCCTGGGCCTGGGTTTCGCGGGAGGTGACGCTGTCAAGGCCTACTACCTGGCTCGCTCCCAGCCCAGGGGACAGAAGGCCCGCGCAGCCTACACCGTGCTGTTCGATCGCGCCGTGGGGCTGTTCGGTCTGCTGCTGATCGGAGCCACGGTGATGACCTGCAACATCGTAGAGGTCTGGAGCGAGCAGCCGGTTCGCATCGTCTCGAACGTGATGACCGGCGCGGTGATTGTCATCTCCGTCTGGTTCTACTTCCAGAAGCCGGAAACGGACGTCGACGGCGCGCTTGAGAAAGGTCTGTGGCGTCGATTCATGCACGCCGTGCGCATCCACCGGACCAAGTACGGTACGCTGGCTGCGGTCGTTGCCCTGTCGGTCCTGGCTCACGTGGCGGTCCTGACTTCGCTCTTCATGATGGGGAAGTTCCTGGGCATGCCGGAGATCGGCCTGTACCGTTTCGTGTTCTACGCTGTTGTCGGCCTCGTGATCAGTTCGATCGGGCCGCTGATGGGGGTAGGCTTCGGTCAGTACGCCTTTGCCGGACTACTCGAGCGCGAATGGCCGGGCCAGGGCTATCGATTGGGGACGCTGCTGGCCACCTGTTACCAGGCTACGGTCCTGAGCTGTAACGTGCTCCTGGGGCTCCCCGCGTTTTTGACCATGCGGCGCGGAATCGCCGAAGCCGGCGCCGAGATCCGGGCGGAAGAGACGGACTGAATCCATCTTCCGGCCCTTGCGTACGACGCAAGACGGGCGGCTGGGCTGCGAACGCGGCCCTCAGGCCGAGAAGCGAACGTTGATGATATCCCCGTCCCGGACGGGGTACTCCTTGCCCTCTTCACGCACAACCCCGGTGCCCTTGAGGTTCTTCCATGGACCGTGCTCGAAGAAGTCCGCGGAGCTCAGGACCTCGGCGCGGATGAACCCCCGGGCGATGTCGCGGTGGATCTTCTCGGCGGCGTCCACGGCCGGCTCGCCATCGCGAACCAGCCAGGAACGTGCCTCGGTGGGACCAATCGTGAAGAACGTGGCCATTCCTCCCGCCGCCAGGGCCGCGCGCATCACCCTTTCGGGCAGGGGCCTGGAGATGCCCAGCGCTTCAGTGAACTCGGCGCGTTCAGCTGCGTCGAGGTCGCCCAACTCGGACTCGGTCGCGGCCGCGACCGCTACGGCCGGCCGGCTGGAGAGGAATTCCGGCACCGGATCGTTGAGGCGATCCTCGTCGACGTTGAGGACGATCAGCGGCTCGTGGCTGGTCAGGAAGGGGAAGTGGCGCAGGCGGTAGCGGTCGCTTTCGCCCAGTTCGACGCTGCGCACCGGCGTGCCTTCCTCCAGCCCCGCCCGCAGCTTCCGGAGGGCGGTGATCTCGGCCTCGTCTTCGGCGCGTTGCTCCCTGGTGCGGGCCTTGAGGCCGTTGATCTTCTCGATGCGCCTTTCGATGATGACCAGGTCTCCGACGGCCAGCTCGCTTTCGACCTCGGCCAGGTCGCGCTCGGCGTTCACCGAACCGAGGATGTGCGCCACCGAGTCGTTGGCGAAGTCGCGCAGGACCACGGCCAGCAGGTCGAAGTTGCGCACCTTGCCGAGAATCTCGGCGCTGGTCTGGCGCGCGCCGCTCTCACCGGAGACGAGTCCGGTCACGTCGCTGACGTTGACCTGTGCGAATGTGGTCTTCTTGCTCGCTTCCATTTTCGAGAGGCGCACCAGGCGCTCGTCGGGAATCTGCGCGGGCATGGTTTCGATCGAGCCACCCGGAGCGTATGAGCCTGCAGCGTTCCTGGCGCCGGTCAGCGTGCGGTACAGGCAGCTCTTCCCGGATGAGGGCAGGCCGATGATTCCGATGTCCATGGCAGCAGTTTACGGCGGCGCTGTCCGAAATCAAGGCGGGCAGCGCCCGCGCGAGACACCGCGGGCGTAGCGCGGCGGACGGGGCGGTGGTTCAGCGAGTGGGACAGAAAAGGAGGCAGGCCGCGGGGCCTGCCTCCTGGTATGTGCTGGCGAGGCGTAAGGGACTCGAACCCTCAACCTCCGGATCGACAGTCCGGTGCTCTAACCAAATTGAGCTAACGCCCCGCTATGGCTCTCGAGTGGTGGGCGATGCTGGACTCGAACCAGCGACCCCCTGCTTGTAAGGCAGGTGCTCTAGCCAACTGAGCTAATCGCCCTTCAAGCACACCCACTCTTTCGAGCGGACCCGGATTCTACTTCAGAGATTCGGAGTTTCAAGTTCAAAGCCACCTGGCGGGCCGGAAGAGAGAAGGAATGCAAAAGTGGGAGAATGGGAGCATCGAAGCGTGGAAGAGTGGAAGAGCGGGTTCAGCCGGTCGTTCAGCCCTCCAGGCTTCGAGCTTTCCGGGGAGGGCGCCCCTTTTCGTTTGACGTGAGGCCACGGACGACTTACAAGTTGATTTGCGGCGAGTTGGATCGAGGAGGCGGGTGCCCTGAGCCGCAAATTCCGGAAGTGTCTGCAAGCAAGAGTCTTAGAATGGCCGAAATCGATGTCCGAGTGAGTGCACCATGTGCTACATGACTGGTAGAGGCGGCAGTTGGTGAGTCAGGGAGCGCGTGACGCGGAACTTGTCAGACGGTCCCTGAACGGTGACCGAGCCGCTTTCGGCGAGTTGGCTGAGCACTACGCTCGTCAGGTAGCAGCCGTCACCTACGCGATGGTGCAGGATCGGGAGAAGGCCCGGGATCTCGCGCAGGAGTCGTTTCTGCAGGCCTACGAGGCGCTGCGCAGCCTGCGCGAAGCGGCCAGATTCGGCGCCTGGCTGGTGGGCATAGCCCGCCGACGGTGTATCTACCACATCAGGCGCGAACGCCGCAGGGCTCGCGCGCTGGCCGCCAGGGCGGAGGTGCCCCGCGAGGAACCGCTGGGACCTGCCGGCAGGATGGCGCGTTCGGACGACGAAGGACGCCTGCTGGAGGCTCTGGGCACGCTGGGTCGCAGATACCGGGAAGTGCTTGTTCTCCGGCACTTCGAGGGCAAGAGCTACGCCGAGATCGCCGAACTGCTGGAGATCAGCGTGGCGACGGTGGAGAAGAGACTTACCCGTGCGCGGAACAAGCTGCGGGAGATCCTGAAGGACGGGAGCGACTGATGAGTCCCGAAAGCGGCAGGCTTAGCGCCTTCATCGACGGAGAACTGGGACCGGCCGAGCGTCGGCGCGTACAGGAACATATCGCCGGTTGCCCGCGCTGCGCCGAGAAGCTTGAGGATATCAAGTCGCAGGCCGATGGGCTCTCCAGGGCCATCGGGGGCCTGCTGCTGCACGTCGACATCGCCAGAAAGGTGGAAGAAGGCCTGCCCGAGCAGCGCAAGAGCATGGTGATGGTCAGGACCCAGGGAATCCGCCGCCGGCTGGCCTTCGCAGGTGCGGGCGTGGCGCTGGCATTCGTTCTCTTCAGCTTCGTGGTGAGCGGACCGGGCTACCTGTTGAGCGGCATGAACCAGTCGGCGCAGGCCGCCCTGTTCCTTAACTGGGCCATCATGATCGCGGCCACGTCGCTGCTGGTCTGGCCGGAGAAGATTGCCGCGGTGGAGGCGCGCTTCTGGGCCTTCATGCGCGGCGGTTCGCCGCGAGTGAGCGCCCGGGAACGGATGATCGTTCAGGGCGTAGGACTGGTTTTCCTGTTTCTCAGCACCGTTTTTCACGTAATGCTGGTAACCGGCAGGGGACTGCCCTTCTGATCCGACAGCAGACAGCGTGCGTTTGATGTGCGCCGGGGGCGTTCTTTTCGCCTTGCGCGCATCTGTATGGTTTGTACCATTTTGCACGTCTTGTCCCTGCAGCCGGGGGGTGCTCAGTTGGGCCTGAACGTCGACGATCTGAGCCACGAGGAGCTGGTAGACGCCTACAGGCAGCTCGAGGAGCAGGTTTCCCAGCTCGGCCGCAACTGCGAGCTCCAGAGGCGCCAGATCAAGGCGATCGGTCGCCTGACCACGCGCTCCACGCAGGTCGCGGAGCTGTCCAAAGAGCTGAACACCATCGATATAGACGAGGTCGTGCGCATCGCGGTGGCCCAGATGCCGCACCTGTTCACGGCGCGGTACTGTTCGATATTCCTGTATGACTACGAGATCAACTCGCTGATACTCAAGAGCCACAACCATTCCGAGCCGATATCCGAGGAGATTTCGCTATCGAAGCAGCCGGATACTCTCATGGCCATCGCGGTTGCGGCGGACCAGCCGCTGCTCGTCGAGAACATCGACGACTTCGAGGAGACGCGCGGCAAGGCCATCGAGAGGCTCAAGAGTGACAAGTACCTTACGAACTCCTGCTTGATATGCCCGCTGATGGTTGGCTCGGGCGACAGTCAGCGCCGGGTCATGGGCGTCCTGAACCTCGCCGACCGGGCCGACGGGAAGAGCTTTGACCGAGATGACCTGAACGTGGCCATTCAGCTTTCGGAGCTGCTGGGTACGGCGATCAGTACTTCTCTGCTGGTCAACGAAATGCGCTCGCTGGCCGAGACCGACGGGCTCACGCGTCTGGCAAACCACCGGGTCTTCCGCGAGGCGCTGGAGCGGGAGGTCAGGCGCAACGACCGCTACGGCACGTGCTTCAGCCTGGTGATGATGGACATCGACCACTTCAAGAGGTTCAACGACGAGCACGGGCATCTGGCCGGTGACCACGTGCTCCAGCAGGTGAGTCGCGCAGTGCGCCACACCGTTCGCGAGGGCATAGACCTGCCCGCCCGTTACGGCGGGGAGGAGTTCGGCGTGATTCTCCCCGAGACCGGGTTGACCGGCGCAATCGCCGCGGGAGAACGACTGCGCAGCGCAGTTGAGAGCGCCGAGACCGGTTTTCGGGGGGAGAGCCTTAACGTCACTATCAGTGTCGGTTTGGCTGAGTACAATAAGGGCATGACCGGTAGCGAGTTCATCGATTCCGCCGACAAGGCGTTGTACCAGGCCAAGCGCAGCGGGCGGAATCAGGTGTTCTACTGGGACAGTGAGAGCGGGGAGCCGCGACTGGCTCCGTTGATCAGCGGGACAGGCGCGCAGGCGTCCGGGTAAGAGAGGTTTTGCATGGCGACAGCTACTGAGGTCTTCTTCCGGTGTGAATGCGGAGTGGCGCTTGCCGCTCCCGAGGAGTCGCTGGGCAAGCCCGGGGCCTGTCCGGCCTGCGGGCGGGTTCTCAGCGTGCCGGAGGCCGCGGTGGCGGCCGCGAACCTGCCGGCGGCGGCGCCGGAGGCACCGGTTGAGATCCCAACCGAGTCGGAATTCGAGGCCGGGGCAGTCGAAGCTCCCCTCTCCGCGGAAGCGCCGGTCGGAATGGCCGAGGAGGAGACCGATGTGGTTGAGCCTCCCCGGGCGGTGTCTGAACCCGAACCCGAACCCGAACCAGTATCGGAACCCGAGATACCCGAATTCCCGGAGCCGGAGGGCGCGCCGGGCGAAGCCTCGCTGGCCGCAGACGAGACAGAGAGCATGGCACCCGAGGAGATCGAAGAGGCCGGGGAGGTGGCCAGGGAGTCGGAAGCTTTGCTGGCCGAGCCTTCCGATCCTGACGCCGAAGTGTCCGAGCCGGAGATTCCCGAGTTTCCCGAGCCCGATACCATGCCCGTGCCGGCGAAGGATGCCGGGGCTATCGATGCTGGAGACGCGGACGCGGCCGAAGCAGAGCCCGTTGAAGATGTGGAACCGATCACGGCCCAGGTGGCGGAGCCCGTGCCTGCGGGTTCTGAGGAGGCAGTCCCCGCCGGCGAGGAACTGACCACCGACCACATCCCCTCTCCGGAGGAAGCCGTGCCCGCGGACGTGCCGCCGGTTGAGGAACCTCTGCCGGATGTCGAGACGATATCCGATCTGGCTCCGGTGGCCGAGGCCGAGGCCGAGGCCGGTCCGGAAGAGCCCGAGTTTGCGCCGCTGCCCACTGACGACGAGGATGACCTGTTTTCCGCGGCGCAGGCCGGGAGCACGGAGCCTGAAGCCGGTGAGCCCAAATCCGAAGAGGGGCAGACGGAGAAGCGCAAGAGCAAACGCAAGGTCATCGTTCGGCGTCGCCTGAAGAAGGGCGAGGCCGCGGCGATGCTCGCCGACCCGGTTACGGCCATGCACGCAGTTCAGGCCGGGGCCGACAATCTCGGCGAGGCCGATCCCGCCGGCGACATGGAAGACGTTACCACCGTCGACGAGGCCGCCGGTCCCGGTGTGGACGTGCAGGCCGTCGAGCGCGAGGAGTTGACCGGCATCGCCGACGAGGCCCTCAAGGCCGCTCAGCGCCGGCGTGAGTTGACCCAAATGCGCAAGAAGGAGGCAGACGCTCCTGAACCGGTTGAGGCGGGCGCTGCAGAGGTTTCTGCCGAAGAAGCCGTCGATGCGGTTGAAGCGGTCGAAGCGGTCGAAGCTGTCGAAGCGGTCGAAGCTGTCGAAGTCAACGAGGCCCCGTCGGAAGTTGATGCTGTGGATCTTGCGGCGGCCGCTGCGGGTGGGGCCGTCGGGGCGGCCACGTCGATGGCTGCGGACGAGACCGAATTGCTGGCGGAGGACGGGGAGGCCCAGTCGGTCCAGGTGCCGGAAGCCGCTTCCGAAGAGGCCGCGGCGGAGGAGACCGATAAACCGAAGTTCGAGCCCCGCTCGCGGCGGGGCCGGGGACGAGGGCGCGATCGCAAGAAGGACAAGAAGGAACGGAAGAAGAAGGAAAAGGAAGCGAAGGTCCTCGAGGCCGTTCCCTGCCCCGCGAAGGAGTGCGAAGCCGAGATCCCCGAGGGCGAGGAGGTCTGTCCCGAGTGTGGCGCCGCCCGGCCCAGGAAGAAGCGCCGGTTGTTGCGGGCGGTCTGCTATCTCTTTCTGCTGCTGATCGTGGCTGCGGTCGCCGCCTCGGCGGTGGCTATCTGGACGCCGCACCTGGACTCGACCATGGCGGCGATAGAAGATGCCCAGCCCGGGATCGAGCTCAGCAAGTGGCGGCGGGTCGCACGCCGGTTCTTCGCCGAAAAGGGCTGGTTGCCCGAGAGCCTTGTCCCCGGACAGGAGAAGCCCGAACCCGGGAGCGGCAGGGGCGGGGCCGGGGAGTCGACGCCACCGACTGCCGAGGGCGGCACGGAGAAGAGTACCGACACCGGCGACGGGGCCACACCTGCGGGCGAAACCGGCAGCGAACCCGAAAAGAAGGAACCCGAGAAGCAGGAACCGGAGAAGAAGGCACCGGAGAAGAAGGCACCCGACGCCGACCCCGTGGGTTAGCAGGTCGTTGAAGAAGCCCTGAGCCGCGAAGCTTGAGACCGGAGAAAGGAGAGAGTAGACCGCCCTTCGACACGAGCTCAGGGCCTCTGTATGGAAGAGCCTTGAGCGCAGTCGAAAGGCAGGAGAAACAGGCGCCGCGATCCCGCGCCTTACGCTCAGCCATGTGAAAGATGCCACGGCTCTCCTCTCGCCTTTCTCCCTGCTCCTGCTCTGCAGGCCGCTTTTCACCGGCCTGCTAGCAGGTCTCCGAGGATCCAGTGCCGAATGAGCGCACGGCTGTAATCACCGGTCTCGGCAGCGTATCGCCGTTCGGAAAGGGCGTCGGTGTGCTGTGGTCGGGAGTATCGAGCGGCAAGCGGGCCATCAGACCCATAACGCTCTTCCCGAGCGATGGGCTTCGCAACCGGAACGCCGGCGAGGTCGAGGGCTATCCGCCGGTGGCCGGCGCGGGGGAAGCTACCCGTGCGCTTCGCTTTCTGCTGGACGCCGTAGACGAAGCGCTGAGCGACGCCGGACTGGAACCGGGCGTGTACGACCCCCGGCTCTGCGGGACGGTGGTGGCGACCAACTTCGGCGGGATGTCTGCGGCGGAGTCGGCGCTGACCGGACGAACGCCCGATCTTTCGGGCTACGACTTCGCCGTCAACACCGCGCGGGCCGCGGAACGCGCCGGGTTCACCGGGCCGTCGGCCACGCTGAGCCTGTCTTGCGCCTCGGGGGTCGCCGCGCTGGTGGCCGCGTGCGAACTGGTGCGCGCCGGGCGTGCCGAGGTGGTCCTCGCCGCCGGCTATGACGAGCTTTCGCTCTTCTGCTACGCAGGGCTCAGCGCATTGCGCGCGGTCTCAACGGCGGACATCACCCCCTTCGACGCCAATCGCGCCGGCACCGTTTTCGGCGAGGGAGCCGGGGTCCTGGTAGTCGAGTCAGGGGAGCACGCGCGGCGGCGCGGGGCGCGCAGCTACTGCCGGCTGGCCGGCGGGGCGGTGAACAACGACGCCTATCACATGACCGCTCCCGAGAAGCAGGGGAGGGGCATCAGGAAACTGATGGAGCTGGCTCTGGCCGACGCGGGGGTCGCGCCCGACGGCGTGCAGCACATCAACCTGCACGGCACCGGGACGAGGTACAACGACCTGATCGAGACCCGCGCGGTCAAGGGAGTCTTCGGAGACGCTGCCGGCCGGCTGGTGCTGACCGCCAACAAGAGCATGATCGGCCATACCATGGGCGCCGCCGGCAGCCACGAGTCGATCTGTGCGATCAGGAGCCTCGTCGAGGGGGTGGTTCCGCCAACCGTGGGGATCTCGGAGCCGGATCCCGAGTGCGACCTGGACTACTGCGCCGACGGGCCGCGCGAGATGGAGATGAACTGCGTCTTGAAGAACTCCTACGGGATAGGCGGAACCAACGCGTCGGTCGTATTCCAGAAGCTTTGAAGCATGCCTGCTGGCTGATGCAGCGCGTCCCGGCCGGCCGAAGGCCGCTGTGGGGATACAGGCTGAGAACCGCTGCGGAGCAGGTCAGATGACCTGAAATCCCAGCCCGGCAAGCGCCTGGCGTTGCTCAGTGTCGCCGTTCTTGAGCGCGACGCGGATGTTGTGGAACCCGCGCCGCACCGGGTAGTCCACCCGCATTGACGTGAAGAGCGCCGCGCGGTCCGCGGCGGGCAGGGTCAATACCCGGCGCATCCGCCGGTCGTCCTCGGCTATGGGGTAGACGCTCAGGGCCGCCTCGGTGGCCGTGAGCTGGGCGTCGAAGACCGCCCCGTCCAGCTCCAGGCGCGGTCGCTCGGGATCCGGCAGCGAGTCCTCCGGTTTCCACTGCTCCTTCGCACCGAGCACCTGGCAGGTCCTGCGGTAGAGCATGTGCGTTCCGTTGACCTTACCGTCCAGGCTGTGCCCTGCGATGTGCGGCGTGGCCACGTCCACGCGGGAGACCAGCTCGAGGTCCACCTCCGGCTCGTTCTCCCAGACGTCCAGGATCGCCGCGGTCAACCGGCCGGAGTCAATGGCGTTGCGCAGCGCGGCGCCGCTGTGGACCTTGCCGCGGGAGGTGTTGACGAAGACCGCGCCGGGCTTGAGTTTCGCGAAGAAGTCCCGGTCGGCCAGCTGCAGCGTGGCGTCGGGCCCCTGGCGGTTGAGGGGAACGTGCATCGTGATGATGTCCGAGACCTGCAGCAGTTCCTCCAGCGGGCGGTAGCGGTCACTGCCGCTTTCTCGCGCCAGGGGAGGGTCGCATTCGAGCACCTCCATGCCCAGGGCGCGGGCCCGGCGCGCCACCCGGCGGCCGACGTTGCCGACTCCGACCACGCCGGCCGTGCGGCCGGCCAGTTCCCACCCGAGCCGGGCGGCAACCAGCAGCACGGCGCAGCTCCAGTACTCGGCTACCGAGTCGGCGTTGCTGCCAGGCGCGCTGGCAAAGGGGATCCCGCGCGAGGCCAGGTACTTCTGGTCCACGTGGTCGGTGCCGATCGTGGCGGTGCCCACGAACTTCGGCTCGCAATCCGCCAGCAGTTCCCCGTCGATCTTCACTGTGGAGCGCAGCAGCAGGACGTCGGCTCCGGCGACCTGGTCGGCGGTCAGGCCGCGGCCTTGGACGGTGCGGACCTCTCCGATGTGCGAAAAGGCTTCCTTCGCGAATGGGATGTTGTTGTCGGCGATGATAAGCATGCCGGGAATTCTAGCGGCGAAGGACGGTATTTCTAGTTCTCAAGCAGGTCCGCAACCTTCGCGGCGGTGTTGTCCGCCGCCCGGCCTCCGGCCAGGGCGTCAACCTCGGCGGCGATGCGACGGCACTCCCCGGCGGCGAGCTCGAGGTTCAGCGGGCGGGGGCGACTGCCTGCAAGTCGCTCGAAGTTGCCGCGGCATATCTTCTCGAGGGTCTCGTCAGGCAGATTGACCCCGCGGATCAGGCCGTCTTCCGGCGGCCCCAGCAGGTAGTCGGCCTGCTGCGGGACGCGGAACTCGTCGTCGGTTTCCAGAAACCTGCGGACGAGTTCCAGCCTGGCTGCGTGCGCCCCGGCGCCGAGTTCGGGCAGCAGCCCCATGTCCGTGCCGAAAAGGATGCGTGCGGAGTGCTTCAGGAAGAACTCCCGCGTCCTGGCCGGGTCGCGGGAGAGGTTGTAGTAGAGCTCGATGCCCGGGGCGAGATCGAGGTGAACATTGGGATGGTCCGCCAACAGGGCGCCGGCGCGGTCGAGGTCGTCGGAGAGGAAGTAGAAGTGTGGAAAGATCACCTTCAAATCAGGATGCCGGGACAGCACCCGACCCACCTCGGCATAGAGCTGCCGGGGCGACACGTGAGACCGGTCGTATCCCCAGCCGCGGCGGCGGGCCCATTCGGGAGTCAGCCGGGGGATCCAGAATTCCCCGGGGTCGGCAACGTGCCAGAGCAGGGGCAGGCCCCGCTTCTCGGCCCGCTTGAAAACTCCGGAGAAATAGTCGCCGTCGGCGGGCACGTCCATGATCTTGCGCGAGGTCGGCTTGGTTTCCAGCAGCTTGATGCCGTCCGCGCCGAGTTCGGCGAGAAGGTCCGTCTGTGCACCGGGAGACGGAGAGACGAGGCTGCCCCCTGAAAAGTGTGCGCTGTGGTCGAGGGCCGCGAAGAGGTAGAAGAAACCCGGGTGGCTCTTCTTGGCCAGGAAGGCGAGCGGGTTGGTGTTGACGCGTTCAGGGTCGGGCGTGGAAGCAATGGCCATTGCCTGCAGGCCGGATTCCCTTCCGACGCGGGCCAGAACGGGGAGGTCTGTCCCGGCTCTGACGTGCACGTGGCAGTCAATGGTCGGGGGTCTCAAGGCAACCTGTCTCCTTCAGTCATAAGCCCAACTCTACGCGCGGCTTGAGCTGCGTCAAGGCGCGCGTCTTCGCGCTTGCCACTGGTTGTGCGGGAACGTACAATCGCCGCGCCGCTGGCGATAGAAAGGCTGCAGGTGAGCGACGAGCAACTCTTCAGCGAATACGTTGGCCGAAAGATAGGCGGCTGTCGCGTTGCCAGGCGCATCGGTGGCGGCGGGATGGGCGTGGTTTTCGAGGCCCGACACCTGGCGCTGAACAAGCGGGTCGCTCTCAAGCTGCTGCTGCCGGCGCTGGCCGCCGATCGCACCTTCATCAAGCGCTTCGTGTCCGAGGCGCGGCTGGCCGCCCAGGTGGAGCATCCCAACGTTGTCCAGGTAATGAACGTGGGTCAGGACGGCGACGTCTACTTCATGGTCATGCAGTTCATCGAGGGCCAGAGTCTGCGGGAGCTCACTGGCCGCGGGGCGGTGGAGCCCCGGGTGGCGGCGCAATACGTGATGCAGGCGGCCCGCGGGCTGTCGGCCGCTCACAAGTGCGGAATCGTCCACCGCGACGTAAAGCCCGAGAACATCCTCATCGACAGGGAGGGTGTGGCCCGCGTGGTGGACATGGGGCTTTCCAAGAGCCTGACCGGCGAAGAAGCCGGGATGCTCACCGCGCCGGGAACGGCCATGGGCACGCCCAACTACATCAGCCCCGAACAGGCCACCGAGGCCCGCACCGTCGATGCCCGTGCGGACGTGTACTCCCTGGGGGCCACCTTTTACCACCTGCTTTCGGGAGCGCCGCCCTTCGACGGTCCCTCGGCCATTTCGATCATGACCAAGCACATCACCGAACCGCCAACGCCGCTCCGGGAGTGCTGTCCCGATGTGCCGGCGCCGCTCGGACGCATCGTCGAGCGCATGCTGGCCAAGTCCCCGGACGATCGTTTCCAGACCATGGACCAGGTGATCGCGGCGCTGAAGGGCTTTCTGGAGGAGACTCCCACCGGCGCGGTCGAGACCATGCCCGCCGCTCCCGCCGCGACGGAGGTTGTCGCGCCGACCGCCAGGGTGGTTCCGGAAGGGCGCGAGGCGGCTCCGCAGACTCTCGTCCGAGGCGGTGGCAGAAGGTGGCCTTTCGTGGTCCTGGGCGCCGCCGGCACGCTGGGGGTGGTGATCGCCCTGGCGCTGATGGCCGCCGCCCGGGACCCCGGGCGCAAGAAACTCGCCGCGGCGCAGAGCTTCGAGCGCGCCCACCCCCGTGCCTTCAGGCAGGCCCGCCGGAAGTACGAAGAGGTCAAGGAGGAGTTCCCCGGCAGCCGGTGGTATGCCAGGGCCACCGTCGCCATCCAGGAACTCGACTCCCGCAGGCTGACCGAGAGCCGCCGGGAATTCGACAAGGTCAAGGTCCGGGCCGAACGGATGGAGAAGTCCGGCGGGTGGACCGAGGCCGCCGCACTGTGGAACAGCTACGCCGAGCTCAAGGAGTTCGCAGGCACCGGGGCCTCCGGGACCGCGGCGGCGCGTGCCAGAGAGGCCTTGGCGATGGCCGAACTGGAGCGAATGCGCAAGAGGGCCGAATCCGGCTTTCGCAACAGGAATTGGGCCGCCGTAGAGTCTATCGCGGCGCGCTTTCCGGCGGGCCTGGCGGATACCAGGGCGGGGCGAGAGGCGGCCGAGCTGCGGACCAGGGCACGCATCGGGCGGCGGGCGCAGGAGGCCTTCCGGCTTCTGGCCGACCCGGATCAGGAAGCCCTGAAGAAGCTGGGCAATTACATGGATCCCGGGAATCCGCCGGGAGCCAGGAGGATGGGAATGGCCGGCCTGGCCATCATCCGGGGCGTGCTGAAGCAGGCCAAAAGGTTCAACGCCGCGGTCGACCTGCCCGAGAGCGTTGCCGATGGCAAGGCACTGGTCCCGGTGAGAATCGACATCGTCCATCCCGGGCCGCGCGGGCGCCGGGAGCAGAAGCTCGAGAAGCTGCTCTGGGTCGAGGTCAAGGGGGAGTGGTACCTGGGTGCGAAGAGGAAGTCCGGAACGCGGTCCGGGCCGAGAAGGCCGGGGCATGGTATGCGGAGGGGCCCCCGGTGATCGGAGACTCGCTCGGATGAAGACCGTGAGGTCAGCCGACCTGCTGCCGGGCATGGTCCTCGCCGAACCGCTCAAGGATCTGGCCGGACGTACCCTCCTGAAGGAAGGCGCAGAGCTCAGCGAGAGCTACATCGAACGCATCCGGAAGTGGGGCTTCGAGGACGTGGCCGTGCAGGGCGGCGTGGACGAGCCCCAGCCCCTGCCGCCGGTAGTGGGTTACCAGGTCGAGGGTCGCAGCTGGGAGGAGGTCCAGGCTGAGATCGAGCTTCGTTTCAGCAGGTCGGTTGACAGCTACCTGATGATGAAGCTCAAGAAGGCCGTGCTGGCCAGGGTCAGGAAACTGGTGGAACTCCATGCCGGACGCTGATTCAATGAGCCGGATGAGGGAGCTCATCGGCAGGATAAGGAATCTCCCGACACTTCCGGTTGTCATTGCCAAGCTTACCAGGCTGCTGGCCGATCCCGAGACTTCGGTCAAGCGCGTGACCCGCTTGCTGGCCGAGGACCAGGCGCTGACCGCCAAGCTGCTCAAGCTGGCCAACAGCGCCTATTACGGCTTCGCCGGCCAGGTGGCCAGTGTCAGCCAGGCGGTGGTGATGCTGGGCTTCGGTGGCGTGCGCGACGTGGCGCTTTCGGCTTCGGTGATAGACCTGTTCGGGAGCGGTGGAGAGGGAGACGAGCTCTCGGAGCTCTTCCCCGTCGACCGGTTCTGGGAGCATTCTATAGGCGTGGGCGTGGCCTGCCGTGCACTGGCCCGCAGCCTGCGCTGGCCGGACCCCGAAGAGGCCTTTGTTGCCGGGCTGCTGCACGACATTGGCAAGCTGATCATGCTGCAGCACACCCCCGGCGATCTCCTCAGGGTTCTGCGACTCTGTCACGACGAGGGACTTACCTTCGTGGATGCCGAGGCCCGCTGCGATGTGAGTCACGCGGCGCTGGGCCGGCTGCTGGTGGAGCAGTGGAAACTGCCCGAGAGGATCAGCGAGCCGGTGGGCTTCCACCATCAAGTCCGCCCGAAACGGGCCACGGCCAGGGTCACTGCGGCCGTGCAGTTCGCGGACGCCTTCGCCCGCGGGCGGGGCGTCGGGCGCAGCGGCGACGACTTCATTCCGCGGGTTCAACCCGAGGTCGCGGAAATGCCGGGGATCGACGACTTGGACATGGACGTATACATCGAGAGGTTCGATGAAGAGATGAGAAAGGCTTCGGTCTTTCTGGAATTGGCCGGTGGCCTCCAAGGTGAGGGGGAGCCCGGGTAGAGCGATTTGAAGAAGCGTGCCTCGAGCAAACAGCGTCGCAAGCGTCGCGGGACGGTGCCGGGGCGCAGCGGTGGTCCGGCGGCGCATATGCCCTTCTTCCGGCACCTTTCCGGGGCGCGCGGAGTGCGCGCGCCGCTGGAGACCTTTCTGTCCACGATAGCCGAGACCGTGCCCTACGAGCGTGCCAGTTTCTTCGCGCTCGGGATCGACGAGGAGATGCAGTGGTGCGCCAACTTCTGGCGGGCGCGCACCGAGGGAGAGCCGGTTGTCGGCCTGTCCACCAAGTTCATCGACTGGGCCATGTCCGACCCGCGCCCCAAGGTCGCTCCGCCGGGAGCCATGGGCGACCGGCGGGTGTACCTGTTTGTCCCGCTGTTCGGGCTGGATCAGCCTCTGGGGCTGGTCATCCTGCGTACCCTGATGGAGGCCGACGGGTTGGGCGTGGCCACCATGAACGCCGCACAGGGCGTGGCGTCATGGTTCGGCGAGCGGATCGCCTACGCAGTCACTTACCTGAGCGCCGAGGCCGACCGCATGCGCCTGGCGCGCCAGGCGGTGTTGACCTCGCGGCTTCTGGAAGCCGTGGCCGAGGGGCTGCTGGCGGTGGACGGTGACGGCCGGCTGTTGTTCGTGAACAGCAACGCCAGGCTGCTGCTGGGATTGCAGGACGAGGCCGGTGCCGGCGACCGGCTGGACGGCCTGCTGCCGGAAGAACTGCAGGGCGTGCTGGCCGGGGTGCTCTGCGAGGCTCGCGAGAAGGGCCATGCCCTGGCGCGCGAATTCGAGTGGCAGGTCGGGGCGGCGCAGCTTCCACTGGAAATGGGGGCCACCGCGGTGGGCGGTCTGGACGACCCCTGTATCGCCGGGAACGAAGCCCCGGTCCTGCTGGTGGTGCGCAACCTGGCTGCCGGCCGGAGGCTGGAGCGACTGGAGGAGATCGACCGGCTGAAGACCGAGTTCATCTCCACCGCGAGCCACGAGCTCAAGAACCCCTTGCACACCGTGCGCGAGGCCGTCAAGCTGCTGAGCGAAGGCGCCGCCGGCGGGCTTGACGAGCAGCAGTCCAAACTCCTGGGGATCATCGACCGCAACGTCGACTGGCTGGTGAGGTTGATCGAAGACCTGCTGGACATGAGCCGCCTGGAGAGCGGGCGCATCGAGCTCGAACGCGCACCCCTGGATGTCGACGGCCTGTGCGCCTCGGTCGCCGGGCGCTTCAGGATCGAGGCGGATCGCAAGGGAGTCGAGCTGCGGGTGGTCCTCGATTGCGGCCAGGCGCGGGTGGACGCCGACTGCGATCGCATCGAGCAGGTGCTGGTCAACCTCCTCTCCAACGCCTTCAAGTTCACCCTGGAGGGCTTCGTGGAGCTTCGAACCGCCGCGGACGATGAATGGGTAAGCGTTTCGGTGGCCGACAGCGGCGTGGGCATATCCTCGGAAGACCTGCCCCTGATCTTCGATCGCTTCGAACAGGTCGGCAAGCATCGCGAGGGCCGGCGCAAGGGAACCGGCCTGGGTCTGGCGATCAGCAAGCGACTGGTCGACCTCCACGACGGCGAGCTTGAGGTCGTGAGCCGCTGCGGCGAGGGCAGCGTCTTCACCGTGCGACTGCCTCGCCAGGCGCGGCCTGAGGGCTGAGATGAGTCCGGAAGCAACGGATACGATGGATACGGCGGAGAAGCGCCCGGTGAAGTGGGCCGCACTGCTGGGCGGTTGCCTGGTGCTTTTCGTGTTCGTGCTGGTGTCGGGCATGAAGTGGAGCCGCGAGAGCGCTGCCGCCGCGGAATGCCGCAGGCGGCTCGAAATCCTCGGCAAGCGCGCGGAGGATTACGCCGATAGGAACGCCGGTGCCTATCCCTACGGTCGTCGCGCGCTGGAGTTCCTGATTGCCAAGAAGGGACACCGCAGTTTCCTGATCTGCCCCAAGAGCAAGCGTGCGTACCGGTGGACCGGTCACGAGCGGCGGCGGGACGACCCGCCGCACCTGATGCTGGCCTGGGAGAACCCGGCAACGCCGCCGCACGGGCTTGTGGTCGGGACCTACCACGCGCTCTTTGTGGGCGGCAGGGTCAGGTCGATGTCGCGCGCCGAGCTCCTTCGGCGCCTGGAGGAGGAACGGCGCGAGCCGCCGACCAGCCCGAAGCGCCCGAGCACGCCTCGACCCGGGCTGCGCGGCGGTTCCGGATCAGGCCTGCCGGAGCACCGGCGCTCGGTTCCGGAAGGAGCGGAGTCGCGTCCCGGTTCCTACCCGCCGCCTCCAGAGGGCGGCAGGGAGGCCGGACCGGTGAAGGCCGGTCCGAAGCCGGAGAAGGGCCCGGCTGAGAAGAACGCGGCTGAGAAGGGCCATAACGACAACTGAGGTGGAAAGGAGTACCCATGCCGGCTCGAAAGCGCAGGGGAGCACCAAGGGACCTGGTGCATCGCTTTGAAGGCAATCCGATCATCAGCATGCAGGATCTCGACTTTCAGTGCCTGGACGTACGCAACGCCGGGGTGGTGCGAATCGGCGGCGAGGTCCTGCTGCTGGTCACCATCGAGCACCTGGCCGGCACGCAGTGTTTCTTCCTGGCTCGAGAGGGCAGCCGCGGGTGCTGGCATCTGGAGCCCGAGCCGTTCATGACGCCGTCGTCTGAAGGCCGCTTCGAGCGCCACGAGTGCAAGGGTATCATGGACGCGCGCATCACGGAGCTGGAAGGCGTCTACTACATCTTCTATTTGGCCTTCGGCGAAACCGGTTATCGCCTGGGCCTGGCGCGCACCTCGGACTTCAAGTCCGTCGAGCGCCTGGGGTTGGTTTCCGAGCCCGACACCAAGGGCGGTGCGCTGTTTCCCGAGAGGATCGGCGGCCGGTATGCCAGGCTGGAGCGTCCGGGAGAGGGGCGCAGCATCTGGGTTTCCTACAGCGACGATCTGGTGCACTGGGGAGGCCACAGGCACGTTATCGGTCCGCGGGGAGGATACTGGGACTGCCACTGGATTGGCCCGGGAGCCCCGCCCCTGGCCATCGACGAGGGCTGGCTGCTGGTCTACTACGGAGCCAAGCAGACCTCCGCCGGGCCGATCTACCGGCTGGGGGGCGTGATTCTCGATCGCGGAGATCCCACCAGGGTGGTGGGACGCACCAACATTCCACTGCTTTCCCCGCGCGAGCGCTACGAGCGCCTGGGCGACCTCACCAATATCGTCTACTCCTGCGGAGCCCTGCTCGACGCAGACGGCACCCTGACGGTATACTACGGCGCAGCCGACAGCTGCATCTGCAAGGGCACCACCACCGTCGCCGACGTCGTCAACCGCTGCACGGCCGGCAAGGAGACCTTCTGATGAAGTCGCGCACGAGGGGCAGAGACCTGCTTCACCGCTGGGAAGGCAATCCGGTGCTCACAGTAGAAGACGTGCCCTTCAGGGCAAACACGGTCTTCAACGGCACGCCGATGGAGACGGATGACGGCAAGGTGCTGCTCCTCATCCGCGTGGAGGGCCAGCAGGGCTACTCGCTTTTCGCCCTGGCGCGCAGCGAGGACGGTCTGCACTTCGAGGTCGATCCGCAGCCGGTGATGATGCCGGCGCTGGAGGGGCCCTACGCGCCCTACGAGTCCAATGGCATCGAGGACCCCCGCGCTACGAAGATCGACGGTACCTGGTACGTGGTCTACTGCGCGGCCGGCAACTGGGGACCGCGGGTGGCCCTGGCCCGGACCGGGGATTTCGAGAGCTACGAGCGCATGGGCTTGATCTCCGAGCCGGGCAACAAGGACGGGGTCCTCTTCCCGCGCAAGATCGGGGGGCGTTACGCGCGCCTCGATCGTCCCATAGGCCAGGGCGTCGGCAGCGTCTGGGTGTCCTATTCACACGACCTGATGAACTGGGGCGATTCGGAGGTGGTGATTTCCCCGCGCGGGGGATTCTGGGACGAGTATCGCATCGGGGCGTCGGTGCCCCCGATCGAAACGCCGGAAGGCTGGCTGGAGATCTACCACGGGGTGAAGATGACCAGCGCGGGGCCGATCTACCGCATCGGCACGGTGCTGATGGACCTCGAGGACCCCAGCAGGGTCATCAAGCGTTCCGACGCGCCGATCCTCTCGCCCCGAGAGGATTACGAGCGCATCGGCGACGTCTTCAACGTCTGTTTCGCCTGCGGAGCGGTCCTGGACCAGAAGGGCAACATGAAGATCTACTACGGGGCCGCCGACACTTCGATCTGCGTGGCGACCTGCACCCTGGACCAGCTGATGACCGAGAGTTTCTAGCCGGGGCCGCCCTTCGCATTTGCTGGCGATATCGGTAATGGACGGATTCCCGGTTCCTGAGGAGCTCCCGGTTGGGATTCTCGCCGGGAAACAGTCGTCTGCCAGTACCGTGGTCGTGATCTGAAGTGCCAAGACGCTGGGGTCAGGTCGTTTGGGCTCCGCAGAGCGACTTCAGGCTCGTTCCGGTTGCGACGCGGTGCGGTGAGGTGGGGTGCGCGGCAGTCAGCAGCGGACGCCGGAAGTGGCGATATCGTCACCGAAATGGCTGTTTGAGTCCGGAAGTGATGTGGTCGCGGACGGGTGTTCCGGCGAAGCCGAGGTTGAAAAGGCGCCAGTTACGCAAAAAAAGTACTTGCGTCCCGTGCGTAGGCTGCGTAAACTCTATCGGTTAGGTAGGAAGCTGAACAGAAGAGCTCTTCTGTACAGGAGGAGAAAGGACTATGGCCACTACCACGAAAAAGGACATGGTCATGCGCCTGGCCGCCAAGACCGGGGTGGACAAGAACATCTGCCGCAATGTCTTGCAGACCTTCCTGGACGAGGTGGTTAGCGATCTTTGCCGGGGAAACCGCGTCGAGTTCCGTCACTTCGGCGTCTTCGCACCGGTACCGCGCAAGGGCCGCGTCGGGCGTAACCCCAAGACTGGCACCGAAGTAAACGTTCCTCCGAGGATGGGCGTGCGCTTCCGTCCGGGACAGACGCTGCGCAAGCTACTGGCCGAGCAGCCGCTGCCCCAGCCAGCCTCCGAGGGGCAGCCCTCCTCGGGAGCGCAGGCGCCCGCGCAGCCGGAGCCGCCCAAGGAGTCATAGCTCATGGGGCTGGAGCCCATTACCGTCGAGCTGAGCGATTTCAGCAGGCTCGAACTGCTCCGCGACGAAGACGATAGCCTCACCGAAGAGCTGGCAGCGGTCGAGAAAGAGATTCGCGACCAGATGCTGGAGGCGGAGAGGGGCAAGTACCTGCTGTCACTCTCGCAGTACTACAACGACCGGCAGACCGGTGACGCGTCGAAATTGCAGGAGCTGGAATCTCGGCGCCAGCTGATTCACGCGACGCTCGAGGTGGTCAGGTCGGAGCGCCAGAAGTACGAGGAGGCGCTGGGGTCTCCGGAGAGGAAACGGGGCGGGGCGCGGAAGGCACGGTCCGCCGGGGCGCACGGAACCAAGAGTACGGGTTTCGATTCCTTCGAGAACTTCCGTCAATCCAGAGGATAATCATTGAGTTCAGCCCGATGCAAGATTGCGGGCTGCAGGCGTAAGGCTCACGCCCGCGGTCTGTGCCAGAAGCATTACGACGAGAAGCGCAAGTCGAGGACCTCGCGCAGGTCCAAGGCCAAGGACGACACGCGCAAGTCCTCGCGACGCGCCAAGCCGGTCAGGGAAGAGGCCGACGACGGCAGCAAGATGTGCCGCGTGCCGGGGTGCGCCAGCCCGCATCACGCCAAGGGCTACTGCAAGATGCACTACGGCCAGCTGCGGCGTCGCGGGAGCATTGAGGAAGTGCCCGAGGAGGAGGTGGCCGAGGCTTCGTCTCTCAGCCTTGAACAGCGGCTGGTCGAGATCAAGAAGCGGCACGAGCTGCTCAAGCGTGAAATCGCGTCCATCCACGAGGCTCTCGAGTCCGAGAGCGGGCCCGATGCGGTGGAGAGCGATGACGAAGGCGCGGACGCGGACGCGGACGACGACGACGAGGGCGGGGGCGAGTAGCTCCCGCATTCGCGCGCAACGGGTTTTCTCGAAAGCCCGGCTCCCCATCGACCGAAATCTAAGATAGGGCCGCCTCTGGCGGCCACATTGGCGGACTGCCGGAAGGCCGGGAGCATGGCGTGAACGTCGTATCCAAGTCCCAACTGCTTTCCAGCGGCGTGCCCGCTCGAGCCTGGGCAGACGTCGATCTCGACGCCGTGAAACACAACGTGAAGCTTATCGGAGAAGCGGTGGCGCCTGCCCGGATCATGGCCGTGGTCAAGGCTGACGGCTACGGTCACGGCGCGGTCCAGGTGTCCCGCGCGGCGCTGGAAGCCGGAGCCACACGCCTGGCGGTAGCCACGCTGCGCGAAGCCTCCGAACTCCGGCTGGCGGGCATCGACGCGCCGATCCAGGTGCTGGGAGTTATCCTTGAGGGCACCGAGGGCTTCCTGATAGAGCTGGGCCGTGCGGTCGGCACGGTTTCGACGTTGCGCGAAGCCGAGCGCTTGGCGCTTGCGGCCGGGAGGGCGGGGCGCAGCGTGCGACTGCACCTCAAGGTCGACACCGGCATGCACCGACTGGGCGCCCTTCGTGGAGAGGCCGAGAAGCTCGCGCGCTTCCTGCAGGAGAACGCGAACGTCGAGTTCGAGGGTGTGATGACCCACCTGGCGGCTGCGGGCGGGGACCGGGCATACACCCGTGCCCAGTTGACGGCCTTCGACGACTTCCTCGCCTGGCTCGACTCCGAGGGGCTGCGCCCACCGATCGTGCACGCGGCCAATTCCGCGGCTCTGGCGCTGCATCCGGAAGCGCGTTACGACATGGTCCGGCCGGGGTTGGCGATCTACGGCATATCCGGTTCGCCAGAGGTGCAGGAGTCCATGGACCTCAGGCCCGCGATGGGCCTTTGTGCGCGAATCGTCAACGTCAAGCGCCTGGAAGCTGGCGAGCCGGTGGGCTACAACTGTACCTGGCGCGCGAAGCGGGCATCGGTCATTGCCACCGCCAGTATCGGCTATGCCGACGGTCTGCGGACCCTGCTTTCGAACCGCGGCAGCGCTCTGGTGCGCGGCAGGCGTGTGCCCGTGGTCGGGCGCGTATCGATGGACTTCACCGCCTTGGACGTCACCGGACTCGGCGACGTGAACCCCGGTGAAGAGGCGGTATTCTTCGGTCGTCAGGGCGAAGCCGAGATCCCCGTTGAAGAAGCCGCCGCGAGCATGGACTCAATTCCCTACGAGTTGATCTGCGGCGTGAGCTTCCGGGTGTGGCGCATCACGAAGTAGTCAGTCGACTTGCAGCGTCCACTGCGGCTACAGGCTGAGGATTCCTGAGGAGTCGCGCGACTGCTCTTCGTCGGACCGTCGCAACCTTCTTCCCGGCCTGCACTGGAGGCCGTCAGCCCTCGACGACTTTGACGATTACTTTCCGGCTCCGGGGCCCGTCGAAGTCGCAGAAGTAGATTCCCTGCCAGGTGCCCAGCAGCATCCGGCCGCGTTCCAGGGGAATGGTGGCGGTGAAGCCCATCATGCCGGCCTTGACGTGCGCGGCGCTGTTGCCCTCGGCGTGGGCGTAGCCGCCCTCCCAGGGCACCAGGCGGTCGAGAATCGTCTCGATGTCGCAACACACGGCCGGGTCGGCGTTCTCGTTGATGGTCACGCCCGCGGTGGTGTGCGGAACGTAGACGCAGCAGAGTCCGCTCTTGACGCCCGATTTCTTGACCACCGCCGCGACCATCGCGGTGATGTCCACCAGGTCGGTTCGGCTCCTGGTGCTGACGCTGAGCTGTTCGCTGGTCATTTCTGCTTCCTCCGGTCCGCTTCCAGCGGACACCCTCGACACCGGGGTTGGCGCTTGGCGCAGTGCTCCTTGCAGAGCCTGACGAAGAGCGCGTGGTACTCATTGTAGAGGCGGGTGACGGCGGGCAGGTTGTCCTCGAAGAGAGCCCGCACTTGCTCGTAGTCCTCCCCGCCGGATGCCAGGCCATGGCGCTCGAGAACCCGCCGGGTGTAGGCATCTACTACGAAGGTGCGGCGGTCCCCGGCGTACAGCAGGATGGAGTCGGCGGTCTCGGGGCCTATGCCCCTGACGCCCAGCAGCGATTCGCGGACTTCGCTCAGCGGGCCGCGCAGGGCCCGCTTCAGCGATCCCCCGCCGTCTCGCGAGCCGAGCCAGGCCAGAAACGCGCGGAGCTTGACGACCTTCTGGTTGAAGTAGCCCGACGGGCGGATCAGCGACGCCAGCCTGCGGTTGCTGACCGTGCGCATCCCCCGGAAAGAAAGGACGCCTGCGCCGCGCAGGTTGCGGATGGCCTTCTCGACGTTGGCCCAGGCTGTGTTCTGTGTGAGAATCGCACCGACGGCGATCTCGAACCGCGTCCGGCCCGGCCACCAGCCCTGCCGCCCGAACCGCCCGAGGAGCGTCTCGTACCAACTGACGAGACGTTTATCGAGCGAAGTCTCATGGTTGACGGCGGATGGCCGATGACCCGCCATTCCTTTCATGGGGAGGACTCCGGCATCAGCCATTCCCGGCGCCGCGTTCGTCGAGCCAGGACTTCAGCAGTATCGCCGCGCTCAAGGAATCGATTACCTGCTTGCGTTCTCTGTGAGACAGCCCCTTTTCCAGGAGGCGCTTCTCGGCGTCATCGGTTGTCAGGCGCTCATCCCAGAATACGAGGTCCACGCCTGCGGGCAGGGATGCAGACAACTTTCCGGCGAAGGCTCTCACCGCGGCCGCGGCCGGTCCTTCGGAGCCGTCCATGTTCAGGGGGAGGCCGAGGACGACGATTTCGGCCTCGCGCTCGGCAACCACCGCGGCCAGGCGCCGGAGCGCCTCGGCGTGCGGTTCGGCGGGGACGAAGGGCATTGGCTTCACCGATATTCCCAGCGGGTCGCAGACGGCCACGCCGTGGCGCCTGGTGCCGAAGTCTATCGAAACCGCGCGGGGCATGGCTTGGCCTCCGGGCAATGGCTGATGGCCAGCGGCTGGCGAACCGGGATCCCTTCTGTTGGCGAAACCTCAGACTTCATCAGCCATGAGCCATTGGACATTGAGGCCATCCACGGAGTTGCCTACAGCAACTCCGTGCGGCCCTGCTTCCTCAGTTGCTCGACCAGCTTCTTGACGTCCTGGTCGCGGTCCTTGGGGCAGACCAGCACCGCGTCCTCGGTCTCGACGACGAGGATGTTGGTCAGATCGATGGCCGCGACCAGGCGCTTGCCCGACCCTCGGATGATGCATCCGGTTGAGCCGATCTCGAGGGCGTCGCCGACGATTACGTTGCCGCGCTCGTCGGGCTCGTAATGGCGCTCCAGCGCCTGCCAACTGCCCACGTCGTCCCACTGGTAGCCGGCCTCGAGCACCGCGACGTCCCTGGCCTTCTCGAGCACCGCGTAGTCGATGGAAATCCTGTTGAGGTTCCGGTATTCGTCGGCGATCACGGACTTTTCGCTTTCGGTTCCCAGCGCCGCGCCGATCCTCTCGAAGCCGGCGGCGTGGCCGGGCAGGAACTCGGAGACCTCTCGCAGGATCCGCGAGGCCTTCCACACGAAGATGCCGCTGTTCCAGTAGTACTCCTCGCTGTCCACGTATTCCCGGGCGGTGCGCTCGTCGGGCTTCTCTTTGAAGGACTCGACCTTGCGCACCGGGAAGTCCCCGGCTGCGCGTTCCAGCGTGTCGGTGAAGTGGATGTAGCCCAGACCGGTGTGGGGGAAACTGGGGCGGATGCCGAACAGCAGCAGGTAGTCGGTGCGCTGGGCCACGT
>Ga0272443_10001727_pt1 | contig 30439 bp, 30 predicted proteins | sample SSMAcet12_FD_193581 | JGI IMG/M metagenome (GOLD analysis project Ga0272443, IMG submission 193581) | Marine sediment archaeal communities from Little Sippewissett salt marsh, Falmouth, MA, United States - SSM-Acet-12 | ecosystem: Environmental > Aquatic > Marine > Wetlands > Sediment ... | reverse complement strand
CGAAAATGGCTACACCGTCATTGATTGTGGCACGAACACCAAGGATTCTGTGGATTATCCGGATATTGCTCTGTCTGTTGCGAAACTTGTTGCCAACGGAAAAGCCTGGCGCGGCATCGTCATTGATGGCGCCGGGATCGGTTCCTGCATGGCAGCCAATAAGGTCCGTGGCGTTCGTGCAGCCCTTTGTTACGATTACGCGACCGCAGTCAACAGCCGTGAACATAACAATGCAAATGTATTAACGCTTGGTGCGGGTCTAATTGGCATAAATCTGGCAAAATTAATTGTCGATACCTGGCTGAAAACAGCGTTCGGCGGCGGCCGGCATGCTCGCCGGGTAGATAAAATTATGGCAATTGAGAATAATTCTTAAAGATGGAAAGGCATCATGACCCCAGAAAAAGAAACTGTTGAAAAACTAGTGGAGATCATCACCAGAGAAGTCCTTTTGGCGATGATCGATCAGGAAGAAAACAAGAAATATACCGGTGACAACTGTGTCATGGAAGAAGCGGATGGCGTTCGCGTCAAAACCTGCTTCGATGGCGCAGGTCGTGTGGTTAGCGCAGGCGCACAGCGGCTGACCTCCACCGTGGGTGTGATCCCCGAGGATAAATCCCTGGCAGGGATGATCGACCATACCCTGCTCAAACCGGATGCCACCGCGGACAAAATTGCCCAGTTGTGCTTTGAGGCCAAGAAATACCACTTTGCCTCAGTCTGCGTCAACCCTGCCAATGTCAAACTCTGCGCAGAATTGCTGCATAATACAGATGTCAAAGTCTGTTCCGTGATCGGCTTCCCCCTTGGCGCAACCTCCACCGAAGTCAAGGTCTTTGAGACCAAGAACGCCATTCAAAATGGCGCTTCCGAAATTGACATGGTGATCAATATCGGCGCGCTGAAAGCCGGCGATAACGAGACGGTTGCCAAGGATATCAATGAAATCGCCAAGGCTTGCCATACAAACGGCGCAATCCTCAAAGTGATTATCGAAGCCGCTCTGCTGACGGATGAAGAAAAGGTCATCGCCTGCCTGCTGGCCAAGGAAGCGGGTGCCGATTTCGTCAAGACCTCCACCGGTTTTTCCAGCGGCGGAGCCACCGTCCACGATGTCGCCCTGATGCGCAAGGCCGTTGGCCCGGATCTCGGCGTCAAAGCTGCAGGTGGCATTCATACCCACGAAGAAGCTGAGCAAATGATCGCCGCCGGTGCAACCCGGATCGGCGCCAGCGCTGGGATCAAGATCATCCAGGCGGATGGATCTGATTCCAAAGCGGATAAGAAAACCGCAGCCCCAGCCAAGTCCTATTAATGGAGAAATAACCATGTTGATTGCCAAAGTGATTGGTACAACTGTCTCAACGATTAAAGATGAGAAAATCATCGGGCGCAAACTCCTGATTGTCCGCCAGACGGATGAAAAAGGTGAACCTTTCGGCAAGCCCTATGTTGCCGTCGATACGGTGAATGCCGGCGTCGGCGACCTGGTGCTAACAGCCGCCGGTTCCAGCGCCCGACAGACGGATATCACCAAGAATCGTCCGGTTGATGCTGTCATTATGGCAATGATCGATTCATTGGAAGTAGATGGAAAAGTAACCTTCGAGAAAGGCTAATCCGTGCCGGAATTCGACAAGGATTTACGTTCAATCCAGGAAGCGCGCGACCTCGCGACCCAGGCCTTTGCGGCCTGGAAAATCTGGTCGCACGCCTCTCAGGAACAGGTAGATCGAGTTTGCGCGGCAATGTCCGCCGCAGCCCTGGCCGCCGCAGAGCGTCTGGGGACCATGGCACACGAAGAGACCGGTTACGGTTTCTCCGAACACAAAAAACTCAAGAACGAATTTGCCGCCCGTAATGTCTGGGAAAGCATCAAAGATGAAAAGACCGTCGGCGTGATCCACCATGACCCCGCCAAGCGGATCTATGACATCGCCTGGCCGGTCGGCGTGATTGCCGGGCTGACCCCCAGCACCAATCCCACTTCCACCGTTATCTATAAAATTCTAATCGCCGTCAAAGCACGGGATGCGATCATCATCGCTCCCCACCCTTCTGCGGCCAAATGTTCCTATGAAGCAGCCAAAATCATGGCCCAGGCAGCCGAAGCCAATGGCGCGCCTCCCGGTCTGGTCGCCTGCATGCAGAATATCAGCCTGCAGGGCACCCAGGAACTGATGCGGCATAAATATGTCGCTCTGATCCTGGCCACCGGCGGCACCCCGATGGTCAAAGCCGCCCATTCCACCGGCAAGCCGGCCTATGGCGTCGGCCCCGGCAATGTCCCCGCCTATGTGGACCGCTCAGCGGACATTGAAAAGGCGGCGAAGTATATTGTCGCCAGTAAAGCCTTCGATAATTCCACCATCTGCGCCTCAGAACAGGCCGTGGTCGCCGACAAACCGATCGCCGGCCGTCTGGCGCAGTTGATGAAGCAGAAAGGGGCTTATTTCACGGACGAACATGAGACCCATCTTCTGCGTAATCTGCTCTTCCACCCCGATGGCAGCATGAATACCGCCGCCGTGGGCAAACCAGCCACCTATGTGGCCGCCCTGGCCGGATTCGATGTTCCGCAGGGAACCCGAGTCCTGGTCACCCCACTCAAGAAGACCGGGCGGGAAGAACCCCTCTCCCGTGAAAAACTCACAACCACCCTGGCCTGGTATGAGGAAGATGGCTGGGAGGCGGGTTGTGATCGCTGCATCGAGCTGATCCAATTCGGCGGCCGGGGACATTCCCTGATCATCCATGCCACCGATCCGGATGTCATCATGGCCTTTGGGCTGGAAAAGCCCGTCTTCCGCATCGTGGTCAACGCCATGGGCACCCTCGGTGCCATCGGTCTGACCACCGGCGTCATGCCTTCGCTCACGCTTGGCGCAGGCGGGGTTGGCGGCTCCATCACAGGCGATAACGTCACCGCCCACCACCTCTACAACATCAAGCGTTTGGCTTATGAATTATCAGCCCCTCCGGCTGCTGCATTGGTCCCCGGTCAACCCGACCCCGGGCCGTCCGTCAAGGAAATTGAACAGACAGTACGGAGTGTGGTCGAGGAAATCCTAAACCTCAGATAAATCACTTTTTTTACCTCTAGAAAGGATAGTAAAAATGGCTTTAGATTCAAAACTCATTGCACTAGGTATGGTTGAGACCAAGGGCCTGGTTGGCGCAATTGAAGCCGCCGATGCCATGGTCAAATCAGCTAACGTGGTCCTGATCGGGTCCGAATACGTTGGCGGCGGTTTTGTGACCGTCATGGTGCGCGGTGATGTTGGCGCCGTCAAGGCTGCCACCGATTCCGGCGCCGCTGCTGCCAAGCGTGTTGGCGAACTGGTCTCCGTCCATGTCATCCCCAGGCCGCATGAAGATGTCGAAATGATTCTGCCCCAGAACACCAAGGGTAGTTTCGGCGGCCGTGCTGCTGCAGAAAAGAAATAAGACTGGCCTGATCGTTGACCGGACCAAACCTCACTGAATCAGGTTGGGCTCCGGAGGACATTCTTTCACGCGCAGAGGCGGTGATCTGGGCTGGTTCGAACGGGCATTCGCCCGGCGAACCCCTCAAGGTCGCAAGTCCGCTTCGGATAGGCGTGGACCTCGGGACAGCCTATACCGTCCTGGCCGTTCTGGATGAAAACGGGGTTCCCCTTGCCGGGGAATACCGATTCGCTCAGGTGGTTCGGGATGGGCTGGTGGTTGATTTCATTGGCGCTGTCGATATCCTTCGTGAAATGAAAAGAAGGGTGGAGGCGCGATTGGGCGTTGAATTAACCCACGCCGCCAGCGGCTACCCACCCGGCGTCCCTCTCGCAGAAGTCCGTGCCACGGCCAACGTGGTGCAGGCGGCCGGGATGGATTGCCCGGAGCTGATTGATGAACCCTCAGCAGCCAACCATGTCCTCGGGATCCAAGATGGCGTGATCGTTGATATCGGCGGCGGCACCACTGGTGTTGCGCTGATTGAAAACGGTAAAGTGACCGCCACGGCCGATGAAGCCACAGGCGGCACCCACCTCTCTCTGGTGATCGCCGGGGCCTCGGATATCAGCTTTGAGGAGGCGGAGGAACTGAAAAAAGACCCCGCCCAACAAAGCAGGCTCTTCCCAATCGTCCGTCCGGTGATGGAAAAGATGGGCTCCATCGTTGCCCGGCATATCCGCGGCACCCATGCGAAGACCATCACACTGGTGGGCGGCACGACCCTCTTCCCGGGCACAGCCCAGGTCATCGAGGAGGTCACCGGCCTCCCCACCCAGATCGCCCCCAGTCCCTTGTTTGTGACCCCGGTAGGCATCGCAATGCACGACCGGCAAGGGTTGCAGAATTACTAGTTGGAAGGAGACAACATGGCAGGAGATTTCTCTTTACGTTGTTATTGTTTTATTGACAGGATGCAGGCTCAATATTCCGCATTCGTCGGGACCGTCACGCAAGGTGACCTCCCCGTCGAAGGGATGGCCTCCCTCTATGTGGAAATGGCCCCCGGTAATGAAGTCTTCCGCGTGGTGGATATTGCCGTCAAAGCAACCGAAGCTAAACCCGGCGCACAGATCGTTGAACGCGAATTCGGGATGTTTGAAGTCCATTCCCTGAACCAGGCCGCCGTCAAAGAAGCCGGTCTGGTCGTTCTGGATCGCCTGGGCCTCAAAAAAGAAGACCGGATCAAACCCAAGGTCGTCTCCACCCAGGTCATCACCCGAGTGGATTCCTACCAGGCCCAATTGCTGAACCGCTTCCGGCGCGGCAGCATCCTCGTCCCCGGTGAAACACTGCTGGTTTTGGAATGTGCCCCGGCTGCCTACATCAACTATGCCTGTAACGAAGCCGAGAAAAAAGCCAACATCAAGATCATTCATGTTTCATCCGTCGGTCGTTTCGGCCGGATGTGGCTTTCCGGCTCTGAGGCTGAAATCCTCACCGCCAAGAACGCCGCGACCAGCGCCCTTGAATCACTGGAAGGCGTTGCCGGTTAATCGTTCGTCCGATATTGTCTGAAATTGTCAGGAGTTTCTATGGCCAAACAATTCTTTACAGAACGCGACATTGAAGATATGGCTGCCCGCGGCCAATTCTCACTCACCCTGAGTGACGATGTGGTTCTGACAGAACTGGCTTTTGAAAAAGCAGAGAGGTTAGGCGTCAAGCTGGTCCAACCGCACGCCCTGCCCCCTGCCTCACCCGTAAGGCCCTATCTTTCTGAGCCGGTCAAACCCGCCTCGGAATGCAAGACCTGCAGTGATTCAAGTCCAGTCACCCAGACCTCAGAACTTCGTCAGCGGATCCGCGATGCAGTCAAAGCCAAGCTGGGCGACAAGGTGGATGATCCTCTGCTCGACACGATTATCACCCGCGTCCTCAACAATGTGGGAGTTGAAGAATAATGCTCTTCGGTCGTGTCCACGGCACAGCGGTCTGCACCATCAAATACCCCGGTACGGAAGGGGTCAAGTTACTGGTGGTCCAGCCACTGGATAAGCATCTAAAACCATTGGGCAAACTGCAGGTCGCCGCAGATGTGGTGGAAGCCGGCATAGGAGACCTGTGCGTCATGGTTCGCTCACGCGAAGCTGCCCTGGCCATGCGGGATATCAAATTCGTCCCCGTGGATCTGGCCCTGGTTGGGATCGTGGATGAGCTGGAAGTACGGTCCGATGAGGATTTTGACTTCAAACTCCCCTCCGGCGTGTCTAAGTTCACTTAACAGATTGTCGAAATTATGATCATTGGTAAAGTCGTTGGAACAGTGGTGACAACCATCAGTCACCCCCACTATAAAAAAAGACGCCTTTTGGTCGTCCAGCCGTTGGTGGCAGAAGATCAGGAAGCCAACGGTGATTTTATCGCCCTGGATAACACCCATGCGGGCATCGGCGACACTGTGCTGGTCAACCGGGAAGGAAATGGCGCCCGGCAGGTGCTGAACAACCCGGATGCCTGCATCATTTCGGTGATCATCGGCATTGTCGATTCGGTTGAAATAGTCTGACAGCCAGCTTACTGAAACCTCTTGACAAAATATCCCCGGCCGGGGATATTTTTATTTAATCAACAGGACCTCCGCTCAGGGAAGCGGCAGCCAATCGGGGGATCGGTCTACTCCGGGACTTTGGGAGAGATTAACCTGAGGACGGCCAGTGGTAGGCATCAGGTAAATTTCCTCGTTCCCATCCCGTGAGGAAGTGAACGCCAGCCACCGCGCATCAGCGGACCAGGCCGGGTCGCTATCCAACCTCGAATCAGTCAGGGCATACTCCTTGGGCTGGTGTAAGCCCCCAACGGTGATTTGGTCATAGGTCACCAGCACAACCACCTCGCTGGCCCCTTCATGGCGGACATAGGCAAACTGATTCCCCTGGGGCGCCCAAACAGGATCGGAAACCATTCCAAATTCGCCAAACAAGGCCCGTAGGTCGAGTCCCTTGGGAGAGTCAAATCCATCCGCAGCTGACCGGAAGTAGAGGTAATCGTGCGATGAGGCCGAGATCACATAAACCATGAATACGCCATCAGGCGTGAAAGTGGGGTCGGATTCAATAAAATCGGTGCTGATCCGTTCACGTCCGGTGCCATCCGGCGCAATCCAGGTCAGGGCATAGATCGGCATGTTACCGGCATCCCGCAAGTGATGGGTGAATGCAATCAGCGACCCATCCGGTACCCAGACCGGGTCAAATTCATCCCCGGCTTGCTGGGTGAGATTGACCGGGTTACGCCCATCCGCATCCATTACCCAGATATCCAGTCCATTACGCTCCCCACCCGACCCAACATAAGCGATCTTGGTTCCATCCGGCGACCAGACCGGCTGGTCCTTGTCGCCCTCATCAAAGGTCAACTGGGTCAACGCACTGGTGACGATATCCCCTTCTGCGTCTCGCAGCACCTCCATTGTCCAGATCTGCACGGTATCCCCTTCACCCCGGTCCGAAGCAAAGGCAATCAGGCCGCTCCCACCAAGGGTTTCAAGGGGCTCTGTCGTTGTGACAGTGACGGTTGCCGCCAGCGGGGGCTGTTCGGTTGGCGTTGAAGGAGCCATCACGGGAGCATCCGTGCTTTGCGTTTCAATCGTTTCTGTGGTGGCCTCAACCAGAGCCATTTCGGTGGCCGTGGGCGACGCTTTCCCCCCCAGTAGGTAAACTGGGCTTTTGGGGAACACAAAGAGCATCAAGGCGGCCGCAGCCAAGCAAAGGATGACCAACCCGCCGGCCACACCTATAATCAGCCCGGTCTTCTTGCTCTTAGCTTTCTTCTCCGTCCCTTTGATCAACGTGGGGTCCGTCGGCTGGCCGGCCATCCGAGTCGCTTCCGTGGCCGAGGCGGGGGCGATGACGGAGTTTAGCTGTTCCCGTTCCTCAACCGAGAGTTGAAAGGCTGGATTTTCCAGCGCTTTTTGGAAATTCGCCACCGAATCAAAACGGTTTTCCGGTTTCAAAGCCAGGGCTTTCAGGATGGCGTCAGCAATGTTCTGGGGAATGTCGGAATCCACCTGCCGCACCGGGATGAGCGAGGCCTTGCCCAGCACTCGTTCAATGCTGTCAGCAGGCTTGGCCTGGGTCAGCAGGGCATAGATTGTGGCGGCCAGGGAAAATTGATCTGAAAATGGGCCAGTATGCCCCTGTCCATATTGTTCCGGCGGCGCATAGCCGGGTGTGTAACCCGCTGCGCCGGTGGCCGTCTGGGCCTGGGCGGTATCCGCCTTGGCAATCCCGAAATCCACCAGAATCGCTTCCCCATCCGGGGTCAGCTTGATGTTGGCGGGCTTGATGTCCCGGTGGATCACGGGTGGGTTCTGGGCATGGAGATAGCTCAAAGCCGATGAAAGCTGGGCTGACCAGCGCAGGACATCCCCCAGTTTCTGCGCACCTTCCGCTTTAAGTCGCTTGCCAAGGTCATCCCCGGGGATGTAGTCCATCACCAGGAACTGTTCTTTACCAATCACAAAATAATCTATCACCCGCGGCAGGTTCTGGTGGCGCAGGGCAGCCAGCAAACGGGCTTCCTTGAGGAACTGGTCCACACTTTCCGGGGCGGGATTGAAATTGCTCTTGATCGCCACCTTGGAATCCAGCGTCTGATCCCAGGCCAAATATACGGCGCCCATGCCCCCCTGTCCCAGCTTTTCGATCACCCGGTAACGATCATGCAAAATGGTCTCAGATTGAAGATCCATGACTTCCTGCCATTCCTGAAAAATTGCCTGAAACAAATCTTAATCTATGCTGGATACAATTATATAAGAGAGCCAAAGTCATTTGCAAACCAGAAAGGCTTTTCAACCTTAACTAAAATTTATAAATTTCTTACATTAATAAATTGACTTATCAAAATCAGCATGATATGATTCTGATAGGCATTATCTCAATTATTTGCACCTTAAAAAGGAGTTATTCATGTCATTAGAACTTATTGTCCGGCTTATCGGACTCGTTATTTTCGGTATCATTGGCGTTTTTTTAGGGGAACCCCTCGAAACACTCATCAAAGAGATTTGGACCGCAAGTCAGATTCCCACTTACATCTATCAAATCATTACAACCATCCTTGCTGGCCTCCTCGGTTTTGTCATCTCACCCTGGATTTCCATTAAGCCTATATCTGCACTTCACAAGCATCTGAGCAAAGTATCCGCTCAAACGCTTCTTTTTGGTGTGGCAGGTTTGTTGGTTGGTGCTGTGATTACTGTCATTCTGGCGTATCCCATCTCCCTCCTGCCTGCCCCACTGGGCAGCATCCTGCCTTTCGTTGCCTTGCTGCTGTTCGGCTATCTGGGTGTCGTGATTTTTGTTGCCCGTCAAAAAGATCTGCAAAATTTCTTCAAGAGCATAAGCAAAGGCAACCGCGGCACTGAAAAATCCGATAATAGCAGCCTCAAGGGCAGCCAGCGGATCCTGGTGGATACCAGCGCCATCATTGATGGCCGGATCGCCGACATTGCCCGCACCGGGTTCATCCCCGGCCGGCTGTTGATCCCCCGTTTCGTGCTGAATGAACTGCAATATGTGAGCGACTCCGCCGACAACCTGCGCCGCCAACGCGGCCGCCGCGGCATGGAAGTACTTTCCGAATTGCAAAAAGACCCCGCCATCCCGGTGACCATCACCGATATTGACGTAGAGGGCGTCCGGGAAGTGGATGAGCGTCTGATCGTGCTGGCCCGCCAGATGAGCTGTCCAATCCTGACCAATGACTATAACCTCAATCGTGTGGCCGAGTTGCAGGGTGTCTCCATCCTGAATATCAACGAGTTGGCCAACGCCGTGAAAGCCATCCTCCTGCCGGGTGAATCCCTCGAGATGAAGATCATTCAGGAAGGTAAAGAATATGGTCAGGGCGTGGGCTACATGGAAGACGGTACCATGGTGGTAGTGGAAAATGGCCACAAGTTCATCGGCAAAGCCATCCCAATCACTGTGACCAAGGTCCTCCAGACCGCTGCCGGCCGAATGATCTTTGCCAAACCGGAACAAGAATAAAATCACTCACCCACAGGGAGAATAACCCATGTCTTTACGAGTATATAACACCCTGACTCGGGATAAATCCGAATTTGAAACCATCGAACCGGGAAAAGTGCGGATGTATGTCTGTGGACCCACCGTTTATGACAGCGCCCATGTCGGGCATGCCATGTCCGCCCTGGTTTTTGATATCGTCCGGCGTTATCTGGCCTTCAAAGGCTATGACGTCCATCATGTCATGAATTTCACCGATGTGGACGACAAAATCATCAACCGCGCCAACCAACTCGGTGTGGACCCGGCCGCCTTGGCGAATAAATACGTCAACGAATTCAGCAAAAACCTGACCGACTTGAACATCCTCCCAGCAACGGATACTCCCCGCGCAACGGATGAGATCAAGCAGATCATTGATATGGTCGCCCGCCTGCTGGAAAACGACTCGGCTTATGTCGCCGAGGGCGATGTCTATTTCCGGGTGGAAAGCGACAAGGACTACGGCAAGCTCTCCGGCCGTAAGCTGGATGAAATGAACGCTGGCGCCCGCATCCGTGTGGATGAACGCAAAGAAAACCCGATGGACTTTGCCATCTGGAAGGCCGCCAAACCCGGCGAGCCTGCCTGGGACAGCCCCTGGGGCAAAGGGCGTCCTGGCTGGCATATTGAATGCTCCGCCATGAGCCTGGACCACCTCGGCCAGCAAATCGACATCCACGGCGGCGGGAACGATCTAATCTTCCCCCACCATGAAAACGAGATCGCCCAGACCGAAGCGCTCACGGGCAAGCCTTTCGCCCGCTATTGGATGCATAACGGTATGCTCCAGCTCAAGGGTGTGGCCATGTCCAAATCGCTGGGAAATATGGTCACCATCAACGAGTTCCTGAGTGAACACCCGGCGGATGTCATGCGGTTGATCGTCCTGAGTTCCAACTATCGCAGCCCGCTCACTTTCAATAACGATGTGGTTGAAGCCAACCAGAAGGCGCTGGACCGTCTGCTTTCCGCGCTCAAACCCGCCCTGCCGAATGCCTCCGGTGCTTCTGAAGATGCGCTGGAAACTCTTTCCGAACAGGTCACAGCCACGAACAATGGCTTCATCGAGTCAATGGATGATGATTTCAACAGCGCCGGCGCGCTGGGCCATCTCTTTGATCTGGTCCGGGCCATCAATCAGGCGCGGGCCGAAAACGCAACTGATGAAGAACTCTCCCCCGCCCAGGATACTTTCAAACAACTGACCGGCATCCTCGGTCTGCAAATGAAGGCTCCCGAAGCAGCAGCAACGAATGCAGATGCCTTTATTGGCCTGCTGGTTTCTCTGCGCCAGGACCTGCGTAAGAACAAAAATTACGACCTGGCCGATAAGGTCCGCCTGGAACTGGCTGACCTGGGTGTAGTGATCGAAGACACCGCTCAGGGTTCCTCCTGGCATTGGGCTTAAGCGGATCCCATGAGCGAATGGATCACCGGACGCAACCCGGCCTATGAAGTCCTGCGCGCCAAAAGGCGGCAGGTCAGCCGGCTCTGGCTGGCCCAGGGCATCAAACCCCAGGGACATCTGGAGGATATCGTCAACCTCGCCCGTAAACGCAAAATTCCCATTGAAGTCGTCAAACGCGGCAATCTGGATGGCATAGACCCGCATCATCAGGGCCTGGCCCTTGAAACGGGCGGCTATCCCTATTCCAATCTCGAAGCCATTATCCAACACGCCAACGACCTCAGCGAACCCGTCTTTGTCCTGATCCTGGACCTGATTCAGGACCCCCAAAACCTGGGGACCCTGCTGCGCAGTGCGGAAGCCTTTGGCGTGCACGGCGTGATCCTTCCCACAGCCCGAGCTGCATCCGTGACCCCCGCGGTGGTCAATGCCTCTTCCGGCGCAACGGAAATGCTGTTGATCGCCCAGCATAACCTGGCACAGGCAATGGACCGCCTGAAAGAAGCAGGCGGCTGGATGGTCGGCTTAGAAGGCAGCCCGGAAGCCCAGCCCCCCCAGAAGCTCAATCTGGATGGCGGGATCGGCCTGGTGATCGGCAATGAAGCTCAGGGGCTGCGCAGGCTTGTGCGGGAAAAATGTGATCTGCTGATGCGCCTGCCCATGCAGGGACAAATCGACTCCCTCAACGCGGCCGTTGCCGGCTCGATAGCCTTGTTCCTCGCCCGCCAGGCCAGAAACTAAGCCGCTCCACACACCCCTTCCCCTCCCACATCATAGCCTGAACCGGGCCAAACGGATCAAAGCCATTTCCCTAAACAGTGATTCAAAGTCATATTTTTTAAGGTTATTTTGGATTATTTATATATAATTTATACAATTAGTATGCTATAATATAATCATTATAAATAAGAGAAATGGAGTGTTAAACCATGAAAATCAGTAAAGAACTTAATTATGCAATCAATGCCCAAATTGGTCATGAACTGCTGGCTTCCAATATCTACATCAATATGGCCGCCTATTTCAACAACCTCGGCCTTTTGAGACTTTCAGAGATGTTTTTCGCACAATCCGAAGAGGAACGCGAACACGCTCTGAAATTCATCCACTATCTGCTGGATGTTGAAAGTGAAGTCGCTGTGCCCGCGATTGATGAACCGAAAACGGATTTCAAAAGCGTCAAAGAGGCTTTTGAAATGGCCCTCAAATGGGAAAAGGAAGTCACGGCCAGGATCAATGACCTGATGTCCATCGCCATCGAGCAAAAAGACTATGCCTCCCAGGATTTCCTGCGCTGGTTCGTCACGGAACAGGTCGAGGAAGAAGCCACCATGAGCCACCTGGTACTCCTGGCCGAAGGCCTCGGCGACCGTTCCATCCTCATGCTGGAAAATCTCCTGCCCCGAGAGTAAAATCAAAGCACACCCTGGTTAAAACAATAGACGCCCCGCGGGGCGTCTATTTTGATTCATAAATTCCTCTACCGATAAAGTGCAAAATACCACATCACAGCTAGGGCAATCATCACCACGGCAATGGCCAGACGTGAGACCACTGCCCATCCGCAACCCATCGCCATGTGAGAGGTGGAATCGAAAGCCTTCTTATGGTCCTTGATGCGGATCCATTCCGCCACAAAGAGCACCACCAGGGCCGCTGCCAACCCGCCTATCGGCGTCAGCCAGATGCCGCCCAGGATCATCGCCACCCAACTCAGCCCAATCGCCCACCAGGAAGCGCCCTTGCTTCGGGCGCCGCCTGCCATGAAGATGTTATCCAGAATATTGCCCAACACCATCAACATCGTGATGACCACGAATGTGGCAATCGTGAGCGTGAAGGTCCAGGAACCCGCGCTGTAATTGAACAAGGTCGCAATCCCCCAAACGAGGATTGAGGCCCAGATCACGGTCAGTCCGGGGAAAAATACCAGCAGCAGGCCAAATAGGCCGATCAGCATCCCCAGGATGACGACGGTTAATAAGGGAATTTCAGCCCAAAGGGACATTAATCTGCCCGGATCACCTTCAGCCCGCCCATCAGCGGCCGCAGCACTTCCGGTACCGCAACGGAGCCATCCGCCTGCTGGTAATTTTCCAGCACAGCAATCAGCGTGCGGGGCATTCCCAAACCGGAGCCGTTCAGCGTATGCACGAATTCCGTGCCCTTCTCATCCGCCGGCCGGTAGCGAATACCAGCCCGGCGAGCCTGGAAGGAGCCAATATTGGAGATGGACGAAACTTCCAGCCATTCCCCACAGCCCGGCGCCCAGACTTCGAGGTCATAGGTCTTATGCGACCCAAAGCTCAGGTCACCCGTGGATTGCAGCAACACCCGGTAGGTCAGCCCCAGGGCGCTGAGCGTTTCCTCGGCGTCCTTGAGCATCTTCTCATGCTCCATAGCGGAATTTTCCGGCTTGCAGTAGGTGTACATTTCCACCTTATCAAATTGATGCCCGCGCTTGATGCCACGCACATCACGGCCGGCGCTCATCTTTTCCCGGCGGAAACAGGCGGTGTAGGCCGTGTAATGCAGCGGAAGCTGTTCCTCATCGAGGATCTCACCCATATGCAGCCCCGTCAACGGGACTTCGGCGGTGGGTACCATCCAGAGGTCTTCCTCGACATCGTGGTAGAGATTATCCTTGAATTTCGGAAGCTGACCCGCACTGTAGAGCACTTCTTCCCGCACCATGAAGGGCGGATATTTTTCCAGGTAACCCTGCCCGATATGCAGACCGACCATCCAATAGATCAAAGCCCGTTGGAGCAGTGCGCCCTTGCCGCTGAGGACATAAAAGCGCGAACCGGCCAGCCGGACGCCGCGGTCAAAATCAATGATCCCCAGATCCGGCCCCAGGTCCCAATGCGGTTTGGGTTCAAAATCATATTCCGGCTTCTCGCCCACCACCCGCAGGACGATATTGTCCTTGTCATCCACCCCCACCGGCACTTCCGGATCGGGAATGTTGGGCATCACAGCCATAATTGAAGACAGCTCAGAATCCACCTGACTCAAGTCGCCATCCAGGGCGTCAATCTTGTCACCCACCTGGCGCATTTCATCGATCTTGGCCTGGCGAGCATCCTTATCCTTCATCCTGCCGATCTCCTTTGAGACGGCATTGCGCTCAGACCGCATGGTCTCCACCTGCACAATCAGATCGCGGCGTTTCAGGTCCAAAGACAGGACCTGATCCACAACGCCTGGATCCATCTGGCGTTTCACCATGGCTTCTCGGACGATTTCAGGTTCTTCCCTGATCAGGTTTAAATCAAGCATCTTCAACATACCTCCGTGTAAAGTTCATCCATTGATTTTACCTTAATTGCCCGGCGGCAAGGGCTGTCTATACAGCCAACCTCGTTCGAATGTCGCCAAAGGGGGGAGTCCCCCAAATTAAATTTACAAGCTATAATAATGCCATTATGCAAAGAGCTCCAAAACAAATCATTTTCCCCTTGCTGGCGCTGATCTTGCTTCTGTCGGTTCAAATTACGGCAGTACAAGCCCAACCCGGCTTACCCATGAATTCAAGCGCAGGGGTTGATTCAGCCCTGCTGGCAGCCAATCCGGACACAGGTGAAGGGGTCAATATCCTCGCCCAGGAGACTGAGATTCCCATTTATCCCGTTGCAACCGTCACCCCCGACGCGGATGGGATCATCATCCATACTGTGAAATATGGCGAGACACTCTGGGCTATCGCAGAAGCCTACGGCGTAACCGCCCGGGTCATTCTGGAAAACAGCTCCCTCAGCCTTGAAACAACGGCCATTTATGAGGGCCAGACCCTGATCATCCAGAAAGCCACCGTTCCCACAGCCACCGCCACCCCCACGCCTACCGAGGACCCAGGCACCCCCACGCCCACCCAACCACGGGCAACCATGACCCCCTATCCCACTCACACGCCCGCCCCAACCCAGACACCCACCCGCGGGCCTTCCATCTTCGCGCGGGCCCTGAGCAACGGCAAAGGCCTGGGAATCGGTCTGATTGCGGTCAGCGTGGCCGGTCTGGGACTGCTGGTCTATTTCGGTTTCCTTAAAAAGTCTTGAAATTATTGAAAATTAGCTTGACACTTCTAAAATCATTATGATACACTCGTTATGTTGAGAAAAACGCCCGAAAATTGGGCCTACGAATTAGAATCTTACAAGAAAGGAAGCACCCGCATGAGCATGGTTATTTATGCAATTTTTCTCCCCCGTCCGAAGTCTGCCGCCGTTTCCGGTGGATCAGAACTCACGCGGAGTGCGCCTGCCTATAATTAGTCTTACCTAAATTTCGGTAAACTGGCCACGGGCGAACTCCAAACCCCGTGGTTTTTTTATGTTTATCGCCAGAACCGTCACACGGATCGAAACAATAAACAAACCACGGGACCCAAAGAAGCCCGTGGTTTTTATTTATGATGATTTATTAGAAGAAAGAAGAAAAGATGATGACCAGACAAAGAAATTATGGTTGGAAAACTGCGACCAAACAATGACATAGTTCTGTTGGTCGCGAACCGGTTGGGCGGAACCCCCAGCCGTGTTGTGACAACACCCGGCCCTGCCCGGCCGGGATGGATGATCTGAGAGTATGAAAATGAACGCACCAAACAAGGAAAAACAGATACCTGTTGGGATTTGGACGCCCCAAATCCTGTCTGATCCATCATCTGCACGGCTAGATGAAGAAAGAAGAGAGAGAAGAAGAAAAATGCTTGAGAATATGATCTTAACCAAAATCCGCCCATTCACCCTTGATGATGCCCAGGACGTTGTGGATATCTTCAACGCGCTTTCTCAATCTCTGTATGGCAGCAATAATACCGATTTGGATGAAATGCTCGTTGACTGGACCTCCCCAGGCGTCAACCTCGATGAAATTGCCCGGGTTGTTGAAAACCAGAGGGGCGAGATCATTGGCTACATCGATGTCTGGGATATCTCCAATCCCCACGTGACCAAATATACCTGGGGCGCACTGCACCCCGATGCCTGGGACGAGGATATCTTCAGGGCAATGCTGAACTGGGCTGAAAAACGCGCCTGTGAACGAATTCCTCTGGCCCCGGATGGCACCAGAATCGTGATGAGCCACAGCGTATCGAACATCGATATTGCCAAGAAAAAAGCTCTGGAAGCCTACGGATTTGAAACTGTCCGGAATTTCTTCCGGATGGTGATCGACCTGGACCAGACGCCGCCTCAACCCCGGATTCCGGAAGACCTGATCATTGTCCCGATTGACCTGGAAAAGGAACTCCGCCTGGCTCTGGAAGCCATGGAAGAGGCCTTCTCCGACCATTGGGGCCACGTTCCCTGCAGTATTGATGAGCAGATGGAACAATGGCAGCACTATATTGATGAGTCCAAGGATTTTGATCCTTCCGTCTGGTTCCTGGCCAAGGATGGCGATGAGATCGCCGGGATTTGCCGGTGCTCCAACAAGACCAGCGAAGACCCGGACATGGCTTGGATAAACCAGCTTTGTGTCCGCAGGCCCTGGCGCCGGCGGGGGCTGGGGATGGCGATGCTACAGCATGCTTTCTGCGAATTTGATCGCCGCGGCAAGCAGAGTGTCGGTCTCGGCGTGGATGCCACCAGCCTGACCAATGCCACCCGGCTCTATGAAAAAGCCGGTATGCATGTCCAGCGCCAATTTGATATTTACCATCTCGAATTACGCCCCGGGAAGGATATAACAACCACCTGAGGGCTGTCATCGAGTGAAGAAAAGAATAAATGAGAGAAAAAGAAATGGAAATCACTGAACAAGAAAAGGCTCTGCCAAAGGCTGTAAAACAGCGCAAGCGGATCCTTTCAAATACACTGATCGTGTTTATGATCGCCATGGTCTTTGCCAATATCGCCTCGGAAATGTATGTGAGCATGCTGCCCCTCTACCTGAAGCACCTTGGGGCGGATGTTCTGCAAATCGGGATTTTCTTCACGGTTTCGCAGATCGTCCCGCTGGTGCTGCAGGTACTGGGCGGCTGGGTCTCCGATACCATCGGCAGGCTGCGCAGCGTTGCCATCGGCAGCGTGATCGGCCTGGGTGCTTTCATCAGCCCCATTTTCATACCGACCTGGCAGTGGCTCTATCTGTCGGAGACGCTAAACGCCCTCACCCGGTCACTGATCGGGCCCAGTTTCGGCGCATTCATCGCCGAAGAGACCGAAGAAGAGAACCGCGGCAGGGTCTATGGCATCACCGACACAATCTATACTGTCGTCACCGTGATTGGGCCGCCCCTGGCGGGCTGGCTGGCCGACACCCACGGATTCCGGCTGATGCTGATCGTTTCAGCCAGCATCTATGTCTGTGCCACCACCATCCGACTGATCCTGGCAAAAGTTGCCGGGAAACGTCGCAAGGTCAAATCGGATGAGAAATTATCCTTTGCATCACTGAAGACCAATTTCAAAACCGTTTTTGGCTTGGCAATTGCCGGCGGCTTGCTCACCTGGCTCCTGCTGACCGATGGCGTTCGGGACATCGCTTTTTCAATGTCCTTCAACCTGATGCCGCTCTATCTGGAAGAGATCGGCGGTATGAGCCTGCAGCAGATTGGCTGGCTGAACTCGTTCTTTGGCATTGCGTCAATGATCACAACAATCCCGGCCGGCTGGTTCTCTGATAAGGTCGGTGAACGGATCGCTATTGCAATGGGCTTCTTTTTGGAATTTGTGGCCCTGGTGCTGCTGATCAAAGTGGATAGCTTTGTGGGTTTTGCCACGGTTTGGGCCGTGTTTGGTGTGGCGGTTGGATTAATGTCCCCGGCCTACCAGTCCCTCCTGAGCAAAGTCCTGCCGGAAAGGCTGCGGGGCACTGGCTTCGGCCTGATCCATGCCAGTCTGGGTATCTTCTCATTGCCCGCTCCGGCCATCGGCTCCCTGCTTTGGAAGTCGATCGCCCCGGCAGCCCCCTTCTATATCACAGCGGTCTTCGCTCTGATCACAGTCATTCCCGCCTTCCTGAAATTCAAACTGGATAAGCGGGACCTTGAAAAGGTTGCTGAAGCCAATGGCAAGACATAAAACAATTAATAATCTAAACAACTGCTAAGAAAATTCGCCTGCAGGGATCGGGTGAAGCAGACTGAAAGTTTGGCGGACGGCAGACCGGATTTGTTCCCGAAAAACAAAGCAACGTGAGGTTTGCACCGGTCTCAGGTCCACTGAAAGAAAAGTTTGCGGGGGTGGACATCACCCCTCCCTGCGTCCAAAATGATATGGAGTTATTCTAATGGAAACCAAAGAAATCATTGTTGAAAACACCCCGGCGATTGAAGGCCTTCGATTTCGAACCTTCGCCGGAAAACCGGATTATCCCAAAATGCATGATATCCTCGAAAGAAATGCAGCAGCCGATGAAGACGACTTCGCATCCACGCTTGAGGATCTGGAACACGATTACAGCTACCTTTCCAACTGCGATCCCTACAAGGACATGATCCTTGCCGAGGTCAAGGGTGAGATGGTCGCTTATGGCCGTGCTGCCTGGTACCAGATTGATGATACCAAAGAGCGGATTTACTATCATTTCATCAAGATCGTTCCGGAATGGCGCAATATGGGCATTGAACAGGCCATGCTGGGCTGGGGCGAGAAACACCTCAGGGAGATCGCCGCGGGCCAACCCAACGATGGAAAGCGTTTCTTCCAAACCTATAGTCTGGAAAACAAAGAAAAACTCAATGCCATCCTGAAAGATATGGGCTATAAACCAGCTCGCTACTTCTTCGAGATGAATCGTCCGTTGGATGTTATCCCTGAAGCCGACCTGCCTGAAGGCATTGAAGCTCGTCCGGCCAAGAAAGAAGATTATCGCAAGGTTTGGGATGCCTCAATTGAGGCCTTCCGGGATCACTGGGGCTTTTCGGAGCCTAAAGAGGAAGAATACGTCAGCTACACCACCTCCCGCTACTTCCAGCCCGACATCTGGCAGGTCGCCTGGGATGGTGACGAAGTGGTCGCCAGTGTTCAGAACTACATTGATGAAGAATATAATAAAAAGTTCAACAGGAAATGCGGCTGGACGGAAGAAATCTCCACCCGCAAGGAATGGCGCCGGCGTGGGATTGCCAAGGCCCTGATCGTTCGCAGTATGCACATGCACAAAGCCCTCGGGATGACCACCGTCGCCCTGGGTGTGGATACGGAAAACCCCAACGGTGCGCTCCAGCTCTATGAGGGATTGGGATATAAGAAAATCCGCACCATGATCACCTTCCGCAAAGAGATAACTGACTGATCTGTTACATTTTGTGAGCAGAATCCCGATCATGCCGTAGTCCATACGGTTCATGACCGGGATTCTTCATATCCGGACATGGTAAAATCAACTCCGCCATGAAAGAACCTGATCATCAACCACCCCAGGGCCAAACCATCCGCTTCGGTGTGATCGCGGATACCCACATTCCTGACCGGGTGAAAGCCCTCCCCGCTGGGATTTTGGCGGCTTTCCGCAATGCCAAACTGGATGGGATCCTGCATGCCGGGGATGTCTCCTCCTGGCAGGTGATTGAAACGCTGGAAAAGATCGCGCCCGTCACCGTGGTTCAGGGCAATCGGGACTGGTTCTTCGGAATGAGGTTGCCGATGTCCGCTACGCTCGAGGCCAACGGCGTGCGGATCACCCTGGCGCATGGACACCGGACCATGCTGCACTATCTGGTGGATAAATGGTCTTATTTCACCCGAGGTTACCTCTTCAAACGCTACTATGACCACCTGGCCGTGGATTTTCCCGATTCGGATGTGGTCATCTTCGGCCATACTCACCATCAAACCTCGCTCTGGGTGGAAAACCGGCTGTTCCTCAATCCCGGGGCAGCCTACCCCTGCCCGCACAACCATTTCAAGCCGGAATTTAGCCTCCTGTCCATCCTCCCTGATGGCACCATTCAGACCGAATGCCACCGGGTGGGTAGATAATGCCGGTTAAATAACCCCTTCCTACCTGCAACGCTACGCTTGCAGGCATCCTTCCCCTGCTTCAGGGGAAAGCAAATAAATCTTAAGGCTTCCCCTTGAGGGGAAGCTGGCTGCGTAGCAGACTGATGAGGTGGAAATTTATAAGTCCCCTTATCTGGTATTATGTGCCACCTCAAGTCGCAAAACGACGCAGCCCCCGAAATGAAATGGAGGGGGAATTTATTGTTACAATATACCTAAACCAAATCCACCAAAGGAAAGCCCTCATCCGTGGCAGAATTCATCTCCTCACCCAACAACCCAAAAATCAAACTGGCCCGCGCCCTCCAAACCCATCCCCGCGGTAAACAAAGCAATCAGGCCTTCATCGCCGAAGGCGTCCGCCTGGTGGAAGAAGCTGCATCCGTCCAGTGGCCGGCACACTTCGTCCTCTTTGATGAAACCCTCTCCGAGCGCGGCCGGGAATTGATCCAGGCACTCATCGCGTATAGAGGGACGGAAATCTACCAAATCCCGCCAGGCCTGATGTCCGAGATCAGCGGCACCGAGACCCCCCAGGGCATCCTGGCCGTACTGCAGCATGAAACCCTACCTCTGCCCCAGAAACCCACCTTCCTGATCCTCGCCGATCAGGTCCGTGATCCCGGCAACATGGGCACCCTGCTCCGCACGGCGGACGCTGCGGGGGCTGATGGCGTGATCCTCACGCCGGGCACCGTGAATGCCTTTGCCCCAAAAGTACTGCGAGCCGGCATGGGCGCTCATTTCCACCTGCCCATCCATGCCCTCCCCTGGCAAGAGATCAATCTCCTGCTCAAGGACTTACCGGTCTTTCTGGCCACAGCCGAAGCCAGCCTTCCGCTTTGGGAAGCAGATTTTACCCAGCCCTGCGTTCTGCTCCTGGGCGGCGAGGCTTTTGGAGCCACGCCGATGGGTGAAGCCCTGGCTACCGACCAGGTGACCATCCCCATGCCCGGCCGGGCTGAATCGCTCAATGCCGCCATGGCCGGAGGTATCCTGATCGCCGAGGTCCTCCGCCAACGTTATTCAAAGAAAGCAGCCTAGAATGCGCATCCGTTCCATTACCGTCTTCCACCATCCCCGCTGGCCAATCTCCGAACTCGCCCTGCAAAAAGCCGGGATCTTCGCCCAACATGCCCGGGAAACCTTCGAAAAAGCAGGCTATGAGGTCCAGACCATCCGCCTGGCAACCCCATCCTGGCATTCCTTTGTGGGACCTGAAGACTACGCCCAGCTGGTTGCCACCCTCGGTTTCCTGGCCCACGCCGAAGGATTTGAATATGTCTCCCTCGGGCCCGCCACGCCCGACAAACTGGAAACTTATACGGCCATCCCTGAAATGCTGCCCAAATCCAGCAACATCTTCTTCAATGGGCATCTGACCACCCCCGAAGGGCAGATCAGCCTGCCGGCAGTCAGGGCCTGCGCTGAAGTGATCCACCGGACTGCGCCTATCGAGAAAAACGGCTTTGCCAACCTGCGGTTCGCTGCCCTGGCAAATGTCCCACCCTGGGCGCCCTTCTTCCCGGCTGCCTACCACATGGGGAAAACCCCCGCCTTCGCCCTGGCGCTTGAAGCCGCTGACCTGGCAGTGGATGCCTTTGGCAATGCTCCCTCCCTGGCTGAGGCCCGTTCCAGCCTGATCAATGCCATTCAAGGCCATGCCACCCTGTTGGAAGAGAAGAGCAACACGCTGGCAGCCATGTACAAGTTTGAATTTAAAGGTCTGGATTTCACCCTGGCGCCCTTCCCGGGCAAGACCGCTTCCATTGGTACCGCACTGGAAAACCTTGGCTTGTCCGCCTTCGGCCTCCCGGGCAGCCTGGCGGCTTCTGCCTTCCTGACCGACACACTGGATCGGGTTTCCTTCAAGCGCACCGGCTTCAACGGCCTGATGCTCCCCCTCCTGGAAGATTCCACCCTGGCCCAGCGAGGTGCAGAGGGCGTACTGACCCTCACGGACCTGCTGCTCTATTCGTCGGTCTGCGGGACAGGACTGGACACCCTCCCCCTACCGGGCGATGCCAGCGTTGACCAGCTTCAGGCGGTCCTGCTTGATCTGGCCGCTCTCGGGCTCAGGCTCAATAAGCCCCTCACCGCCCGCCTCTTACCCATTCCGGGCAAAAAGGCTGGCGACCCCACCGGCTTTGATTTTGAATACTTCGCCAATAGCAAGGTGCTGGAAATGCCGGCCCGTCCCCTCAGCGGTTTATTCACTGGGGATGAGAGTCTGGAAATCAAACCAAGGAAACAGTAAGAGTAACTTCTCTTAAAACATATGGGCGGCCACAGCGGGCCGCCCTACCATAAGGTAATCCTATTGTTCTTATAACTTATAACAATACTAATGGTTCAATTGATTTTTGACCCCTTCCTGCCTGCTTCATTTCATATGCAGACATCCTTCCCCTGGATCAGGAGAAGGAACGAGAAAGGGGTCTTTACATATTCCAAATTTATTACTGGTCCACATGCAATTGTTCCATGTATCAAAACATTGCGCAAACAACTTATTCCCGCTTAACCCGCCAATAGGCGGAACCATCCTTTTCCCGCGCCAGGTGTTTACTTGAGATCAAGTCGCGCCTCAACCCAGAGGTGTCCGGGTTCAGTGCCCCGATCACCTCATTGACTTCCTTTTCAGTGTAGTGCCGCTCATACGCAAATTTATCGGCAATATAGTTCAGGACGACGTCCAGTTTCCGCCGGCTGCTTGGAATTTTGATCAGGGTACCATCCTCCGCCAGGTAATTCTTCAACACCTGACGGTCATAGGCTTTGCGGTCCAGGTCCTGTGCCACGGCAGGCAGCGTGTTGGCAGAAAGCAGTTTTTGCGCCATCCCCTCCAAAACGTCCGTCTGTAGAGCATAGACATTGTAATATCCATCCGCCCGGGCGGAGACCAGCCCTATCTCGGCCAGCTTAGAAAGATGATGAGATACGGTGGAAGGGCTGACCTCCAATGTTGCGGCCAGTTCCTCCACGCTTGATTCCTTCTGGGCCAGCAACCCGACCAGTTTCAGACGGGTGGCATCCGCCAGGGCCTTAAAGAAAGCTAATAAAGTCTCCAGTTGTTCATCCATTTCGATCTCCGTATTTTTATTTCGATACTTATCGAATTATTTATACCGTCATCATAACAGCGTGTCAATAGCAAAATTAAACAAAAAAGGGCCTTCATGGAGGCCCTCAAGATAATTGCGCAAGATTATTTCAACGAACCTGCTTAAAATTCACCAAAATCATGTTCTTCTGGCAATCTTCATAGGTCCGCAGCCCATAAGTCGTTGAGAGGGGCAGACCATTGGAATCCAATAATTGCAGGAATAACCTATCCGAGCTATTGACCACCAACCCTTGCAGGCGGAATTCATATCCGGATTCACCATAAGTGACAGCAGAGCCGGAGTCCACCCGTTGGTCAATTTCAACGCCATCCAATTCACCAGTGAGATGCAGGGTCAGCCCAACCACCGGTTCACCTGCGAGGTCCCAGACCTGGCCGGCAATCACCAGCCAGTCACAGCCCAGGTTGGGCAGCAGCAGATCACTGGTTATCGTCTCTGGTTCACCAAACAGGATATACGGCATCGGTTCCAGGGTCGGGGTTTCTGTCAGGGTTGCGGCCACAGTCGGTGTGGATGTGTCCGCCGGTGAAAGGGTGGCGGTGGCATCCTGAACAGGAGTGTAATTTGCCAGGGTTGCCGTGGGCGAAGGGGTTGCGGTGGCATCCACCTGATAAGGTCCCCAGCCAAAAACCAGCATCATCAGCCAGCCCGCGCCGCCGAGGATCAGCAGAATGAAGATCAATCCGCCGAAGCTCATTTTCTGGGGTTCCTGGGGCCGGCGCGGCGTTGCCATGCTCGGGATGGATTTCCCAGCATTATACGAGCCATTTCGGCGTTTGGCAGGGGGACGTGAACTCATCTAATTAACCAGCACCTCTATCGCACTATTAGCCTGCCGGTCGGCCAGCCAGGTCGCCACGGCATTGCGCTGAAGGGTCAGACGGGCATCGCTGCTCAAGGTGTGTTCGCCTTTGTCCAGCGCCATCACGATATGATAGCCAATATCCGACGCAATCACATCCGAGTAACTGCCCACAGGCAGGGAAAAAGCGGCCTCTTCCACCGCGGGGATCAATAGATAACCCCTCGGCACCCAGCCCAGGTACCCACCCGTGTTGGGATCATAGGTATAGGCTATCTCTTCAAAATCGCTGCCCGAATCCAGGCTAACCTTGGCGGAATGAGCGCCAGCCTCTGTGTAGGCAAAAACCTGCCGGATCTCAACCTGTTCCATCGACTCGGGGATAGTGCCTGCAATCTGGTCCCGCTGTAATGCAGCCAGGAGTTGCAACTTGAGCATATTGAACAGATCGGCATCCGTATAGCCCCATTGCGCCATCCATGCGCCCAAATCCACCTCGGCGGCCAGGGCATCAATTCTGCCCTGCACTTCCTCATCGCTGATCGTCAGCCCGGCTTCCTGCGCACTCTGCGCCAGCAGGAACTGGTCGATCAAATCGTTCAGGACGGTCTGGCCAGCAGCGGCCTGATCGGCCACAGGAGTCCCTGCTGCTTCCTGAGCAGCTAGATAACGCTGTAATTCACTCTGATACCAGGCCAATGGGACAACCTCGCCATTGACAACAGCAGAGGCGGGCGCAAGGGTCGGTGTGGGTGCGGATGGCGTCGAAGTTTGGACAGCGGTGGCTGTCACTTCTTCGGTAGGGTTGTTATTGGTGCAGGCAGTGACCAGCATTGCCAGCAGTGTTAGCCCAATGATGATTCTTCGTAAGGTTTTATTGGTCAATGACATGCCAACCATTATACCAGCGTCATCAAAATAATTTCCAGAGCGGTGAATTTCGGCCCGCGAAAAAACTCAATAAAATTTTCTGATAACAAAACCAATACCCAACCAAGCCAAATCTCAAAAATCACTCATTTCACGTATTAAACCAATATTGTCCCCTTTTTGTCTGCTACACTTCGTTTGCAAGTATCCTTTCCTTGATTTCAAGGCATCGCGATTAACCTGGAATATCAAAAAAGGCTGTTCCGTTTGGAACAGCCTTTGATCTGTAAATCAGGTTTGAGCTTAGAAGCCGCCCATACCACCCATACCGGGAGCGCCGGCGGGCATTGGGGGTTCTTTCTCAGGGATGTCGGTGATCAGGGCTTCGGTGGTCAGGATCATGGCAGCAATGGAAGCTGCGTTATCCAGAGCGCCGCGGGTCACCTTAGCGGGATCAATCACGCCGCCCTCGACCATGTTGATGTATTCTTCGGTCAGGACATTGTAACCAACCTGGTTGCTCTTGGCTTCTGCCTGATGCTGGCGGACGTTCGAGACGATCACGGAACCGTCTTCCCCGGCATTTTCAGCAATCTTGCGCATTGGAACCTCAAGGGCGTTGCGGACAATCTTGACACCCAATTGAGCGTCGGCGTTGTCCATCTTCAGGCCTTCGAGGGATTTCATAGCGTTGATCAGAGCCACACCACCGCCGGGGACGATACCTTCTTCAACCGCAGCACGGGTCGCAGAAAGGGCATCTTCCACACGATGTTTCTTTTCTTTCAGTTCGGTCTCGGTCGCAGCGCCAACCCGAATGATGGCCACACCACCGGAGAGTTTCGCCAGGCGTTCCTGAAGTTTCTCACGGTCATAGTCGCTGGTGGTGTTCTCGATTTCAACCCGAATCTGTTCGATCCGGCCTTTGATGCCGCTGGAGTCGCCTTCACCGCCGATGATGGTGGTGTCGTCTTTGTCACTCTGGACTTTCTCGGCCTTACCGAGGTCCTCAATGGTGACGGTTTCGAGTTTACGGCCGGTCTCTTCGGAGATCACGGTTGCACCGGTCAGAACAGCGATGTCCTGCAACATAGCCTTGCGGCGGTCGCCGAATCCCGGGGCCTTGACGGCCAGGACATTCAGCATGCCACGCAGCTTGTTGAGAACAAGGGTCGCCAGAGCTTCGCCATCAATATCCTCAGCAATGATCAGCAGTTCGCGCTTGCCAACCTGCACCAGTTTCTCCAGCAGGGGAACGATGTCGGAAGCAGCAGAGATCTTCTTGTCATAAACCAGGATGTAGGGTTCTTCAATTTCAGCCTGCATGTGGTCGGGGTCGGTGATGAAGTAAGGTGAAATGTAACCACGGTCGAACTGCATACCTTCAACGTATTCAGTTTCGAATTCGAGACCGCGGGATTCTTCAACGGTGATCACGCCATCTTTACCGACTTTGTCCATCACTTCAGCGATCAACTCACCAATTTCGCGATCCTGCGCGGAAATGGTGGCCACATTGGCGATTTCTTCCTTGGTGGTGATGTCGATAGCCTGGTTGATGATCTCATCGGAAACAGCTTTGGCAGCCGATTCGATACCACGTTTGAGCAGCATGGGGTTGGCGCCGGCGGCCAGGTTCTTCAGGCCTTCGGTCACGATGGCATGGGCCAAAACGGTTGAGGTGGTGGTGCCGTCACCGGCGATGTCGTTGGTCTTGGTGGCAGCTTCTTTGAGGAGCTGGGCGCCCATATTCTCAAAGGGATCTTCCAGTTCAATTTCCTTGGCAACGGTCACGCCATCATGAGTGATGGTGGGGGAGCCAAATTTACGATCAAGAGCCACATTGCGGCCTTTCGGGCCGAGGGTGGTTGCAACGGATTTGACAACAACGTCAATCCCGCTCTTCAATGCACGTCGTGCTTCTTCAGCAAACAGTAATTGTTTAGCCATTTTCTTATATCTCCTTGGATCTTATTTTTCTTACAGTTTCGCGAGGATATCAGCTTCGCGCATGATCAACAATTTCTTGCCATCATATTTGATCTCAGTCCCTGAGTATTTCGCAAAAAGGACTGTGTCGCCTTCTTTGACATCCAAGGCCATATATTCGCCTTTATCATTGCGCTCGCCGGGGCCGACAGCCAGGACAGTACCCTTCTGCGGTTTTTCTTTAGCGGTTTCAGGAAGCACAATGCCTCCAGCAGTGATTTCTTCTTCCGCAATGGGTTCAACCACCACACGGTTGCCCAAAGGTTTGATTGAGATTGCCATTCGTTCCTCCGTTTGTATTAGAGTTTTTAGGACTATTATTCATCATTTTAGCACTCTATTAATTAGAGTGCTAACAAAATTATCTTACCTGTCTTTAAATATCACGTCAAGGGAATTTACGGTGATTCTTACAAAAGATTTATATTTTCACCCCCGGAATTTCAACCCGCCTAAGGCGTAGGTTCCGCAGTCTCCGTTCCGGTCGCTTCAGTACCTTCTGTGGCGGCAGGCTCGGTATAAGTGCAGATTTCCTCACCGGCGCGGACAATGCTCATGATGGTCTCATCATCCGGATACTTTGACCGAAGTTCGTCAAAAACAACCATGGCCCGATCGCAGTAATCATCAGCGCCATCACGGTGCAGCCCCGAAAGGACGGAGCCATAGGTGAAATAGTAGACGGATGTGTTATCCGAAAGCGGCAGCCCTTCAATTGCAACCATCGGGTCCACATCCGGGTTACATTCCCGCACCTCACAGCTCAACTCAGCATCGCAGCCGTCAATGGCACATTGCAGCGCCGGGATTGCGCCCTCATAGTTGCGCCCCTTATGATAAACCACCCCAAGCTGTCCATAAACATCCGCATTAGCCGGCGTCATATCCAGGGCAACCTGAACATTAAGGGCAGCGATGAAGAACTCACCGTCCTGAGCATAGGTGTTCGCAATGGCGAGGTAAGGAATGGGGTCCAGAATGCCCAGCTGTTCATTCAAATTGACCGCGGTCACAAAGTATTCCAGCGCTTCGTCATAGCGTTCCAAATGGCGATAGATTTTACCGATTGAAATGTAAAGAAAGGTCAGGTTTGGCGTGATATTGACCGCTTTTTTATATTCCTGAATCGCCAGATTATATTTACCCAGGGTCTCCCAGGTGTAAGCCTGAATCCGGTGGACATCCATCAGAGTAGGGTCCCGCTCTACGGCCTGTTCAATATATTGCTGGGCCTGGGTCCACTTGGCCTGATCCACCAGGATCTCCGCATAGTAGGCCAGCGCCAGGGTATTGGCATTATCCAGCTGGAGGGCCAAAACAGCTTCTGCCTCAGCCTCATTCAGAAAATCCATCGCTTCTTTATCATCTTCCAGCAGAGGGTTTGTGGAATTCCAATCCAAAACGAAGGCCCGCACGCCCAACACATAGCTGTCTGTCGGGGCCAATTCCTTGGCCTGATCAATGGATGCCAGCGCTTCCTGCAATCGCAGAGAGCGTTCAGCATCGGTGGACAGCAAACTTGAGGAATAGGTCTGCACCCGAGCCAGTTCCGTCAGGATCTCCGGATCGGTCGGATCCAGCTCCGCCGCCTTCTGATAGGCCTCTATGGCCGCGTCAAGGTTGCCGGCGGTGAAATGTGTCTCTCCTTCCACCACGAAAGAGTGGGTCGTCCGGGTGGGCGTGGGTGTAGGCATAAAGAGCGGCTCCACTTCCCCCCTGGAAAAGCCGGCCAAAACCGCGCCAAAGAACACGATCAGCACAACCAGCACCAACACCCGATAGATATTGGGTTTTGGTCTGGTACGTCTAAAAGTAGGTTCTTTTCCCTTGATATACATAATTCTATCTATTCAACAAGTGGGTTTTGATTAACCTTCCGGAGCCATGGTTGGCGTGGGGGTCATCTCCGGCTCTTCAGTCGCATCATCGCCGCCCGGTGTGGATGTCGGTGGATTTTCCAAATTCTCCTGGCAAAGATCAATGATGTAGTTGGCATTATAGACTGTATCCGCATCATCCGGCACGGTCTGCAGCAGCGCCTGGGCGACCTGAACTGCTTCCGTGCAGCGGTTCACCCGGCCAAGTGCCAGCCCGTAACGGCTGTAGTACCCCATGATCGTCATGGAATAATCCAACGGCAGTCCTTCAACCACGTCCCCCTCGTCTGTCACACCGCCCCGCACAGCAAATCCCAAAGCCTCGATTGCCGCGTTATATTGCAGGTCGCGGTAATACAGCGTGCCGAGATTGCCGTACATAAAGGGGTTGGTCGGGTCATCATTAACAGCCTGTTCCGCATACTGGATCGCTTTGGGATACTCACCCACCTGGCCATAAACTCGGGAGATATACCAGTTCGGCTCGGGGTCCGTTGGGTTCAGGGCATAAGCTGCAGCGAATTCAAAAATCGCCTGGTCATCTTGCTCACCGATGGCCCAATAATTCCGGCCCAGGGCCAGGTGCAATTCGGCAATATTGTCATTAAGTTCAATGGCAGCGGTTAATTCTTCAACCGCTTCCTCATAATTGGCCGTGATTTCCAGCACATAACCCCTGGACCAATGCGCTTCCATCAGGTTCGGCGAAAGCCTTAGGGCAAGCTTCGATTCCTCTATCGCAGTATCCAGGGTATCCAATTCAGCAACATCATCCGCCACCCGCAGCGCCAGGATATAAGCATAGACAGCATGGCCCAACGCGTTGTTCGGGTCCATCTCCAGGGCGGTCGAAACATCCGCCTCGGCGTCCAGATAATCCCCCTGAAAACCCTTCGCCCATCCCAGCAGGACAAAAGCCTCTGGGAGGGTTTTATCCAACAGAATCGCATTTTCGGCGTTCACCCGGGCGGCCTCATAATCGCCACCATAGATTTGAAGCCTCGCCAGGTTCATGTAATTCGAAATGTTCTGAGGGTCTGCTTTGATCGCCGCGATGTAGGATTCCTCGGCCAGGCTGACCCGTCCTTCCGCCAGGTAGGCATCCGCCTCCTGAATATAGGATTCAGGGTTGCGAGTTGGCGTCGGGGTGGGGACAAACGGTGCCGGGACCGTCGGGATGATATAGACATTGAGATAGACAAAAAAGCCAATGGCCAGCACAAGAAAAGCGATCAACCAGGGGTTGGATCGCCTTCGGCGCCGGTTCATGGACCACTTGCTTCCTTTCAAATACATGCCCGAATCATAACCCGCCAAATTCCGGTAGTCAAGTCAGTTATTAATCAGGGAAAGATGAGAAATTTCACCCGGTGAGATATAATTTATTCCTGAACATCTACATTTGGGAGTGTAATTTATGAAAATAAAGCTAAAGGGTTGGGGGTTCTGGTTAAGTGCAATGATCCTGGGTTCTCTCTGGGCCTACGGCCTCTCAACCCGTATTGATTTGCTCTTTATCTCGCCCTTATGGCTGAAAGCGATCATCCTGCTGGGTCTGGGTGCCAATTTCACCTTCCTGGCAGCCTATTTTATCAATAAATTCCTCAACTGGTCCGCCAATAAAAAGGTCAAACTGATCCTTGTTGCCCTGGCTGTTCTTCTCAGCGCGGCCATTTTCGTCCTGGCCCCCTATCATTCCGTCCCGTTCAGAACCACCCACACCCTCACGCTCACACCCACCGGCCCTGAATCCAAGCTGGTGGAGATCCTCTCGCCGGATGGCAACCTCATAGACCGCAGCGAATTCGATTCCAGCGGCGATGTCCTGCCGTTTGATGTCAGCGGCTTCCGGCTTCTTTCCGGCGGTACGCTTTCCTATCAGCGCGGTCTGACAGGCGGCCT
>Ga0272443_10001726_pt1 | contig 30445 bp, 26 predicted proteins | sample SSMAcet12_FD_193581 | JGI IMG/M metagenome (GOLD analysis project Ga0272443, IMG submission 193581) | Marine sediment archaeal communities from Little Sippewissett salt marsh, Falmouth, MA, United States - SSM-Acet-12 | ecosystem: Environmental > Aquatic > Marine > Wetlands > Sediment ... | reverse complement strand
GCACCATCCTCGAACTGGCTGAAAAAATCATAGAAATCACCCATTCAAAATCAAAGATTGTCCACCAGCCCCTTCCTCAGGACGACCCTATGAGGCGACAGCCCGACATAGCACTGGCCGGAGAAAGACTAGGATGGAGACCGGAAACAAACCTGGAAGAAGGGCTCGAAAAAACCATTCGATATTTTGAAAACACGTTCTTAGAAGGTTAGCAAGATTTCAGGATTAGCGAGATATTTGCGTGGTCGGATCATAAAGTTCTAAAATCACAATATAAATCAAATACATTAGAAGCACTCCTTAACCCAATCAAATGGCATTTTTAATCCCATATCATTTTTGCCGAAGGAGGGGAAATGACCGACAAACAATCCCAGTATCAGCCAGATCCGCAAAGTGTCCCATCTTATGAGAATGAGATCAATCTTGCCGATTATCTCCGGGTAATCTGGAAGTGGAAATGGTTCATCGTAGCTGGTGTCCTAATCTGCACTATCGTGGCGGGCATACTGAGCTTCCAGATGCCGAAGATCTATGAGATTTCCATGGTGATTGAGCCGGGCATCGCCAGTGTTAATGATGATGGAAGCTTTATATATATTGATACTGCGGAAAATATGAGTGGAAAGATAGAAGGAAAAGTTTACAATAGAAGGGTAGAAGAGGCGTTGCAACTAGACCCGTTAAAGACCAAGGTTGAATTCAAATCTACAATTGTCAGAGAAACCAGTGTGATCAAAATCACCTCTCAATGGCAGGAAGAGGATACAGCACTGGGAATGAAAGCTATTCGGGAGATGATCAGCCTTCTTTCCGGTGATTACGAAAGAATAGTTAAACATAGAAAGGGTGCTTATGACGAACAAATAAAACTAAAGCTGAACAGTATCGAAAAAACACAGAATGAGATAAAGCTACAATCGGCAACACTTAACAATATCAGGCAGAGAAAAGAAGAGTTGCTGAAGGAGATAACGGGTGTTGAGGAGAATACGAAAAGGATTATACAGGAGAGGGGCACCCTACTGAAAGACGAAAATCCGAACAAGGATCTCTCTCTCCTTCTCTATTCCACCACAATTCAGCAAAATGTGACCTATTCCAACCAGTTAAGTAACCAGAATTATGAATTGGGAGTCAGAGAGAAAGGAACGGAGAATAAAATTAGTGAGCTAAACAAGGTCATTGATGATACCAAATCCCAGATAGACACGCTGAATTTGGAGAAAATGCTGATCAGTAATATAAAAATCATCCAGGAGCAGGAAATCTCACCGCAACCGGTCACGCCCAACAAGAGACAGATCATTCTCCTTGCCGGGGTAGTCTCGCTATTTACGTTTGTTCTTCTTGCCTTCTTCATCGAATGTATGAAAAAGGCATCAAGAGAAGAGTAGAAAAAAGATTTTTATCCTTGGTACTTGGGTAATCCTGTATCAGTCAATAAATGTCATTTCGACCATTATCCTGTTATTTCGACCGAAGGGAGAAATCTAAGATTTCTCAGGCGTGAGAGCTCCTTCGAAATGACATAGTAAAATAAATCCACCCCCATAACCATGATAGGAACCAATGAATCAGGCAGGCCAAACAATCCATACATCAAACATCGACCTCATCGTATACGATTTTGACGGCGTCATGACAGGCAATAATGTCATTGTTTTTCAGGATGGCACTGAAGCAGTTATTGTCAGTCGTGCTGATGGGTTAGGGGTGGGTTTAATCCGTGATATGGGCATTCCCCAGTTGATTCTGAGTACAGAAACAAATCCTGTCGTGAAAGCCCGAGCGAACAAACTTCACCTCGAAGTTATTGCGTCCTGCGCAGACAAAGGGCATACTTTAAGAGAGTATTGTGCACAAAAGAGATACCCTTTGAGTAGAGTAATGTATGTCGGTAATGATCTAAACGATTTGGAGGCTATCAAAATAGTTGGTTTTCCTATTGCCCCGGCGGATGCGAACCCTGATATAAAAGCTCTTGCGAAACTGGTTACAAAAGCAAAGGGTGGAGAAGGTGTAATAAGGGAACTTGCAGATATTATTACACGGGAAAATATACCTGAATGAAATAAGGAGAGAGAAGTGGCTCACCAGTCTATTAAAATTAATGATCATGCCATAGGTAATGGCAACCCCGTTTTTATGATAGCTGAGATTGGTATAAACCATAATGGAAGTCTTGATATTGCGAAAAAATTAATTGATGCGGCGTTTGCCTGCAATTGGCATTGCGTCAAATTTCAAAAAAGGACCCCAGATTTATGTGTACCGGAGGACCAGAAAAACATCCCGAGGGATACGCCTTGGGGTAAAATGACCTATTTAGAATATAAATATAAGGTAGAATTTGGTCATACGGAATATACATATATAGATACATACTGCAGAGAAAAACCGTTTTTTTGGACTGCGTCTGTCTGGGATATTCCAAGCCTTGAGTTCATACTTACGTATGATGTTCCATTTATCAAAATACCATCCGCCAAACTTACAGACCATGAACTCCTGAAACTTGCTTCTCAATCTGGCAAACCTGTCATTTTATCCACCGGAATGAGCACAATCGAAGAAGTTGACGAAGCAGTGGAAGTGTTGGAGAAACATTCAAAAGGCAATTATATATTAATGCACACCAATTCGGCGTATCCCTCTCCGCTTGAAGAGTTAAATTTGCGTATCATCGATTATTTCAGAGATAGGTATCAATGTGTCATTGGGTACAGTGGCCATGAGTACGGGTTAGAACCCTCTGTGATGGCTGTTGCTTTGGGAGCTCAAATAATTGAAAGGCATGTCACTCTTGACCATAATATGTGGGGTTCTGACCATGCCGCGAGTCTCGAAGTGCATGGGATGGACATGCTCTATAAGAGAATAAAAGAGGTGGAGAAAGTATTGGGTGATGGTGTTAAGACGGTGACGCAGACTGAAAAGGAAATAATCAAAAAGCTCAGAGGCTAAATCATTCAAAGCTTTTAAATGATATAACGATCGAGGATTATTGACATGAGTAGAATTTTATTTGTCTATCCTAACAAGGATGGTTATCCCATAGTCCCGTTGGGAATATCTGTATTGGCAGGAGTTTTAAAAAGAGAGGACCATACTGTTGATCTTTTTGATGTTACTTTCTTAGTGCCAGAGAAACTCGATCACGAGGCGAGAGAAAAAACAGGTGTTGTAGAAAAAGTCAGTACCGATGAGTACTGGGGAGCAAGTAATGATATCGATATAGTGAAGGAATTCAAAAATAAAATTTTATCATTCGAGCCAGATCTCATCGCTTTTTCCATTGTCGAGAATAATTATGGTTGTGCAAAGGAACTTTTCAGGATTGCGAAAGAAACTACGAAGGTGCCAATAATCGTCGGTGGCATATTCCCAACTGTAGCTTCTGAATATTTTATAGAGGATGAAAATGTTGACATAATATGTGTTGGTGAAGGTGAATATGCGCTAATAGATCTGGCAAATAGAATTGACCATAATGGTGATATTACTTCGATCAAAAATCTTATTATAAAAAAAGATGGACAGGTTATACGCAATGACTTGTCAAATTACTATGATTGGGAACCGCTGACGTACCAGACATGGGATATTTTCGATCCAAGACATCTCTATAAACCCTTCATGGGGAGAATGTGGAAAACAGGATTCTTCGAAATGTCTAGGGGATGTCCTTATCAATGTACATATTGTGTCAATAGTGTGTATCAAAAAATCTTCAAATCTTTGGGAAAATATCACAGGGAGAAGCCTATAAAATATTGTATACAAGAAATAGAATATATGAAAACCAAATATTCCTTAGAGCTTATTTTTTTCAATGACGAAAATTTTCTTATGATGTCAGAGCAAAGATTTGGAGATTTTTGCAGACAATATAAAGAAAAGATTGATTTGCCATTTTTCATACAGACAAGGGCCGAAACATTAATTGACGATAAAAAAGTAGAAATGTTGAAAAGATGTGGTTGTATTACTATCGGGTTAGGTGTTGAATGCGGAAGTGAGAAGATCCGGAAGGAGCTATTAAACAAAAAGACTCCCAATGAGGTGTATATACAAGCGATTGAAAATTGCAACAAATACGATATCCGAACTACCGCGTATGTCATGATAGGATTACCTTTTGAAACCGAAAAAGATATCTTGATAACAGCAAATTTTTGTAAAAAATTGAAAGCGAGAAGTATCGCACTATCGATATTTGCGCCATATCGTGGATCGGTTTTACACGATGTTTGCGTTAAAGAAGGATTTATCCAAGACAGATATTATGAAGATGTTTCGGTAAATTACTCAACGATTCTTGAAATGCCGCAACTGCCGAAGGGAAAACTCGAGGAATTGTATTACAATTTTAATGCTTTGGTGTATGAGACTCATAGCGTTGAGTGTTAATAGCTTAACGCTTGTACAAATGAGACGGAGGTATCGAGCCATGGGAAATAAGGTTACTATAATCATATGATCATCGCTATTTTGCAGGCACGAACGGGGTCTTCCAGATTGCCCAATAAGGTTTTGCGTAAAATTAAAGGCAAAACCCTATTGGAGCTCTATATCAATCGAGTACAACAAAGTCGACTGATAGATACAATCGTCATAGCGACCACAACGAAATCAGCAGACAATGTTATTGAAACAACGGCATCCGAACTTGGCGTTGAATGTTTCAGGGGCAGTGAGGATGATTTGTTGGATCGTTATTATCAGTGCGCCAAAAAATATCATGCGGGTGTCGTTGTGAGGGTTACCCCCGATGACCCCTTCGTAGACTACCGGGTGATAGATCGAGCTGTTCAGATCTTTAGGGACAATGAAGTCGATTTCGTTACCAATCATTTTGAGCCTACCTATCCCGAAGGTCTGGATGTGGAAGTATATTCGATCGACGCGTTGGAGAAATCGTGGAGAGAGGCGAAACTGCTTTCGGAACGTGAACACGTCTTCCCCTATATCCAAAATAATCGGAATCAATTCAAAATTATCAACTTTAAACAGGATAAAGATTATTCGCACCTGAGGTGGACCATCGATTATGAGTGTGATTACGAGATGACACGTATTATCTATGATCATCTCTATGATCAAAAACCGGTTTTTCTCCAAGAGGATATCGTGCAGTTATTGGAAGAGCACCCGGAAATAGCGGAAATGAACGCTCATATCAAACGAAAAGAAGGCGTGAACCGGACAAAAGCAAATGACAGTATCATGGAACGAGAGAATGAACATGAGTAATAACGATTTGAACAATCCGGTAAAATATCTTGGTAACGAACTGGAATATATCAGGAAGGTATTACAGGCCGAGTCATGGTCTGCCACAGGTGGAAACTGGAACCAGGAACTTGAGAGGGCGTTTGCCCGCACAATAGGGACCAGGTATGGTGTGGCCCTTAATTCCGGAACATCTACCCTTCACGCCGCTATCGAAGCCGCAGGAGTGGAGCCCGGGGATGAGGTGATATCTCCGGCCGTTACGGTGATGATGAATACGACCGCGACGCTCCATGCGAACGCCGTCCCCGTGTATGCCGATGTCGATCCAAAAACCTTTACCATCAATCCGGAAGATGTAGAACGAAAGATTACGTCAAAGACGAAAGTTATTATCCCCGTAGGCATCTACGGGCTGTCTCCGGACATGGATCCTATTATGGCGCTTGCTAAAAGGAACGGCATAGTGGTGATTGAAGATAATGCCCAATGTTTTCTAAATACTTACAAAGGGAAAATGGCAGGAACTATTGGTCATATGTCCAGTTATAGTTTCGAAAACACGAAGCATATTTCCTGTGGAGAAGGCGGTATTATTCTGACGGACAACGAGCAGTATGCTGAAATGGTTCGGAAAGTAGGCGGGCATGGGTTCAAGAACCTCCGAGCCGATGAAGGGAGAGTTCGGCTGAACGCTGATATCTTTCAAAGCCCGGACTACAAAAGACACGATGAACTCGGATGGAATTACCGTTTAAACGAGTTCAGCGCGGCCATCGCCCTCGCCCAGCTGGAGAGAGGTAAAGAGCTTGTCGATATGCGCATCAGATCTGCCAAGATGTTTATGGAAGTGATGAGTGATACCGATTATCTGATTCCACAGGAGGTGCCGGAAGGGTATACGCATTCATATTACACGCTGGGGGTTTTATATAAGGGGGAAGAAAGCATCGGTGTCAGTTGGAGTGAGTTTCGCAAGGCGTACGTAGAGGCAGGGGGAGATGGTATCTATGGGGCATGGAGTGTGCCATATCTGGAACCCATGATGACCGAACGTAAGTATGTAAAACGTTGCCCCTGGGTGTATGAAGATGTATCGTATGAAGCAGGATTGTGTCCGGTAGCGGAAAACATCCAAAAACAATTGATGCAATTCAAGACCAATTACCGCGACATGAAACTGGCGGAAAGAAAGGCGGATATCTTGCGAGCGGTCATCAAGAAATTTTCCGGACAGCGGGGATGAACCAATGATCGATATCAATTTTTTCATGAAGGCACATGCACTGAAACAAACTGTTATGGGGAATAATCCGTTCGACAAGGAATTCGTTTTTAACGAACTTGAGAAATACCGCAGTCGAGAACCGGTTGTGTATAATATTGAGACTACGAATGCCTGTAATATGCGATGCGAAATGTGTCCGAGAACTACGATGATGACGCGAAGGGTAGAAACGCTGGACCAGGAAACATTTGAAAAAGTTGTGGAGCAGATGACACCGTTTACACCTGAAGAATGGAAGAAATGGGAATCATTTGTTGAACAAAACTATCATATACGACCTGATGACATGAGCGAAAACCATTTCTTTTTGTATGTTATCCCCAAAATTGTACAACTCCACGGGTATGGTGATCCTCTACTGGACAAGAGAATGGCGGATAGGGTAAGGGCTCTGAACAGAAAGGGGTTTATGACTTATTTTAGCTGCAACCCGGCAAATATTGATATCGAGAAGAATCTTGAAATGTTCGACAATGGATTGGATTATATTAAATATTCGATCGAAACGGTTGACGATGCATTACATAAAAAAATTCGGGGGAAGGCGTCTGATTTTTCGGAGAGTTATAAAAAGTTGGTCAAGCTTTTAGGGGAGAAAGAAAAACGGTCTTATAGCACAACCATTGTCATAACGATGCTTGACTTGCATAGATTCAATCAAGAGGAAGAGTATGAGAAGCTGAAAAACGCCTTCGAGGGCCTGGACGTCTATATCTACCTTAAGAGTCAGGATACCCAGTGGTATCAGGACAAATTTGAGGGGACAAAGTCAGTGCACTGGTCGGAATTCTGCCAGCATCCCTGGATGTCTGTGACGGTGAAATCAAATGGCGAAGTTGTCATGTGTATGGAAGATTTCAATAACGAAATAATCCTCGGTGATGCCAGGCAAGAATCCCTATATGCCATCTGGAACGGTGAAAAGTATCAACAATTTCGAAACGATCATTTTGAGCTTACCCCGGGAATCAAATGTACGGAACAGTGTGACATGAAATTGGTAGGCAATTATTTTGCATAATTGTGTGAAGAACATGAGGGTAGTTCCATAATAGAAGGAAATTAGGTAAAAGTATTGGCACCAGAATATGTCATCATTCCCTCGGAAGTTTCAAGTATTTTATTCCTGCTTTGCCGGAAGTCAGAATCTGCCTAAATTATCATATAGATTGCCGTTTTATGCCGTATAACGTGGAGAACACTCATCAAGAGAACTATAATATTGCTATAATCGGTGCCGGACAGATCGGAAGCCGCCACCTGCAGGCAATTGCCAGATTGGAAGGAAACACAAGGATTCGATTAGTAGATCCTTCTGAAGAATCTTTGCGAATCGCACGAGAACGGTTTTCCCAAGTATACAAAGAAAGCGCCTCTAAAAGAATTGAACTAATATGCGATAGATTTATCGATAACTTGTCTGAATCGGTGGATTTGGCAATTGTAGCTACCTCTTCCAATGTAAGATCAACTGTTATTAAAGAACTTATACGCAAGAAAGAGGTTAAAAATTTCATATTGGAAAAGGTTTTATTCCAGAGGGAGGCTGAATACTACGAGATTGACGACCTGTTAAGGAAACACAATATCCCCACATGGGTGAATTGTTACATGAGATCGAGGGATTTCTATCAGAAGTTGGGAGAAGAAATGGACCTGGATAAAAAAGTTGAGATGCGGGTCGAAGGGTCTCTATGGGGGATGGGGTGTAACAGCATTCATTTTATCGATTACTTTTCATATGTAACGGGGTGCAAGGATTTTAGTTTTACTAATTGTCGGCTCAATGACAACCTTATTGACTCAAAAAGGTCGGGATTTGTGGAGTTTTCAGGAGAATTGGTGGGGCAAAATTCCGATGGGCACTCCCTTATGCTTATCTGTCATGATAAAGGAAGTGATCCGATCAGAATCAATATCAGAAATGGTTCTACGAATCATGAGATTATCGACTGTACCGACCATGTTATCCATAGGATGTCTGATGGGGATAAAGAGACCGAAAAGAAAGTAGACATACCATTTCAAAGCCAAACAACCAATAAACTGGTTCATCAGATTCGTAATGGCGATAAGTGTGATCTCACTCCATATCATGATTCAATGAACCTGCATCTCCCCCTTATCAGAACGCTGATTGAACAGATGCAGAATTTGTCAGGGAAGAGCGAGGATGTATGCCCAATAACTTGAGCTCAAAAAAAGTGGTTCTTTTCGGGGTTGGTAACATGGGTGCTGAATATTCTAAAGTCCTCCAGCATCTGGGTGCTAATTTTTCGGTTGTCGGCCGTAGTGAGACCGGAGTCGAACAGTTTCACTCTCAAACTGGCCTGAAAGCTGTACCAAACGGCTTTACCGGGTGGAAAGAGCATTGTGCCCCTGATGTAGAATTCGCCATAGTCGCTGTTAACGTAGAAGAATTGTCTAAGACGGCAATAGCTCTGATGAATTTTGGTGTGAGAAAGATTTTGCTTGAAAAGCCCGCAGGGGTAAATTTGGGAGAAATCAAGTGTGTTCGCGACAAAGCTGAAGAGACCGGAACAAAAATCATTGTTGGTTATAATAGACGTTTTTACGCTTCGGTTTTAAAAGCCCAAGAGATTATCCTGGAAGAAGGAGGCGTTAAATCTTTTAATTTCGAATTTACTGAATGGGTGCATCTGATACCTGAAGATATCAGTGACATTGTCAAAGAGAATTGGTTTCTCGCAAGTTCCACTCATGTGATCGATGCGGCCTTCCTTTTGGGTGGTAAACCGAAGAAAATGAAGTCGTTTGCCTCCGGTGGTTGTGATTGGCACCCGGCCGCGACAGTGTTTTCGGGGGCCGGGATTTCGGAACATGGCGCGTTGTTTTCTTACCAGGCAAATTGGTTTGCGCCCGGACGCTGGGGGATCGAGGTTCTCACTGATAATAAACGTCTTATTTTTAAACCCCTTGAAAAATTACAGGTACAACAAAGTAAATCAGTGGCTATTGATTTGGTCGAGATTGATGATCATTTAGATCGAGATTTCAAACCGGGCCTCTTTAAACAAACTGAGCAGTTTCTTTGTGACATTGATCATCCCAATTTTTTAACTATTGATAAGCATCATGAAAATGTCGTTAATTATTACCAGAGGATGGTCAAACCATATTAATGAATGAAAAAATTTGGTTGCAGGCACGAATATTCATGTGCCGTTCATATTGTATGAGCTTGATAATCATAGCATTAGGAATTTGCAGATGAACGTATTAATTGTTGAAGCATCCAGTCACACAAAGGTATTGGAGAATGTATACCATCTCCTAAAAAGTAAATGTTCTTTGACGTTTTACTTAAATGATTTTGGAAGGGGAAAAGATGATTTGTTTTTGCTCTTCCCGAGTGCCAGTGAAGTTCAATTAATTACAAATAGATTTCACGATGCCACTTTTTTCATATGGCTTCTTTTCTATGGGAGAAAATATGACTATATAAATATTTCAACAGGGCCTGAGACGAGCTATTTCAGCCAAATATTTAACATAATTTTTTTCTCTATTTGTTGTTTTGTTTACAGAGAAAAAATAATTCTTACTGTAAAAAATACCCGTCCCTATCTGAGATCGACTGGTGGCTTTTTTGCGTTTTTAAGAAGTAAAAGTATCAAAAATCTAAAACGGTTTACTTTTGAATCGCAAACACAACGAGATTATTTTATTAAATGTGCTGATATTAAAACTCGTTGCTTGGGTGTAAGCTATGATCGCTATTCTGACCTGCTGGATAGTCAATTCTATTACCCCTCAGAAAGATTGCCTTCCGATCCCGTTAGGATAGGCCTGTTGGGGACGATTAGTTGCGACCGCCGAGATTATAAAGTAATTATAGCTGCTTTGAAGCAAATGTCATCTGAGGAGAGATCAAGCATAACATTTGTTACTTTAGCGGGTTTTCGTGGCGAAGATAGCAATGAAATTATTGGAGAGCTATCTGAATACGTGAAGATCGACGACTATCAGAAGAAGAGAATATTAAGTGCACATGAATTTGATGTACGAGGTGCATCATGTCATCTGTTGATTTCCCCATTAACAAAAAAGTATGGATATGGAAAGTTTAAAGGATCGGGTTCGTTTGGTGATGCGGCCTATTTGAGAAGAAAGATTATTTTACCATCGTATGTTGATGATGACGGAGAATTTGCTGATATATCGTTATATTACAGAGATATTGACGACTTGCTGAATATATTCAAGAATATAAAAGAGTTGGCAAAGGCCGAATTGGAGCCTCAATGTTTTGAAAGGTTTAAAACTGATAATGTTTTTACAAGGTTGGTAAACGATCTTGAACTGTGTTGATTAAGACACAGCTGAAATTTGAAAAAATTCAAGAAAAATACATAACAACTATGGATTCATTATCTATGTTACCATAAATATTTTTGCTAAGGTATAGATGTCAGAAAGATACCTGTTCAGGTATCTTTATAGCTTTCGCACCTATATCCCTCAAGGGGAGATAATCAATGGTATTTATTTTCTGTGGATCTTATCTCAGTGTTCCGGATACGATGACTGCCGTGAAAAACGAGCAGGATGATTTTATAATTATTTCAAGTAGCTTGTCGATAGTAAAATTGTTTTCAGAGCTCTATTCACCCCAAAACGTGTTTTTATTACCTGATACCGAGATAGTTTTCTCCAAGCCATTGAGTATCTTCAAAAGTATAATGAGAATTCAGAGTGTTAAAAAGGACACCCTTCCCTTATTGCTTAAACATCACCCCGACAAAGTTGTTTTTTTCTATGTAGGGTTTAACGGTATCGCATCATGGCTTATAAAAAAAATATCGAGAGTCGCAAAAATATATTATCGTCCCGGAACTAATCCGGATTTTTTCCAGAGATCCTATAATATAAAGTTATGGATAAAAAGTTTTTTTTATAGTGCGTTATACCGTATTTATTTTGCACAGAAAAGACATGGAGATTATTGCTTTAATGGCGTGAGTGACAGATTCCTAAGGGTTATTAATGCGAGAAACTATTCCGCATCTTTAGATATGAAATATGTTGAGGATGTTTTTCGGCAAAAATATCCTGAATTGCGAGGAGTTACAATTCTTTTGCTTGTAGACCAAGAACCTAACGTAGATAAAACGTGTTATGATAAACAAATGGCCGATATTATAAGAGGTCTTATACAAATTGTGCAGCCCTACGAGATAGGGATAAAAGTCCATCCAGATTCTACTATGCCTGATCTTGATATTCCCGCTGGCTGCGTCATGCTGCCTCAATATCTGGCAGCCAATCTTCTCATGCTGAACTCCAGGGTTGTTATATCGTATTTAAGTGGTACGTTGTTTGAATCGGCTAATATAGGTAAAAAAGCCATATCACTGTTACATATTTTAAAAGCAGTAAACCTTCAGCGGGTTGACTATTTTAAGAATTATCTTTTGACTAATACAAAAGGCGAGATCTCTTTTCCTGCAACAATTGATGAACTTGTGACTGAGGTAAAGAAAGGTCTATCTTGTTCCGCAAAAGGATAAAACCTGCTTTTTCAAACAAAAGATAAGAACCTTTTTAGTCCTAACAAGAATAAATTTACCCTGCCCTTAATCCAAAATATTTTAGTTAGCGTGCTGTGCAGGCACAAAGTTTTTGGGCGTAGAAATTCATAGTGGAGGATTCCGGATTTGATTAATTTCAGCACTAAAGCTAGAACTTTAGAGGCTTTCAGGCCTCTTCTAAAAAAAAGCAAAATTTGTGAGAGTGTATATTTTACTGTAAATGATTGGTCTAACAATTCTCATAAAATTATAGAAAGGATACAAGAAAGGTTCGGGGATGGTAATATCATTGTACGGAGCAGCACCGTGAATGAGGATAGGGCTGATACAACCATGGCAGGGGCTTTCCATTCATGTATGAACATTGATCCATCTTCCAAAAATGAAATAGAGGGTTCTATAAGTGAAGTGATCAAATCTTATGGGGAATTGCCCTGTGATAATGATGAAGTACTGATTCAGCGCATGATTCATTCTGTCTCAATGAGTGGAGTAATATTTAGCCATGATCTGAACACAGGAGCCCCATACTACGTTGTTAATTATGATGATTTGTCAGGGAAAACGGACACCATAACTTCTGGTAACGGTGATACAAGTCGAACCTTGTTAATTTATCGAACTCATATCCATGATCTCCAATCTTCCCGATTCAGGAGGCTTTTAGAAGCCGTTAAGGAAATCGAGGAATTGTCTTCTTCCCCAGGGCTTGATATTGAATTTGCCGTGACAAAAGATGAGACGATATTTATTTTTCAAGTTAGAAGATTGGCAGTGCAAGAAAATTGGAACCGTAACATTTCTATTAAAATAGATACGTCACTCAAAGAAATAGCCGGATTTTTAGAGGGTCGGTTTCAAGCAAGGCACAATATTGCGGGGCACACGTCCATCTTCGGCGAGATGCCCGACTGGAATCCTGCCGAAATGATTGGTCCAGCGCCCCGTCCTTTATCCCGTTCGCTCTATGAAAATCTCATCACGAACAGTGTCTGGGCAGAGGCCAGGGCAGAGATGGGGTATCGTGACTTGTCCGGAAGGCCCTTAATGGTCAATTTCGGGGGGCGTGTTTATATAGATGTCCGAGAAAGTTTTAACTCTTTTCTTCCCAATGACCTTGAGCCGGCAATAGCAGAAAAACTGGTTTGTTCGTGGCTTAACCGACTAAAATCGAAACCTGAATTACATGATAAAATCGAGTTCGAGGTTGCCATTACGAGTTATGCTTTTGATTTTGGGCAAAAGATAGCCTTTCTTTCCAATATATTGTCGGAGGAAGAAGTTGAAAAAATCAAGAAATCACTCAAGAGATTAACTAACGATATTATTCTTGGAAAACGTGCGGGCATTCGCGAACAGTTAGATAAAATTGAATATCTCGATAATAGTCGCAAAGCGTTACTTAATAAAAGCTCGCAAGGCAATCAAATTAATATAGTAAGAGACTTACTAAATGATTGCAAAATATGGGGAACAAAACCGTTCTCCATTCTCGCCCGCGATGCGTTTATTGCGGAATCTTTTTTACGCTCCATGGAAGCGTTAAACCTTCTGAAGAGCAAGAGAATAGCTTCGTTTCGTAGATCAATATCCACTATACTAACAGAATTTCTGATTTCTATGGAGGCCTTACAAAAGAACAAGTTGAAACAGGAGGAGTTTATCGAGCGTTTCGGCCATTTACGTCCCGGAACTTATGATATCCTTGCAATCAGGTATAGTAAACGTGAAAAGATGGAGTCATTCGGTCCTGTTTCACTGGATCCTCTTCAAGTTTCAAACTCCTTTGAGTTTTCAGATGCTGAAAAAATGTCGGTGAATCAAGCCCTGAATAATGAAAAATTTGAGTTTGACAGTGATGTGCTGTTCGATTTTATTCGGAAAGCAATCTCGGGGCGAGAGTATGCAAAATTTATATTTTCGCGCAACATCAGCGACGCACTTGAATTAATCGCGGAGTGGGGGGTCACAATCGGGTTAAATCGCGAGGAGCTTTCTTTTCTTACAATTGACCAAATATTTCAAACTCTAACCCATACTTTCCATGAACCTATAGAAACTCGTTTACGGAATTTATCAGAAGAAGCGCTTAGTGAATATGAAATTACCCAAGCGCTACGCTTACCCTATCTGATTTCCAGCATAGAAGATATCTATATTGTTCCTTTGCTCAAAAGCAGGCCTAACTTTATAACAAAGAAAAGAATGGAATGTCCTTTATATTATCTTTCAGGGCATGAGATTCAATCTTCTTGTCCTGAGGGACATATTATATTGACCGAGAGGGCCGACCCTGGCCATGATTGGATATTTTTAAATCCGATATCAGGTTTGATTACTAAATACGGCGGTTCTAATTCCCATATGGCAATTAGATGTGCTGAATTGGGCATTCCCGCTGCAATTGGCTGCGGTGAACAATTATTTGAATCGCTTCAGCAATCAAACAGGGTTTTACTGGATTGTGGTTCAAAACTCATTATTCCTATTCAATAGCGCGGAGTACTGATAAAGGAGCAGCAATGGTACTTTGGCTGATTGGACTTTCAGGGGTTGGAAAAACGACCTTGGCAAAGGAGATAGTCTCTTTGGTAAGAAGGGATGTTTCTAACGTTGCATTGATCGATGGAGATGTCATGCGCGAATTATTTTGTAATGATCTTGGATACTCGCTCGAGGATCGAAAAAAAAATGCGGATAGAATTTGTCGTCTTTGTAAATTTATGGATGACCAAAAAATTCATGTTGTATGCGCTATTCTTTCTCTATTCCCAGAATCAAGGGAATGGAATCGGAAAAATATACGAAACTATTTCGAAGTTTTTATTGATGCTCCTTTTGAGCACCTTGTTGAAAGAGATTACAAAGGTTTGTATCGTAAAGCACTCAATAAAGAAATTAAAGATGTTGCAGGCATGGACATAGAATTTACCCAACCAGCAGGTTCGGATCTGATCATCCAAAACGATGAGGGGAAACAAAAATTGTTATCATTCGCCCCCCTACTTGCTAACAAAATAATCGGAGAAAATTAGAATGAACTATTCTTACAGTGGCGAGAATCGAATAATTTCACCATGTAACTATATGTATACCCCTTATGAAGGAATATCGCTGTTAGAAAGTTATTCATCAAATCGTGTTTTTTTCGTTAACAAAAGCAGAGAGATAATTCGTAACAAAGTTGAAATTGATGAGCCGGTCAAGGAAATCTTGAGTTGTGGAATAAATGAATGTCTCCAGATTGCAAGAAAGGAGGGTGATGAAAAAATATCGGGAAGATTATCAGAAATCATTAAATATCATGCTTGGCTTTACAATAGTATTTTATCATTAAAAGGCAACTCAGGGATGTCGCGGCAAAGCAAAATGTTGGAATCATTTTCTCTTGATAGAAAAGTAGAGACGATGGATCTCTTGAGTTCTTTGTTTGGGAGCATCCTGAGTGATTTGAAACATTCACAGTTAGTAAAAATGTGGATGGATAGATTAGCACAGCGTTTTGAGGTGACGAAAAAGATTTACGAGAGATACAAACCAGGATTCAGAAAGGGAGGTGGAAAAAGTAACTGTCTCATTTTATATGCGCTATTTGCAATGATTTTGTCTATCTACTATTATGAAAATACGAACTTGAAATACTTGAACACATTATTGAAAGTCAATGACATCCTTATTTCTGTGATCGATGAATTAACCGGTGATTACCCGACAATTTTCATGGCGTATTTATCGACATCATGCGAAGTCTGTTTTGTCGGAAAATTAGTGAAAGGCAAAGAGATAGGCGATGCAATTATCTGATATAGGAATGATTATTGCGGACACGCCAAGGGCTAAAACTTATGTGCAGGCTCTTGTGCAAAATGAATTAGCGCCGAACCTTGTCCTTATTATGAAAAGTGCATCAGATGACCTATTGCCCGGCCAGACCTCGACCAACACAGTTGGCAGCATTCATGTTATTCCCGATCAGTTTTCAACAGTCGGTTTTGTATTTAAGCCTTCTGAACCCATCGAAGATACATTGACACACTCTAGAATTTCTTTTCATTATGTACCCTCTGTTGATATCAACAGTGATACGGTCATAGGTGCTATACAAGAAAGTACAGAAACTGTATTTATTTATTCTGGATTTGGCGGCGCGATTCTAAGAGATAAAATTTTGAGCATTGGCAAAAAATTTCTCCATGTTCATGGTGGATATTTGCCTGATTATAAGGGGAGCACAACAAACTATTATAGCTTAATTAATGAAAATAACTGTGGGGCGACATCAATTTTTATGGAGGAGGAAATTGACAGTGGCCCTGTACTCATTCGCAGAAAATTTCCACCGCCTAAAAATCGCAGAGAAATAGACTATATCTATGACTCGGTATTTCGAGCTCAAGTTCTTGTGGAGACCATTCAGAAGTTTAGCAGGGATGGCGGATGGCATTTCGAAGTTCCTAATAACTGTGGTGGGGAAACTTATTTTGTCATTCATCCTGTTTTAAAACACATTGCAATTCTTTCTAACCTCTAAGACTGTTTACTAATGCGTGTTACATATAGGCAACAAAATGTTAGAGATTATTGGACTAAACGCTGGGACGATATCCCCGCTGATGCTCCAATGGGAAATGCCGATGTATATCCGCTGAAATACGCCCAACTTATTATCAAATCTAAGGATGGCAGAATATTAGAAGCTGGGTGCGGGGCTGGGCGTATCCTCCGATATTACAAGAATAGAGGTTATGATATTGTCGGAATAGATTTCATCAAGGGTGCTGTGGAAAAATTAAAGGAGGTTGATCCTGAGCTGAATGTTGAAGTGGGCGATATAACCCACTTAAGGTTTGAGGAAAGTTCTTTCAAATATGTACTCTCCTTTGGATTATACCATAATTTGGAGCATGGGCTCGGCAAGGCATTACGTGAAACATATCGAGTGCTTGTTCCAGGTGGAGCGGTTTGCGCCTCTTTTAGAGCGGACAATATCCAAACAAGATTAACCGATTTGTTAGCTGATTATCGCAGAAAAAAACAAGTGGGGATTGCCCATGTTACCGAATTTCACAAAATGAATCTCAAACGATCAGAGTTTGTTGATATATTCAATCATGCTGGTTTCAAAGTTGAAAAAATTTATCCCGTAGAAAACATGCCCATATTTTATAAATTTAGATTTTTACGATCACGGAGGCACAAGATTTTCAATGAAAACATGGCCAGAAAAGAAGGATACAGGCTATCTCCTCTAGGGAACGCAATTCAAAAGATACTTATCCGTTATTTCCCTAACCAATTTTGCAATATTTATGTCGCGATTGCTCGAAAGCCAGAAAGGTAATGAGGTAAGATGTCGTCACTGATAGGAATAACCCAGCGCGTCAGTGTGGTGCCTGAGTACGGGGAACGCCGTGATGCGTTAGATCAGGCGTGGGCTAGATTTTTTTCGGCATGCGATTTAGATCCCTTGATAATCCCCAATGGGCTTGCTGACCCTTGTGCATATATCCAAAAGATGGGAGTAAAAGGACTTGTTTTAACAGGAGGAAATAATTTTTCTGATGCCGTAAAGACAATACGAAACCGACCCGTGTGCAATTTGCCGCAATGCGATGATCTGGCGCCAGAGAGAGATGAAACAGAAATCGCACTGCTGAAACAAAGTATTGAAAACGATTTGCCTGTGATCGGTGTTTGCAGAGGAATGCAATTATTAAATCTTTTTTACGGAGGGGAAATAAGCTCTGTCAAAAATCATGTTGGATTATATCATAATTTAACTACTAGGAGAGGGGTAGAAATTCCATTTGAGATCATGTTTGATAAAAAAGTTAACTCATTCCACGATTTTGGGATTCATTCAAGTGGTATGAGTTTAGAGTTTGATATATTGGCACAAACGGGCGATGTTGTAGAGTCCTTTATTCATCGGAAATATCCACATATGGGGATAATGTGGCATCCGGAACGAAATGTTAAACCATCGGTTAATGATATTGATCTGTTTCGTAAGTATTTTGCACGTGGGGGTAAGAAATGACAAAAGTTATCATTTTGGCGGCTGGTGAAGGTACACGTCTTCATCCTTATACCTTGGATTACCCTAAATGTTTGGTGAAGGTCAATGGTAAATGTTTGCTGGATTATCAACTCGCCGTTCTAAGGGATCAGGGTATCGAAGACATTATTCTCGTTAAAGGATATTTGTCTGATACATTACATAGAAAGGGTATAGTAACTTATTGTAACGAAAGATACGCTGATACAAATATGGTCTGGACACTATTTTGTGCTGAGGAGGAAATGACAGGCGATGTGATCGTATCCTATGGCGATATTGTCTACTCAAAAGAAGTGTTAATGAAATTAATGAAATCTTCACAAGATATTTCTGTTGTTGTTGACAAGGGGTGGCAAACATATTGGGCTTCTCGATTTGATGATCCGCTGGATGATGCAGAAACGTTGAAAATCGGACAGGACGGAAAGATTGCAGAAATTGGCCAGGTCCCCAGCAATTTGGGGGAAATTGAAGGCCAGTATATAGGCCTTATGAAGTTTTCGGAAAAAGGCCTGTCTAAGCTTAAAGGGGTATTCAAGAAGGCAAAATCCACTGGCAAGTTAGGCACAAAACAACCCGAAAAAGCGTATATGACGGATTTGTTGCAAGCAGTCATAGATGAAGGACACGATGTCTACCCCGTTTTCATCGATGGGGGGTGGGTAGAAGTTGATACCATTAATGATTTGAATCTGGAAATTACAAGACAACGGTTGGAAAAGATATCCCAAAGTCTCCCGCTCTAACTTTTCAAAATTCAAAAAGATGTTTATCGTACAATATACATACTGCATTTAAAACGTAATCAGTTGGTACCGCTGTGGCGGCTTTTAAAAATGTTGCTGAATAGAGATAGTAAAAACATAATTTTTCTCGTTATTGACTCGTTGAGGGCTGATCGAGTCGGTTTTGGAGATAACAGTGCAAGCCTTACCCCATTTCTTAATCAGCTTGCTCAAAAAAGCTTAGTATATAAAAATGTCTTTAGCAATGGCAACAACACGGAATTTGCATTGCCCGGACTTTTTTCCTCATCCCATTTACTTGATGATGGGGGTTATTTCTCTGGTATAGCTCAACGGGGAAATACCCTGGCAGGTACCTTGAAAAAGAACGGATATCGAACAGCTGCTTTCCATCCTCTGTATGTACGATCAACGAGTGGAGGATATACGCGAGGGTTCCATGATTTCTTTCACCTTTTTGATATCAACCTTTTTCTCAAAGAGATTAACAACACCGTTCCATGGTACCAGAAAATGTTTTCTGACGGACTCATGACGGAGGTGGAATGTGTTGATGTTCTCATACAGTATTTTGATATCTACTTCAAAGAAGCCATTTCATATTGCCACACTTGGTTGAGCTATTCAGATAATCCCTGTATACCAAAGTCTCTGATTTTTAAACATTATGAGTTTGACGCTATCAGAGATGAGTTTGAAGAAGAATTCAAATATTACTCCCGGGACAAGTATTTGTATGTCTCAAGAGTTGTGAGAGGTGAGAGAGTGGGGTTTGACCATAAAACGGGTTTATTGTGTGGCGAACCTCGGTCTTTTATCGATATCATAAACCGTGCAGTCAGAGGTCGTATCAAGCGCTCCCCTGTTGGAGTAGCAGAAATTAAATTTCGTACAATTCTGGCAAGAAACTTCTTCTGGATATGGCATTTGAGCTCGAGCTACAAGTCCGCTAAACAGGCATTCGCTGATGCCCTCTATAGAGTTTTGAAGGGGCAACAGCATCAGGTAAAATACTTGTCTGCAGGGTACATCCTTCAAACCTTCAAAAATTGGCTGGATTCAAATAGCAGCGATTCTCCTTTCTATGCGTATATGCATTTGGTTGATGGTCACGAATTGAACCATTTTTCATTCGATCTCGCCGGCCAGGAAAAAAAGAAGAAATATGAACTGGCAACCTTCAGAAAATCATTATCACAAATAAAACACAATCGGCGGACTTACCGCGGTAATATTCTCTATGACACCGCAATTAGCTATGTAGATAGCGTTGTAAAGGATCTGTTCCAATTTTTAGAAAAAAAAGGCTTACTCAACAGCAGCATAATTGTCATTACAGCGGATCATGGACACGCATATCCCAATGTTCCAATACGAGACGGGGTTTCTCAACAAGAACACTTTTTTGACGATCTATCCCACATTCCACTTATTATTAGCGGTTCTGAAATGCCTTCAGGGCAGTATGAAAATTTAGTCTCTTCCCTGGACATAGGCCCAACTATTTTGGATTTTGCGGGCATCCCCGCGCCCAACTCATTTAGGGGTATTTCAGTCAAGCCCGGTGCTTGCTTGCAACGCGACCATGTAATTAATGAAAACCAGGGACGTGGGCCTTGTGACATCGAGCGGAAGCCTCTTAGAATTTGCGTAAGGACTAAAAACTACAAACTTGTGTACGAATGTCCGCCGGGGTTAAGTGCGGACAGGGGAATTATTACTGAAATATACGATCTTGTGTCCGATCAGAAAGAGTACGAGAACCTGGCGGGGGACTTGGCTGCGGTGGAATCTGTGGAATCGCTGCTTGAGATAGCTAAGGAACGTGTCAAAACAATCAGGGGTTATGTAGCGTCTGACCCCGATCCCTTGCATCCATAATTAGAACAAATAAGCCTGCATTTTCTATCGGAAAATAGATAAACCACCATTTCACCATGTTCTTCAGTAAACTTTTTCACGCAATGCCTTTTGAGTCCCAAGGTCTTTCGGACCATAGTTTCAACATGCATGAACCTTATCTTTCTTTCCTGTCGGATTTTCTTCAACAGGAACTATTGGATTTGACTAATGCTTTCAAAGTTTAAATGAACTTATTACCCACAAATTAGTATTGAAAGGAAGCCGGAATGAATTGTGTGTTTAAGGGTGCTGCTACTAGCATTGGGGGTGAAATGAAAATTTTACAGTTAAGGTTTGATGCAATTAATGACAAACGACTTGATTATGAAAGCAGGAACTTTTTATATGATTTGACTTTTGATACACGTGGTATGCCTGTCTACAAAGGAAGGGTTGCTGGCATTAATGCATGCTATGAATTGACCTGTTTTTAGCATCATGCAGAATTTGAGAGCGGTCAGAATTGCTATTTTTTTACATAAACGAAGGTGTCTGCAATAAATGAATTGCGAAATTGTATCAGAATTTATTGTTGGCTGGCTGCAAACCAAAATCAAAGAAACAAAACAGCGAGGCTTTGTCGTTGGCATCTCCGGAGGAATTGATTCTGCGGTGACGTCAACTCTTTGCGCAAAGACAGGATTTCCGGTTCTCGTCTTAAGTATGCCTATTTTGCAAGCAAATGACCAGTATAGCCGTGCGGAAGAGCAAATAGAATGGCTTATGAATGATTTCAAGAATGTTTCTTCGCATTTGGTGGATCTTACAGATGTCTGTGAGAAGTTAAAAGACACGTTGCCACGGGAAGCGAAAAGCGAATTAGCCTTGGCTAATAATCGGTCCAGACTGCGAATGATTGTACTTTATTCATTTGCAAACTCACATTCATGTTTGGTTTGTGGGACTGGAAATAAAGTAGAAGATTATGGTATTGGATTTTTTACTAAATATGGAGATGGTGCTGTGGATGTAAGTCCTATCGGTGATCTTGTTAAGTCGGAAGTTTACGCGCTTGCATCTTACCTGGATTTGCCGGATTCAATTCAGAAGGCCATTCCGACAGATGGTCTATGGGAAGACGATCTGACAGATGAGGTGCAAATAGGGGCATCTTATGACGAACTTGAGTGGGCGATGGATTATTGTGCAACAAACAATGTTTCCAGTCAAAATGAGATCGTGTTGACCGACTTTTCAAGTCGTCAGATTGAGGTCTTGAAAATTTATTTATCGAGATATAGCTGTAATCGCCATAAGATGATGATGCCTCCGATTTGTGATTTAACTTTCATTAAATAAGCGTAGTCAAAAGAGACAAAAATAAAACCAGAGAAGAGAATGTAGGTCATAATCATTCGGGAATCAATTTGTATCAAAGAGATCTCACATTCTCAGATGTATTGATTGCATCACATATGCCCTATGGGAACGTTGTTGATGTTGGGTGCTCATCGCTTAAGGAATGGATTACTACGTTATAGAATGAAAAAGTGAAAAGCAGAGATGTGGCAAAGACAATATATGTGAAGAAATAAGACAAAAAGGTATCTACTGAAAAAGTCAAGCTGAATAGTAGAATAATTTTGCAGGGGCAATCAGGTCGTTTAATCTCCATCGCGTTTTCGGAAATCAAATCAATGAAGAACGTAAAAAACAAAGCAAAAATATTATCAAAACTGATGAAAATATTTACGATTAATGCCGTTATTGTTTTACTTGTCTTTATTAGTTTGGAGTTGATTTTTAGGTCAATTTACCCGGAATTCAGGAATAACATTCATGGGCCAGATATTACTTATGGTAAACATAGAATTTATTCAGTAAAACTAGATGGATTTGAAGGCGTGAGAGTCAGGGTGCCTTACTCGGAATATACAATACGTAAAAACAGGAAAACGGTTTTGATTCTCGGAGATTCTATCTCTGAAGGATACGGTTCTTCTTATGAGGACATTTATTATGTTCAATTTCAGCGATTGGTGAACGTTACGAATGTAGATTCTATTCAGGTTGTTTCCTTGAGTGGGTATGGCAATAATTTGAGTGATGCAAAAAAACATCTGGAAAAATTCTTTCATAGCAAACATGCTCATGAGGTAAAAGTGATTCTGTATCAGTATAATTATAATGACATAACACCTTATGGGACAAAAGAACTGAAGAGTCTTGAGACAAAAGGTATCAGGAGGACCGGATTTTTTGAAAAACTTGCCAAGTGGCGATACAGATACATGAATAAGTCGGTGTTTTTCAGAGTAGCACAACACTATGCAGGAGTTTTTCTAAGAAATCGGTCAGGAACCTGTGCAGAGAGAGGATTAAATGCATTAGGGCCCTATACGTGGAGCTTCGGTAATGAATCCTATAAGGATCAGAGTGAAGCTCTCTGGAAAGAATTACAGGAAAATCTAAAAAAAATAAAAGATATCTCAGACAGCATTGGAGCACGCTTTGTAATTTTCATCTCGCCAATTTTGTACGATATTGATAAAGCAGGTCATCACCCACACTACAACAGTCTGAATCTAGATTTTTCATGTGCGACCATTAATCCTAAAAGTCGTTTAAAGTCCATTGCAAAGCGATTAGAAATCGATGTGGTTGACCCCACTGATTACATAAAAAAACATTTTGATGAAAGGATCAAAGAAGGGAATTTTACCCCGTTCTTTTTTACAGCTGACGACAACCATTTTACCCCAGTTTCGGCAAATTACATTGCGGAGTATCTTTTTAGTTACTATAAGAATTCTATTGTGAAGGTAAAACCATAAACAAACTATCGAGGTTTTTAATTCGGGCACCTCTGCCGCTATGCATTCAGAATCGGTCGGTGATGACAGGCACTCAATTAATAAAAAGATATAGAATAAGTGGACCGGCATCGCTTTTACCTGTGTAAAATATAGATGAATATTATAAAGATACTTAGAAAATGTATTCCATATTTTGTTAAACGAAATCTACAGAACTATTATGTGCAACTACGGTATAAGGTAAAACTTTTCAAAGGAGCATACGTTCACAGATCAGTTTTTGGCTTGTATTGTTTAGTTGGAAAGAATTCAGAAGTTACTGCATCGACGATCGGAAGATCGACCTATGTTGCAAATAACTCAAGCATACGTTCGGCAAAAATTGGGCGTTTTTGTGCAATTGGAGATAATGTTAGAATCTGTTTGGGTAATCATCCGACAGAAAAGATAGTTAGTATTCATCCGTGTTTCTATTCCTCATACGGTCAAGCAACACCACCCTACCTCAATAGGCAAATATTCGAAGAACACAAACATATTGATTTGGAACAGCAATATGTTGTCGAAATTGGTAATGATGTATGGATAGCGAGTAATGTCATTATATTGGATGGTATAACAATCGGAGATGGTGCCGTTATTGGTGTTGGTGCCGTTGTTACAAGAGATGTTGAACCATACTCGATCGTAATGGGAGCTCCGGCACGACATGTTCGCTATCGTTTCAATAAAACTCAAAGAGAATTCCTTCTAAAATATCGCTGGTGGGAGAAGCCTGATGGGTGGTTTTACGATAACGCTGAATATTTTAGCAACATTGAAAATTTTATAAGATATTTTTCAAGAAGAGAGGAGAAACACGAATGAAAAGAGTACTCGTATGTGGTGCAGGTGGTTTTATCGGGAGTCATATGGTCACTCGTCTCAAAGAGGAAGGATCGTGGGTAAGAGGGGTTGATTTAAAGTATCCTGAGTTCGGCGGAACAGATGCGGACGATTTTCTAATTGGAGACCTCAGGGATCCATATATCTGTCGTCAAGTTGTGGATCAGCGTTTTGATGCGGTCTTCCAGTTTGCAGCAGATATGGGTGGTGCGGGGTACATATTTACCGGTGAAAATGATGCAGACGTCATGCATAACTCGGGCATTATCAATTTGAATGTATTGGATGCCTGCCATAAGAGAAATGTTAAAAGAATATTTTATTCATCGTCGGCCTGTATATACCCGGAATATAATCAAAGAGATCCAGATAACCCAAATTGTGCGGAGGACAGCGCGTATCCGGCCAACCCCGATAGTGACTATGGCTGGGAGAAGCTTTTTAGTGAAAGACTTTATCTTGCTTTCCAACGCAATTATGGCATGGAGGTACGAATCGTTCGGTACCATAATATCTTTGGTCCTGAAGGGACATGGGACGGTGGCAAAGAGAAGGCTCCCGCTGCTATGTGCAGAAAGGTTGCTATGGCGGAAGATGGCAGTGAAATAGAGATTTGGGGTGATGGAAAACAAACAAGGTCATTCTTATATATTGATGAATGCCTGGAGGGCTCACTTCGGTTAATGAGATCTGACTGGACAGGCCCTGTAAATGTCGGATCGGATGAGATGGTTACGATTAATCAACTTGCCGATATGGCCATGGAAATTTCCGGCAAGAAATTGACCAAAAAACATATTGAAGGGCCACTTGGTGTACGCGGTAGAAACTCGGATAATCGGTTGATAGAGGAAAAACTTGGTTGGCGACCGAGCAGGCCTCTGAAAGAAGGCATGGAAAAGACATATCGGTGGATTAGTAAGCAGGTTGAGTTGCGGGAAAAGGAAGGGGCGCATAAATGAACCAAACAATTTCAGTATTTGGTTTGGGTAAGCTTGGATGTACGATGCTTGCCTGTTTTGCCCATAAAGGATGGAATGTTATTGGGATGGATGTTAATAAGGGGTATGTTGAAAAAATCAGCAATGGAGAATCCCCAATTTTTGAGCCGTTTGTCGATGAGTTAATCAAGAAAAATAGGAGTAATATTAGAGCGACAACGGATTCAAAATATGCGGTGGAAAACTCTAGCGTAAGTTTTGTTATTGTTCCGACCCCAAGTTTGAAAGATGGTTCTTTCAGCACAAAATATGTGGAAGCAGTTGTTGCAGAAATTGGCAGTATTTTGCGTTCAAAGGCAGACTATCATGTTGTCGTAATAACCAGCACTGTTTTGCCGGGTGATATGGCAACCATGTTAAACTTATTGGAAAAAACTTCAGGCAAAAAATGTAGTGAACATTTTGGCGTTTGTTATAACCCTGATTTTATTGCCTTGGGCAGTGTTGTTAGAAACTTTTTAAATCCTGACATGGTTTTAATCGGCGAGTCTGACGAGGAAGCCGGATCTATTGTTGCCCATATTCACGAACATCTTGTGGATAATAAGCCAAATATCCACAGGATGAATTTTTGTAACGCTGAACTGGCAAAAATAGCGCTGAATTCCTATTGCACTTTAAAGATAACCTTTGCAAATATTCTTGCTGAAATATGTGAAGAGATGGATGGCGGAGATGTTGACATTGTTTGTGATGCCATTGGGGATGATATACGGGTAGGGCGAAAATATCTTAAGGGTGGATTAAGTTACGGAGGTCCTTGCTTCCCCAGGGATAATAGGGCCTTTGCCTTTTCTGCCTCAAAATTTGGAGTAACTAATTCGCTGGCAGGTAAAACCGACGAAATCAATGATTATCACAAGAGTAAAAGAATACCGGAAAAGATAATGGGGATTATGAGGGAGAAGAAAACAGATGAATTAGCTGTACTTGGTTTAACCTACAAAAAAGACACCACTCTGGTTGAAGAATCGGCAAGTATTTCTGTAATAAAAACATTATCGGAAAAAAATATAAGGATCACGGTTTTTGATCCGGCAGGCATGGACGAAGCAAAAGCAGAATTTGCAGGCTATGAAAATATTGAATATGCAAATTCGGCAATCCAATGCATTGAAGGTAAAACTGTGTGCTTCATCGCGACTCCCTGGGACGAGTTTTTAGAATTGACGGCAAGTGATTTTGGAGCTGCTATGAAGCAACCGACGATTTTTGATGCCTGGGATCTTTACAACTTTACAAACGAAGATGAAATTGATTACCGTCAAATTGGAAGAGATGAATCATAAATATGAAAGGGTATTGACTAGAACAGCACATTTCAACGTGCTGTTCTAGTCAAAGGTTTAAAATTAAAGCAGAATGACAGAATGAAGCAGTGGTATTTTTCTGCTGGTGGTCATTGGACTAAACATGCTCATAGTCAGATGGGTGTTTGGTTAGCAGGCTTTCACGCTTCACCTATGCATTAATTCCTCCATGATAAAAAACAGCTAAAATTTAAAAAGAATCATAACCTTTGGTTGTTTGCCATCTTTCGTTTCTTGATAAAATTTGCGACATAACAGTATATGAAATTTGGGCCTTTGATGAATGTAAAAAGTGTTTTTTCGTTCCTTTTGACCTCCCAGGAGAAAAAGCGTTTTGTTTTTCTTGCTGCGGGTATGATGAGTAACGGTTTGCTGGAAACCTTTTCTATCGCGGCGGTCATGCCATTCTTGGGGGTTGCTGCAAATCCGAATCTCATCGAGAAGAACCAATATATAAATTTTATATACAACGCTCTTGGTTTCAGCAGCAGTCGCGAATTCCTCCTTTTCCTTGGTTTAGCGCTGATTTTTATTCTTTTTTTAGCCAATCTTTCAAACGCTTTTTTCACCTGGTTTAATTTGTGTTTTGTCTGGTCGGTTAACAACAGCCTATCTGTTCGATTGATCCAACGTTACCTGAATCAAGATTACATTCTCTTTATACAGCGCAACAGTGCTGACTTGCAAAAAAATATTCAAACAGAAGTCACCGAAATTACTAATAGCGTTATTCAACCCATACTAAACCTTCTTAATAAGGGAATTTCTGTTTTAATGACGGTTATCTTATTAATAGTGATAGATCCAATCCTCGTTTTGCTCATTGGAACAATATTCGGGGCAGTATATTTTGCTGTTTATTCCTTTACTAAAACAACCCTTTCCAGAATAGGTCAAGGCTCCCTCGAGGACAATGAAAAAAAATTCAAGGCGATAAATGAGGCGCTTGGTGTATTTAAAATTGCCAAGCTTTTACATCTGGAATCGTTTTTTATCGACCGATTTGCGCGGGCCTCCCGCCGTTTCACGCGCAATCAAAGCAAGAGGTTGGCAATTAGTCAATTGCCTCGTTTTGTAGTTGAGACAATCGCCTTTTCTTTTATGGTTGGTGTCAGTCTTTACATAATAGCCTCTAAACCCAATTTCACAGAAGTAATTCCCATCCTTGGACTGTATGTCTTTGCATCGTATCGGTTAATGCCGGGGATACAGCAAATTTATACGAATTTTTCTATAATTCGATCACGCTGGTCGCACGTCCTTTATCTTCAGGATGAACTTGGATCTTGCGTCGTGCATCCTGTTTCTCGTTTTCAAGAAACAGAATTGCAAACGCCGCAAACTTTTACATCCCATCCTGCGCCTCTGATAGAATTTCGAGATGTCACCTTTTCCTATCCGAACACAAAAAAAACAACCATCGAAAATATTTCTTTTTCTGTCCCTGATAACATTACATTGGGATTCATGGGTGAGACGGGATCGGGTAAATCGACCGTCGTTGACCTGATCCTCGGCATCATCTTTCCTGACAGCGGAACAATCCTTGTTCATGGTATTCCAATGACTTCTCAGAATATTGGGGCTTGGCAGAAATCTATCGGATATGTTCCCCAAGATATTTATTTAACCGATAATACTATCGCAGAAAATATTGCCTTTGGTTTGCCCAAAGACAAGATCGATATGAATAAAGTTTTCAGAGCTGCTTCCCTAGCGAACATTGCAGATTTTATTGAGGATGACCTGATCAAGCAATATGATACCACCGTGGGCGAGCGTGGCATCAGACTTAGTGGTGGTCAACGCCAACGAATAGGAATAGCGCGCGCGCTTTATTATGATCCCCAACTCCTTGTTTTTGACGAGGCGACCAGTGCTCTGGACAACGAAACTGAAAAATCGGTAATGGAAGCAATTGACAATTTATCCAAAGAAAAAAGTATACTAATTGTAGCCCATCGGCTTACGACATTACAAAAGTGCGACCTGATTATTAAAATTGACAGAGGCAGAATTATTAAATCAGGGACCTTTGATGAAACCGTGCGGGAGGGCAGATCGTAGCGAGACAAACCTTCCAGACAATGAAAAGATTATGCAAAAAAGTAACCTGTTAAGCTCGGGACCGTTTACAAGTTCTTTCAGACTGTTTTGCATATCATTGACCCTATGCCTTGTAGCGTAATCAACCCGCCTTCCGAGGCACGCTGACCTTACCCATTATTTAGACAGCCTGAGTATAGAGTTAAACATGGTTTTCAATTCCTATTCATTCCTGTTCATTTTTTTCCCGCTGAGTGTAGTCATCTACTTTGTCCTGAACCGGACAACCACCTCTGCAATCGGAAAAATTTTTCTTATTATTTGTTCTTGCTATTTTTATCAAAGTTTGGCCGGCAGCAATCTCTATCTGTTATTGGGATCAATCACCATTAATTATATTTGCGGGTATTTGATTCATGAATTTATAGATTCGTCGGCGAGACGTAAATTTCTTCTCTATATTGGCATTTTGAGTAATCTGTCCCTACTCATCTATTTCAAATACACATATTTTATTGTTGATAATATCAACTCCTTTTTATCCACTCCATTGTTCCTACACGATATTATTTTGCCACTGGGAATCAGCTTTTATACATTTCAACAAATTGCATATCTGGTCGACTGCTATCGGAATAATATTTCTGGGAATCGGTTTTTTGATTATTGCCTTTTCGTGTCGTTTTATCCGCAAATAGTTCAAGGGCCCATTGTCTATCAACTTGAATTAACGCCACAATTCAATAAACCACGTAATTGGAGACATCATTGGGATAATATAGCTAAAGGGCTGTTTATCTTTTCTATCGGATTAGCCAAAAAGATACTCGTAGCGGATCAAATAGCCGAATTTGTAAATTATGGCTTTTCTCACCCAGAGGGGCTCGATTTTTTTGCAGCCTGGGCCACGTCTCTTGGGTACACACTTCAGATCTATTTTGATTTTAGTGGGTATATGGATATGGCACTCGGGGTTGGGTACTGTTTTAATGTTTCCCTTCCATCTAATTTTAACTCTCCATACAAGGCATTGAGTATTCAAGATTTTTGGAGACGCTGGCATATAACGCTGACGAGGTTTTTAAGAGAATTTGTCTACATCCCGATAGGGGGTAATCGAAGAGGTCGATTACGAACTTATCTAAACATCTTTATTACCTTTCTTATCGGCGGAATCTGGCACGGAGCCGGATGGACATTTCTATTCTGGGGGTTTTTTCATGCTTTGGGTTGTGTCGGTCAGCGGTTATGGGAAAATACCGGGATACGGCTTCCCAAAATTATAGCGTGGTTTTTAACATTCAATTTTATAAACGTTACGTGGATACTTTTTCGAGCCGAATCGCTTGATACGATGAAGACTCTGGTGAGAAGCATGGCAGGCCTCAACAGCTGGCATATGCCTGAGTTTTCTGCCTTGATGCCATCCAATCTTGTGCAGCAAATAAATCGATTAAGTGACGTCATTGAAAAGACCCCTCAGTGGGGTTCATGCTTGATTGTGATAGCCGTGTTGCTCTCTTTTTGCCTGATCTATAAAAATTCCGTCGAACTGGTAGAACACTTTCAACCCAAGCCTGCACTCGCTTTAATTATTGCCCTGTTGGCTGTCATTTCGACAGTATACATCGACAAATCAACCCAGTTTATATACTATCAATTT
>Ga0272443_10001725_pt1 | contig 30516 bp, 18 predicted proteins | sample SSMAcet12_FD_193581 | JGI IMG/M metagenome (GOLD analysis project Ga0272443, IMG submission 193581) | Marine sediment archaeal communities from Little Sippewissett salt marsh, Falmouth, MA, United States - SSM-Acet-12 | ecosystem: Environmental > Aquatic > Marine > Wetlands > Sediment ... | reverse complement strand
GCACCCCATACTGGGTGTGTGTCTTCTGCTTATAAATCAGGGCAATAAGCGGCGGCGCGAATCATGCCCCGCTGCTTGCAGCGGGGTGCGCCGCCGCAATTTGACTTCGCTACGGGCCCTAAGTCAGTTTCCAAGCTGGAAGCTTGAGGTTGTCGGCGACAAAATGCCAACAGGATATGAATGGAGCACCTTCAACCACCTGTTTGATATGAGATAAAAAGTCTTCTTCGTTGCGTGTTGGGCCAGATGAAACCACGACGATCTGGCCGCTAGCCACTGAAAAGCTAACGATAAATCCCACGTTTCGCAGTAAGGGTATGCTAAATCCATCATTTTTCACTTGTGATGATGTGCGATAATAGCGACGTACCTCCTCCTTATTGGTAATAATAATTTAAATTAGGTTTGTAAACTCGACACTTACGGTTGAATATTTTATACCATAATATTTATATATCATTCTCGGTGGTCGTTTGGATCAGAGTCAGGCTCAAAAAGCACATGTTACGGTGTTGGTGCATATCGAATTTAAAAAAACCGATAGCAGGAAAATTACCGAGCGTTCAGACCGTTAATGCGAAAGCTGGGTGGGACGTCTGTCGAATGAAAGATATCAAGGTACGTACAAAGAAGTCTCCATGACGCGCCCAATTGACGATTTGTCCAAGACCGCTGAGAAGATAAAGAGCATGGAGATCAGAGGCGCCGCGCTGATAGGGAGGGCGGCGGCGAAGTCACTGAAAGATTATGCACTCAAGACGAAATTTTCCAGCCTCGAAGACTTCGATTCGCAAATGAACGATGTCGCAACGATTCTCTTGAACACGAGACCGACGGCGGTATCCCTTTCCAACGCCATAAGATCCGTGATGCGGTATCGCGGCGAAGACGCAGAATCTGCCTGTGAGTCGCTCGTCTCCAACGCCGACGAGTTTGTGGAGCGCTCGCTCAAGGCGATAGAAAAAATTGCAGAGATCGGAAACCATATGATAAGAGAGGGCGACACGATCCTCACCCATTGCAACTCCTCGGTAGCGCTCTCAATAATCAGAGAAGCGCACCAATCCGGAAAAGATATCAAGGTCATCGCCACCGAGTCTCGACCCAGATACCAGGGCCACCTGACCGCGAAGATGCTGGACGATTGGGGAATCTTGACAGAACTCATCGTGGACTCGGCAGTCCGGACCGTCATCAACGAAGTCGATTCTGTAGTGGTGGGCGCCGATGTGGTCACCGCCAACGGTACTCTGGTAAACAAGATCGGAACCTCTCAGATCGCCCTTTGTGCTCACGAGGCCAGAACCAACTTCATGGTGGCGGCCGAGACCTACAAGTTCAGCCCCGACACCATAATGGGCGAGCTAGTCCCCATCGAGATGAGGAGCGAAGAAGAAGTCTATCCTGATATCTCCAAGTTTGAGAACGTGACCGTCAGAAACCCGGCTTTTGATGTGACTCCTCACCATTATATCGACATAATATGCACCGAAGTGGGCGCAATACCTCCCGAGATGAGCTACCTGATAATAAAAGAGATGTTGGGATGGGAGCTTGAAAATCGTCTTCTCTAACGCCCACCCCTTCTCGCAACCAACAAGACAGCAGCAAAGCCCATAACGCCGAGAATTGCGCCAAAGCCTGGAGATTCCTCTTCAGGCGCCTCCTCTCCACCCACGTCTCGGCGGACTGGACAAGCTGGATACTCGACGGGTTCCGAAATGGGTGTCGGTGCCCGGCTATCTGCAAAATCTGCAAAATCTGCAAAATCTGCGGAATCGCGCCCATTCACCACTACGTCGACCGTTCGCCAGTTCGGCGGAGCTCCTGCAGCGGAAATTCCAACCTCAAAGGAGTACCTGCCAGAAGGTATGTCACCTGCCTCAATCCTGAGCTGACAATCGAACTCCTTCGTGGTTCCTGAGTCCACCCATTTGGTGCAACGAGGTCCAGCGATCGCAAGGCCTTCGGAAAGGTTCTTGAACTTGAGACCCGCGTGAGTGCTCTCACTACCCCCGTTTTCGACCGATACGACGAAGTTTGCATCTTCACCAGGTGCCACATAGACCGTGGGAACGTCGACAATCTCGAAAAATACCGATGCGTCCGCCTGACCTGCGAACATGGCGATCAAAAGAAGCGGCAAGATTCGGTTCATATCACTTTATTGATTGGTATGCGATTAAACATTTTCTGAGAAGAAGGCACTCACTATGGTCCTGGAAATCGTTCGCATCGACCCCCAATTTCAGGCCGGTTGATTGTATAACTTACATGAGGAGCTGGTTTCAAAATGGTGCCACATGCCGTTTTTTTGCTGGTTAAACATCTAAACGGAAGAATCAAGATCCATGGCTCCAAATGGTGCGTGAACTTTGGTTCATGATCGAGGGCCGCATAAATAGTTTTGAAACCAGCTCGAGGGCAAAGTGCGGAAGCTGGGGATAAAGATTAATCGCGTCAAAATATCTTCCTCAACTGTTCAAAGGTTGACTTATGGATATACCTTTGCACCATCAAAATCAAATTGCGTGCGACCCACCCCACCCTAAAGGGTGGGGTATGCTTCGGGGTCGCACGCTCGGTTTCCCGGATTTCAGAAATCTTCGAGTCTTCGTTGCCCAGATTCCCATGAACCGTCACTAATGTTTTATCGATTTAAAGGAGCATGAAAAACGGGCGAGGGTTCACTTCATCCCCGCCCTAAAGGACGGGGTATTCGTGACCCTCCGCGCTCCTGAAGTAATAACCATGTGCATGGGCTTGATCCAGGTACTGAACATGACCAATAAGATTGTCATATCTTCTCAAATTTGTCAAAGTATCTTCTAGCCAGGATATACGGCTGAAAAAAATTACATTCAAATCTCCGGGGCTTTTATCCCTTCGACATTTTCGCCCTACACGATATCCGAAATGCTTAAATCAAACCAACTTACTCAAAGCCAAAAAGAATTGTCTGGTGATGTTATGTCTTGGAGGATTGTAGATTTCCCATTGCTCTCTTTGTTGCTGATATCCCTGCTGTTCTGCTCGCCGCAGCCCTCGCTGGCGGAGACTGATGACTTTTCTGCAGAGAGCCCGGATACGAACTCGACCTTTGCTCCGATAGCAGAGGAGAGCCTGAGCGATTTGACGAATGTGTCAGATATTTTGCCTTCTTCCTTCGAGGTCCGCAATGCCACAGAGAGCAGCGAATTTTTGTTCATCTTGGGAACTAACGTGAACGAAGCTGCTTTGAAAAACGCATCCTTCGATCCCGCCGTAGCCTCGGAGTTGAACGTGACGATCTTTGCCAGGAATGACACACTCCCGGATGAGATTGATTTCTCGAACTATGCGGTTGTCTTTATCGAGTATCAGGACGAGGCCCTCGTGAAGAGCTGGGATGCGAGCATAAATGCCTCCAAGCTTGCCGGTGTGAAGTTCATCGGATACAACCTCTCCACCAACATCACCGCGCCCAACGTCGACCTTGCTTTGGACAACTGCACAGACATTGAGAGATACTGGGTGCAGGGCGGTGAGGCAAACATGGCGAACATGATCAGGTTCATGGGGCAAGAATTCCTCGACCTTTGGACCGAGGTTGAAGTCCCCGAACCCTTGATATTGCAGCCTAAGACCCGCATCCTCTTCATCATGAACCTCGATTCCACCGAACACGCCGTTGAAAAAGTTTTCAATGAAACGCCCCTGATTCAGGACCTTTTTACCGTCACATTCTACGACGGAGAAGAGGCCGCAGCCTCCGAGGATAACTTCGCCGACTGCGACGTGATATATATGGCGCACCTTGGCGGCACCACCATGAACGCCCTGGAAGAAAGGTTGAGAATGGCCGCAGACGCAGGTGTTTATATTCCCACTTTCATGAAGATGGTGGACGTTTGGGGCATATCCAACGTGAACATCTCCGACCCTGCCTATTCGCCAATATCCGGTTACTTCAACGACAACGTCCCAAGCGAAGCGAACATGAACAACTGGATACGCTGGACAGGTACAACCTTCAACGACCTGTACGTCGAGTACAAACCCCCACAGAATGTGGAAATTCCCACCGAAGGCATCTTTCGCCCAGAGACTTACCCAAAAAAGGTGTTTGAAAACTCCACCGAGTACCTCGAATGGTACGCAAACAGGACAGAAGGACACATCTACAACCCATCCAACCTCACCGTTGGCGTCATAGGCTGGGAAGACGCTGCCATATCTGCGCTCGAATCGCGTGGAATCAACGTGATCGCAGTGCACTCTAACTTCATAGAGAACGACGCTCGCTACTTCACCGACGAAGAAGGGGACGTTCTCGTCGACCTGATTCTCTCGTTCAAAGGGTTCTACCTGTACTACGGCGATCCAGATGCCGGAAAGGACAGGATCGAGGCCTTCAACGTCCCTGTGATAAAGGTGGTCACAGACTACTACTATCCTCCTGAAGAATGGGAGAACAGCACCTACGGGCTCAGCCCTCAAAGTGTTGCGTTCCAGATTGTCCAGCCGGAGATCGACGGTACAATCGAGTACATCTGGGTCGAAGGCAGAACTGAACACCCGATCACCGGTGAGATGTATTACAAACCGATGGATTACCAGATCGAGTGGCTCTGTGATCGCGCCTTGGCATGGGGCTACCTCAAAAACGCGAACAACTCGGAAAAACGGGTGGCGATCGTCTACTACAATCATGGCGGCGGCAAGAACAACATCGGCGCAAGTTATCTGGACATCTCCCAGAGCATACCACTTCTGCTATCGAAGATGAACGAGAGCGGGTACTATCTTGGCGAGGACGAGCTTCCCACCATTGGTGAGGAGATCATAGATCTGTTTATCGCAAGCCGTAACGTCGGGACGTGGGCTCCCGAAGAACTCCAGAAGGTGGTGGAGTCGGGGCATGTTGAGCTTGTGCCCGTGAACGATTACTTGGAATGGTACAACGGGACTTACGGTGAAGTGCCTGAGAGCGTGCGTTACGAAATCGAGGAGTGGTGGGGCGCGCCACCAGGCGAAGGTGGAATGGTCTACGGCGATCAGTTCGTGATACCGTTGATCAAGTTCGGCAATGTCGTGCTCGCACCTCAGCCGATGATCGGCAGCCAAATGAACGAAGAGACGCTCTACCACAACACATCAGTCCCGGTCGGCCACCAGTATTTTGCGTTCTACCTCTGGCTCGACAATGAGTTTGATGCAGACGCCATCGTCCACTTCGGGACTCACGGAACTCAGGAGTGGCGCCCTGGAAAGCAGGTAGGACTTTCGCGCTTTGACTATCCACCGCTTCTGGTACAGGACATCCCGGTCGTCTACCCCTACATCATGGATAACGTGGGCGAAGGAACTCAGGCAAAGCGCAGAGGCAATGCCGTGATGATCGATCACCTCACGCCACCAATCGTTCCTTCTGAGCTTTACGACGAGTTCCTTCTCCTCGCAGACAAGATGGAATCTTACGAAAGCGCAACCGATCCCGCGCTCAAACAGTCGTACCGCGAATCTATCGTCGAGCTATACGACTCTTTGGATCTAAAGCTCGACCTCAACATCACCGCATCTCAGTTGACAGAAATGAGCGAGCCCGAGTTCGAAGAGTTTCTCGACACCGAGCTGCACGACTATTTGCTAGAACTGCGAGATGAGACCGTTCCCTACGGGCTTCACGTCTTCGGCGTTCCGCCAAACGGTACTGCCAAGGTGGAAATGGTCGGATCGATGCTTAGGGACTCTTACATCGAGCACGTGGAAAGCGTCGTGGGTGAGGACATTGGATTTTCGACGAACAGCAACGACAAAGCAAAAGAGCTCCTCTTCGAGGTCTTGATCAACGGCACAGATATCATGGCGGCGCAAAATGTCGTGCTCGGCGCATCGAGCGAAGAGGTCACATCAGACCTCCAATTGGCGCTTGATTATGCAGAACGTCTGGATCTGTCCACGAGGGAGATAGATAACACATTACGTGCGCTCTCGGGTGAGTCCATTCGTTCCGAGCCTGGAGGCGACCCCATAAGAAGGCCCGACGCCGTTCCCACAGGCAACAACTTCTACAGCTTCGATCCTCGCAAGATCCCAAACGAAGAGGCAGAAGCGATGGGTATGGAGCTTGCAAACACGCTCATTGAGATGTACAACGATACCCACGGCGAGTATCCAGAGAAGGTTGGATGCGTCCTTTGGAGCGTTGAAACTATGCGCCACCAGGGCGTATTCGAAGCCCAGATATACGGCCTTCTCGGTGTGAGGCCCATCAGAAGCTGGGGCCGAATCGTGGATTTCGAGGTCATACCGCTCGAAGAGCTTGGAAGGCCCAGGATAGACGTGGTTCTCACGCCCTCTGGGCTCTACCGAGATACGTTCCCGAACCACATAGAGCTCTTCGACCAGGCGATACGCGCGGTGGCAGAGCTCGACGAACCTCTCGAGATGAACCACGTTTTGGCAAGATCTGAGGAGATACGTGAATCGCTCTTGGAGATAGGATACGACAACGAGACTGCTCAGTTTCTCTCCAGGTCACGTATATTCATCGACGCGCCTGGAACGTATGGCGGTGGCGGGATTGCCGAGGTTGTGGATGCAAGTCACACCTGGGAGAACGAGAGCAAGGTTGCCGATCGGTACATCTCAGGTCAGGGTTACGTTTATGGAGGTGGCCTCTGGGGCGAGCCGAACGAGGACCTTTTCTGTCTCAATCTGGAGACTGTGGACGCGGCGGTACACAGCGACTCGTCTAACCTGTACGGGCTCATGGATAACGACGACATGTTCCAGTACTTCGGAGCGATGGCGCTGGCAGTGAGGGACCTTTCGGGCGAGACTCCCGAGATGTACATAAGCGACTTGAGAAGCGTAGGCGATGTCGAGATGAAGTCGCTGGAAGGATCTTACAGGCTTGAGCTTCGAGCCCGGTATTTCAACCCCAAGTGGATAGAGGGCATGATGGAGTACGACTATGCTGGCGCTCGGGAGATGGATCACTTTGTGGAGTACATGTGGGGTTGGGACGTCTCAATGCCTGAGATGGTATCTGAAGAAGACTGGAATCGGGTCTACGACGTCTATGTGACTGACAAATACGATCTCGGGATCGAAGAGTTCTTCGATCAGAACAACCCTTACGCGTACCAGTCGATGACTGCAAGGATGCTCGAAGCGGCGAGGAAGGACTACTGGCATCCAACCGAGGATGTGAAAACGGAGCTTGCAGAACAGTACGAAGAGTCGGTGGAGGAGTATGGCGTAACCTGCTGCCACCACACCTGCGGAAATCCGCTGCTGAAAAGCTACATGGAGGGGATAATATCTGGCATAGAGCCCGACAAATCCAGCACCAGCAGCGCGAGCAAGGGCGGGTCCAGCAAGCACCCTTACACCCAGGACCTGCCCGCTTCGGGCTCGTCCAACCAGACCCGTTCAGCGAGCATAGGGACCGCGATTTCCGAAGAGCCAGAGTCTGTTGAAGATACGAGCGAATCAGCAAGCGAAGACGTGAGCGGTTTTGTGATGGAAAACATAAAGGAGAAGAGCAACATGCCCTCGATATCGGGCGCGCCTTTGATGGGAATCATCCTTGTGCTCTTCATACTGGTTGTGATCGGTGCGGGTTTCAGGCGGAGGTGAGGGGCGAAAACCCCCTCATCTTGCCCTCAAATCTGGTGGACGATCGGGACTGTGGTGATGATTGAGATCCTCCCCTGGGAGAAGAAGACATTCAGCTGCTGGGTCGAAGTCCGCTTGGGGGCTAAACCTGGTGAGGACCAGGCGGGCAAGAGCAGGATCTTGGGCAGCATGTGATATTCATCGAGGCGTTTTCAAAATTAATTCGATTCTTAGCGGGCGGCCCGATGTCCGGAGGTCGAAAGCCGCCGGGAATCACCCCATTCCAGCCTTATGCACAGGTTCGCCCCTTCTCCCCGGCCTCATCTTCAGATCCCGAATTCTGCAATTTCCCGGATCTTCTCCAGCTTCTCTTCAGAGAGGCCCGCGAGGTCTTCCGGCTTGAGCCATCCTTCACAGATCAACCGGGCGAAGACGATGAGGTGGACTGAGTAGCGATAGTCGTACTTTTCGTCCACTTCCTTGCGCTTTTTCGTCAAGTAACCAGAAAGCCGCCATAAATCGGCAGGGTCATCGACTCCAGCCGCCATTTTGCGGACGTTTTCAGTAATGGCCATGCATTCACGATGATAGGCGGCATCGAAGGCTCGGCGCGCGATCACTTTCTCCCGCTTCGACCATTCCATTTCGGTCATTGTTCATCTTCAGATGGCTGTTTGGCGGTCATTGCGGACCAGATGAATTGGCAGTCGCATCGAGATGCCGAAGGTAGGCTTCAATTATTTTTCGAGCACTCCTTCGTGCCTCAAACAACTCGTCGTTTGTGGCATCACGCAGTGCTCCACCACTCAGGCCCCGGTGGCGGCCTTGCCGCACAGACGGGATGTTAACCGGTTTCCCGATGCCATCCCAGTCCCCCTTAGAAATCCCCAACGCCGATTGTGTCGTATTTTTATTGCCAAACTTGTGAACAAGAGCATCGCGGATCTCATAGAGGTATACCAGTTCATTGTTTGGGTCTCTCACAGCAGCGTCGTAACTATTAAGCATCGACTTGAGAACGTTGTCGTTAGCCAAGTGCCTACTGACCAAATCACCAAGGCGATTTATCCCATCGATTCGGTCTCGCTTTGAGTCTACGACAATGTTTCCGTCATTGTCACATTTCTGAAAGTCGATTGTACGACCTGTTACCTCAAAGTGCCCCGTTGCACATTTCATGAAGTAGTCTTTACGGCCATCCGGGTGGATGCAGATCATCGAACTGGACAAATGATATTCTCTATGGATGAACAGCATTCCGGCCTGGAATCGAGCGTTTAGTTCATCGTGCAACGCGTCACGTGTTGAGGGGTTCGCCTCGTAAATCGCAGAATCTATCTTCGCCTCTGCCTTACCATCGGCGATGATCATGGTGTAATCGTCCTGTGAGATCTCGATCGGCGCCTCAAAGTAGTCAGGTGGCGAGAACTTCCACTCCAAAACAACGGTTGGGCTCATATGGCGTCACCGGTTACTGCTAAGTCTGTCACTCATTGTTTTCATTCTTCACATGGTTATACTTGGCACGGTTGCAGCTGCGACATAGAAGCTGAAGATTGTCCCAGGTTGTGGTTCCACCTCGGCTCCATGGAATAATATGATCTGCCTCCAGTATTTTTAGCTCGGGTCCACCGAACACGCCGCCACAGCAGGGACAAATAACCCCACCCTTTGACGGATCATAGAGCGCGCTGATCGCAGCATCTCGCCAACTTGGAGGAAATGCTCTATCTCGGGGATCAGCACTCTCAAGATTCCGCGGCATCTTGCAATTCAAGAGACAATTCTCCCGACAATATCCCTCACAGCAAGAAACTGTGCCTTGTATCCCTTGGTTCCGCCCCACCTGCCTCTGCTTTGTGGGTAGTCGATTTTAAACGTCTGAGCGATATATTGAGGACGTCGTACAAATTCAACGAGATCGACCCACTGTTGTTTTTTAAGATTTGATGGGTTCACTGAAAGCGCATAAGCTGCACCGATTACTGCACAAAGAGTCCGATGTTTATTAACGGGAAGACTTGACCCATTTATGCCAAGAATATCGCTGACCCAGTTCTCAAACGCTGGGAAGAAGCTGTCTCTCATCTCCGAGTACGGCATTAAGGCAGGAGGTAAATCCGTATTGATGTCTTGGTATCTCAACTGAGCGCAACAGGCATCGAGAGCAGCGTCAATTGAGCCGTTGAAGCGACAATTTAGATTCTGAAGTGCGGATTTGTTCTGGAGGATGTTATCAAGCTTCTCAACCTGAGTGGAGATAAACGCCCATAGGAACGCCTCCGAAGCAGTCTGGCCTTTTGCAATCGCCTTTTCTGCCCACCAGCTCTTCCATATTCTCCTAGCGGCTATACTTTTCCAGGGATATTCTGTCCCAAAATCTCGGAGGGCACACTCCTTGAACCTTTTTGCAGCGGGCTTTTCAGGATCATACACTCCTGCAAGACGGATTAATGCGAGTGAGGGTGATTCGCGTCCATAATATGCTAAGCGTATATCCTGACCGCTTAGAGGCGTCCCTCCCTGGTTGATGCGACGGAATATTTCCAGGCGCATGTCACCCAAACTCCGAAGCTTTATGACGGCCAAGCGATACTTCTTAAAAGCCTTTTGATATGCAAGGGGTAGCTCATCGAATGTTTTTTTCGCGTAGTGAACACTATGTGGTGACAGATAGGGGGCGTTATCGCTATCAACCATTTGAAACTTGTTTTTGTAGAATTCAGATAAAGTGGTGATTCTTTGTTGTCCGTCTATAACGTCGTTTTTCTCAACTCCTTCATCCACAGTGACTTCAAAGAAAAATGCAGGAACTGATAGATTGTTGATAACAGACTCCACAAAGAGAGATTTTGTTGTTTTATCCCATTGATCACTGTCCCTCTGGTAGTCTGGGATTACGAGTGTTCCATCTTCCAAATCGTTTAGTACCACTTGAACTGTGGTCGATTCAGAAGTGCTTGATTCTGGAATCAAAGGTTTGATTTGATCTATTTCATTTGTGTCGTCCATATTTATCCCTCCAATAATTCTCTACTACTCTGGAGACCGGAGCTTGGCAAGATCGTGGACTATCACCTTATCTTTGGAGCTGTAGCTCAGAAAAGCATCGTACTCGAACGCCCCGCCCACCGGCCAATCTCCCTCTCTTCTGCCCTCACGTTTGTAATTCGCACCACTGCGCGCATCCTCAATTCTCTTTGGCTAAATTGTTTACGATGGCAGAGACGCGACCGTTTATCGCCCCAAGTCAAATATCTGAAGGATCTTTCTTGTTGATGCTCCGACAATAATGTGGCGTTCACAATTCCTTATCCTTCAAATACCGATGAAATCTGAACAATTACTGATATTTTATTTTAAGTTTCATGGCCGAAATGCTTCATAAAATAAATGGCGCCAGATGCCCTCCACCCAGAGAGGTCCCTCCCGGAAGGCTCAGTCCTGTCCGCACCCGGCCCCAATCTCGATTGGCGGGATGGCCATTCCGAGCCTTGAGCCTCAGGGCGATCCATCCTTCGAAGACCTCGATTGAGATCTTTGTGGTACTCCTCGATCGTCCCACCGGTGGCTGTGGCGCCACGAAGGCCCGGAACCGTTGCGCTAGTACTCGCCCTTCTCGATCAGCTCGCACTCTGCCAGAGTGAGGGCCGCCTGGGTGTACTCGGAGAACATAGCTGAGCCTTCTTTTTGACTTTCGGCCGGTTTATACAATCCGCCCTATAACCTGCAAGGCGGTGCGTAAACCGCCTTCGGTGAATGCTCTCCACCCTAAAAGGGGGCTTCTATGAGATTGCTTATCGATCCCAAGAGACTGCATCCTCCTCCTCTTCAGATTGTTCTCCTGATAGCCATCTCCTTGAGCTTCTGTTTCAGCTCTTCGATTTCCTTTTTGTATTCTCCTTTGATGTCTGTATCCTTGGCGTGTTTGCAATAGGTTCTGGCACTTTCGATCCGCGCAGCCGTATCTTTTTTATTTATCTCTTCCTTTGATTTGTGTTCGCAGGCCAGGGCCAAGTGCAGATAGGTTCTGGGATGGGCACGAATTGAAATGGATTTTTTCAGTGATTCGATTGCATTATCGATCGTGCCCTCGTTCAAAAGGAGATCTTGTTTATAGAGTATCCAACCCTCGCAGTCCGCGTTAAAGGCCCTGACCATGCTAATTTCGTCCCGTTGCCTTTCTTCTTCCTCCTCCTCTTCCTCTTCTTCTGGCTTAATTTTATCGATGTAACCTTTTGCAACTCTGACCAGATAAAGAGCTCTGTTCAAACTTACATCGCGTTCGGCGTAAGAAATGGCCAAGCCCATACAGGCGCAGGCTATGATTCTGCCCAAGGCCATTGCCTCCATTGACTCTGTGCTCCCGTATCTGATGATGTAGTTGATGTCAACCTGTGTTTTGTGAATAGATTCTAAAATCGTATTCCCTAGAATTCTTTCACATTCGTTGTAGTTCTTGTTTTTTAGATGGGCGAATCCCAACTTCAGCGCTATTATCAGGAGTTCTGGATTGTTTCTGTCAGTCTTGCCCTTATCTCTCATTGCTTCGTATATGACCGTCAAGTGAGGAATTGCATCATCATATTCACATAAATCCATGTATATCTTGCCTATATAGTAACGCACCGCCGATCTCTTTCCGAGGTCATCTTTATCATATAAATCCCATGCCTCCTCTAATAATTTCTGTGCTCTTTTCAGAGTTTTGTCCCGTTCATCCTTTTCACGGTAATCTATTGCTCTTTTCATGTAACACTGCCCTGTCTCGACCAGTAAGTCTGGGTTGTTGGGGTCCCAGGACCGTGCGGCATAAAGTTCGTCCAGGGCCTTGTTGTGCATCTTGAGGTCTGAATAGACCTCTCCTGTTACACGGTTCTCTTTTTGCTCAAGGGGATTGAGAATCTGAGCTCTTCGTGATTTTTTCAGGGCTTGATAGTCATCACCCTGGTGTCTGAGAGATTCGGCTAACAACGTGTTTAAGCTGTTGCGTTTGATATCTTTTGGGCAGTCTATTTTCAATAATTTGATTGCTTCTCTGAAGCATTTTTCTGCCTGTTTTAGGCAGTCAGTGTTGTTTTTTGACTTGCCAAAACAGAGGTACTCACGTCCAATTTCTGTTAAAATATATGAGTACTCCCTCAGACTTATCTCGTACCTCTGTTTGCGATTTATTGGATTTCCACATTTCTGTTCTTCGCGGTTTTTTTTGTAATCCTCATATTTTCTGTGAGATGATTTTATGATTTCATTGCATATAAGTTCCGCCAGTCTGGTATTATTGTGTTTTAGGTACAAAAGCAATCGCGCAGATAGATTCTGACATATTTCCAGTTCGCAGTTTTCCTCGTTGTGTTCTGATTCCATAGATAAATAAAATAATTTATAAATTGCGTTTTTAATTATCTCGTCAATCTCTTCGCATTCAGGGTAATCATCCTTTTCTGAGTCGCACAAGTGCTTCAAAGCTATGGCGAATTGGGCATATCTCCAAATGGCATCGTCTGCACTATCTTTTTTATTCTCCTCCACGTCCAATCTGCATTTAATATAAAATATGTGCTGCGACACGTCTGGGCAGGTGCCTATTGCCACTCCGTTGATCTTCATCCCAAGATTTTCCCGTTTTTGCAGGTATTCTTTTAATTCAGCCTTCAGAGCCGCCCTTCGGATGCGAAGGGCACTCTTGTGCATTTTCAACATTGAGTAGACTTTAGCCACAGTTTCAAGTGCCTCGTGGGATGCACCGGGGCCGTAAGTTACGACCTTGTTGCATGCGCTGATTGCCTTCTTCTTCTTCTTCTTCTTCTTCTTCTTCTTCAGGTCCTCATTGTTCGTTTTGTCGCTGTAATTCAAGTAAGCGCAAGCGCGAGCGAGGGCAAGGTGTGACCAGAAAAGAGAATTTTCAGGCTCGATGCTCACTGATCTTTCGTATTCCTTTGTGGCGTCGTCATATTTTTCACTAAATCGATATGCTTTGCCCAGAGCGAAGTGAAGGTTGGCATCGTCAGGGTCTATCGACAAGGCTTGCTTTAAACACTTCTCTGCAAAGTCAACATAAATCCACTCGTTGTCATCTTTAACTTTGAACCACCCAGAACGTTTCCTCTTAATCGGATATCTGGCCTCGATCCGATCCATAATACACCTGAAGACAGAGGTCCCATCAACAGGTTCGCTGGAATTCACTGCTTTGTCATATCTAACTGCGAATTTGAAGAGCGAGAAATCTGCAATGTCTATTAGGCATTCGATGACGACCTTTTTTGCCCTTTTGACATTTTCTCCTAATAATTCAGCTTTAAATAAAGCCATCCACGCATATTTAACTGCGGTCTTTCCGTTATCTATTGATTTATTTAAGTGATCAGCATCGTTGAGTTGGTACAATCGTTTCTGGGCGTTTGCCTGTAGATTATGCGCTTCTGCCATTCCTGTATAGTCTTTGCGGCGAGGCCATGATTCTTTCTGGTTTATATAGATGGCGCGGTTGCATAACCGGAGGATCTCTTCATATTGTTCAATGAGCGATTCAACGCAGATTCTGGGGTAGTCCATCTTGAGAACTTTCTCTTTGCGACAGGCATTCTCGGTCTTTTGCACAGGTGCACAATTCAGCGAATTCAACATTTTGTAATTTTTCGCCTCATTCTGATCCACAGCACTGTCATCTGGTTTATCACTCTGAAATCCTCCATAAATCTTGAGATTTTCCTCCATTCGGGCCTCTGCTCTGCAAAAAAGGCTCATTGCTTGGGCATAGTACGCTTCCTTTCTCAATCTGTTGTTCCTGATAGCCCTAAGAAAGGCGTTTTCGGCAGCTTCGTACTGGCCCACCTCTGTATAGACGACTCCGAGGTTGTAGTAAGCCAAAGCAAAATCGTTTGCTTCCTCCAAAGTTTCCGTGAACCAGTTCTCAGCCATCTTCAGGTTGTAGTGACGAGTCTTGGTAGAGACAAGAGCATCCCGATATGCTCTCAGGCCCTGGCTGAACTTGTAGCTCGCCTTCCACCGCAACAGCTTATCTGTTTTCTGGTATGTCAAGCTTGCAAAAATCCTGTGAGCGAGCTCCTCGATCATATCTTCAAGGCTGCGTACCTTTTCTGAATTTTCATCGTGCCACCCCTTCGTCTCATCTGCTTTTCTGAGAGGCTCGGCAGAATCCACGCGCCAACTGTGAGACAGATCTCTTCCGGTCATACTGGCCGTCAGGAAGTACCTGCCTTCTTCTCCTTCTTCACCATCTTTTTTATGTAGACTTATGATTATCCGTGGGCCTCTCATCAGACTCCCCAAGACTGTGGCCACGGCTTTGGTGGGTAGTTTCACTTGTCCCACATTGATATCGCTTGCAGTTTCTTTGAGAATTTCACTTATGTCCTCAGTTTTGATCGTGGCATCTAACGGTTTGCCCGCACCGCAGGCTGTGTAGATGGCCCGCTCCTCGCCCACGACTTGGTAGAGCTCTCCTATTCTGTTGAGGTACACAATCAAAAGGTCGGCCAATCGGTTGGCTTGGTCGGCTTGCGGCTTAGCCTCTTTTTCATCTTTATTTGGATTGCTGGATTGTCCAAAGTCTCCGGTGTAATCCACGACCTCCTTAATGATCAGCCTCTGGGATGCGCCCCAAAGATATCTAACGATCTCGAAGAGAAGCCACAGCGTCAAAATCAGCTCCCATTGACGAGATAAAGTTGTCAAGACCAAGGCGAGCGCCCAATTGAAGGGCCCTTCAGCTGCAAGTCCACCTTCAATCACCAGATCGCCGTATAAAGACTCATTTAGCAGCAATCCTTCGAGTGTCTCAGAGGACACACTCTCCGCTGCGAAGACCAGCAATCCGTTCACAACGGACAGCACAATAATAACGTCGAGGAGCCTGACCAGAGGTGCCCTCCAACCGCAGTTTAACCAGCGATACGTCTTGCCGGTCCATCGGAACGACCATTTGGTCTTGGTGGGGTATCGAAACACCAGAAATCGAGTCACAAGAAACAGGATGAACAAGGTGACTAAAGCTAAGATCATGAGCGCTGCAAACAACAGATAATATGTGGAGTCTTCTGGGAGTCCAGTTGTGTAAACTGCTTTAGAATGGAGGGCTTGGAGCAGCTTGTAACCAAGGGTTGTAACTCCAAATATGAAAGGTAATCCAATCAAGACCATCAAATAAATTGAGTTTTTGTTTTGCATGATTGGGACCATCTTTGGAGCTGTAGCTTGCAACAGGCTCGAATATCGTAGATATAGTGGCTGCAGGTATATGTACTTAACGAATAATGTCAGAAAGAGTACTCTAAAGTATCAAAATAAAATAAGTATATGTCATTATGTGTTGGCCGTGCCGTCCTGTACAAAAAGCGGCCAGTTCGAACCTCTATCCAACTCGAAAATCTATATATATGAATGACGTAAAATAAAGATTTGGAGTTGATGCACGATGGATAAGTACGTCTGTGAAGTTTGCGGCTACGTCTACAATCCTGAGGATGGCGATCCGGATTCGGGTATAGAGCCAGGAACTGGCTTCAAAGATCTGCCCAACGACTGGGTCTGTCCGGTGTGTGGGGCTTCCAAAGACTCTTTCTCGAAAATGGAGGAATAATGAGCACCCCCAGAAAGATAGCAAAAGACGTCTTCTCGGTGGGCGCCATCGACTGGAACAGACGGCTCTTTGACGAGCTGATTCCATTGCCCGATGGAACCAGCTACAATGCTTATCTCATCAAAGGAAGTGAGAAGACCGCCCTCATCGACACCGTAGACCCTCCCTTCGTCTCGGAGCTTTTGAAGAATCTGAAGAGCCTCGGCGTATCCGAGCTGGACTATATCGTGACAAATCACGCTGAACAGGACCATTCAGGATCCTTGCCAATGGTTTTGGAACGTTACCCCAAGGCCGAGATCGTGTCCACACCCCGGTGCCGGGTTCTCTTGGGCGATCATCTGCACATTCCTGAAGATAAGTTCATGACTGTGGAGGACGGCGACACTTTATCTCTCGGAAACAAGACATTCGAGTTTCTCTATACCCCTTGGGTCCACTGGCCAGAGACCATGTCCACTTTCCTGAAAGATGACAAAATCCTCTTCTCCTGCGACTTCTTCGGATCGCACATGGCCACCAGCGACCTCTTCGCCGATCCCAGGTTCGTTTACGAGCCTGCCAAGAGGTACTACGCCGAGATAATGATGCCCTTCAGGTCCTTTGTCAAGAAGAACCTGGAGATGGTTGGAGCTTTGGACTTGAAGATCATAGCACCAAGCCATGGTCCCCTGTACGACGATCCTTCTTTCATAATGGCAGCCTACAGGGACTGGTCTTCTGACGAGGTGAAAAACGAGGTGGTGATCCCCTATGTTTCCATGCACGGCAGCACTGAAATGATGGTGGATCATTTTGCAAATGCTTTGATGGAGCGAGGAATCGTAGTGAAGCTGTTCAACCTCTCAAAAGCTGATGTTGGCAAATTGGCCATGGCTTTGGTGGACGCTGCGACAATAGTTATGGGGGTCTGTACAGTCCTTACCGGGCCACACCCTAACGCGGCTCATGCAGTCTTTCTTGCCAACGCCCTTCGCCCAAAGACCAAGTTTGTCTCGATCATAGGCTCTTATGGCTGGGGCAGCAAGACCGTGGAAGTTCTTCAGGGAATGATGCCAAGGATGAGCGCTGAAGTTCTGGAACCTGTCATGGCCAAAGGACTTCCGAGGGAAGATGACCTCGAGGCCTTGGACCGATTGGCAGATGAGATATTGAGAAAACATCAGGAATTGGGCATCACCTGATCCGATTGGGCTAACCGAGCAACCTTCGCGGTGATAATCGATCTGGAAAGTGGCGACGTTCAGACGCTCGTTTCCGGAAACGACTTATACTCCTCGCCTCGGCTCAGCCCCGGTCGCATCCTTTTCATTGAAGGCGCGCCGACCGAGCCGGTCTCCGCAATCCTGATGAACAATCCTGATGAACCTTTCTTCAGGCAAAATAGAGGTGCTGCGCCGTTCGAGTGATGTGACGATAGACCCTAAGTATCTCTCAACGCCCCTGCCGATCGAGTTTCCAACCGAAAATGACCTCGCCGCCCATGCCCTGTTCTATCCGCCCAATAACCAGGACTACATTGCCCCTTCTGACGAGAAGCCACCCATTTTGGTGATCTGCCACGGTGGACCTACTTCGGCCACTTCGAGCGCCCTTGCCATCTCAACTCAGTACTGGACCAGCCGCGGAATCGCAGTCCTCGACGTGAACTACGGTGGAAGCACAGGTTACGGAAGGGCCTATCGCCAAAGGCTCGAAGGCCAATGGGGAGTTGTCAATGTGGACGACTGCGTGAACGGAGCGCTCTATCTCGTAAAGAAGGGGGATGTCGATCGCGATCGACTCGCCATTCGCGGCGGAAGCGCTGGAGGTTACACGACCCTTTGTGCCCTCACCTTCCGGGATGTTTTCAAGGCAGGTGCGAGCCGATACGGGATCGGAGATCTGGAGACTCTCGCCAAGGAGACTCACAAGTTCGAGTCGCGCTACCTCGATCGGCTGGTGGTCCCCTTCCCTTTGAAACGAGACATCTACAGAAACCGATATCCGATCAACTTCGTCGAAAAGCTCTCATACCCTGTGATCTTCTTCCAAGGGCTCGAAGACAAAGTTGTCCCGTGAGATCAGGCTGAGACCATGTTCGACGCTCTTCGCACCAAAGGCGTTCCGACTGCCCTTCTGGAGTTCGCGGGCGAACAGCATGGTTTTCGCCGTGCTGAGAACATCAAACGCTCGCTAGATGCGGAACTCTACTTCTATTCAAGAGTTTTTGGTTTCGAGCTTGCCGACCCTGTGGATCCGGTGCCAATCGAAAATCTGTGAGCTGTTCTCTGTATCGAAAAGGGAGAACGAGAGGAAAAGAGAGTGAAAAGAGGGAAGACTAGGCAACTTTCAAACGAAGCAGTCCGGTTATTCTGATCACATGTTATCTACGGCCTTCTCCATCTCTCGGGACCCTTTCTTCCTCAGCACCCCTGAGAGCTTTGCGTAATACTTCATTGTGTCAGGGGTGACCGAAGGCCCTATCTCCTCTAAAGCTGCCAGAAAATGCTTCTGCTCTACGACTTCTGCCTGCATATTTTCTCGCAGGGCCAGCCTTCCAGCCTTCCTGCAGATGGCGGCTATATCTGCCCCCGTGCACTCTTCGGTGCTTTCCATCAAAAAGTCGATGTTCACGTCCTCTGCGAGGGGCATCTTTCCGGTGTGAACCTCGAAGATCTTCCGTCTGGACTCTTTGTCAGGGACGGGAACCATGATCAACTCGTCGAACCTGCCAGGCCTGAGCAATGCGGGATCGATTATGTCGGGCCTGTTGGTGGCCCCGATCACCACTACGCCCCTCAGCTCTTCCATCCCGTCTATCTCTGACAATAGCTGATTTACGATCCGTTCTGTCACGTGGGGCTCGCCCGCGGAACCGCCTCTGGTGGGTGCAAGAGAGTCCAGCTCGTCCAGGAATATCACAGTGGGCGACACCTGTCGCCCCTTTCTGAAAATCTCGGCGATGTGTCTTTCGCTCTCTCCATACCACTTGGAGAGGATCTCGCTTCCTTTGGTGGTGATGAAGTTGGCGTTGCTCTCGTTGGCCACCGCCTTTGCCAAGAGGGTCTTTCCGGTCCCTGGCGGACCATAGAGGAGAACGCCCTTTGGAGCCTCTATCCCAAGACGTTTGAAGTTCTCGCCATATACGAGGGGCCACTCCACTGCTTCGACCAGGAGCCGTTTGACGTCTTCGAGTCCGCCCACGTCTTTCCAGGAGACGTTGGGAACTTCGATCAGGATCTCTCTGAGGGCACTTGGCTGCACCTCTCGCAAGGCCAGCTCGAAATCCAGTTTCTGGACGACAAGCCCTTCTAGAAGCTCCCTTGGTATGGTGGGCTTGTCGAGGTCGATTTCGGGAAGGACTCGCCTCAGAGAGTTCATGGCGGCTTCTCTCGTGAGTGCTGCAATGTCAGCTCCAACGAACCCGTAAGTCAGCTCGGAGAACTCATCCAGATTGACATCTTCGGCAAAAGGCATGCCCCGCGTGTGGATCTGGAATATCTCACGTCGCCCATCGAAGTCAGGGACACCAAGTTCGATCTCGCGATCGAATCGGCCTGGCCTTCGCAAAGCAGGATCGATGGCGTCGGGCCTGTTGGTGGCCCCTATTACTATGACGTTGGTCCTCTCTTTCAGGCCGTCCATGAGCGAGAGAAGTTGGGCCACCATCCTTCGTTCCATTTCGCCGGAGACTTCTTCCCTTTTGGGTGCGATCGAGTCGAGTTCGTCCAAAAATATGATGGCCGGGGCGTTCTTTTCTGATTCTTCAAATATGTCTCTGATCGCTTTCTCGCTTTCGCCATAATATTTGGAGATGATCTCAGGGCCGTTTACGGAGGTGAAGTAAGCGCTGCTTTCGTTCGCCACGGCTTTGGCGAGCATGGTCTTTCCGGTTCCTGGAGGTCCATGTAAAAGAACGCCTCTTGGAGGTTCGATTCCCAACCGGTCGAAGAGCTCAGGATGTTTTAAAGGAAGCTCGATCATCTCCCGGACCTTCTGTATGGCAGGTCTCACCCCGCCGAGATCTTCGTAGACCACATCTCCTGTGGGGCGTTCTTCCATTGTCTTGGTCAGGAGTTCGAGCTCGGTTTTTTCGGTTATCTTGACGACACCATCCGGAACTGTGGAGACGACCCGCATCTTGATCTCGCCCAGGCCGAAGGCCGGTTGAGGTTTTGAAGGCGCCTTGAAGATCTCGTCAAACATGGTCTCTTTGGCATAGAACGACTCGCCTGGTGGTTTTCTCAAGGTGGTGGTGGAGATCACATCTCCTTTGCAGACGGGTCGATCCTCAAAGACCTTCAGTAAAGCATCGCTCGGAACTGAGATTTTCATCCCGTGAATCATGGGTGCCAAAGTTACGTGCTCTGCCTCGCACCATTCTGCCTTGAATATCTCCACAAACTGGCCGATGGTAGAACCGGTATTAGACCTTATCAGACCGTCCATCCGGATGAGGTCCATCTGTTCGTCTGTAGGATAGGCCTTTACCGCAAGGGCGCTGGTGGTCTTTTCTCCTTTGACTTCCACCATGTCGTACTCTTTGACGCCCAGTTCGTTTATGTGCCTCTCGCTTATCCTGACGGTGCCCTTGCCAACGTCTCTCTGGTCAGCCTCTATAACCTTGAGTCGGATGGATTTGGAGTTGGTCATGTCTTGCACACCCTCTTGTACTCTTTTTATGTGAGAGTTTGTAGTTAAGCGTTGTCCTTCTGTTGGGGGTTTAGCGGTGTGCAACTTGGTGCATTTTCTCGCGAAGTTTCCAAATTTGTTCAAAATGTGTTGTTGAAAATTTGTGAGATACAACCTCTAGAAAGGCTCACAAGGGCGAATCACACAGGGCGCACGAGATGAATCACAAACTTGCAAGATGAGTCGTAAAGTTAATCTTCGATCGGTCGGGAATGGGCCTTAATGCCTCCCAAAGTCCTCTTCACCACCGTTTACAAGAACGACACGGAGCCTTATGACTACATAGGCTCTAACGCGAGGTCGAAGTGGTTCCGATTCTATTGGCCCAGGCTCCAATCCTTTGGCCTTCGGTTCCTGAAGCAGAACATCCCTGAGATCGAGATCCTGGAGTATCCCACCTGGGACGAGTACCTGAAGAAACTGGACGAAGGCTGGGACGTTGTCGGTTTCTCTTTCTACCTGGACGAGACCTGCGAGATCCTGGAGATGACAGATGCGGCTCGCGCCAACCCCAAAGTGAACGAACTCTGGGCCGGAAACTACGGCGCGCTGACCCCCGAGATCCAGGACCGGTTCGACAAGGTCTTTGAAGGGTATGCAGAAGGTGTCGTTGCACCCTACTTTGACAGGAAGATCGAGAAAAAGGATGTCCTTCATCCGCCGCTCATAGAGTACCTCGGAACGCCCTTCAAAAAGAAGCTGAACATCTATGGGATAATGTTCACCACACGTGGCTGTGGCGTTGGCTGCAAGTTCTGTCAGACACCAAAGTTCTGCAACAGGCCCCACCCCGTGCCCCTGGAAAGCCTGGAGAGGGTCATATCCTACTACAAAGAGCACGAGATCAACGTCGTCTTGATCGAAGACGAGAACTTCGGCGCAAATCGGAGACACGCAGACAATGTCGTTGAACTTCTGGACGAGTACGGAATGACCTGGGGCTGCATGGCACGTGCAGATTACCTTCGAAAGAAGATACCTGAATGGGCAGAGATGAGGGCGAGGTTGGATCCTCTGACAGGAAAGAAACCAAAGATCGTCAAAGGGTTTGCAGGCGCCGCAATAGGGATCGAGACCCTCCACCAGGACAAACTGGACGACATAAACAAGAAGGAAGGGACCGACGACGTCTTAGAGACTGTCAGACTCCTCCAAGAACACGGGTTTGGAACTGTCGGCTACTACATGATCGGCTTTCCTGACGACACCAGAAAGTCTCTTCAAAGTGACATCAAGGACCTCGCCAACCTGAAGCTGGACATCACCCAGATCTGCATCATGACGCCTCTTCCCCAGACCAAGCTCTGGGATGAGCTGGAAGAGCAGTACGGCATATTCGAGAAGGACTGGCACAAGTACAACATGAAACACCTGGTCTGGAACCATCCCAACATACCTCCCGAAGAGATGGAAGAGATTCTCAACTGGTCTTTGAAGCGGGTCTACAACAGGCTGACTCCACTCAGAACGTCTTTCAGAGTGTGGGGCAACGCCTACCGATATGCGGGACTTTCTGGCATGAAAGAGGTTGCAGCCTACGTCACCAGGGCCAACAAGTTCGATTTCAATCCGGAAAAGCCCTGGTTCCTGGACGTGTGATAACATGATCTCTGAATGTGAGATGAAATTGGTGTGATGATATCATGAAAGTTCTCCTCCTCTCATCGCCGGTCGTGCAGCCCGACTTCGACCGGATAGCGAGAATTCCCAATTACGGGCTGGTCTCAATAGCCGGGAACATTGACGATATCTGCACCGTTCACGTGGCCGACATTCACGCCCTGAAAAAGCCCGAAGAATACGTGTCCAAGATTCTCAAAGACGGCTACGATCTCGTGGGCCTAAGCTGCATGAGCTTTCAGTATCATGCAATGCTTCCGCTCGCAGAGATGGTCAAAGAGAGCGGAGCCGAGACGATATTTGGCGGCTACCACCCCACTCTCAATTACCGAGAAATTGGAGACAGCAACGAGGCTCTCCTTGCCGATTACATCGTCCGGGGCGAAGGTGAAGGCACCTTCAGAGAGCTGATCGAGGCCCTGGAAGAAGGCCGAGACCTCAATGGCGTGAGGGGCCTTTCCTACTGGAAGGGCGACCGGGTGATGCACAATCCGCCAAGGCCGATCCTGGATGTATCTGAGATCAGGATGCCCAATCGAGACAGTCGCCTCATAACGAAGGGATTTCAAAGCTTTGGCGCCCCGATAGATTCGGTCGAGACCAGCAGAGGTTGCACCAACGGGTGCAAGTTCTGCTCCATCCAGAACATGTACGGGAGGTCCTTTCGAAAGTATCCTTTCGATCGCATTCTCGAAGATATCAGAGACGCAGAAGCCCATGGTGCAGAGTCGGTATTCTTCCCAGACGACAACATAACTCTCGACGTGACGAGGATGGAAGCGCTCTGTGACGCCATCGTAGAGGCGGGGCTCGATCACATCAAGTACAAAGTTCAGGCATCGGCAAGGGGTATCGGCTCCAGCCGGCGTCTGGTGGATAAGATGGCCCGAGCAGGATTTGATGGCGTCTTCCTGGGAATCGAGAACACCAGCAAAGAGAACCTCAAGTTCTTGGGCAAAGGTCAGATGTCCGACAACGCAGACAAGGCCGTTCAGTACCTCCGGGATAACGATATCATAGTATCTGCAGGGCTCATCGGCGGAAATCCCGAAGACGATGCGAGCGACCTTTGGTCCAACTACGAGCTTGCAAGAAAGCTGAAGGTGGATATACCCATATTTTACATCAACACGCCTTACCCCAAGACCGAGATGCGAGCCGAGCTTGAGGAGATGGGGCTCATCGCAAACAACGATTATCGGTACTACGATGGCCTCCATGCCAACCTGAACACGAAATACCTCACTGCCGAGGAGGTCCAGTACATCACCTGGGAGATGAACGCGAGGTACTACGATTTCGAGTGGTTCAGGTATACAACGATAAAGAAGCTTTACCCGAAGTGGTTCCTTCAAGAGTTGCTGAGGCTTGTTCCCTTTTATGCCAAAAGGAAGCTAGGGTTGATGTTGAGGCTGAGAAGTCCCCGGGATTACTTCAAAGAGGATCTGGAAAGTGGAGAGCTTTGCAAAGGGATTATGTGATGTTTTGAAGAGATCTGCGATCACAACTATAGTCGAGAACCAATTAGATGATACTAATTGGTTCTCGCCAGAATAGTGCTTAACAATACAAATAGGACAAATCTCTAACTCTTAAGCTCTCTTAAGAGTTAGAGATTTGTCCGGAAGGTATCGTTGAACACTATACCTTGTTTTACTTTATTTGAGTTTCATCCTGAAAAAACTATCCTATGAATTGATTCAGAATTGAGAATTAAAACACAATTATAGCTTTGATTCCGGTTGCTTGGGGGTGTTCAGCAGGATGAACTCGATCGATGACAAACAGGGCGCAGAACATGTCAGAGGACAGGTAACTTCTTCTTCTTCTTCTTCTTCACGAATTTTCAGGCAGGGTGCTTGCCACTTCGGTGGCGGGAGGGGTGCCGTAATTTATATCTCGTTCTGAGTTAACCCTGAGTCAATACATGCTTGCGGTGCCAAGACCTTAAGACACCCTACTGGGAAACGGTTTGGGAATGGTCGGTTCCTCATCGCATGATCCAGACCAAAAAAGACGGAAACGTCTGAGCCGAGACCACATTTGAAGCCGAGATCTGGTGAAAGTCGCCACCTTTGCAGATAGGTCGCGAGCGAATCCGATGTCAACCGGCCTATCGTCTAGGAACATCAAACCTCCAGGGACAAGCTCTTGACTTCTGTCGGGATTTGTTGACAAAATAAGGTCCATTCATCGGGAGTTCAATTCCCGAGGATGCAGATTGCCTTTCGAAAGTGGAGACGCGAGAAGATGGATGAGAATATCACAATCACGGCGGCAAAGCGGTGCCTTCTGCAGATAGCCGCCAACTACGAGGTATACGTCTCGGACTTCATTCGGGACGTAGAAGAGGCCGAGACCATTCCTGAGATTATGGATGCGAAACAGAAGTTCATGCGTTGGGTGGTGGCTGATCTTCCTCTCGGGCCGAGTGAGTGTCCTTATTGTCTTTCGTGTATAGATAAGGATGGAAACTTAGATTGTTCTCGATGCGAATATGCAGCAAGGTTCGGATTCTGCAAAGATGAGAAGTCCAGGTACCGAAACGTGACCTCTGCGAGGGACGACCTATCCCGATCTGTGGAGGAATACTGGGAACCCGAGGACTGAATCGCTCAATTGCTCATTCTTCGATGTTGCACATCGCTCGCTCCAAGAGCAGCGATGCCGTTCTGCAGAGGAAATTTTCGATCTGATCGATGGCCATCATCCCCTCCAACCTGCCCGTGACGATTTTATCTACCATCTCGTCGCACTCTTTTCTGACATCCAGAAGTTCGGGCGCAATTTCCAGGTTTCGCAGACTTTCTGAAAGGTCGAGAAGCTGAGCTGTTCGCATATCTATGGCCCTGTCGGTCCAGTCCTCATCCTCTTTGCTTCTGCCACATCTCAGATTGCGAATCTCGGCGAGGAACGTTTCCTCTGCCAGCTCGTCGGTTTCGGTTCTGGAATCTAGGTCCATGTTTGTGCCTCGTCTGGGAGACCCTCTTTCGAGGAGGGTCTGGACATTTCCTTCTACCCAAGGTCCTAAAAGCCTTTTTTGCATCGACCCTCAGATCGCCCTTTCAATCACACTTTGAGTTGCTTCCTCGAATCAGCCATTCAAATTGACCCTTCGAATCGAATCTGTCACCCCTCTAGATCTAAGCGAAAAAGTTTAGTTGTTTTGGGTCGTTTGAAATACCCTGCAAGATTCGGAGAGTTTCTATCCGATTCTGGTGGTGTAGTTTTACATGTCAGAAATGTCTGAAACGTTCGACCAGATCGCAGATTACCATCAGGCAACGAAGCACCGGTTCGAGGCGATGGCTCGCGGTCCCGCTCAGATGGACTGGTTTATCGTGCCCAATCCTTTCCGCCGTTACGAAGGGGCGCCTCTAATAGAGCTGAAACGAGACGAAATCACACTGAGCGAGGATCGGCGCCCTTTCTACGACGAGGCGCTTTTTGAGGGAAAAGTTCCACCATCCCCCTTGAACATCGAGAGTGTATCGCAACTATTCTTCGACAGCCTGGCCGTATCTGCCTGGAGACGGGCAGGCGAAAAACCCTGGGCGCTGAGGGTTAACCCTTCCAGCGGCAACCTTCACCCCACTGAAGGATATTTGATCACGGGACCTGTAGAGGGACTTTCTGAAAGTCCTATGGTCTGCCACTACGCCCCCCGAGAGCACGGTCTTGAGGTCAGAGCTGAGTTCCCTCAGGAGATCTGGCAAGACCTCGCTCTCGATCTTCCCGCGAGCTCTCTTCTGATCGGGTTTGCCTCGATCCCCTGGCGAGAGTCCTGGAAGTATGGCGAACGGGCTTTCCGGTACCTTCACCTCAACGTCGGCCATGCTTTAGGGGCCGTGAGCGCAGCCTCTGCAGCCCTCGGATGGAAAGCTTCGCTCCTGGATGACATATCGACAGAAGAGCTATCTGCTCTTTTCGGAATCAAAGATCCCGGCAGCGCCGAGCCCGAGTTTCCTGACTGCTTGGTGGCGGTCTATCCTCAAGGAGCGATCGTCGAAAGGGCCTCGATATCTTCGAAGATCGCGCCCAAGTTCGCGGATCTCTCCTGGCAGGGCGCGCCAAACCTTCTCAGCCCTGGCCATGCTGACTGGCCCCGTGTTGATGATGCCATTGCGAAGACTGAAAAGCTCAGGACAGAACCCTTCTGCGAGCCTTATCTTTCAGAGATCGGGCATTGTGAATCACAATCACAACCACAATCACGATCACAATATCCCAACGTATCTCTGCGCAAGATCCTTCGTCAGCGCCGCAGCGCCATAATCATGGATGGGAATACGAACATCGACCTGGAAACCTTCTACAGTATCTTGAGCAGGATGATTCCGGGAAGGAAAAGTTTCCCCTTCAACGCCTTGACCTGGTCCCCAAAAGTTCACCTGGTCTTGTTCATTCACAGGGTTCTCGGATTAGAGAAGGGCCTCTACATTCTGGTTCGAGATCCGAAAGAGGCAGATGCTCTTCGCTCTGAGATGAGAGAGGACTTCGAGTGGTCAAGACCAAAAGGCTCACCACCAGGGTTTTACAGCCTTGCAAAAGGTGATTTCCAAAAGCTCGTCGGAGCGATCTCTTGTAACCAGAAGATTGCCTCAGACGGCTGTTTCTCCTTGGGCATGCTCGCCCGGTTCGAGGAACCTCTGGAGCGTTTTGGACCCTGGTTTTATAACTGCCTCCTCTGGGAATGTGGGATGATCGGCCAGGCTTTATATCTGGAGGCCGAAGCTTTCGATCTAAGCGGATGTGGCATAGGTTGTTACTTCGATGACGTGATGCACGACGTTCTGGGACTGGAAGGTTTGGAATATCAGAGCCTATACCATTTCACCGTGGGCAAGGCCGTCCCTCTCAGAAACATCAAGAGTTTGCCTGCTTATCCTGCGCCAGGTTGAGATCTTTCGCACTTTTTATAGCAGATTTGTAATGAATCTCGCCAAATATAAATGGTGCAGGACCCAAAGAGACCGGGGGAAGGAATTTCGCACATTGCGATGTCAGAGATGAATTTTCAGATCTGCCCGAAAGAATCTCGGGACTTTCGAGGCAGGTCTATAGCCACTGGTGGGGCCAGCACCCCGAAGGAAGAGATCTATATTCATCTAACCGACCTCAACTCTTTATTTGTCTTTTCGAGGTCGAACTCTTCGGGATCAAATCTTTCGCCTACCCATTCCAGGTAGTCCTCGTGCTCTGAATGGTCGGGATTTTTTATCGCTTCCAGGAACTCTTCGTAGCCCCATACACCGCCCACGTCTTCGGGCGGGCAGGCTCGCTCTCCTTCCAGGCAGATGGGATAGCGAACTTTCGGATCCGGAGGCAGGATCTTTTCCACTAGTATCTCATGTTCCCAGCTGTCACCGAAGTCGTACTCGTAGAGAAAGCGGTCGCCTTCTTCCGGAGCCAGCCGCCCGAGCGTTACCCTCCGTTCGTCCTCCATCTCCATGTCGAACATATCGCCTGGGAAGGGCACACTGTACTCGATCCCACCGATCTCGAACTTATGGAGGTGATAGTCCTCCCATCCCATCACCGCCTGTATTATGCTGTGCAGCTTTCGGAGCCTAATACCCCCTTTCACCTGCACACGGCGCCAGATGACAGGTTCAAAGTCCATGAGGGTGATTTTGAGCTGGTACACCATCCCTTGCTTGGATTTTCTTTTGGCCATGAGATCACTCCTGGTCTGTTATTTCCTGGACGGTTAAAGTAATTTTTCTCAAAGCGGGTTGGATTTTTGTGAGCATGTCATCATCTGCAGCGGGCAAAGATTGAAATGAAATAAGTTGGGAACTCGAATGGGGTTCGCCGCATTCGGTGGCGCTCTCAGGAACGATCAATCTCGACGGGAGGGGTTTACGCATATCAGATCCAATTCGACTGGCAATGCTCTATTCTGCGCCGCTCGTGTGGTGCGACGACAATAGGAAGGTACATCCGATCGAGCTTTTGGACTTCGAAACTGAGCGAGACGAGATCTTCGAAGACCTGAAGGAAACTGGCCGGTCGATAGAGGTGCGTGCCGAAGCCGCAACCGCGGACAATTTCAGCAAATTGGTCCTCTTGGGCTGCCGAGCCCTGCACTACAGCGGGCATGGCCACCCCGATTTTCTCGCCTTTGAGGACGGAAGAGGCGAAATGCACCCTCTCGATGCAGAGACGCTAAGAGAGCTTTTTGCAGCCAGCGGCCCAAGCGGTGTTCAGCTGGCGTTCGTCAGCGCCTGCCACTCTCGAAAGGCCGGGGAGGCTTTTGTGAAGGCTGGTGTCCCTCACGTGGTTTGTGTCCACTTGGAAGAGCCCGTCTACGACATGGCGGCTCGAAAGTTTGCCAAGAAATTCTATATTTCTCTGGCCGCGGGCAAGACGGTTCAGCAAGCCTTCGATTATGGGCGCGCATCTGTCAAGACCACACCCCATCTGCCTGAACCTGCAAAAGAGTCAGAGAAGTTCCTGCTGCTGCCTGAATACGGCAAGCATGATGTTGCGGTCTTTGGTGATGCCTCTCCAGGAGAGTTTGTCGATGTTACGCCGCCCATTCCACAGAGCAACATCTACTCCAGGCCAGAGCACTTCATCGGCCGGAACAAGATCATGCAGGAGGTCATCTCAGACGTCCTGGACAACCGGCTGGTTACAATACGTGGCGCTCCAGGGATCGGCAAGACGGCGCTGGCAAAAGAGGTTGGACACTACATCAACGAGCGGCGCTTTTTCCGGGATGGTACATTCTTTGTCGAATTGCGTGGAGCAGCATCAAAAGATGCAATCCGGTTCTCTGTTGCCACCGCATTGGGGATCGAGGCGAAGGATGAAGCTGAACTATTTACGGCTCTCCACAAGCTTCGCTGCTTATTGGTGCTGGATAATTGCGAAGATCCGCTGCATTATGCCCCAGGCGATTTTCGAAAGTTCATCACCCAGCTGCTACAACAGGCTGGTGACGTAAAGCTGCTTCTCACCTCTCGCCATTCCCTAGGTGGCGGAATCGCGGGCGCTCCGGAGAGGATACGCCACCTGCACCAACTCGATAGACGGAGCGCTGCCAGCCTATTCATCAGGCTGGCGCCACGCGAGCTGAAACCCTCGGAGATCGATGGACTGATGAAGCATCCAATACTGGATTTCCTGTCTGGGCATCCTCATGCGATCTCCCTTGCGGTGCCACTGCTCCAGGACAAGAGCCTTTCCCAGCTGTACGAGATGTTGGAATCGCACCCATTAGAGACCCTGAAGATACCTGACGATCCCGAAGACGAGTTGGACGCAGCCAGGAGCTTTGCGGTCTCGTTGGAGGTCTCGGTCGGCTACCTGCGTGAGCGGAATCCTGAAGCTGTTCGCCTCTTTGTGGTGATGGGCCTTTTGCCCTCGGGCGCTCTGCCACAAGACCTCGACGCGATTTGGGGCGAGGGTTGGCGCCCGCTTATGGATGCCCTGGTTCGCGCTTCGTTGGTAGAGCGCGAGGGGTTCGGCGAGATTGAGCACTTCTTCACCTTTCCTGTCGTCACCGCCTATGCTGAGCAGCTCCTGACCAAAGATGATCGAGCTAAGTTTGCAATCCAAATTTGCGAGCATTTTGGCAGCGTCAGTGAGTACCTTTACAAAGCGTTAGGCACTGGGAGTGCGGCTTTCGTCAAGGAGATCTTCGCATTGCAAGAGGGAAACCTCCGGGCTTGTCTGAACCCTAATCGCCCTGCAAGACCAAAACGAGAAGATGAAGAAGGAGCGCCAACCGCCTATGTAGCAAGTTATCTGCCTCGAATCTTGTTGCTGATCGACCGGATCGAAGATGGAATTCAAGCTGCCATGATCGGGTGTGATTCATGTCGTGCAGTAGGCGATATCCGTGGCGAGGCAAACACGCTAAAGGCTCTCGGCGACTTGAAGATAAGGCGCGCGGATCTTGACGGCGCGCTAAAAGATTACCAGAACGCGCTCGAAATATTCCAAAATATCGACGCAAAGATGGGCGAGGCAAACACGCTACAGGCTCTCGGCGACTTGAAGAT
>Ga0272443_10001724_pt1 | contig 30528 bp, 27 predicted proteins | sample SSMAcet12_FD_193581 | JGI IMG/M metagenome (GOLD analysis project Ga0272443, IMG submission 193581) | Marine sediment archaeal communities from Little Sippewissett salt marsh, Falmouth, MA, United States - SSM-Acet-12 | ecosystem: Environmental > Aquatic > Marine > Wetlands > Sediment ... | reverse complement strand
GTACTTGTCGTTCATCCGTGGAGCCGATACTGCAATACCCTTAATCTCTGAGTAGATGACATCAACTTGTTCCTTCCTGTCGAAGAAGAACGTGATCATTCCGTGTGTATCTATACTGTCACGTTCGCAGAAACCCAGGAGGAGATTACCGTGGCGCAGAATAATGCAGTCTCCTTGATCCAGCCATTCTTCACATCCAAGAATGTCAGTGTAGAAGCTCTTTATGTCGTTTATCGCGCCGGTCCTCATGAATACTATCCCGCTCATAACACCCTCCGGATTAGCTACGAATACTCTGTTATCCTGATCTGAAATGATATCACTTAGAAACTACTACTTGATGGCATGATTGGTCAAGAGAGATTCGCGGGTTTCTTTGTGCAAATGTCTCGTGTGAATGAGATTGCCTATTTCGGTGTTGCGTAGTTCTGAGGTTAGTATTAGAATTTGGAGAATGTAGGTCAATCTGAGCTGCCGGACAGAGTCTTGACATGAAACTGGAACTTTTCATTAACAAGGATGTTTGACAAGTCAATCTCCTATTATAGTGGAACCAGCCAACCGGATAGTGATGTAAGAGTTCGATTGTCAGGAGATTAACAAGTGCAAACTCGGATATGATTTCAAATCGGGCACAGAAGATATGTTTAACATAATCCACGAACCAAGGAGGAGTTGATGGAACAGATTTGGGAAAAGGTCCTGGAGTATGGTGCTATGTATGGCACGAGAGTCATTGGAGCCATAGCAATACTGATTCTCGGACGATTCGGTGTCGGGATTCTAACGGGTGTTGCCAGACGCCTCATGAAGAAGGCGAATGTTGATGACACGCTTACGAAATTCGTGGTCAGCCTGACGAAGATCGCCCTCATGACATTTGTTATCATAGCGGCGTTGGGATCGCTTGGATTCCAGACCACATCGTTCGTAGCGATAATCGGTGCCGCCGGTCTCGCGGTTGGCTTCGCGTTACAGGGTTCGCTGTCGAATTTTGCCGCGGGTGTAATGCTTATCATTTTCAGGCCTTTTAAAGTCGGTGATTTTGTCGAGGCCGGAGGAACGAGCGGTTCTGTAGAGGCGATCAGGATCTTCAACACGATTCTTAAGACTCCGGACAACAAAATCGTGGTGATACCGAACAGCAGCGTCACGGGTGGCAATATCACGAACTATTCCGCCGAGGAGACCCGGCGTGTGGATCTGGTGTTTGGCATTGGCTATGATGATGACTTGAAGAAGGCCAAGCAGACTCTTGAACGGATCCTCACCGAAGACACCCGTATCCTCAAGGATCCCGCATTCACGGTCGCGGTTTCAGAACTTGCGGACAGCTCCGTAAACTTCGTGGTTCGCCCATGGGTGAAGACCTCAGATTACTGGAGCGTGTACTTCGATTTGGTTGAGAAGGTGAAGCTGACGTTCGATGAACAGGGGATTTCGATTCCTTATCCGCAGCAAGACGTCCACATGCATCAAGTAGTCGCGAGTTAAGGAGGTTGTTTTGAAATCAAAGTCGTTAATGACTCTTTTGGGCATCATTGCATTTTTGATTACGTTCTCCGGAACCTCGTTCGGTGAAGAAGACAGCACATTCACTGGATGGAAGAAGACGCTGGTGTTCGATATCAATGCTACACAGACGGCCTATTCGAAATCCTGGGCTGGAGGAGAAGCCGGATCTTTCAGCTGGGTGAGCAACTTGAACGGCAGCGCGGAAAAGCAGCTGTCGCCGGTGTTCAACTTCAGGTCGACTTTGAAGCTCTCGTTCGGCCAGACCATGACTCAGGATCCCGATACAAAGGATTGGAGTCGGCCCGAGAAGTCAACCGACCTCATCGATTGGGAAAACGTCGGGAGATTCACATTGAAGAAGGCCGTAGATCCCTACGTTGCATTCAGGGTAGAGACACAGTTTCTTGATGCTTCAGTAGACGCGAAGAAGAGATACCTGAATCCCCTGAAGCTGACCGAATCTGCCGGTGTAGCTCGAGAGTTTTACAAGAAGGATAATGATTTGGTTCTCAGCCGTATCGGATTTGGATTGAGACAGATCATCAACAACGAGATTGTCAATGACTCGACTTTGGAAACAAAACGTTCGACGTCCACGGATGGTGGAATTGAATCCGTGACTGACGTTAAGCTGACGTTGCACGAAAGGTTGTCCTACACTGGCAAGCTGTCCCTCTATAAGGCCCTGTTCAAGTCCGATGATGATGAACTCGCTGGGACTGAGGAAGAGGATTACTGGAAATCTGTTGACGTGAACTGGGAGAACATAATTACCGCGTCTATCACGAAGATCATTGCTGTCAGTTTCTATACCCAGTTTCTCTATGACAAGGAAATTGACAAGAAGGGTAGAATCAAAGAAACCCTGGGTATCGGCTTGACGTTCACGATGTTTTAGACAAACCCAGAGCGTCTTGTTTAGAGCCTACCCGTTGGCTCTATACAAATCTGGTGTAAGCCCGGCAGTAGCTCCACTGCCGGGTTTGTTTATGTTCGAAGGATTCACTCAATCACCGGGAGGGAACTTCTTCAAGATGGCCCGTATCGACTTGGTGATATCTTCATCCGCCTGATCGGGCGTGCCCAGCACTCCGGTTCCCCAGCCCCTCCATACGAGCTGGTTCAAGTCCGGGTCGATGAAATCCAGCACCATCGTGCCTTCCTTGTAGCGATCAACCCGCACGACCTTCTTAGCAGTTCTCCAGCGATACTTGTGCCACTCGGTCGTAACATCTGCCTTGTTGCGCACGTTGATCTTGTAAGCCACGAGTAGATCCGGCTTGCCTTCCGGGCGGAGCTGATAGCCCTTTGCTTCCATTTCGCTTTCGATGGCACGCTTGACTCTCTTATCCAGCAGAGATTGAGGTCTATTCCCTGTGGTACCTGGCTTGAGCGTGTCGACCGCGAAACGGAATGTCCTGTAACTGCTGAAATCGACTTCCTCGTCATAGTCTGTCGTCACCGATACCCCTGCGCACCCTGCGATGATCAGAAGAGCGCAGGCCAGCAACACAATAACCGTGCGATTCATGATATACCTCCGTCCATTGGTCCGGCAGACTTGGGATGATTGTGCTTTTCGACTAGTATATCACTGGCCGGGGAAGGTTCAACAATAAAGATGTTAAGAGCCGGTTTCCTGCAAGCGGCCTATCGTGCCAGGATTGCTTCTCGAATTCTGACTCCAAGTTCTTCGCAGGCAGCCAGGTTGTCGTCGGTAGGGACATAGTTGACGCTCATACCGGGATCTACCAGCTCGACCTTCAAATCCTCGAGCGCCTGATTCAGTTGCTTTACCGAAAGATCGCTCCATCCATACGATCCGAAAGCGGCTCCGATTCTGTTCGTGGGTTTGAGCGCTTTTATGTATGTAATCATATCCGCTATCTTGGGGAGAATGCCTTTGTTCAACACCGGTGACCCGAGTACGATTGCTTTAGCTTCAAGCATTTCGGTGGCAACATCACTTCGGTGATTGTACCGCAGATCGAACAGCTTGACAGAGACATCATCCGTAGCAATACCCCTGGCTATCGCACGTGCCATCTTAGCCGTACTGCCCCACATGGTATCATACACGACTATGGCATACGGTTTTGTCTCCTGATTTCCCCACCGAGCGTATGCATCCATGATGCCTTTGACATCCTTCCTCCAGATGACACCGTGATCAGTGGCTATCATATCAGGAGCTATCTCGAGCTTCTCCAGTTTGGACATGAACTTCCGGGCTGCTCCAGCAGTCGGGAGGAAGATGTTGGCAAAGTACTTCGCGGACTGCCACCAGAGTTCGCCGGAGTCGACCTGATCATCGAATCGTTCGGAGGTTGCCCAGTGCTGACCGAATATGTCATTTGAAATGAGCAGACTATCCTGCCTGATGAATGATGCCATGCTCTCCGGCCAATGAAGCATCGGAGTGCCAATGAACTCTATTGTCTTGGATCCCAGATCAAGTGAGTCGCCGTCCTTAACCAACTCGAACGGCCAGCTTTCGTCGTGGAAGTGCGCAATGAGTGTTTTCTTCCCATCCGCCGTGCAGTATAGCTTCTCGGGATTCACGAGCTTTATGACCTCTGGCAGACATCCAGAATGATCCATCTCCGAGTGATTCGAAACGATGTAGTCGATTTTTGACGGGTCCATTATCTGACTGATATTCGAAAGAAGGGTTTCGATGTGATCAGACTTAACTGTATCGAACAGAACATTCTTGTCGCCCTTCACGAGGTATGCATTGTACGTTGAACCCTTCTCGGTCGAATATCCGTGAAAGTCGCGAAGGTCCCAATCAACAGAACCAACCCAGAACACGTTTTCCTTTATCTCCAGAGCTTTCATCTTCCACCTCAGTAAGTTTTGAGACTTCGAGCAAAGAGCATTAACTTAATACGTAATAAGGGATAGCTCAATTGGCTATCTTTGTCAAGATTTCAGCGAATAATTGCAGGGCATGGTCGGGAAGAATCGGGGTTTACCGCATTACAGGGAAAGCGGCGATTGGCTCGCCGCTTTCCTGATTGGCTATGTCCATTCGGCGTCTATGCGCTACAGGCTCACAATCCAGAAGTCACGTGGATAGACTCTGTGTACTTTCGTCGGCCCCTCGCAGGTCTTTAGATACTCCTCGAATGACTTGAATTGCTTCTCAGGCCCGATGATGAAGAAATTGGCATCTTCACTGTCAGGTCCTGTCGGGTCAATACCGGGAAGAACTCTTCCATATGTACTCAGCATCTTAGAATGCAGCTTGTCATAGATATCTGGTGTCTCAAGAAGGTTGAGTATGGATGTCCTGAAATTCTTGACGTCTTCGGGGCTGATACCATCCGCGAGATCCCATGCGATTGAACGTCCCCTGCTCTCATAGCTTGAACCTGCGCGGGAAGATGAGAACACCTGTGCTATTGCGTAATCCAGCAGGCTCTCGTCGGGTGGGGCATTTTTGAGTTCGTTGACGACGAATTGCATCGTCTGGGCAAGGTCCGGGCAACGCTCAGCGTAATATGATATTCTTCCACTTGCGCCCCCGCTTCCGACACCATTCGAGTAAGCCAGGCCGGCGCCCCAGGTCTTCATGAAGATACCGTGAGAGCCACCGCCCCCATACAACTTGGAGGAGAGGAAGCGCATCAGGGATTCTTTATCGCACTCCTTGTAACCGGTGCACTTTGCGGAGTTCACGAAGACCCCGTTCTGGGTACTTTCGTTTACGAGACCTGCATAGACTGCATTGACGGCCTCAGGGTCTCTCTCTGCGAGTCGGTGTTTGACCAAAGGCTCACTTGAGTATTTGACGTGGGAGCTTGGTTCGGTCGAAAATCTCGCAACCATGTCTTTCAACTTCGGAATGACAGAATGCTGAAGGCTGCTGCTCGCGATAACATACGACTTAGCGTTGTCTTGCTTCAGCAGCACCTTGCGCAGCTTGTTCAGGTCATCAAGAACCTGCGATGGTTCCATTTTCAGCCCGTCTGAGATCCAGGCGCAAACTTGAGCCCAATCCTGAGCCAGGGTCTGATCGGGAACCTCTGCGAGCACAGCCAGGAGATCGTGAGCCGCCTCGTTAGCGAACTCCTTAGCTTCGTCGTTTAACTTGTTGTATCTGGCTATGAGACCAGTACCGCTCTCGGTAAGCTCCGCGTTTTCATCATTGCTCTCCAGTGAGGTCAACAGGAGTTGCAGTTGTTCACGATTGTTCGTGGTCGGAGCAGTTGACAATGGGTCAAGAAAAGCCTGGAACTCATTGAAAACGTCCTCCGAACTGCACTCTCTGAGTCGCCAGCGGAGCCTCTCGACGAAACTCGATGATGTCAGGAAACAGTCGGCCGCGAGCAAGAGTGGTCTGTCCTGTCTCCAATACGCCGCGGAGGGTGTGCTGACCCAGTATTCTTCACGCCCTTTCATGACACCTCGTAACTGGTTCAGACTCTGGTCGACCGCGTCCCTGATCCGTGGAAGATTCTCCACTCTCCAGTCGGGGCTGAATAGAATCAGGTTGGCCCACTGCATTGCTTTCTCGGTCTCATCAGCATTTGTTCCGGAAGCCTCGACGACCAGTTCTACCCTGTCCTGAGAATAGCTTGTCGAGTAGAATGCACCGACCGACCGAATTTCCTTCCTGATGGCCTCCTGCATGTCATCATAAGGTATCGGGACTCCGTCCTTTATTACGCCAACATCACTCATTAGTGTAGGAAGGGCAGAGATATACATGAGCATGTCTTCGGGAACAACGTGCATGTCCAGAGACAGTCCTACCGTTGCACCGGTCATTGTCTCGAATGTCGAAACCACAAGCGGTCCACCCCCGGGAAGATTCTCCACGCGATAATCCAGCTGATCATCGAGAGTCATCGGTGGGCTATCAACGAACTCGGGAATCTCGGCTCCTTTGACGGCCTCGTTGATCTCCTCGGTGTTCTTGTCGTATTCCTCTGCATACCTGCGGATCGCTTCATCCTTTGACTCGACGCCATACCTGCTCTTTAGAGACTCCGCGAAGTCCTCGAGCCGTTTTTGTTTTGCTTCAGCATCTGCCTGCAATAGACTCGGATCGGCGGTAGCGACTATCGAGTAAGGTTCGAAACTAAGGAGTCCCCAATCACTGATGTAATCTCTCCAGATGTTTGTCTCTGACTTGAGCATTTCCTCGAGCGACTCTGAGACCCCCTGCATGGTCAGGTCTTTCCTGAATGAGTCTACGATGCGAATGCGTTTGAAATGCTCGGACCATTCATTTGATATGCTCCGATACCCGAACCTCGGCGGTGAAGAGAGGAAGGTCCGGGCCTCCCTGCGTGAAGCAACCAGCCTGTTTATGGCTCTCTCATTGAAGGCTTTCAACTCTTCGGAGCCGTCTTCGAAACTCGCGATTCGTTGGATTTCATTGAGGATTATGGCGCGAATCGAGTCTACGATTGGCTTTTCGAGGGAAGCTTTCGGAATACTGTTGATCCAGACATAGACCGGGTTGCCGAAGTCGAATGCGCGACTGCCATAGATAGCAGGCGATCCGATGTCAATCAACCGGCTCTGTGAGTCGATCAACTTCTTGTATAGGTTCGAGGTTTGCCCCGATGCGAAATTCTGCAAAAACAGATCAAGCATCAGCCTGTCATAGTTCTCTGTTTTCAAAGTCGCGGGCCATCCGAACACGAGTATGCCCGGCTCGTTTTCGTTTTGATGGGGGAACGAGATGTCTACTGCTGTTCCCTGAGTATAAGGGTTCGGTTCCGGGAGATGATCCTCGGCGATCGCGGGATTATCTCCGGGCTTCACATCCGGTTCAACCCGGGCACAGATATCTGAGATGCGCTGCATCAAGTCATGCAATTCGTACTCACTCGGCATGCAGACTATCATGTTCATGTTGGATAATGTGTACGTCCCTTTATGGAACCGCCACAGATCGGCGGGCGTCTGTTGGCGCAAAGCCTCCGGTGTGCCACCGGAAACGTAGGAACACGGGTGCCCGTCACCGTACATGACCTGCAGCATCTTCGTGTACATTCTCGTGCTCGGTCGTTCAAAAGAACTCACCATTTCCGTATAGACAGTGCCTTTCTCTTCGAGACTCAAAGATCCGTCATCCGGGTCAACCACGACGCCGACATTGCAGACTTCGCGACGAATCTCCTCGTCCGTGAAGTCCGGGTGAATGAACGCCTGGAGTTTAGCCTCGAAAAGGTCGTAGAAAACATCACCGGATGCCACAGTATGGTAGTGGTAGTCGGTGTGAAGCCTGTAGGTACCTGCAGAACTGCTCCCCAGACACATGTCTTCGAGCGAGCTTATGTACCTGCCCTTGTTCCCCTTACCGAGGAGCAGGTGCTCACATGTGTGGGGCTCACCCATGTCGGATGTCGGGAATGAATTGACCCATGTATATGCTTGCGGTACTGATTGAATCCGTAAGAAGTCCAGTATCATTCCGCTCGGGTTGTGCCGAAATCTTGCCCCAATTGCTGTTCCGGCATCGTTCTCATAAACATTGATCGCCGAGAAGTCGGCGATTTGTTGATTCGGTTGAAGAGCTTCGAGAGCGTCATCGGCTATGCCGATCGATGAGAAGGCGACGATCAGCAATGCTGCGACAAACGCGATTAGTGAGTAGTGTTTCATAATTTTACCTCCGGTATGTCTACGGCGCCTAATTACACGATGTTACCAGAATTTGGCAGGTCCTGCGAAGGTCACGGAAAGAATTCAGCCGGAGCGGGAGTTCGCTCCGGCCGTATGTCAAATTCAAGCGCGTGTATTATTCTTCAATAATGGGATCCTTGACCTCAAGCATGGTCACGGCGCCGAAGTCATCGAGCGGTGCATCGAAGCCCTCTGTATCGCCAACGACGAGGAATGTCATGTTATCCACGTTAAGGTACTTCTGTGCAACTCGAAGCACATCCTCTTTCGAAACCTGTCTGACATTGTCCAGATAGGTTTCGTAATAGTCCCTCGGCATTCCGTAGAATTCGATATTCATTAGCCGGTTCACGATATTCGCGGGATCGGTAAACCTGAATACGAATCGGTTAATAAATGAGTCTTTGGCAGAATTGAGTTCGTATTCAGTGACCATCTTCTCCTTCATGCCGTTTATCTGCTTGACCATTTCGCTCACTGCCAGATTAGTCGTAGTCGTCTTCGTCTGGCAGAATGCGTTGAATGTGCCGAGATCCGGTGACCCGGTAGAGAAACTGGTTCCCACGGAATAAGCCAGCCCCATATTGGAGCGCACCTCTGACGTCATGCGTGATGTAAAAGAGCCGCCGCCGAGGATATAATTCATGATCGCAATCGCATACACATCCTCATTGTGCTGGTCAACGCCGAGGACTCCGAAACGAATATTGGATTGTGTGATGTCTTTGTCGACAAGGAACACTCCCGGATTCGGCTCGTTCTTGACGGCATTTGGGGTAGGCCAATCAATCTCTTCCGGTTTCCAATTCTTGAAAGCTGTCTTGATCTTCTCGCGCATTTCGGGAATCTCGAAATCTCCGGTCACACCAAACCATGTGTTGTTTGGAACGAAGTACTTGCTGTGGAAGGCCATCAGGTCCTCGCGGTCTATTGTTGCGAGGCTCTGCCATTCCTGTATGTAACCATAAGGGTGATCACCATATAGCAAGTGATAGAACTCACGCCTGCAGATCGACCCCGGTGAGTCGTTTCGCCTGCGTATGCTCTCTTTAGACTTGCTCTTCTGCAGTTCGATCTTGTCCTGCCTGAATGCCGGGTTCATCAGTACATCAGCAAACAGCTGGAGCCCTTTATCTATATCCTTCGACATGCAATTCAAACGGGCGCTTGCAGATTCATCATCCACTGACGTTTCAATCGAAGCTGCAATGTACTCCAGTTCCTCATTCAGCATCTCCGGCTCCATCGTCTCTGTACCGCCGGTTCTCATCACCGAACCTACCAGCCCTGCGAGCCCTCGTTTCTCATTCGGAATGTAGATTCTGCCAGTCTTTATGAGCGCTCGGATGTTGAGAACCGGTAAACGGTGATCCTCCATCATAAACAGAACCAAACCGTTAGGCAGTGTATCGACTGCAACGTCCACTCCCAGCTTCGGGATATCCCATGAGATATCCTCAAACTGAAGCTGGTCCACAAGTTTCGAGCCTTCAGACCCGGTACTCTGTGCGCTGGCCGGACAAGCAGAAAGAATCACGAAGCCTGCCAGCAAGCAAATAGCTATATATCGGGACAACATCACTTCCTCCTTATTGATGCCTGCTCTTCATTTCATCGCTCTGCGTCAACTCCTCAGGTGCTTTTTCTTTCTTGACGAGAGTGACTACGGTGCGTTTCTCCGGTACGAAGTACTTCCTGGCAACTCTCATGACATCATCTGCTGTGACAGCTTTGATTTGTTCATGGTATGCGAGCAGGTTCCTCCAGTCACCCGTCATTGCCTGATAACTGCAGAGCCTCCATGCCATGCCCCCGTTGGAGTTCAGTCCGCGAATAAAACCGGCTTCAAGCTGATTCCTGATCTTCTGAAGCTCCCATTCCGTGACGGGTTCTGTTTTCAGCTTCTCGATTTCTTCGTAAATAGCTTCTTCCACTTCGGCACAGGTGTGGGGACTCATCGGGATTGCCGAAGCAACCAGAAGATCGGGAAAACGTGAGTTTGATGTCCAGATGTATGCCCTGTTGGCGAGTTTCTTCTCTTCGACAATGGTCTTGTTGAATCTGCTGGTTCGGCCGCTCGAAAGCACGGATGTCAACACATCAAGAGCCGCATTGTCGGGATTTCCGATTGCAGGGCAGTGCCAGCCTATCATTACTGACGGGTTGGCTTCATATTCGACAACCGAGCGTTTCTCACCGGTCTGTTCGGGTTCTCTCGTATGCATAACCGGAACTTCCGGTCCTCGCGGTGTCTTTCCGAAGTAACGTTCACATACTTCAAAGACCTCGTTTGCATCAACATCTCCGACCACGACAGCAACGAGATTGTTGGGAGCGTAATAGGTTTCGTAGTACCACCTCAGTGTTGGATGATCGTAATTCTCGATGTCGGTCTCCCATCCCACTACCGGGTGGTGATAACCGGAGGCAGTGAACGCGGTTGAACCGAGTACTTCGCCCATTTTACCTCTTGGGGAATTGTCCGTACGCATTCTGCGCTCTTCGTGAACGACATCGCGCTCAGAGTAGAACTCACGGAACACCGCGTTGGCGAAGCGATCCGATTCCATAAGTGCCCAGAGCTCAAGTCTGTTGGAGGGCAGCGAAACGTAGTACTGCGTCCCATCCTGGCCGGTGGAGGCATTCAATCCTGCACCGCCGTTCTTGAGATACGTTTCCCAGAGTTCATCTTTTATGATGTACTCCGCCTGCTCTTTCTGAACAGCTGCTATTTCTTCCCTGTATTTCTTGTAAAGGGTAGAATCCAGCGGTGTCCATTCATCATGCAGCTTCGCCCACTCTTCCTTGAGAAGTACTCCGAGCGAATCGATCTTCTTGATCAAAGCGGATTCGGCATTATAATCCTTAGTACCGAACTTCTGTGTCCCCTTGAACATCATATGCTCGAGGAAGTGTGATATGCCGGTATATCCGCTCTTTTCGTCCACTGAGCCAACTTTGGCTCGAATTATCGTAGAGAATACAGGTGCGTCATGATTCTCCAAGACGATGACTTTCATTCCGTTGGATAGTGTTGTCTCCTTGACATCCAGATTAATGTCCGACGCCAAAAGCGTGACTGAAAATGTCAGGAAGACAAATGTCATGAGTAACAGAATCAAAGGTGTCGATTTATTCATTCTTCCCTCCCAGTGAGATTGAATTCATGGTTGCAATTCCCAATTAGTGGTCTGCCAACCCACGAAAAGCATTATAGCTAATCGGGGAAGTGTCCGCAAGTCAGAGATATGATCGACAAAATCGCTACTTTTAGTATAGATTGCATATTTCCTTCAACGCAACAAGCTTGATTTGACTTGCGAACTTTTCTTCGTATTCTTTGTTCTAAACTGGCTTTGTAGTGGAATTGTTCAAAAGCAGTTAGTCACGAAAGGTCTTAGAATGTATGAAGTGAATATCAGGTGGGTAGGCAATCATCAATATGTTGCTGAAGGGCAGTCAGGCCACGCAATAGTCCTCGACATCCCGGAGAAGAGTGGCGGACAGAACACCGGCCCCCATGCAACCGAGCTTCTGCTGATAGCGGTGGGCAAGTGTTCCGCAGTTGATGTCGTTAACATTCTGAGGAAGAGACGAATTGATCTTAAGAGCTTGAGAGTTGTCGTATCCGGAGAAATATCAGAGAGTTACCCGAAGTACTTCACCAGAATCAACATCAAGTACGTAGCATCCGGCCCTGGGCTGACGGTGGAGGAAGTAGAGAAGGCCGTCCACCTGTCTCATGAGAAATACTGCACGGTTTCTAACTCGCTTGCAGATAAAGTCGAGCAGATCATCACTGTTGAGATTGCTGAAGAGGGCGAATGTGCTTAGATACGAAGAACTTCGTTGAATAATCCTCGTACACGAATGTAATTAGAGTGAGAATTGCGTGGGAAGTCGAATCTTATGAGTTTTGTTCCAGTTATTGTTCCAACTGTTATTGCCCGGAAGAAAGCAGAAGATGCTGCCCGGAATAGGGAGGAGGAGGAGGATTTGACGAAGTACAATAGTGACGACCTTGATGGCTGGGAATTCAAAATCGTTAGATCCGGATCCAACAGATTTGCGAACAGGAGAGCAGTCCAACAGCTTTGTGACGAGGAAGCTAAGGCTGGTTGGGAATTGGTCGAGAAATTCGATGACTACCGGATTCGATTCAAACGGAGAGTCGACCAGCGTCATAACGACCAGTTCTTGAATACAGATCCCTACAGAACTCAGGTCGGGATGCGAACTGAGACAAAGGCCATCGTAATAGAAATCTCGACCGCGATCCTGCTCGCCGGTATATTCGTGTTCGCGTTCTTCATGTCGCGTTAGACCTACAGACTTCGCCTGAGCGCTCACTTGGCAAACCCAGAAGTCTGTTGACTTATCTTATCCAACCTGACTTACTATCTTCATGCAACAGACTCCCCCTAAGTCCAGCCGAAAAACCATTCTGGCGGATGCAGGTCTCTTCTATGCCGCAGCCGTGTGGGGAGCAACCTTCTTCATCATCAAATCCGCTTTGGATGGTGTGGATCCGGTTGTCATGGTCGGGTACCGGTTCCTGCTGGCGGGACTGCTGCTTCTGGCGGTTCTGATATATCAAAAGAAGCCTGTACTCGACGGAATCGGTCGTGCGTTCTTCATGTCGGTGATTCTCTGGATGTTGCATGTCCCACAGACTGTTGGACTCGTCTACACTACCGCTTCTAACTCGGGGCTCATCACGGGACTATTCGTTGCATTCGTTCCAGTATTCCTTGTGCTCGTATTCAGGAGACGTCCCGGGAAGTTCGATGTGATGGCTTCCGTGATATCTCTCGCGGGGCTTTGGGTACTTACCGGCGGCATGTCCGATGTGAACGTAGGTGACCTGATTACCCTTGTTGGAGCGATGGCGTATGCCCTTCACGTTCTTTATTCTGACAAGTACATGAAGTCAGGAGTCGATCCTGTCTTAATAAGCTGCCAGCAGTTCGTGTTTGTTGGACTTATGAGTTTGGCTACCGCGCTTGTACTGGGAAGATCGTTCGAGATAAGCACGTCCTCTGCGTGGCGGGCGATTGTGTTTGTTGCGCTGTTTCCCACGCTGTCAGCATTTGTTATCCAGATGTTCGCACAAAGAATCACCGAGCCATTGAAAGTCTCGCTTATATTTGCTTCCCAACCTGTTTTTGCGGCCATGTTCGCTTGGACGCTGGGGGGTGAAGATCCTGTCCTGCACAGGGCATTGGGCGGTATTCTGATCGTTGTGGCCCTCATCGTGGCAAGTTTGTCTCAGCGATCTAACAACAGGGGACGAAATACCGGCTTTTCCCATTCAGGGCGCTGAACAGACGAAGGAAACATGAATCTCGTTTTGGTGTTGTAATCAGAACACTACGGAAGAAAGACTATTCATGGATTCTGTTACACAAATAGCGCTGGGCGCAGCAGTCGGAGAGGCTTTCCTCGGGCGGAAGGTCGGCAACAAGGCTATTCTCTGGGGCGGCATTGCAGGGCTGATCCCCGATCTCGACATGATTGCCTATCCTCTTCTTGATGAAGTGGAGAGGCTGAGCTGGCACAGGGGCTTATCTCACTCGATTCTCTTCTCGGTTGCTTTCGCTCCAGTGCTTGGTTGGCTGATCTACAAGCTGAAAGGGCGTGCTGCTAACTGGAAAGAGTGGTCAATCCTATCGTTCCTCGCACTTTTCACTCATATTGTGCTCGACATGTTCACGATCTACGGCACCCAGATTTTCAGACCGTTTAGTTCGTACAAGGTAGCATTCAACAGCATTGCAATCGTAGACCCGTTGTATACTGTCCCGTTGATCGCCGGGGTCCTGGCTGCTCTCTTCATCAGGAGATCGCTGAAGAAGAGAAAGTTCGTGAATCTCGCCGGACTGACTTTGAGCACCGCGTATCTACTGCTTGCGTTAGTCTTCAAGTTCCAGGTTGGTGGCGTAGTCGAACGATCCCTTGCGCATCAGGGAATAGAGTATTCGAGATACATGACCGGCCCCACCGTCCTGAATTCACTGCTCTGGAGAATCACTGTCGAAGATGAAACGGGTTACTGGGTCGGCTATTACTCTCTTCTTGACAGCTCTGATAACATTGAACTGAGACATATCCCTCGAAATGATTCGGTGCTCGAACCGCTTTCCAACGATAGAGCGGTCAGGCAGTTGCTCTGGTTCTCGGATGGGTATTATGTAATGACCATCGCAGGGAGCATGGTGCTTTTTCACGACCTTCGTTTCGGGGAGCTTGATGTCGCTGGGTCCGATTATGGCAACTACATATTCACATGGCGACTGAAAATACCCGAAACTGACGGCGATGTTACAATCGTGCGAACCTCAATGAGTGTCGAGAACGCCGGTGAATTGATGACAGGGCTTTGGAACCGGGTTAAAGGCATCTGATTGCAGGCCCGATACTGTTTTGATCTTCCCGATCAATCGCACTAATCACTTGACTTCATGACTAATTGATATCTTACTCAAATGAACAACATGCTCAGTGAATGAGCCAATATTCAACTCCAGACGGGTCGGACAGCTCTTGGGTATCAGGAACATCCCTGCAGGCGTCAAGTACATCATACTTTCCACCATATTCTTTGCGCTGATGAATGTCGGTGTAAAGTACCTATCGAACATTCCAGCATACGAAATTGTATTCTTCAGGGCGCTCGTTTCGCTTATTGTTTGCGCCTTTCTGATCCGAAAGGCCGGGTTGCCGATGTGGGGCAACAACAGACCGGTGTTGATCGCACGAGGTCTTGCCGGAACCGCCGCCCTTATGATGTACTTCTACACACTCCAGAATATGCCTTTGGCGAGTGCGGTCACGATACAGTATCTGTCGCCGATCTTCACCGTCGTTATCGCCGGGATTATGCTGAAAGAGCCACCGAAGCCTATTCAGGCCCTGTTCTTCCTGGTCTCGTTCGCGGGTGTGGCAATGATAAAGGGGTTCGATACTCGTGTGCCAACCCTCTACCTTGTGATCGGGGTCTGCTCGTCCGTCTGTTCAGGATTCGCATACAACTTCATAAGGAAACTCCGCACCACCGATCATCCGCTCGTGGTGGTGTTCTTTTTTCCACTCGTGACAGTACCGATTGTCGGTGTTTACACGCTTCTGCACTGGGTTCCTCCACAGCTTTCGGACTGGTTCATACTAATTGGGATAGGCCTTGCGACCACAGTTGCCCAGATTTTCATGACAAAGGCATATCAACTCGAGAAAGCGGCGAACGTGAGCAATTACAACTATCTCGGCTCAGTGTACGCGATAATCATCGGACTCGTGTTTTTCGGTGAATCAATCGAGATCCTAGGTCTCCTTGGGATCGCATTGATTATCTTCGGAGTGATAATGAGTTCGCGGCACCGACAGGTTTCTCATTAGGTCGAAACCGCCGCAGACATGGCGCTTGAGCCGATTCACAAAGCTGGAACCTGCCAGTACAATCTCTGTAGAAAATCGATAGAGAAGCTCAGATACGGAGGTGAAAGTATGAAGAAAAAGGCGACTATCGGGATCATCGCGTCGACATTTCTCATTGCAGCCCTCGTGATTGGCCTGACATCCGGTTCCGCTGAGGCCACCAAACATGAGAAGAGCGAGGCGAAATCCGGATCCGCCTGGCTCGGTGTCTACATGCAGGACATCGACAAGGAACTCGCTGAAGCATTCGATCTCGAAACTGAAGATGGGGTGCTCGTGGATGACGTAATCGATGACTCTCCGGCAGATGAGGCCGGAATCCGTCGCGGAGATGTCATTACAGGCATAGGCGAAAGCGAAGTCAATAAGCCACAGGATCTTAAAGATGCTGTCCGAGCCCTTGAACCGGGCGATGAAGTTACAATCCATGTTTTCAGAGATGGTGAGAAGAAGGGTTTCAGCGTAGAATTGGGGTCTGACAAGCTGACCGAGTATCACTTAGATTTCGATTCTCCCCATGGAACGTGGCATGATAGGTCCGGTAACAGATTCTTCGGCACCATTTTCATGGGTGACGAGGGCGGCTATCTGGGCGTGTCCACGATAGAGCTGTCGGATCAGCTCGCCGAGTATTTCTCGGTCGATGACGGCGTGCTCGTGAGTGAGGTGGAATCTGACTCTCCTGCAGAGAAAGCAGGGTTGAAGGCCGGCGATATCATAACTGCAGTCGATGATAATGAAATCGACTCTCCTTCGAGACTGCGAGAGGCTATCAGGAAGCATTCAGAGGGGGATGAGGTTTTGATAGCCGTTGTGCGCAAAGGAGATAAGCAGGAGTTCACAGCTAAACTGGATGAAACTACGGATTCGAATACGTTCGGAAACAACCAATTTTTCCAGCAATTCCACAACATGCCCGGAATGGATCAGTTTAGGATGTTCAAGTTCGACACGGATGAAGACTTCGACCGTGAAGATATGGATGATATCCGCGAAGAACTTCAGAATCTCAAGAAGGAGCTGAATGAGCTCCGTGAAAAGCTTGACTAATCACATCACAAGATAGATCCCTCCTCAGTGATCATCTTATCGAACCTCCCGGAGCCACCCGGGAGGTTCTTTGTTTCTAGAGCGAGTTCCCCAATTCCCTCATCGTTTCTAATCCCCCCAAATACCTTGACAAATCCGGGTTTAGGTGTATAATAGGACGCTATTACGCGATGATAAAACTCGTTGTCGGTTTAGGAAATCCGGGTCGCAAGTACAGCAATACCCGGCATAATTTGGGATTCATGGTACTCGACCGGATTGTCGAGAAGTTTGAGTCGCGTTTTAAGAAGAAAGGAGATTTCAGGCAGAGTTCGGTATCCATCGGTGGGCGGAATATCCTGCTGATAAAGCCCCTCACGTTCATGAATCTTTCAGGTGAAGCGGTTAGGGAAGCTTCGGAGTACCACGGGATAAACCCCGATGAGATACTGGTTGTCTGTGATGACATAAATCTGCCTCTCGGCAGGATCAGGATCAGGCAACAGGGTTCCGATGGCGGACATAAAGGCTTGAAATCGATAATCGGGGAATTGCGCTCTCCGGATTTTCCACGACTCAGAATGGGAGTCGGGATGCCGGAGGAGCCGGAATGTCCCGTTGAGGCGTTTGTACTGGAGAAGTTCAGGAAAGACGAAAAAGAAATAGTTGAGGAAATGATAAGCGAGGCAGCGTCCGCAGTCGAGACTCTTATTCTCGACGGTGTGGAGATTGCCCAGCAGAAGTACAATTAACCGCCCTGCTTTCTCTATGTCGGAGAAGGCCGGTAGACCGGAGGGAGGATTTCGTGAAGCTTTACGAAACCGGAATTATTCTCGATCCACAGCTCGAAGAAAGTCAGTTCGACCAGAACATCGAGCAAGTTCAATCCATCATCACAAACAACGGCGGGAAGATAGTCGACGTCAACCGCTGGGGAATCCGCAGGCTCGCGTACGAGATTCAGAAGAAACAGCAGGGATTCTATGTATTCATCCAGTACGAGGGTGACGGATCTATCCCTGGCAAGCTGGAGAAGGCATTCTTGCTGAACGAATCAGTGCTTCGATTCCTGACGGTTGTCCCTGACTGGATGATTGATCGGCAGGCAGAAGAGGGAGAGCATTAGGTTGCGTCTTAACAGCATGACCTGTGCATTGATGGATTAACAAGAATCGAAAGGTAACAGAGTATTATGGCAATGGAATTTGATTATAGGCGAAGACGTGCCGGCCGTTTTGCGGACGTCAAGATCACCACGATTGACTACAAGGATGATAAGCTGTTGAGGAAATTCCTCGCAGAGAACGGGAAGATCATTCCTCGGCGAATCACCGGGATATCTGCGAAGACTCAGCGTAAACTGACACGGGCAATCAAGCGTGCCAGGATCATGGCCCTTCTCCCGTTTGTCGAGGAGGCATACAAGTAAAGGTTTGAGATGGCATCGACGCAGACCAGGCTAAGCTGGACTGCAGCCGGTATGGTACTCGCATTCAACTTGATGTGCTGGCTGCCCGCGAGCCTCTGGGCCTTTATCATAGCTGCTTCAACCGGACTTGTCTTCCTCCTTGCTACAAGGGCAATATGGATCGGGTCCGGGGTGGCGGCGGCCTCATTCGTGCTGGGAATACTGACAGCGAAATTCCTGCCTGATGGATATTTCCTGTACTTCGTTGGTTTTTCGCTTGTCTTCGTGATTTTACCGTCCGGGCTTATGTCCGGTGGTATTAAACAGGGACTCCCGGTTTACCGAACCCAGTTGCTTGCAACCTTGCCTATCGTGCTGGTTATGCTGCTGTACCTGGCGAATGTCGCCGGTTCGGCAACTGCTTGGAAGAATGTGATGGACAATATGAGCGCGACTTTCATAGAATGGTACGAGGAAACAGTGAGTACAATTCCATCCACGGCCTCACCTGAGGAAATCAGCCTGCTTAAGAAGGCCTTCCAGTCGTCTTTCGACTTCCTCTATCGATTTTTTCCAGGATTGATGGTATCCTGGGCGGTTGCTATGAATGTTGTCTCATACTTTTTTGCCTGCAAAATGATACAACGGGACGGAGGCTTTTGCCAGAAACTCCGCGAATTCGCATTGTGGAAAGCCGGTGCCGCTAACATGTATGTGCTGGCTGTGGCTCTTATGGCATGGCTTATCGGCACAGAAGGCTTCAAGCCCATCAGCGAAAACGTACTCTTCGTTGTTGCCGTATTATATATGGTGGCCGGATTTGCGGTCATAGAGCATTATCTCAAACGTGTCAGGATTCATCCTGCCCTCCGGATTGCATTCTATATAGCATTGTTGCTTTCCGGATGGGTCGGCGGTTTGGTAGCTGCTTTGATCGGTCTTGCTGATTCGCATTTCGATTTCAGGCGGGTCAAAGCACAAACCATAGGTTAGAAATGACTTTGTGTTCGGAAAAAAGCTTAGTAGAATAGAGAGGTGGTATAGCTATGAAAGTTATTCTAAGAGAAGACCTTGAGAATCTCGGCAAATGCGGGGACGTTGTCGAGGTCAAGAGCGGATACGGAAGGAACTTCCTTATTCCTCGAAACCTTGCGATCCCGGCATCGAAAGGCAACCTTCGGGCGATTAACGAGGTGACGGTCCAGAAGGAACTTCGGGACAAGAAAGTCCGCCGCGAGGCTGAACGAATCAAAGACCACATCGAGAAGATTTCATGCACTGCGGAAGTGAATGTCGGTGAAGAAGACAAGATGTTCGGTTCAATCACATCCCAGATCATCGCTGGTCTTTTGAAGGCGGAAGGTGTTGAAATCGACCGCCGTAAGATCATTTTAGACGATCCTATCAAGAATTTAGGCGTTTACACCGTACCAATTAAGATAGCGCACGATGTGACCGCGAACTTGAAACTCTGGGTGGTGAAGAAAAGTTGACCGATGATTCTCAACAGCAGCCTCAGATGGTGCCCGTGAACGTGAACGGACTGGCCCTTGACGTCACAACTCAATCGCCTGTCGTGATACTGGGCCCGGAAGACTCCGATGAGATCCTGCCAATCTGGATAGGGCACTATGAGGCATGGGCAATTGCTATGGAGATGTCAGGTATATCATCGAAACGGCCATTGCCCCATGATCTGATAAAGTCGATGCTCAAAAGCCTTGAGGCCAGGGTTTCAAAAGTGGAAATCTATGAACTCAAGGAACAGACGTTTTACGCCAGAATCTCAATTGACACCAAGAATGGCGGCATTGAGTTGGATGCAAGGCCATCGGACTCAATTGCGATAGCTTTGAAGACAGAAGCACCGATATTTGCCAATAAGGCTCTCTTCAATCTCAAACCTGCGTCTATTTCCGGCGAGAAGAAATACGACCCCGAGGAGTTAAAAGAGAGGCTGAAGAAGATCAATCCCGAGGACTTCGGCAAGTATTCGCTTTAACGGGATCACTAATGCTATCTAATCTTCAGACGACCGCGTTACTGCTATTTATCTCGTTGATTCTGCTGTGCTGCGTGAATACGGGCACTTGTCAGGTGTCAGTTCCTGATCAGCAGTTGAGAACCGCAGATTCTCTTTATGGCATTGGTGAATTCAGTGCTGCAGCCTCGCTTTATGGGGAAATCCTCAATTCCAAAATCGTGCGGTACGATGTCGCAAGAGTTGCTGTCAAGTGCGCGAAAGCGCTTTATTTCGGCAAGGAGCCGGGCCTTTCTCGCGATCTCCTTGATGAATATTCGTCGGAAATTGCCAAGTCACTGTACAATTCGGCACGCCACTACTTCCTCGGCAGGATCGCTTTCGATGAAGGTGATTACCTGAGATCGGGTGAAAGCTTTGCCAGCGCATTCCAACTCACCTCTGACCCGGTTCTCAGAGACCTTTGCTATGCCAATTGCCGTAACATCTGCGTTGGTTACCTCTCGGCGGCCGAGCAAAGATCCTTTCTTACAGCCTGCCACCGCACGGACGCGGCGTTGTTCGGTGATTTGATCTATGATATCGCGAGGAAGTACCACGAGTTAAGCCTTGATCGTCAGGCCGGAAAAGTTATAGAACTGTACGAAGAATTGGTGGGTACGAATGACGCCCAGATTCAGGAACTAAGAGGCCGGATCGATGTGAAACTGTCCCGCATTATAGATCTTGCCCTGCTTGCGCCATTGTCCGGCGATTTGTCTGCATACGGCCGCCAGATGAACGCCGCGGCGGAACTGGCTGTCAGTATGCATTCGGACAGTCTGACCAAGATCAACCTCAGGTCATATGACACATTCGGCAATTCGATCGTCGCGTCTCAGTTGTCTCGGCGGGTGACTTCGGAGAACGTTTCCGCTGTTCTCGGGCCGTTGACATCTCAGGAAGCTGTCGGCGCCACGCCCTACTCCGACTTCTGGTCAGTGCCGATGGTTCTGCCGGTTGCCTCGGAGAAGGGTCTGACTTCGATCTCCGGCTTCACCTACCAGCTATCACCCACGCCTGAGACTATGGGTAAAACTCTCGCCGAAGCAGCATGTGAGGAACTCGGTTTGGATTCCGTTGCGATTCTGGCCCCTAATGACGGCTACGGAAGGCAGATCGCCGAGGGCTTCAGGCGAGTGATGCAGGAAAACGATGTGACCGTATTCGATGAGGTCTTCTATCCGCGGGGAAGCGCGGATTATCGACGATTCATGATCAATCTCAAGGAAGCTGTGCTGCCTGACTCTTTCGACAGCACGATATACCTCGATGAGGCAGGGGACACTCTTGAGACCGAGGAAATCTTCGTAGACATTCCTGCGGTGTTTATTCCGGCTTACTCTGAAGAACTGAAGCTGATCCTTCCGCAGTTGAGATTCTATCGAATCCAGACTGTCATACTTGGTTCGGAGGATCTTGGATTGACCGATATACGAACTCTGCCTGCCACGAGTCACTATACAGGTATGTTCGTTTCTCACAACACCTTCACCGAATCCGACACGAGTTGGATCAAGTTCGAATACCTTTTCCACAAGCAAGTTGGATCGCTGCCAACTTCGGTCGCGGGAATGACCTATGATGCCGTGAACCTCACCCTCAAGGCGGCTGAACTCGGTGGTTACTCATCGGATGGAATAGCCAATGGCTGGAAACAGCTCGACCAGTTCGACGGTGTTACCGGCCCGTTCGAGTTCAATGAGCGGAATGAGAATGTGGCCGTACCTGTCTACTTGTTGTTAGACGGACAGATTGAGAAATGGCATCGTTGACACCGGAACTCCAAAACAAATACGACAAGCTTCTCGAAAGACTATCATCTCTTCGTCGAGTAGTAGTAGCTTTCTCCGGAGGGTTGGACTCCGGATTCCTGCTATACGCGGCGGTGAAAGCACTGGGGAAAACCAATGTGCTTGCAGTGACCAGCGATTCGGCAAGTCTTGCGACAGATGATCGCGATTACGCATCGGAATTCGTTGCCTCTATCGACCTGCAGGATCGGCACATCGTTATTCGCACGGCAGAGCTCGATGACGAAAGATATGCATCGAACACGACAGATAGATGCTTCTTCTGCAAACAAGAACTATACGGGAAACTCACAGGGTTTGCCTCTGAGAAAGGATACGATCACGTACTCGATGGCTGCAACGCTTCGGATATCGGTGATTTTCGACCGGGAAGAAAGGCCGCATCGGAGTTCTCCATTCAGAGTCCTTTACTCGATGCTGGACTGTACAAGAAGGAGATTCGCGAGATCGCACGGAGCGAGGGTTTGATGATTTGGGACAAGCCACAAGCGGCTTGCCTCTCTTCGCGAATACCATACGGAAGCAGGGTCACACGGGAGAAGTTGCATATGGTCGAGAGAGCGGAGAAACACCTTCGCGAACTTGGATTCAGGCAGATGAGAGTGCGTCATCACGATATGATCGCCAGGATTGAAGTCGAGGAAGATGACTTCGAAAGAATCTCAGCCCCCGAAGTCCGTGCTGCAATCATAGATGAATTCAGACGAATCGGCTTTGTCTGGGTTGCGCTCGATCTAAAGCCATTCAGAACGGGAAGTATGAACATTAACATAAAGGATGAGAAGCATGGCTGATGAGAAGAAGAACGTCGCGCTGAAGATGGTTGTTGATGGGAAAGTAAGGGAGATTACTTTCGAGGAACTCGCCATATCGAATAACATGTCGCAGGAAGCCCTGGTAAGGCTGCTTGTGAGAAAGAATGTGTTCGATCCCAAGGAATTCATGGAAGAGATGCAGAATGTCCAGAAGGAACGTTATCGGGGCGGAGAGCCCGAAAAATAAGTAGCGAAGTCCCCCCATGTTACACGGTCCACCGGTGGTCAGAAGATGAAGAGCAGTGATGTAGTTCTCGAAGAAGTGAAGCGGAAGTTTGGTGATTTCCGCGCTTTGCTTGACCGGAACAACCGTGTTCTCCGGGCAGTCAGCGAACTCGAAGAGAAGTCGCACTCGAAAGAGCTTTTCGAAGTGACATACATCACCGAGAGATTGACAACGATTCACCGGGGCGTCAAGGACATTATAGATCTCATGCTGAAGATCGGTGGGGACAAGTACAGCAGTCTGTACGGCGTTCTCGATCAACTCACCGAATCCCTCGACAATTTCCTGCCCGGAAACAGACCCGTTGAAAAAGACGACTACACTCTGAGCTTCGATGAACTCGGCAGGGAGAAGATGTGGAGCGTCGGAAGCAAGAACGCTCAGCTTGGTGAAATGAAATCTCGGCTCGGCCTGCCAGTGCCGGAAGGTTTCGCCATATCCGCGTGGGCCTACAGGCACTTCGTGAATTCCAACAGCCTGCAGGAGAAAATCACCGATCTGCTTGATTCTGTTCATATAGATTCGCATGAAGATTTAGTAAGGGTCGGGCACAGGATCAGGTCGATGATCCGGTCGAGCGATGTTCCTGCAGAAATTGCAGAAGCAATCGACGCGAATCGAATGATAATCAAGGCTAACGCATCTGTCGATCGTTTCTCGATGAGATCGAGCGCTATTGGTGAGGACACGGTTTTCAGTTTTGCCGGGCAATATGCATCAGTGTTGAACGTTCCCGGTGACAGCCTCGTGTCTCGATACAAAGACATTCTCGCAGGCAAATTCACTCCGAAAGCGATCTATTACCTACTGAGTCACTCTTTGTCGGAAACCGATCTTGCGATGAGCGTGGGATGCGTTGCCATGATCGACGCTGCAGCAAGCGGTGTTGCATACAGCCGGGACCCGATTCATGCCGACGAAGAATGCGTGCTCGTCAACTCGGTATTCGGGCTCGGAAGTTTTCTCGTGGATGGAAAGATTACACCGGATACTTTCCGGTTGTCGCGATCCGATGGTTCGATACAGGAGATGCAGATCGCGGACAAACCGATCAGGATGGTTCTGACCGAAGGCGGGGGTACCGAGAGTGAACCTGTGCCGGAGCATCTTCGAAAGACCGCCTCGATAACTTCCGAACATCTCAAAGAGCTAACGGACATTGCAATCAAGCTCGAGGAGCACTACGGTTCTCCGCAGGATATAGAATGGGCGCTGGACAAGAACGGTAAGCTGCTGATACTTCAAACACGCCCGCTTCACGTGCTGCATGCCGAAGTGACAACCGAGGATGACGATATCGAATTACCTGAGGCATGTTTCTGCGGTGGAACGACGGTGTATCCCGGTGCGGGAGCGGGGAAGGTCTTCAAGATATCATCACCTTCCGAGCTTCCACGTGTACCCGATAGTGTCGTTCTGGTAGCGAGGCATCCATTCCCCGGATTGATAACGGTAATGGAGAAGATCAGCGCCCTCGTGACCGAGGTCGGTGGAGTTGTCAGCCATATGGCCGCTCTAGCCCGTGAGTATGGTGTTCCGACCCTTGTGGGTGTGCCCTGCAGGGATGACCTCATTGACGGAGCTATAGTGACTGTCGATGCCACGGGAGGAGCTATATATCGAGGCGAACAGCATGAGTTGATCAGCCGCCGAACCTTGCACAACGAGCACATGAAGGACCTGATGATTTTCAAACTACTCGAGGAAGTCCTCAGCAAGGTTTCGCCGCTAAATCTGATCAATCCCGCGGACCCCGGATTTCGTCCCGAGAACTGCCAGTCGTTTCATGACATCACCCGATTCGCCCACCAGAAGGCGGTAGAGGAAATGTTCGCGTCTGCGGAAGAGATCGCGGGCAAGCGACAATTCGGCATCAAGCTGAAGAGCGATATCCCGCTTGAAATGCGATTGATCTTTATCGACGACACCTACGAACTGTTCAGGAAGAAGAAATCCATCAAGGATGACGAGATTGTCTCCGCACCGATGGAATCATTCTGGAACGGTATCAAGAAAGAGGGCTGGCCCAAAGCCGCCCCACCGAGTATGGGCAGGGTGTTGGAAACAATCAAGAACGCTGACGGGAGAAAGAACAAGGCCGAGTTCTCCGAGAGCAGTTTTGCGATACTCAGCCATGAGTATATGATCGCCGGTTTGCACATGGGATATCACTTCACGACTATCGAGGCAATCTGTACGAACCAAATCAGCAAAAACTTCATTCGAATGCAGTACAAAGAAGGCGGCGCGGTTCTCGAACGACGAATCCGCAGGGTCAAGCTGATCTCGGAAATCCTTTCCAAGGCCGGGTTCGGTTCCGATTCGAGGGGGGATTTCTTCACGGCAACAGTGACCTACATCCGCAGGGAAGACATTCTCGATCGACTCTATCTGCTCGGCAGACTCACAATGATGACTAAACAGCTTGACATGGCGCTCCATAATGACGATATCGCTGAGTGGTACACTCAGGATTTGATGAAGCGACTTGGACTGAGTTGACCAACAAAACGCACAGGCTTAGCATCCGGACATCACTACTTTGACACGATTCCTGTTCGCTTCAGGGACGGGTTGATGATGGCAGACAGTGACAGGATCAACATTGTCGACATGATGGATGACCATGTCCCGGTGGTCAGCCGGATTGTCTGCGACGGCTACAGGTGGCTCGCCGAAAACGAAGGCTACACGGATGAGCAGCTGGCTCGTCTTATCGAGACGCGCGGTTGCGAGGAATCCATCCGCAGGCAGAGCCTGCAGTACAGGTTCCTTGTAGCGGTTTTCGGGAGTGATGTGCTCGGCGTTGCCGCTATCGAAGGGAATGAGCTAACCAAGCTTTATGTGGACATAGCGTCACACGGCCTTGGGATAGGCTCCGCGCTTTTCAGAGCCGCCGAGCGGATCATCGCTGATGCCGGTTACAGCGAACTGTCTCTGGGGTCTTTCGCGTCGAGCGTGACATTTTACGAGAATATGGGAATGATAATCAGCGAGCACCAGTCATGCAACACCGGCCCCCTTGCGGGCAGACAGGTGATCGTGATGCGAAAACAACTAGGGGTGCAGGCCCGGCCATAGGACAGCCCGCCACAACGGGGATCTGCCAGCTTACGGATGGAGACTGACATGTACGAACAACTTCAGGGTATCACAAAACGACCGGAACCATTCGAATTCTACACCGCCGATCTTCTGTGGACCGACAGTCATGTATCGAAGAAGATGCTGGAGTTCCATCTTGACGGCTCCCTCGATCTTGCGTCACGAAACACCGGTTATATCGAGAGTTCGGTTGACTGGATGACGCGTCATTTCGATATCGGCGAGGGGAAAAGCGTCTGTGATTTCGGATGCGGCCCGGGGCTTTTTACGAGCAGGTTCGCAGAGGCAGGCGCCGATGTCACCGGGATCGACTTCTCCGAACGGTCGATAGAATATGCCCGCAGAACCGCCGATGATCAGGGGCTTGATATCGAATATGTTCATCGCAACTACCTCCAGTTCGAGACCGACAGGAAGTATGATTTAATCACGCTGATCTTCTGTGATTTATGTCCGTTGAGTCCGTTCCAGAGGCATGTTCTGCTCGAGAAAATGCGCGGGATGCTCGCCGAGGGAGGGGCGGTTCTGCTCGATGTGATTTCGTTGAAGCATTTCGAGTCGGCAGAGGAGAAGATGACATGCGATTACTCGCCGGGTGACGGGTTCTGGTCGCTTGATCCGTATTACGCATTCGTCAATTCGTTCAAGTATGACGACGAGAAGCTCCTGCTGGACAAACACACGATAATCGAGCGGTCACGTACCCGCACGATTTACAACTGGCTGCAATGTTTCAGCCAGGAATCATTGCGCGCGGAATTCGAGGACTGCGGCCTCGAAATCACCGAATACTATGCCGATGTCACCGGCAACCCCTTCGATCCCGACTCCACACAATTCGCAGTAGTGGGGAGGAAGGCGTCCAGCTAATTCTCCTTAGCAATCCGGGTTTCCGTCTCCATCGGGGTCGCCCGGCGTTGGACCGCCCGAGAATATATATGCTATGATGTACACGACATCGTCGATATCGACCGTTCCCGAGCAGTTTGCATCGCCCGCTTCGTATGGATCGGGCGCAGGCCCACCGACGAATATATAGTTGATCAGGTAAACGACGTCGTCAATGTCGACCGCGCCACTGGCATCGCAGTCACCGCAGACATAGCCTTCTGTTCCGAAGAGTGTCATTACCGTGTCGGCAAAATTGAGAGAGACGACAATATCGATGCCTTCGTCGCCGTCGAAATCTCCCGCGACAATTGACTGATAACCTGTCGTCACCGTGTCGGCAAAACCGGAAGATATGTGGTGGCCTGTGAACGTACCATCTCCGGCATTTACGAAGACAACTAACGAGTCATCGGAACCATCGCTGGTTAATATGTCCGGCGAATGATCGGCGTTTACATCCGCGACGACTCCCGCGGGCTTGTTCGATGCGCCTCCCTTGAATCCTACAGGGTAGACTCCGGTAGCGTAGAATGTTCCGCCACCATCGTTTATCAGCATACAGACCGCGGCCGTATCTATGTCGTAATTGTCGAGATACATCGCGATATCAGTAAGGCCATCTCCATTAAAGTCCGACACAAGCCCCGCTGGCTTGTTGGAAGCTCCTCCCTTGAATCCAACCGGGTACACGCCCGTCGCATAGAATTCGCCGCCGCCGGTGTTACCGAAGGTGTATGTTGCGGCTGTATCGATGTCGTAGTATCCGAGTACTATCCCGGCATCGAGACGACCGTCGCTGTCCCAATCGCCCGCTACCAGACCGGCAGGTTTGCTATTGGACGCTCCATTGTATCCCACCGGATAAACGCCGCGAGTAATTGGACCGAACACGCCTTCGCCGTCATTTTCGAAGTAAAGCATCGCCGCGCTGTCAACGGCATAGTCATGAATCGCCGCGAGCATATCGAAATATCCGTCGCCATTGAAATCACCCGTGAGAATTGTCGGCGTGGAATGAGATATCCCATCCACGAGAAGTGGTTGAAGTCCGGTCGATGTAAATGCTCCGTTGCCGTCATTCTCCATCAGCACGAATGCGCTCGCGTCGACATCATCACCGCCCGCAACCACGACCACGTCGATGTCCTCGTCGAGATCGTAGTCCGCAGCGACGATGCCTTTCGGTTTGCTGTTAGATGCTCCGTTGTATCCCACAGGATAGACGCCTCTTGACAGTGAAAGCTCCCCGGTGCCGTCATTGAGAAGGCATGACATGTAGCCGTCGTTCTCGAAGACGGTCGCAAGATCGAGATAGCCGTCATTGTTGAAATCAGCCGCGACAGTGCTCGAGACATTGCCTCCGGCATAGGATGCCGTTCCGGTCGTGAAATTGCCGGAGCCTTTCTTGGCCTTGATAGTGAATTCCCACTGGTAATAGCACGGGCACGCCACTCCGCAGATCGATTGCACTCCGGCGGCGATGTACGCGATTACCATCTCACCGGGGGCGAAATCCACCGTTGGGTCGAAAGTCTCCGAGTGGAACGCCGGATCGTAGTTGAATGTCCCGCTGTTCTTCCATCCCGATTGCGCGCCTATCACGCGGAACATGGTTGTGTTTTCGATAGAAGACGGGATAATCTCGAAATCGTGTGTCACTTCGACATTCGCGGTCTTAAGCACACCGAACGCATTCTTGGCCGGGATTGTCGACACGACAGTCGGGTACGTGCAGGGGTCGCAATGTGTCATCACGGGATACCCGCAGGTGAACGCGCCCATCCCGAGCGCGAGATAATCATCGAACTTGTCAATATCGCCGTGGCCGACCACGCCGTCACCGCTGATATCGCACTTGTAGAGCACGGGCGGTGTGTACGAGCAGTCCTGAAGATATGTGAGCAGTTTGATATAATCGGTCACTGTCAGCGCGATTCCATCTTTGTCGACATCACCATCGGCGAAACACGGGTTGAGGATGTCGAAGCAGACTTGCGGAGCGTCCGGTGTTGCTGAACTGCTGTTCGGGTTGCCCTGGTAGTTGGGGGCGTAGGATCCTCCGCCGTCCTGGAACAGCCATGGCCCCGATGGCGCGATGTAGATGTTATCGACGCAGAACCCGTCGACAAGCGGCTGTTCTCCCGATGGTATCGTGAATTCCATCGTATAGCAGAGCGAGTGGGTGCCGTGGACGGGCATGCCCGAGGCTATCGCCGCTCCTCCCATGAGTATCGAGTCGAGCGGATTGTTGTCTATGAATGGCGTCACGATCAATCCGCCGAGGTTCCACACCCCGACAGCGTCGCCTTCTTCGTTGACATAGCCGTGACTGCCGTATGAGGCGTTGAAAGCATAGGCTCTTCCGATATCGAACTCGAACCCGAGCGACATCCCATCGAGGATAGCGTCATTGGCTATCCAGATTTCGAGCCGGTTGGTCTGTCCGATAAATGCCGCGTCGGCGCCGCAGTTCAGACGGATTTCGACATCGCCGACCCCGGTCGCATAGAGCGGGGATACGAGTATGAGAAATGTGGCCACGAGTGCCGTTAGTGCGGTAAATGTACACGACTTCATTCTACACCTCCGATGGTGGTGGCGGTAAGGGCATTTTCAGATTGGATTTTGCCGAGAGACCAGTAAAACGGAAATGATCGCGCGAGTCCTCCTTCTGGAACGGGCGTTTCGCGATTCATGGAATTCCGCGGGTGACAGTTGGACACACTAAACCGCATGTCACCGAGATTCAAGATTGGTGTCTGTCAATGAGGTAGATTCGATTAAATCAAATAGGAACTACGATATATTATTCCACTTTTAGCCGCTAAAGTCAAGGGGAAAGTGGTGGGGGAGGAGCTCGAGGAGCTGTTTGCCTAAGATGTCAATGCACTTGCGGGTGACTTGTATGGCAAGCGCGCCTCGACGCCGCACACATTGCGTCAGCTCAACACGGGTAATCAAGCTCTTCGTTTCCGAAGAAGCAATCTTAACACCGCAGAGAGAAGTAGTAGAGCAAATGTTACGAATCCGATATTGCGAAAAGTGTGTAGCACACCATCAAAGGAATCCAGTTTTCCGGCTCCGTTATCCTGCCATACAAACATCAATACGAGAAAACCAATTGCGACGAACGTTAGAACCTCGATGTTACCTTCATAAAATAGCGCCCAGACGACATCCGGCCAAGTTTTTCCCGGGTGATCCATTCTTCGTTCTGACCCATTATTCTCATCATTGATCCCGCGATCATCTGTTGCTGGATACTTGCGCTGCCATTCTCCTATGTTGGGAAAGCCTTGTTCCTGGCCCGTGCGTTCTTGCAGACCAATAGGTTCTATAGAGGACCTGTCGAGAGATTCCGATATGGCTCTCTTAGGCGTGACTCGGGGTTTCCTCTTCTTCCGATCCTGCCCCCTCGACACTGCTTAACCCCCTGTGACACGCTTGCGAAGGGTTTCATTATGTTTCCATGATTCATCGGCGAAGAGGGATATCTGCGTGACCAACTCATCTTCCGTAAGTGACTTGTTGGGCGTGATCCAGTAGTCAATGTCAAAAACCAAACCTACTTTGGGCAATCCGGAAACCTCGTCAATCGGTGTTTTGAAGAATTGAGCTGTCTGCTC
>Ga0272443_10001723_pt1 | contig 30538 bp, 31 predicted proteins | sample SSMAcet12_FD_193581 | JGI IMG/M metagenome (GOLD analysis project Ga0272443, IMG submission 193581) | Marine sediment archaeal communities from Little Sippewissett salt marsh, Falmouth, MA, United States - SSM-Acet-12 | ecosystem: Environmental > Aquatic > Marine > Wetlands > Sediment ... | reverse complement strand
TGACATGGAGGGACTTGTCGGGATTTTCGTAGACAACATCAGAGATTTGCAGCGTTGTAGCGGCGATTACGGCACGACCTATAGAGAGTTGTCCCGGGACATTCGAGAGCGCGGACATGATTTCCTGACGCAACCGGTCGGAACGATTCAGATACCGAATCGTGACCAGGAAGCTGAAGGCAAGGGCAAACACCAGCAGCGATACCACAATGACCCAAGGACGCCGTTGCATTCGGCGATCACTCCCCGGCTCTCAAAAACACGCCATCCGGATCAAGTGCGCCAGCAACACGTTCGTGCAGGTCATAGCGCACGGGTGATGGTCCAAGTGGAGATGGTTGATTTCGCTGAACAAATGTTGACCCGCCAGGACTTAGACGGAGATAGAGACGGTCTATCCACGCCAGCGAACCTCTGCTCCCCACAAGCGCGCCTGGTAAATCGAATCCGCTCACATTTTTTCTGACACGACCTCCAAAGCGAAGGCTTCTCCCCCGACCATCAATCAAATCCATACCGAGTACAAGGTGGCGGTATTCAGGACCATGTTGTCCGGCCAACAACCCACCAACAGTACCCGGATAGTCTTTCGGCCACCCATCTAACCGCAATCCAGCATTATGGATGATATCATGGAGAACCGTGGAAGGCACTCCAGATTCCACCTCGATCACAAGATCGCGTGTATCCGGTTCCGAGATACCATCACGAGAAAGGGAAATCATGGTGATAACACCGTGTGGGACTTGGTGTTTCTCACCAAACGAGTGACCGCTTCCTACAGGCAAAACCCTCATTCCATGCTCACGACACCAGAGGATGACTTGCATAACATCTTCACTCGATGAAGGCATGATTGCGGGGAAAGCCGCATCCTCAACCCAGAGGTTCTGGAAAGCTTCCTGTATCAACGCTACACTCAATCGTTCCTCGCCATTAGGTGAACGCTACCTGCTCGCTGATACAGCCGAACCGGCGCTCTCTGTTAATGTAGTCTACTAAAGCCTCTAACAGTTGCGGTCGCCTGAAATCCGGCCAATAAGTGTTTGTGATGTATAGCTCCGTGTATGCCATCTGCCAGAGCAGGAAATTACTCAACCTCTTTTCGCCCGAAGTGCGAATCAGAAGGTCCGGGTCGGGTAGGTCGGCAGTATCCAGATAGCTGGAGATTCGCTTTTCGTCTATTTCCGGCACTCCCTCGGCCAGCATCTGATTGATCGCCCGAGTCAGCTCCTCTCGTCCGCTGTAAGAAATCGCAATCACCAACCGGAGTCCATCATTGCCAGACAACGCTTTTTTAGCGGCCTCAAATTCCTTACGCGTCTTCTCGGGCAGATCCTGCACCCGGCCGATCGTCTCAAGCCTAACATTGTTCTTGTCGAGATCCTTGACTTCTTTGCGAAGGGTTGAAACGAGAAGCTTCATCAACGACGAGACTTCTGATTTGGGTCGTTTCCAGTTTTCCGTCGAGAAAGTGTAGAAAGTCATGACATCAATTCCCAACTCGACGCCCACTTCCACCATTGCGCGCACTGATTTCACGCCTGAACGGTGCCCATAGTTTCTGGGCATACCCTGCTCCTTCGCCCACCGACCATTACCATCCATAATAAATGCGATATGGCGTGGCAACCGGTCTTTGGCAGACTGGACAATTGCTTCGAAGCTTTCTGGCGCTGGTTCTATCATCGTTATCTCGTGAAAAGGCGAAGCGGGCAACGCTGCCCGCTTCGCCCATCAATAGTGTGCAGATACTGGACTTAGTCCGAGATTTTCTTCAGAATCTCATCTACAACCTTCATGCTGGCATCCTCGCCGAGGTTCGCATAGGCGGCCTTCAGCGTCATCCAAGTATGCAGATCGGTAAACTCGGGTTCATATACTTTTACACCATCAGGGAAGAGCCACGGTTCCAGGACTTTCTTGATGGTCTCCCACTGCTGGTTTCCAAGGAGGGCGTTAGCGGCGCGCATACGGGCCTCGTTGTCGCTCGGATTCAGCTCGATGGCTTTCAGATAAACGACTGCAGCCTCATCGTAACGTTCGAGAATGTCGAGGAGCAGAGCTTTGTTGAAAACAAAGTTCGCGTTGGTTGGATCAGCAGCGATCAATGCATCCCACGCGGCGACGGCTTCATCTGTCTTGCCAAGTCTCTGAAGGGCGATGGCCTTGGACTGGATCACCGTGATTTTGCGATTTGCAGTTAAAGTGTCCGCATTCGCGATGATGTCAGTAGCGAGTTCAACAACGGCCTCGTAATTTTCCATCAGTCGGTAGACTTCAAGAAGATTCTGCTTGGTCACCCACTTCTGCTCGGAATCGTCGTACTGGATCGACTGCTTGAAAGACTCGACGGCATTCTCAAAATCGTCCTGCTTCAAGTAGCAAAGACCGAGATTTGCAAGCGTTTCGTCGTTATTCGGCCTGACCACCAAAGCAGTCTGGAACGATTCGATGGCTTTCGCGTAATCACCCTGCTGGAATGCCTGTACACCGGAACTGGCGAGACGTTGCCAGGCATTGTAGCGTGTCTTCTTGATGTCGGTTTCGAATCTCGGGTCGAGTTCGAGGGATTTCGAGAACGCCTCGTTCATCTCAGCCCATTGTTTCTTTTCGAAATAGAGTTGACCCATTGTGTACCAAAGCTCCGGGTCAGCATCGTTTGGTGCGACTGTCGATCCCTCCTGGAGGACCTTCAGTGCCTCGTCGTAGTTCTTGGTGCCGATGTGCAACTTCGCAGAGCGCACATAGTACGAACTTCCCGCACACCCAATCACCAAAGTGACGAGAGTAAGTGCGATGGCGGCCACGATCAGCCGGCTCCACGTCCTCTTCATGGTTCCCTCTTGGTTTCGGCTCAGCTCTCTGAGCGTAAAAGACAATGGGAGGAGATATCCATCCCCCTAAAAATTCGAATTTTAATATATTCCGCGGATTCACAAGCTGTCAAGTGCGCATCCCCCCTAACTCGTAGGGTGGATACAGGATACCGGACTCACAAATGATCCCACTTATCAACTCGCCCGGGGTAATATCGAAGGCTGGATTGTAGACATCAGCACCGGGAATTGTGACCAGATTCCCGCCACATTGGCGTACCTCCGCTGCATCACGATGCTCAACCCGAATATGCGATCCGTCAGGTATTGACCTGTCAAACGTTGAACTCGGCGCGGCGACGTAGAATGGAACATTGTAGCGTTTTGCGAGAATCGCCAGATTCAATGTGCCGATCTTGTTGGCGGTATCCCCATTGGCCGCTATACGATCCGCTCCAAGAATCACCAAATCGACAACTGACGAGGACAAAAGGCTCCCCGCCGCGCTATCGGGCAAAAGCGTCCCCTCTATGCCCAATCTATCCAACTCCCACATGGTCAAGCGTGAACCCTGCCCCAGCGGTCTGGCTTCACAGGCGTAAACCCTTTTCACATGGCCACGCTCGTGCGCAATTCGAACCACACCCAGCGCCGTACCAATCCCGTAGGTAACGAGCGCGCCCGTATTGCAGTGGGTCAACACCACCTTTGGCGAGGGGAACAGCTCCTGTCCATGGGCAGCTATCTGGTCGCACTGATTTCGATCCTCTTCGGCTATTCTCTCGGCTTCACGCTTTGCCAACGCTGTTCTTTCGGTGCCGGTAGCGGAACCGACAATCACACGCATCCTGTTGACTGCATAGGAGAGATTGACTGCGGTAGGGCGTGCATTTTCGATGAGATCGAGCGCCTGAGGCCAGACCTCCGGGTTCGATTCGCTCTCACGGGAAGCGAAAAGGACTGCAAAGGCTCCTGCGACTCCGATCGCAGGCGCTCCACGGATGGCAAGCCGTTTAATTGCATCAATCAGCTCCCGCCAATCCCGTGTGCGACGGATGACTTCTTCTCCGGGCAACAGTGTCTGGTCGATGTAGGCGAGCTCAGACCCATCCCAATTGAGTCCGCGAAGATCGCTCATTGCGTCTAAAACTCCGTCAATCTGCGAAAGTCCGCCACGCGTTCTTCAATCATCTCCTGCGTCAATTCAGAGGTTCGGCGCATAGAGAATTCCTCGACGACATAGGATGCGACAACTGAGCCATGCACAATAGCCCTGCGCCAAACCATCGGGTCCGAGAGGTCCTGGCTCGCGAGGTATCCAAGAAATCCCCCGGCGAAGGTATCTCCGGCACCGGTGGCGTCCTTCACTTTTCGAAGCGGATAGCCGGGGACGAAGAAAACATCTCCGTCCGGCCGGAAGAGAACTGCCCCGTGCTGGCCTTTCTTGACCACAACCGTTTCCGGTCCACGTTTTAGCAGATCTTCAGCAGCATCAATGAGCGCGGATTTCCCGGTGAGTTCAACTGCCTCCTCATCATTGACGATGAGAACGTTCGCACGGGCTATCGCCTTGTCCAGCTCCTTGGGTGTGCCTTGAATCCAGAAATTCATCGTATCCAGAACAACGAGTTCCGGCTCTTCTATCTGATCGAGTACTCTCAGTTGAAGCGAAGGGTGAATGTTGCCAAGAAAAACGAATGGTGAGCTGCGGAAGTGGTCCGGGATTTTGGGATCAAAATTTTCGAAGACCCCGAGACGGGTGAACAGGGTATCCCGTTTATTGGGATCACGGTAATACCTCCCACCCCACCTGAACGTCTCCCCCTTGGCGATCTCCAGTCCCTCCATATCCACGGGCCGGTTTTTCAAGAAGTCAATTTTCTCCATCGGGAAATCTTCCCCGACGACGGCAACCAACCGAACCGGAGCATAGAGGCTGGCCGCTGTAGAGAAATAAAATGATGAGCCACCCAAGGCATCATCTTCGCTGCCTAGCGGAGTTTTCAAGGTGTCCAGAGCAGCAGAACCAACAACCAGAATCGGTTTTGTGTTCTCCATCTTACATCCTTTCAGGCGCACTGACTCCCAACAGGCTTAATCCCTCTTTAAGCACGATTCGGGCTGCTTCAGCCAGGGTGGCACGTGCGAGGGATAGATCATCTTCAACGCCCACAACACGGTGAGCGGTATAGAACTTGTGGAATCGAGTCGCGATTTCTGCGAGGTAGCTGACCAGCTTCTGCGGTTCAAAAGTCTCCGCGGCGCGAGCTACCTGCTCAGGAAACTGCTCGAGGTGCTTGACCAGTTCGATCTCCGCATCTCCAGTCAGCTTACCGAGATCGGCCTCGGCCGAAGGCACAGGACAGCCATCCTGCCGCAAAATACCGCTGATTCTTGTGTAAGCGTATTGAACGTAGAAAACCGGATTCCTGTCGCTCTGCTCTTTTGCCAGATCAAGGTCAAAATCGAGCGGTGAAGATGTCTTGCGCTGAAGGAAGAAATAGCGGGTAACATCCTTCCCCACCTCATCAACCAGTTCTTCGAGGGTGACCAGCTTTCCCGCGCGCTTGGACATTTTTACCTTCTCGCCGGATGAAAGCAGGTTGACCTGTTGAACAATGATCACGTCCAAGAAGTCTTCGCGGTCGAGAGCCTTGAGTGCTGCCTTCATCCTGCCCACGTAATCATGGTGATCAGGCCCGAGAAGGTCCACAGCGTGATCGTATCCACGATTCGCCTTGTCGAGATGGTAAGCGATGTCCGGAAGCAGATAGGTGGGTCTTCCTTCGGAGGTGACAACGACCCGATCCTCCTCGTCGCCATACCGGCTACCCGTGAACCAGAGTGCCCCCTCTTTTTCCTCGATCGCCCCGCACGCCTTCAATTCTTCCAGCGTCTTCTCTGGCGCGCCGGAAGCATGCAGCTCGCTCTCCCGGTACCAACGATCAAAGTGCACACCATAGGATTCGAGAACCGCCTTCTGGCCCTGAACGTTCAGTTCGGCGGCCTTCCTCCCGACCTCCTCCGGATCTAGATTATCCGGGACAACGCCATCAGGATACAGGTGTTTCGCTCGCGCGATCACGTCCTCGCCGTGGTATCCATCTTCGGGCGGCTCAAGCCCTTTGGTCCGAGCGATAATCGATTCTCCCAGACGGCGAATCTGACGGCCAGCATCATTGACATAAAATTCCGCATCCGCTGCGTAGCCGGCTTTCCTGAGAATTCGTACGATGCTATCACCTGTCGCCGCCGCACGAGCACTGACAACATTGAGCGGTCCGGTGGGATTTGCGCTGACGAATTCGACGATAATCTTTTTACCACCGCCTGAGTCCGATCGGCCATACTCCGCCCCCTGCGAAACGATTTCGGAAACGACGTTCTGGTAATACCGGGGACCGAGAAAGATGTTGATAAACCCGGGACCTGCAATTTCAACCCGTTTCACTCCGAGTTTGTCCCAGTCTACCTCGTCCACCAGTTGTTGTGCGATATCGCGAGGGTTTTTTCCAAGCGGCTTGGCGAGTAACATCGCTATGTTCGTCGAAAGGTCGCCCAGATCCGGGCGTTTGGGAACTTGCCAGAAAATTTCCGGCATCTGCTCCACGGACACAGCCGAGCGTACCGCATCCATTAGGCGAGTCTTGAGGTTCATCACACGTTCGTTCGTTGGGTTGATCGGTGGTTGGATCAGGCCGACTGGGCCGTATCCTCTATCCTCTCCGTAGGCGCATCACCCCAAAGCCGCTCAAGCCGATAGAAAGCTCGCGCCTCGGGTTGGAAGATATGCACAACGATATCGCCATAGTCCAACAGCACCCAATTGAGATGTTTATACCCCTCAATGTGGAGAGGCCGCGAGGCTGGAGACTCCACGCGCAGCGAGCGGTCGATATGATCGACAATCGCCCTGACATGGACATCCACGGAACCCGAGGCAATGACAAAGTAATCAGCGATGGCCGTCAGCTTCCGCAGGTCGAGAATATCAATATCCATCGCCTGCTTTTCAAGCATCAGGTCTGCGATTTTATGTGCTAGCTGTTCCGTCGCCAAGGCTAAAAATCTGTCGTCAGGTTTGCGTAATCCTTACCAAGGATAATGGTAAGGTCGATGTCTACCAGTTGCGGATTTGGACGGTCGAGAACGCGGTCTGCCGGAATATTCAGCAGATCAGCCAGACGGATTGCCTGTCCCTGCAGGTTGGTGCGGTCGTAGACCAGGCTTTTACTATAGTTCAAATGATCCGCATTGCGCGTGTCGCGGACATCATACCCGCGAGCCCGCAATACTTCCGCAAAACGAGAGGCGAGTCGTGCAACTCCGCAACCGTTCAGGATTTCAACCCGCACCGGGCGTGCAGGTTCTACTTCCGGAGGCAGTTCTCCACGCTCCGGGATCTCGACGGATGGATTCTCCGCCGCCATCTCCTCGGCCTCTTTTTCACCACCCGAGATCGAACCAATTCCGGGACCAAAATCGAGGACGATGAGTGCTGCGAGGAGCACGACTTGAATCACCACGAGCCATGTTAGTACGGTGACACGCTTTTCAAGGTTTTCAGACGATTTGCGGCCGCTTTCGCGAAGTGGAACCCGATTCATGCGGATAAATCTCCCGTCTTTCTATTGACCACCCCAGCTCAGACCAAGGTTGAGCGGTCAGGGGTTGATGATGCTCGTACCACCCATCCTCCGGAGAAAGGAGGAATAGGGACTGTATGAATTCCAATTATCGTTGTACCCATAAGGGCTAGCGTACAAACTCGATGGCATCCGGTCTACGGACAACAAGAACGTCAGCTTATCGGATGGTTGCCAGATCAGATCCGCGCCACCAATAAATTCGGCGTTTGAAAGCAAGCTGCTCATAGCTGATTGACCAGGCTGAGCGACAGAACTCGAAAACGGATTGTTCGTGGCACCAAGGCGTAAATTCAGCAATACAGGGGCGTTGAACCGATAGGAAATCGTGTTCATGTAATAGCCCTGCGTATACCCCTGTCCGCCTGCGCTCCCGTAACTCATGCCAAACTGCTGGCTCATGCTGATTCGGGACGGGTCAAGAATCCCTGAAAACCCGGTCTGCATGGTGCTTGTCTGCAACATCGATTCGCGCGCAGACGGCTCAGTCTGTTCCCTGTAAGGCGATTGCGCGTACAGGGACGAAACGAGGAAAACTGTAATCAGAGCTGTAATCAGGGTTGCTGTTTTCCGCATGGCACACCTCCTGCCCAATGGCATGGTAAATTACCAACGGGTGCCAGAGATTATCAAGTTAAATCGGACCTCTCTTCCCAGAGTGCCCGTACCGTCTGAAGATCCTCGGCGCTGTTAACTCCCGTCGTTTCAACGAAGGGCGCGATGTATCCCGCCACCTTTCGACCAGAATTGAACGCCTCGAACACCACGTCTGTTAAATAGTACTCTCCCTGCGCATTATTGTTCCCGGTCTTTTTCAGTGCATCGAAGAGGAATTCTTTATTAAACAATAATATACCAGAATTTATTTCTCTGACCAGGAGTTCCTTTTCGTTGGCATCCCTGTGTTCGCGAATACCGACGATATTCCCCGAATCATCCCGCAAAATCCGCCCATATCCAGTTGGATCAGGGGCTTCAGCAGTGATAATCGTGACTGCCGCGTTCTCGCTGCGATGAAGTTCAGTAGCACTGACAAGGGTCTTTTCCGTGAGCATGGGCACATCGCCAGCAAGAACAAGCACATCACCCGTGAACCCTTTCAACGCCTCCTCGGCACACAGCACGGCGTGGCCTGTGCCCAGCTGCTGCTCCTGTACGGCGTGATCCGCACCCAATTCATCCAACTTTCGAATCACCGACTCGCGTCCGTAACCGACGATGACGACGATTGGGTCGGCGCCCAACTTTTGTGATAACCGGAAAACGAGTTCAACCATCGGCTTCCCGCCCACTTCATGCATCACCTTGGGCAGATCCGACTTCATCCGCTTGCCCTGTCCTGCCGCGAGGATCACCGCAGCCAGCCGGGGGGTGCTCATCTCTCCTCCATCAAAAGCAGTTCGTTGTCAATCAATCGAACATCGCCGAAAAATACCGCCGCCGCAAGAAGAACATCTCCACCGATCTGTTTAACAGGTTTGAGGTCCGTCCAGTCGACCACTTCTAGATAGTCTATTCGACCGGTTGGGGCGTTTTCTGCGAGTATCGCTTTTGCAATATCGATAATTTCACAGACGTTTCGCTCACCCGTCTCCCATGCCCTGCGGCCTGCCAACAATCCCTGGTGAATTGACGCTGCCTCCTGACGGTGTGCAGGTGTAAGGCGAATGTTCCTGCTGGAGAGCGCGAGTCCATCGTTCTCGCGTACGATGTCGCCGAGAACAATTTGAACACCGAAATCGAGATCATCCGTCATCTTCTGGATAATCTTGGCCTGTTGTGCATCCTTGCGTCCGAACACAGCGACATCGGGCTGGACAGCGTGGAAGAGCTTGGTGACAACGGTTGTCACACCACGGAAATGTCCCGGCCTTGCGGCGCCGCAGAGGAAATCACCGAGCCTCTCGACCTCCACCCAACTGGCGTACGCCTCGGGGTACATCGCGGCTCGATCTGGCAGATAGACAGCATCCACTCCGCGTTTCCGGCATAACTCAAAATCTCGTTCGAGGTTCACAGGGTAGGTATCAAGATCTGTCTTGCGATCAAATTGGGCGGGGTTGACAAAAATGGAGACAATGATGCGTTCGGATGATTCTTTCGCCTGATCGATCAGGCTGAGATGACCTTCGTGGAGAAAGCCCATCGTCGGCACTAAACCGATCCTGCACCCTGTTTTGTGCTGCTGGCCTGACCAGCCACGCATCTCCTCTACAGAGGTGAGGATCACCATTTCAGGCCTCGAAACTCTCATCGCTGCTCGGGAAGCCCCCGCTGCGTATATCCTCGACATAACGTCGGACAGCATCGGTGATTTGTTCACACCCCTCCATATACCTCCGGACGAAGCGGAATTTCGGTCCCATGCCCAGCATATCGTAATTGACCAGAATCTGCCCGTCACAGTCCGGACCTGAGGCGATGCCTATCGTTGGAATGTCGAGCGAGTGCGAAACCTCGGCCGCCAGGGTGGCGGGGATTTTTTCAAGCACCAGCGCAAATACTCCCGCCTCCTTCAAGGCGAGGGCATCCCTGCGAATACGCGCAGCCTCAGCCTCCACGGCACCGCGCAATCCATACCCTCCGAAGCTATGAACGGATTGTGGCGTTAACCCGAGGTGGCCCATGACTGGGATACCCGTTGCAACCATGCGGCTGATCGCCTCAAGCAGCGGTCCAGCTCCTTCAATTTTCACCGCCTCAGCGCGACCCTCTTTCATCAGTCTCACCGCACCAGACACCGCCGATTCCGTGGAGGGATGCATGATCCCGAAAGGAACGTCCGCAACCAGCAATGCTCTCTTGACTCCCCGGCTGACATTTCTGGTAAGAAATACCATCTCATCGAGAGTAATCGAAATCGTATCCGCTTCCCCTTTGACCACCATGCCCGCCGAATCCCCGACGAGGATGACATCCAGACCTGCCGCGTCCTCGAACGCCGCGAAGGTTGCATCATAGGCAGTCAATGCAGCGATTTTCTCGCCACGTGATTTCATTGCCAGGAGATCGGGAACCGTCACCTTTTTTGAGGTGCCGTTGCCATTCGCTGTGCGAGTCGTGCTCATTTCGCCTCCACTTCACCAGGGGTCTCAACAGCCCAATCCTTCTCACGCATGGCGCGGGAGATGATACCGCCCCCCCAAACGGCGTCGCCACGATACCACACCGCCGACTGCCCCGGCGTGACTGCTCGCACATCCTTATGAAACCGGATTTTCACCCTTCCATCATGGCCTACAGGATAGATCGTTGCGGGTGCACCGAGCGGATCGTTGTACCGAACCTTTACGGTGCACTGCTCCGGTTCGGTGGGAGGATCGTAAGAAACCCAATTCACCGCTGTCGCCATCAGCCCCGCATGAACGAGACTTTCAGGTCCGGCGACCACAACACGGTTGTTCCCGGCATCCACATCCGCAACGTAGTAGGGACCCTGCCCATCCGAGATGTTCAGTCCGCGCCGCTGCCCGATAGTAAAGCCGAAGAACCCGCGATGCATGCCGACGACATTGCCGTTCAGATCAACAATCTCTCCTTCACCGATGGACGACGTTTCCGCAGGGTAGCGTTCGCGGAGGTACTCGTCATACCGGTCGGGGATGAAACAGACCTCCTGACTATCAGGTTTGTCTGCATTGCGAAGGCCGTGTTCGGCGGCAATTTCCCGGATCTTATCCTTGTGCCATTCACCTAGCGGCAGGATCGTTTTCGCGAGAGCTTCGCGTGGAACCTGCCAGAGAGCGTATGCCTGATCCTTGCGAGGATCGAGCCCCCTGCGAAGAATCGGTCCATCGGAGGTGTGGTCGATGCGGGCATAGTGACCCGTGGCGATGGCGTCCACCTCCAGCACGCGAGCCTTCGCCAACACAGCACCCCATTTCAACTTGCTGTTGCAGGTCACACAAGGGTTCGGGGTGACTCCACCGAGATACGCCTTTTCGTAGGGCGATACGACCTCGCGGTCAAAAGCTTCCCGCAGGTCCATCACAACGTGTGGAACCCCGAGCAGCGAACAGACATGCCGTGCATCGTTCTGGTGTGTGATGTCGCAGCAACCACGCTCCCCATGAGGACGGCTCGCGACCGCCTCGTAATCCCAGAGCTGCAGCGTTACACCGACAACATCGTAGCCGGCATCTCGGAGCAGGAGTGCCGCGACGGAGCTGTCCACTCCCCCGCTCATCAAAACCCCCACTCGGCTGCCTGGCTTGATCATGCGCCAACCTTTTCTTATCCACCCGGGACGTGGTGGTCCCGGCCTACCAGTAACTACGAGATTGCTTCGTCCGCCTGGCGGCCGTCCCCGCAATGACACAAGCATTGTGGCCCGGACAGCTCGATGTCCGGTTTTCTACTATGCTTTTTTGGTCAGATTGCGACTGATCATTAACGACGTGGAGACCCGTCGCTGAGAATTTCTCCCGTGACATGGTGGTCGCGGTCACAGTAATCCCCGGACAAGCATATCCGGGCTACGTCACTAAAAAGCCATGTCGCGAAGGCGTTTCACGTGGTAGCCGATCCGTTCCGCAACATACTCTATCTGCTCTGCATCGTTGCTGCGGCCGAGGGTCAGGCGGAGGGATTCATGCGCCTCTTTTTCGCTCAAACCGATCGCGGTCAGAACGTGCGAAGGTTTAGTTGATCCCGTACTACAGGCCGACCCTGTTGAGACCGCGATTCCATCCAGATCGAGCGCCAAAAGCAGCGACTCTCCCTCAACCCCACCGAATCGCAAGTTCAAATTGAGGTAGATCCTGTTCTCTTCGCTGCCATTCAACGTTACATCTCCGCCGCAAACATTCACCAGATCTGTATGGAGTTTGTCGCGCAGTTCACCGATTTTCCGGGCATCCTCATCCATCTCGTTCCTGCAGATCCGCACCGCCTCCGCGAAACCCGCAATGCCGGGCATGTTTTCCGTTCCCGTGCGTATCCCCTGCTCCTGATGGCCTCCAAACGCACGAGGATGAATTTCCACCCCCTTGCGCATATACAACGCACCGATCCCCTTGGGACCATAAATCTTGTGCGACGAGATGCTGGTCAGGTCCACCCCGAGATCCTGCACGTTCAACGGGAGCTTCCCGAACGACTGAACACCATCCGTGTGCATCAACGCCCCGGCATCGTGAGCGATCTCAGCCAATTCCATGATCGGCTGTACCATCCCGATCTCGTTGTTCACATGCATCACGCTGACAAGAGCCGTCGTCGACTTGACAGCTTTTTTCAGCTCGGATGGATCAACGATCCCATCAGTGCCAACGCCGAGATAGGTGACATCAAACCCCGCCCGCTCCAACTCCTCCGCTGTATGAAGGATTGCAGAATGCTCGATTTTCGAGACGACGAGATGATCGCGTCCTCTCTCTCGAGCCTGATACATCACGCCGAAAAGCGCCAGGTTGTCCGCTTCGGTACCACCGGAGGTGAAGAAGAGTGTGTCCGGTTCCGCGCCGAGTAATCCCGCGATCTCATGACGCGCCTCGTCGAGGACCACCTTCGCCTCACCACCCTTGGCGTAACGGCTGGAGGGATTTCCCCAGTTCTGCACCATCACACGCGAGACGACCTCCGCAACGCGAGGGTCCACGGGAGTCGTAGCGCTATGGTCCAGATAGACAAACCGTTTTTCTCCGTCACCGTTCCCGCTCATCTCATCCCCCAACCTGTCCAAGTTCTTTCAGCGGTTGTTCCACCATGTCAGAAACGCCCTTAGCGCACGTCCCCGGTGGCTGATTTTATTCTTCTCGTCCGCGTTCAATTCAGCGAGTGTCCTCGAATCCCCTTCGGGCTGAAAAACCGGGTCATACCCGAACCCATTTTCACCGCGTGGAGTAGCGAGTATATGTCCCTCAAGAACGCCGTCAAAACGGAGCTCCTGCTCGGAATCAACATAAGCAATGACGATTCGAAAACGGGCAGTTCGCTCCTCTTCCGGAAACGCCTCAACCGACTTGACGAGCTTGTTCCGGTTGTCGGCATAGGTGGCATCCGGCCCCGCGAAGCGTGCCGCATATACACCCGGTGCTCCATCCAGAACATCCACCTCGAGACCGGTGTCATCCGCGATCGTCGGAATGCCCGTCCGCTCGAAACCCGCCCTGGCCTTGAGCAGAGCGTTTTCCCACAACGTTGTGCCAGTTTCCTCCACGTCCGGATCGTCGTCACCCGGATGAAGGATTTCCACATTTTCTCCGAGCAATTGCCTCAACTCGGAGAGTTTGTCTCGGTTGTGTGTGGAGACGTAGAGCCGTTCCATGTGAGTACCTCAGTGAGGAAGATCAGCGAGGAAAGAGACACCGGGACCGTTCCAGTCGAGCCCGAAGAATTCTGCGAGGGTCGCGGCGAGGTCCATGAACCCCATCCGTACACCTAGATCAACACCGTTGCCGCCTTTACCAATCCATGCAATCACGGGTACGTTTTCGCGAGAGTGATCGGTGCTCGGTGTCGTGGGATCGTTGCCGTGGTCAGCAGTGAAAACGATCAGGTCGCCCTCTTGCAGGGCATCGAGAAACTCTGGCAGGCGGGAGTCCAGCTCCTCCATTCCTCCAACAAATCCGGGGATGTCATTCCGGTGTCCCCAGGCCTGGTCGAAATCGAGCAGGTTGGTAAAAACGAAGCCGTGCTCCATCGTGCGAATTTTTTCCAGGGTCAGGTCAATGCCCTCGACATTCGCTTTGGTATGAGTCGCAGTCGTGTATCCCCGTCCCGCGAAAAGCGTGTCCACCTTGCCGATTCCGTGCACCGGAACCCCGCTCTCCTGAAACAGATCCAGAACAGTAGGTCCAATCGGCTCGACAGCATAGTCCTTGCGATTGGGAGTGCGCTGGAACGCCCCCTCTTCTCCGATGAAAGGCCGCGCGATCACCCGACCAACTCTATGCTTATCGGGAAGCGCCCTGTGTATTCCCTCACAGATGCGGTACTGTTCCTCGAGCGGAACAACGCCCTCGTGGGCGAGAATCTGCAGAACGGAATCAGCGGATGTGTAGAGGATCAACGCTCCAGTGCGGACGTGTTCTCCGCCCAACCGATCCATGATCTCAGTTCCGCTGGCGACCTCGTTGCCGATAATTTCCCGTCCGGAAACCTTGCGGACCAGCTCGACCACATCCTCGGGAAAAGCGTTCGGGTAGGTCGGGAACGGCAGCTTTGTGGGCAAACCGCAGAGCTCCCAGTGACCGTTGATGCTGTCTTTGCCGTTGGATACTTCCTGCAACCGGCCTGTACAGGCGATGGGCGAATCGCAGGGCTCTACGCCCTGAATGGGCGCACAGTTCCCGAGCCCAATCTTTTGAAAATTGGGCAGATTAAGCCCACCTACGGCGCGTGCGAGGTTGCCAAGAGTATCGCTTCCCTCATCGCCGAAAGCAGAAGCGTCGGGGGCATGTCCCACCCCGACGCCATCCATCACAACCACAAAAGCTCGTCGGCGAATATCAGCCAAAGATCTTTTTCTCCATCGAGGGGACCATGTCAACCATTACCTCACGGTAACGGAAAACGCCGGGTTTACCCGGGACTTCGGCCGGCTTCAACACCTTGACCGTTGTAATCTCTTCTCCAGCTGCGTTAAAGCGCTTGAAGGCATCTTTGCCCTTCGCAATCTTAGCGGAGAAAGTTTTTCCCTTAGCCATCGTAAAACTCCTGAAATCTCAATCATTCGTTGATCACAGCCGACAAAGGTAAGACAGGGAGAACGGTACCTGCAAACAGCTCCTTCGGGTCCGAGAGCGTCCCCGGAGTACGATGCAAGCCTCGAATTCTGCAGAAAAAGAATGCGCACTCTTCAAAGCTCTCGGCCGCACAACCAAATTGGCAGAACGGTACGAGTATTGAAAAGTGCGTATCCGACTACTATCCCCTGCCAGGACTGTCAGTTACCTGTGCTGACGGCCCTCAAATCCCACTCAGGAACGTCACTACGTTCCACAGGTCCGCCAATCGTATCCGCTTCCTCAACCTCCGAGGAATCAGTAATCGAGGCGAGATCGCCCGAGACTGGCAGAGCATCCTGAGACGCTGCCTGATCAACGGACTCGGCAGGTTGTTCAACGGATTCAGCCGTTCCACCCGGCGCCACTACACCCGTAGGACTGGTAAACATCGGGCCAAAGGCGATCAGGACGAGCATCGCCCCAGCAACGAGTCCCGCGGAAACAGCAGACCAGCGCAGTGTACCGGCTTGTGGACCGGTCGGAATGGTCAGCCAGCGCAGCCAGCCACCGTTTTCCGCTCCTGCCCGTTCGCTTTCATCCTTATGGTTCGCGGCATACACACGCATTTTCCACGCGAAATCCCCAGCGGCTTTTTCCCCTTCAAGGCCGGAAAGCACGTCGCGAACACGAAAACCACCCTCGACAAAAGCTCGAGCGTGTTTGTCCGACTTCGCAAATTGTTCAAGGGATTTGCGTTCTTCGGGCTCAAGCGTTTCCCGCTGTGCCCAGAGGTTTTCAAACTCATGCAGCTTCATGATTCAGCGTTCACCTGTTCCAAGTTTTCGAAATGACTCTCCCTCATTACCCTGTGCATGCAACTCTCAATTCCCCACACCCAATCTGTTTCGTGTACGCTCGGATACGACATCGGTTCCCATGACCGCAAAAAGCCGCCTCCTCCGGGAGTCAGAGCAAATGCCTAAGCCGCTTCTGAAGCCGTTCACGTCCACGATTAACTCTTGATTTAACTGTACCTACGGGAACATTAAGGATTTCCGATATCTCCTCGTAGCTCTTCTCTTCGAGATCACGCAGAATCACCGCCGCCCGGTAAACTTCGGGCAGAATCTGAATCTCACGCTGAACAACGCGTTGAATTTCCTCGCGGCGCGTGTAATCATCGGGCACCGCCTCCTCATCGACGATGTCCACCGCCTCATCCTCGGGGCTTTCACCGCCAGTGCGGATGGGGACCGTACGACGCACTTTCCAGCGCCTGAGCTCTGTTTTTGCGAGGTTTCCGGCAATTGTGTAAACCCAGGTCGAAAACTTCGCGACTGTTTTGTAATTCTCGCGGTGACGCCAGACCCGGATGAAGGTCTCCTGCAGGAGATCCTGAACATGGCCCCCATGCCCCACATACCTGCTGATGAACGACGCCAGGGGGTGCTGATACCTGAGCACAAGCTGCTCGAAGGCCGACTCGTCGCTATCCTGCACGAGGACCATCAACTCCTCATCCGTCATATCCTTGTAATTCACTTCAGTCATTTTTTTGTCCGCTTGCGATCCAACGCCGTCGTGTGAATAAGCCGTTCAAATGCAATCAACGAATCAACGGAACGGGTTTTTCGCTCCCTGTCCAGCTTCAGCATTCCATCCAATGCCTTCTCAGCCACAGATTCCGGCAAGGATTTAAGGTCAGAAGCCGCCATCTGCCACTGCCGCTTTGTGTTTCCTGACCACTCACGGTTGGCAAAAGGCACCTTCTTTTTGTCGTATAGCCGTTCCTTCATCACCATCCGCCAACGCCGAATCGTCTGGGAGAAGACGAGGCCCGATTCCTTGGGTTTGGCAAGGTTTTCGCGCATCCGGTTCAAGTCACGTAGTGCGAGTAGACGGTTTCCCGAAGCGACACGGTCCATGAAGGCCCAGATGTTGACTTCGGGCTCCACACCCCACACCTGTTGGACGATATCAAGGGTGATCCGATTCCCCTCACCCGCCAGCAGGGCTGCTTTTTCAAGCTCTCCCGCGATGTCGATCAGTCTCAGGTTTGGCGAATCGGTGATCAAATCGAGCGCATCCTCGTCGATCTGCGTCTCAAGCCCCTGCACAGAGGCGAGCGCCCAGTCCCGAAGCGGTTTTCCACGAGGAGACGCGCAATTGATCACTTCGGAAGCGGACATCAGCTTTGTCACCCAGGTTGCACTCCCCGCATCGTCAAAAAGAAGGACAAGGATTGTGCTGTCAACGGGATTTTTTGCGTATTCAGCGAGATAATTTTTCGCTTGAGTCGGCAGGTCTCCTGCGCGTTTGATCGCCACCGCACGTCTAGGCGACATCATCGGAAGGGCTCCGATAGCGGAAGCCAAGGCCGGGGCGCTGCAATCTTCACCGTAGAGCACATCGAGGTTGAAGTCGCGGGTGGATTCATCCACCAATTGAGTACGGATGATGCCGAGCAGAGTGTCCAGCAACAACGGTTCCCCACCGACCGCAAGGTAGATGGGGGCTAATTTGCCCGACTCCGCGCGTTTCTGGAATTCCTCAACGCTGATACTTCTGGGAGCCGATCTGCTGTTCCGCTTTGCTGGCGCCATATCTCCGTCTGCTGTCGTAAGAGGTCAGGGCAGAAGATAGCACAGGGCAACGCCCCACGTCCACCAGATCATGAAACCCGGCGGTACTGCATCTGGAAGAGCCGCCAGTAGATTCCCTTCTTATCCATCAACTCCTTATGAGTTCCCTGTTCCCGGAGCTGCCCCTTGTGCATCACCAAGATCCGGTCGGCGCGCATCACCGTGCTCAACCTGTGTGCCACGATGATTGAGGTGCGTCCCTCCATCATTTTTTCCAACGCATCCTGGATCAAGCGCTCTGTCTCCGGGTCCACCGCACTAGTCGCCTCATCGAGAACCAGAATCCTCGGATTACGAACCAGCGCCCGGGCAAAGGAGAGCAATTGACGTTGTCCGGAAGAGAGAGTACTCCCCCGCTCGGTTACGGGTTCAGCATACTTCTTCGGGAGCTTGTCAACAAAGTTGTCAGCGTGAACCCGCTTCGCCGCCTGCTCGACAAGATCATCGTCATAGTCATCCTGAAGCGTGATGTTCTCCCGAATTGTGCCGCTGAAGAGAAAAACATCCTGATTTACATACGCGATATGGCGTAGCAGGTTGTCCTTGTTCCATTCGCGAACATCCAGTCCATCCACGACCACTGACCCGGAAGTCACATCGTAGAACCTGCCGATCAGGTTGATAATCGTGCTCTTGCCGGCCCCCGTCGCACCGACGATGGCGACAGTCTGACCCGGCTCGATGGTGAAGGAGACATCATGCAACACCTCTTCCTCGCCGTCATAGGAGAAATCGACATTGCAGAATTCGATCCGCCCCTTCGCCTCGTCGCAACAACCAGCACCATCCGAATCGATAATCAGCGGCGCGGTATCGAGAAGTTTGAAAACTCGTTCAGCACTCGCCATGCCCGCCTGGAAGATGTTCCACTTTTCCGCCATCTCCCGAATCGGACGGAAGAACCGCTCAGTGTATTGAATGAAGGCGATAAGCACACCGATGCTTATCGCTCCATCCAGCGAGAGGTAGCCGCCCTTGATGATGATCAAGGCAACCGCCAGCGCACTTGTGAGTTCGAGCAACGGGAAGAAAGCACTGAAGAGGGCAACAGTCTTGAGGTGAGCAGATTTCAACTCGTTGTTCACCTCAGAGAAATTCTCTTCGGTTGCTTTCTGATGGTTGAAAAGCTGCACAATGCGGATACCGCTCAGATGCTCCTGAAGAAAAGAGTTGATTGCCGCCGTTTTCAGCCGAACCTCTCGAAATACATCCCGCAGCCTGCTACGGAAAAAGAAGGTGATGACTACGGTAATCGGAACAACTGTGATCGAAACAAGCGCCAATTTCCAGTTGAGCATCATCATCGCGATGATGATGCCGACCAGCGTAAACAGGTCGCCAAAGAAGACGACAATGCCCGATGAAAATATTTCAGAGAGAGTCTGGACATCGCTGGTAACTCGGGTCACCAAACGTCCCACAGGGTTGCGATCAAAAAAGCGAAGACTCTGTTTCTGGATGTGAGCAAAAATCTCTCTTCGCAGGTCGAACATCACATGCTCGCCCACCCAACCTGTGAGTACTGTCTGGCTGATACGGAACACACCGAGCGCAAGATAGACCAGCCCGAAATAGATAACGATGTGCACCAACCCTACATAGTTGCCTTTGGCGATGTGTTCATCCACGGCTATTTTTGTCAGCCACGGTCCTACCTGCTCCAGGCCCGCAGCGGAGATCAGAAGCACAACACTCACAAGCACCCGGAACCAGTAGGGCCTTACATACTTCATCAACCTGCCAATGAGCTGAGGTTCGAAAACCTTGCCAAGGCTCTCTTCCTTATGAATCGAATTCTGCCTGTTCATGCCACATCCTCCAGCTCTCTCGCCATTTTCTGCTGCTTGAACAGGTCGGAATAGATACCACCTTTTTTCAGAAGCGTCGAGTGTTTTCCGCGCTCGATCACTTTGCCTTCGTCGAGCACCAGAATCTCGTTCGCCTCGGCCACGGAAGTAACCCGGTGGCTGATGATGATCGCCGTTCGGTTCTCAAGGAAGCTGTGGAAATTCTCGAGGATTTTCTCCTCGGTGTCCGCATCCACGGCGGAGAGTGCATCATCGAAAATCATGATCTGCGGATTGCGAATCACCGCACGGGCAATGGCCACCCGCTGTTTCTGACCACCGGAAAGAGTGATTCCCCGTTCGCCGATCTCGGTATCCAGTCCCTCGGGAAACTCTTCTATGTCCTGCGAAAGACGGCTGATTTCGACTGCGCGGGCGACATCCTCATCCGAATAGTCGCCACCGAGTATGATGTTTTCCCTGATCGAAATGCTGAAGAGGAGCGGATCCTGCGGCACGACAACGATACGATTTCTCAGCGCCTCTGTGGACCACTGATGCACATCCACACCTTCGACACTAATCTGCCCCTGCTCGGCGTCGTAGAGCCGGGTGAGCAGGTGAGCCACTGTTGATTTGCCGCTCCCCACTCGACCGACGATGCCGAGCGTATGACCCGCCTTAATCGAGAAGCCCACGTTAATGAGCGATGGCATCTCAGCCAGCGGATACTGGAACGAGACAGAATCAAAGACAACTTCGCCCACCGCTGCGGGATCGGTGACGGGGGAATCAGGATCAACGATTTCCGGCTTGCGATCCAAAAGTTGGTGAATACGTTCCAGACTCGCACGGCCGCGCTGAAAAAGACTGACCACCCACCCCGTGGAAATCATCGGCCAGGTCAGAATCATCAGGTAGCTCAAGAAGGCGACGAAATCACCGAGCAGAAGTTTTCCATCAATGATCAGTTTCCCACCCACGAGCAGAATCAACGCAATCGCCAACCCGAAAACCATCATAATCGAAGGATGAAACATGCCGTTCAGCAGAATCATCCGGAGGTTTTTTCTCAACAGGGTTTCGCTTCGCTCCGCAAAACGCTCCTCCTGTTTCGCACCCTGACGGAAGGCCTTGACCACACGGATTCCGGCGAGATTCTCCTGAACCATGGCGGAGAGATCACTGAACGCGGCCTGACTCTCGGACGAGGCGCGGTGGAGGTAGCGACCCATGAGGAAGACCACGATGGAGATGAGCGGGCCGATGATGAAAACGATAATTGTCAGCTTCACGCTGATTAAAAGCATCAGGGCAATGCCGAAGATGAGCGTAAGCACGGTTGTGGTCATGTACATCAGCGCAGGACCAATCACCATCCTGACCTGTTCGATGTCGCTGGTGGAACGCGTCATCAAGTCACCGATTCGGCTACGATCGTAAAAAGCCGGTTCAAGGGTGAGCAGATGGCGCATCAACCGCTGCCGCATGTCGTACTCGATATTACGGCTAACTCCGATGATCAGTCTGCGCGTGAAAAAGCGCGATACACCTGAAACACCCGCCACCGCGAGAACCATTCCACCATATAGCCAGAGCTTTTCATGGCTGATGGAGGTTTGCAGGCCGTTGATCGCGAGCCGGATAAACCACGGTCCGGCTACGGAGAAAATCGTCCCAACGAGAGTGAAAAAAAGTCCCCAAATCACCCTACCTCGGTAGGCGCGGTAATAGGGAAGCACATTATTGAAAAAGGATCGCATCGTACCCGCTGAATAAATTACAGGCGATCACTGTGGTGTGAGGGCCCATTTGAACGCCGTTGCTGTACAAGTTGATCGAAGTCAGCATGGCCGAATTCATTAAGAATACGGCTCCAGCACCGCGAGGTGCAAAGGATACCCTGACTGACGTGGAGCGTCTTTCCTGGAGAAGAATCAACCCATTCTGATCCCCACGCGAAGTCACTGCCACTTTTAGAATTGGAGCGCCTGGCAAACTCCCTCGTCCATCGGTGACTTATATTGTTTGACTTCTGGTTTATCTGGCTGAATGGTCAATTCAGGCTGGAGAATTATAGAGATGCTGAAAACATTTACAACACTTTACGGCATATTTACGGGACTGGTCGCCATTGGCCTTGCCTTTGTGCGGCGCCGTCCCTCCCGCCCTGAGCAGGAATTGCCCAAGCTGGCGGTTGTTGTGGCGGCTCGCAACGAGGAAAAGAATCTCCCCGAACTGATCAGCGCCCTCTCGGGACAGGAGTACCCCGAGGAGAGGGTAGAATTCTGGATCGTTGATGACGATTCAACAGACGCCACCTGGCGAATAGCGCGTTCAGCCGAGAAACGCGATTCTCGATTCCATGCCCTGCAATCGGACACGGTCTCGAACGTCGCCTCGCCAAAAAAGCGCGCTCTGGATACTGGAATCCGCGCCTGCGACGCCGAATGGGTCGTTACCACGGATGCAGACTGCGTCCCGGGACCCGGCTGGCTTCGCGCCATTGCCAACTATATGACCGACGAGAACGGGCTTGTTCTCGGCTATGCACCGCTCACCGGTGTCAAAGACCCGATTCAGGTGATCTCTGCGGGCGAATCATGGACCTCGGCGCTCCTCTGCGCGGCTGCGGTCGGTATGGGATATCCCTTCAACGCATTCGGCAGAAATTTCTCGTTCCGCCGCTCCCTGTTCATGGACCTCGGCGGTTATGGCGCTGGCGGTCAGATGGCTTCGGGGGATGACGATCTCTTCCTGCAGCGCGTAGCCGCAAGGACAGACTGGAAAGTAGCATTTGCGGCGGACCCTCGAGCGTTCGTACCCTCTGCGGTTCCACCAGCGTCGAAACTGATTGGCACCAAAGCTCGACACCTCTCCGTTGGCCCGAAATACGCCATGGGTTGGCTTGTCATCGGCACAATCGCGAGCGTTCTCTTTCTAGGACTCGGAATCGCGACGGTTGCTGCGCTCTTCGGATTGTCCAATCGCGACGAAGTAGGTACAGCCTGGAAGAGAAAGCTTCTGTTTGATTCGATACTCATCTCCTCCGGCCTGCGTGTGCTCGGCGACCCGATCCGCGCCCTCTTTGCACTGAGTACATCAGCCTCCGCCCCGTTCCTTCTCTGGGCAATCTGGCCGCGAGCCCTGTTTGGCAACGTGACCTGGAAAGGACGCACCTTCGTTCGCGGACGGGCTGACAGTGCCATCGTTGAAGAGGAATCAATCGCCGAGATGAGCACCCCATAACCGGGAGCCCTTGTTCAGAATGAACGGAGTAGAATCCTCACCCATGCAGGAAGAATCCTCTACACAGACGGTGCAGCAGGAGTCCAAACAAAAACGAAACGGGCCGCTGGCAACATGGCTTGTGCGACTTCTGAAGGCTGCTGTGACGGTGGGACTACTCTACATACTCGTTTCGACCATCAGCCGTGAAGCCCTGATTGAGGCGTTCAAAACTGCGGACACCACTTTCATCATCCTCGCTGTCCTGCTGGTTCCATTGAACCTTCTTCTGCAGGGCGAACGGTGGACCATCCTCGTTCATACGGAAATACCGGATATCCCCTACAAAAGAGTTTTTGCCAGTTTTCTCGGTGGACTTTCCCTCGGATTGATAACACCGGGCCGTGTTGGCGAAATTGGCCGCGTATTTCTGCTCGAGGCTCCCTCCCGTTGGCGGTTGGCAGGTCTCCACATTCTGGACAAACTCTATTTTGTCGGCGCCGTAACATTGATCGGACCGGCGCTGCTCTACTGGATGCCCGGTTTTCACGAAGCACTGCCCGAAAATCTGAGGGCAGGCACGGTCATTCTTGTCAGCCTGCTTCCCCTACTCTACTTTTTCATCGCGCTCTACCCCTCTCCAATTAAATGGCTGCTTCTGGTTCTACAATTGGCCATGGGTGCAAAGGGAAAAGTGCTGGAACTCTTGCGTGCCTACGAGGGCATTCAGCCCCGGCACAGCATTCAACTCACAGCGATTACGCTGGTGCAGTTCGTCGTGATTCTTACGCAATTCTGGCTGCTCAGCCTCGCCTTTGAAAGCGTTCCCTGGCTGACTGCGGCGCACACATATGCGGCTGCCCTCTTTGTGAAAACCGCACTACCCGTTTCGCTGGGAAGCCTTGGCGTGGGTGAATGGGCGGCAGTCTCGTTTTATCAACGCTACGGCATAGCTGAGGCAACCGGCTTTTCAGCATCCATGATTCTATTCGGAATCAACGTGCTGGTGCCAGGCCTTCTTGGCCTCTTCGTTCTCTACCGTATGCGTCCACAAGCCCTTCTGCGCAGACTGGGTCTCGCACGCGGGGAGGAATCGTGATCGTCTTTTATTTATTCGCCTGGACATCGGTGCTGGTGTACGCCGCCTTTATGATCATCGTCCGTTTCGGCCTTCGCATCATGCCTCACTCTCCGATGATCGAGGAGGACGAGAAACTCCCGACTGTTTCAATCGTCGTCGCCGCACGCGATGAAGAGACACGGATCGGCAGGCTGCTGGACAGCCTCGAAGCGCAGGACTACCCGCGGGACAAATTCGAAGTGATTGTCGTGGATGACCGCAGCCGGGACAACACCGGCGATCTCGTCCGCGCCAGAAAAAAAGATGGAATGCGTTACCGAGTCCTCAGGATTCGTGATGACGAGGGTCAGACTGGACGCGCCCCGAAGAAATACGCTCTCGCCCGAGGGATCGAGCAGACGACGGGTGAAGTGATCGTGACGACAGACGCCGACTGCTGGATGGGGCCACGCTGGCTCCGGGCCCTTGCGGGACCCTTCAGCGATTCCAGCGTGGACGGCGCAACGGGTGTGAGCCGCTTCATCCGCGACCCGGAAGTTGTGAAACCGTGGTGGTCCGATTTAGAGGGACTGGAGCATCTTTCCTATTCGGTGATGGCAGCCGGGGCGATCGGTGCGGGTCATGTGCAGAACGCCCACGGCTCCAACCTCGCTGCCCGCAGAAAAGTGTACGACCGGATTGGCGGCTACAGCAGTAACGATAAGGTTGCCTCGGGTGATGATGTATTCCTGCTTCAGGATGTCCGCAAGCATGGCGGGACGGTCATCTTCATTGACCGCTACGAAGGCTATGTTTTCAGCAAACCCGTGGACACGGCCCGTGAATGGGTGAATCAACGCGCCCGCTGGTCTTCGAAGGGATTCTACTATCCTCCCTACCTGATGGTCCTACTTGTAGGCACTTTCGCCTACTACCTGGTCGCCGCGCTGGCGATCCCGATGGCGATTATCGGCCTGCTGAGTCCTTCAGTGGCGGCAGCGATGCTCGCGGGGAAACTTGCGGCTGAAACGCATATCATGAAGGTTGGAACTCGAAGATTTGGCGAGAAATTGCCGCTCGGAAAATTCCTGATCACAGAACTGCTGCACGCACCGGCGATCCTTTTTGCCGGTATTCGCGGCCAGTTCTTCTCCTTCACATGGAAGGGTCAGACCTTTGGTGGCCTGCAACCGATGCGGACGGGCAAATCATCCCGGAGGGCAAGCTGATGCTCGATCGTGTGTGGCGTGAGCTGCGCTACTATCGAGATCTCCGCCACCTAGTCAAAGACCTCAATTCACTTCGCGGCTCAGTCCAGCGGACCCCCGACTCCTTCGAGCGGCTTTTTCCTGATGCCGTTTGGGGACATCCTGATCGAAAGAATGGCCCGATGCTCCTGACTTTCGATGATGGTCCGGACGCCGAAGCGACTCCCGCTATCCTCGACGTGCTGAAACTCCACAAGGTCAAAGCGATCTTCTTCCTTCTCGGAGAGAAAATCGAGGGCAACGCCACGTTGATCAAACGGATGAAGCGCGAGGGGCATTACGTTGGGTACCACGGCGCTGACCATAAGGCGTGGTGGATGTTGATGCGGGCGGATCGACGGATTCAGATGGACCCCTCCCTTATGCCCTTCAAAGAGAAGCCGGCTTTTACTCCCGACGTCCCGTTGCTACTGAGACCCCCTTACGGCCGATTCGACTTCGCTGCCTGCGCGATGGCGGAAGAGATGAACGCACGCCTCGTCCTGTGGCGGCTGGTCGTAGGAGACTGGAAAAAAGTCCGTTCAAACGAACAACTTGTGAAACGCCTCTTGGACAATACAAAACCGGGAGATATCCTCGTGCTGCATGACGGAGGAGAAAATGGAAAACTCCTCCCCCGCCTGCTCGATACAGTGATCCCGCTCTGGAAACAGTCAGGCCTTCGTCTGGGCGTCCCCAGCGATTTTATTCCCGAGGTCTCGGTATGATATCTCTTGTGATTGGAATATTCTGTTTTTTTGTTGTGTTGATTGTTGGACGTGGTTCAAGGCGTCCACTCGCCACCAGAGATGATCAACCACCCGTCTCAATCCTTGTCACGGCCCGTGATGAGGAGGCCACGATCACGGCTTGTATCAATTCTCTGGTCACGCAGGACTACCCCCGCGACAAGCTCAAAATCGTTTTCGTCAATCATCTTTCCGTAGATCGGACCGGCGAGCTGATGGACGATTTCGCCAGGCGTTATGAAGATCTGATCACGGTCATCCATGTGAAAGAAGAGGATGAAGAATACAAAGGCAAAGTACAGGGACTCCTCGCCGGCATCGACGTCGTGGACACCGAGTATCTGTTGATCACGGATGGCGATTGTATCGTCCCGACAACGTGGGCCTCATCGATGATGGCTCATTTTACGGACGAGCTCGATGCCATTGGCGGCCTGGTCACAGTGGAACGTTTAAAAGGTCAGGAGCGTCCCGTAGAACACCTTCAGCACGTTGACCACTGGTACTACATCGGGATGATGGCCGGCCTGACCAACGCATGTGGACCAGGTATCGACAAGTGGTGCCTGATGCACCGACTGCCCAAGTCACTTCACAAGTTGGCCGGACGTTACCGCCCAGTCTTCCTGATCGGCAACAACATCGGCATCCGGATAAGCACTTACGATCAGGTCGGCGGTTATCGCGCGATCGGTTCCACAGTGATCGAGGATTTTGCTCTGGTCAATCGCTTGATGAAGAACAGCCGGGGCGCATTCGCACTCGTCCTCGACAACGGTGCGCGAGTTGTCACCACTCCGGTCAAAAAATTCAAAACTCTCTGGCGCCAAAAACGGCGCTGGGCCGCAGCGTTGCGATTTTTCAATCCGGTGAATTCATTCCTCTATGCCCTCCTGTTCCTGATCAGAATTGTCGTTCCCTGGCTGGTTTTTGTCTGGCCCCTGGAATCGATCGCCGCATTGGTTCTGATGGCGGCTGCCGACTGGATTGTGATTAAACGAGTCAGTTCACGGATCGGCGACAAAGTGCACACCTGGGAAATTCTGATGCAGGAATTCTATCAGATCATTCTGAACCACCTGCTCCTGCTGGCTTGGCTGATCCGCTGGCCTGTGGTCTGGAAGGGACAGATTTATCGTAAGCCGCGCTAGGACTTGACACCTGCCGGAAAGGCTAAGTAACATAACCTTGCACGCGGCATAAGCCGTGCGACCTCAGCCCTTCGCAAGCAGGAATCCCTTTCGGGATGACCGAAGTTGTGAAGGGCTTGTTATTGCTAACCTTGTGTGACGAGGCTCCCGCTGGCGAGCCGCATCAATCCAGTGGTATATTTGCAGCGCATGTGAAACCGGGTGCGTATCCGGCTGACCTCCTTTGGAGCTTGAGATGAACCTTCTCGACCGCTTGATTGTAGCTACACTCCCATTGGTCCCTAAACCTCTCGTTCGACATTTTGCCGACCCCTACATCGCTGGTGAAACCCTTGAAGACGCCGTTCGTGCGGTGAAATTGTTGAACAAGCAAGGCGCTTGCGCAACGATTGACGTACTGGGGGAATCGGTCACACGGCGTGAAGAGACGCAGGAACCGTTAGAAAAGTACCAGATGGTCATTGACCGGATCGTGAACGAGGGTCTGGATGCCAACATCTCGGTCAAACCGACCCAGATGGGACTTGGGCTGGATTACAATTTCTGCAAAGAAAACATCATGCGGATTGTTGACGAGGTCCGCAAACATGACATCTTTCTCCGCGTTGACATGGAGGACAGCCCCTACACAACTCTGACGCTGGACCTTTTTGAGGACCTTAAGAAAGAGTACGACAAAGTGGGCGTTGTCGTTCAGGCCTACATGCGCAGGACCGTGAAAGACCTGGATGAACGGTTGATCCCCGCGAAAGCGAACATCCGTCTTTGCAAGGGCATCTACATTGAACCGCATGAGATCGCCTACCGAAACTTTGACATCGTAAGGCGCAATTTTACGATGCTCCTGCGCAAAGCGCTGTCGAGTGGGATGTATGTCGGTATCGCCACACATGATGAGATGCTGGTTTATGATGCGTACCGCGTTATTGACGAGCTGAAGCTCAGCAAGGACAAGTACGAATTCCAGATGTTATTGGGAGTGACAGAAACTCTCCGTCGCCAGATCATCGCGGATGGCCACAAGATGCGTGTTTATGTCCCCTTCGGAAAGGATTGGTACGCCTACTCCACGCGCCGTCTGAAAGAGAATCCACGTGTGGCAGGGTACGTTTTCAAAGACATCTTCCATATCGGATGATGTCCAATTGAATTGTAGAAAAAAAGAATCAATCCCGCTCACACTTTGGGCGGGATTTTTTGTGAATAAAACGAACTTTTGGGGAGTCTTGGCATGCTTGAAACTTGACCGGAGGCCGCCCTCTGACTACGTTTCCCTTATCACTAATCCTATTCGAGGGAGAACAAATGCGTAACGTCATTTCGACCGACAAAGCCCCCAAAGCCATTGGCCCCTATAGTCAGGGGATTGCTGTATCAGGCTCTCTGCTGTTTACTGCTGGTCAGATCCCGGCTGATCCGGATACCGGCGAAATCCAGGGTGGTGAGATACGAGAGCAAGCCACGCGTGCGCTGAAGAATCTTCAAGCCGTCGTCGAGGCGGGCGGTTCTTCTATGGAACAGGTCGTCAAGACAACAGTGTACTTGAAAGACATGAATGATTTTGCTGCGATGAACGAGGTTTACGCGGGATTTTTCGGAGGCAATCCTCCAGCCCGCAGCGCCTTTGAAGTCGTAAGGTTGCCAAAGGATGTACTGATTGAGATCGAATGCATCGCGAGAATAGAAAACTGAGCATCGCTATGCTCAGAACATCGTTTTATCTCCTGGCTTTGGCTGCCCTGCTCTGGTTTCCCTTGAGTGCGACGGCGCAAAAAGCTGAGGAGGCGTCCACTACCATCGACAGCAGCGGTGTCATGGCGACATTCTCTGATGTGCCTGATTCAATCGTTGTTGGTTCACCGAGCGAGCAGGCTCTGGCCGACGAACTCGCCAAGGTCCAGATCAAAAGGGAATTTGCAGAGATCTCTGTCAAACCGAAGTATGATGAGACTCAGATCAACATGGACCATGGCGTGCCGCTAAGTAAAAGCCCGACAAAGGCATTTGTATTGAGTCTGCTCGTACCCGGACTTGGACAGGTTTATACCCATAACTACTTCAAGGCCATCCTGTTCCTTGGCACTGACATCGGGATGTACGCCGGCATCATGACGCAGGACAGGCTGTCTCGCGAAAACCTCAAGTACGCGGAGATAGAAGCACAGGATGAATTACGTGCTTCCTACGCGGAGTGGCACCAGTATCTGCACAGCTTCTACAAGAGTGACCGAAACAAGCTGATCTGGTGGACAGCGGGTGTTACACTTCTCGCTGCGACAGACGCCTATGTGGAGGCACACCTTTACGACTTCCACATTGATCCGACTCTGGGGGTGACACCTGAGGGAGACGGGGTGACGGCTGGGGTCAGTATCACTTTCTGATTACCAGTCGTGCAGACAGGAGACTTATTGATGATTTCCCGAGATCGCGCGCTTGAGCTGGTTCATGAAAAACTGGACAATAAAAACCTTCGGAAACACGTTTACGCCGTTGAAGCCGTGATGCGCGCTCTGGCAAAGCGAGAGAATGCGGATGTGGAGGCTTGGGGACTAGCCGGACTGCTTCATGACCTCGATTATGAGGAGACGAAAGAGGATTTCCCGCGCCACACTTACATTACCCGTGAATGGCTCGAGGCCGAAGGCGGTGTCACCGAGGAGATGTTGCAAGCGATTGTGGCTCACGCTGGACACATTGACCGCACAAGTGCCATGGATAAGGCGATTTACTGTGCGGACCCGGTAACGGGGTTTATTGTTGCTTGTGCGTTGATGCACCCTGACAAAAAAATCGCTTCACTGGATATCGACTTTATGACGAGACGGTTCAAGGAGAAGCGTTTCGCCGCTGGCGCTGACCGGGACCAGATCTCGAGTTGCAGCGAACTTGGTCTGGAGTTGGAAGAATTTCTTCTCCTTTCCCGGGATGCGATGGTTGAGATTTCTGAAGATCTGGGGCTTTGATGCGAAAGAGACGATTCAGTGAGGGACCGGGACCAAAAATCCGTGAGGCGGTTGGTGTGCTGCATATGCATACCCTCTACTCCGACGGCACCGGAACCACAGCCGAAATCGCCCGTTACGCTGGTGAACGAAAACTCGATTGGCTGATTATCACGGACCACGAAAGTCTCGAGGCCTATGATCGCGGCGAAGAGGGCAAGTACGGAAGGGTAAACGTCCTCATCGGTGCCGAGCTTGGTGACGAGGACCTCCCAAACCACTACCTTGCATTTGACATCGACAAGATCCCCGACAGCCAAAACCCAAACGTCTACATACCCGCGGTAAAGGCCATGGGTGGATTCGGTGCTATCGCCCATCCCCATGAAAAACGGACCGCGTTCAAAGACATGCCCCCCTTCCCATGGACTGAATGGGAGGCCCCGATTGATGGCATTGAGATCTGGAATCAGCTCAGCCAGTGGGTGGAGGGCCTTTCGAAAACAAACCGGTTGCAACGGTTCATGCACCCGTTGAAAAGCCTGAGACGACCCCAGCCGGAGACTCTCGCTACATGGGATTTGTTGAATCGTG